>Ga0209988_10002180_pt1 | contig 12906 bp, 9 predicted proteins | sample N075metaG_FD_183115 | JGI IMG/M metagenome (GOLD analysis project Ga0209988, IMG submission 183115) | Deep subsurface microbial communities from Kermadec Trench to uncover new lineages of life (NeLLi) - N075 metaG (SPAdes) (version 2) | ecosystem: Environmental > Aquatic > Marine > Ocean trench... | reverse complement strand
TCGTCGCCCGAGTGCGTCAGGATCAGGTCGAAAGGCGATGCGTCGGCGGCCGTGTCATTGACGGTGCCGCCGCTGACCGAAACGAACAGCTGCCCCGGTCCCTCGAATGCCCGGAAGATCGCCTCGGGGTTGCGGAACACGTCCGCCGGGCCGGCGAAACCGCGGATCGACCGCTGCATGGCCAGGACGGCCGCCTCGGTGCTGATCGCCGCCGAGGCCCCCTTGGAGTCCGACAGCTGGCGGCCGGCGCGGATCGCCCGCCAGGGGATGTAGTGCGAGACGACCATCCCGATCGCCGACTCGATCTGTTGAGGCGTCGCGCCGAGCATCGCGCCGTAGGTGGCGGCCGAGCCGATCGCCCCGTGCACGACGTGATCGATCTTGTAGCTCTTGAGGCTGAAGACCTCGGCGAGGCGACCGCGGATCTCGTCGAGCAGGAGCATGCCGCGCAGTGCGTCGGCGCCGTCACGGCCGGCGACATGCGCGGCGGCGACCGCGACCGGGTAAAAGTCATTGTGCCCGAATTCGCCGGCGGTGTGACCGGCATCGGGGTTGTAGCCGAAGTTGGTGCCGTTGGCGTCCCACTCGCGTACCGCGGCGCAGTTGGCGACGATCGCCTTCTCCGGGGCGACCCGGGCTGTCGAACCGAGGATCGGCGTGCCGTCGGTCTGCCCGTAGGTGAGCGCCTCTTCGCGCAGCACGCGTGGTGCGTTGGTGCCCATCGCGATCGCGGAGATTCCGCACACGATGCTGTCGGTGAAGAACATCAGCGTGCGGTCGAGCGCCGCAGTTCCCGGCTCGCCGAGCTTGCCGCCCATGAAGTCGACGGCAAAGCGGCCGATCCCCAGGGCCTGGTTCTCGCCACGGGGCAGCGTGATCGCAGTATTGCTCGTGACAGTTGTCATGGCGACGACAGTGTAGTGGGTCAGATCAGCTATGCCCGGGTGGCACGGTAGAGCTCGTCCGAGCTCTGCCGTGGTTGGACGTCGCTCCACGGCAGAGCTTCGCTCTACCGTGCCACCCAATGAATCCGACGGGTCGTACGAAAGCGAGTGTCGGCCCGGAGGGCCGGTCCGCCGCGCGTTTGTCCTTGTACGCCCGGTCAGACCCGCCGAATGAATTCGGCGGGTCGTACGAAAGCGAGTGTCGGCCCGGAGGGCCGTACGGAGCGCTCAAACTAGCCTAGCCAAGGAACTTCAACACGTGGTCCACCTCGTCCGGGCTGCCCATGAGCACGGGCGTGCGCTGGTGGAGCGTCCGCGACGGGACCTCCAGCAGCGGCGTCGTGTCCGCATACGCCTTGCCGCCGGCCTGTGCAACGATCATGGCCAACGGGTTCGCCTCGTACATGAGGCGGATCTTTCCGTCCGGATGGGCGGTCGTCGGTGGATACAGGAACACCCCGCCCTTGACCATGATGCGGTGCACGTCGGCGACCATGGACCCGATGTAACGGCTTGAGTATCCGTTCTCGTGGGCCCAGTTGAGATAGTTCCGGTAGCCGTCCGGGAACCGCGCCTGGTAGGCCTCGTTGACCGAGTAGCTCTTGAAGGCCTTGGGAATGCGGAGGTTCTCCTGGACCAGCATGAACGCGCCGATGGTTGGATCGAGCACGAACATGTTCACGCCGTGACCGGTCGTGAGCACGAAGACGCACGACGACCCGTAGAGCATGTACCCCGCGGCGACCTGCCGACTCCCCGGTTGCAGCAGTGACGTCTCGATCGGGTCGGCATCGGCATCGTGATGAAGGATGCTGAAGATCGTGCCCACGCTCACGCACGCATCGAGGTTCGACGAACCGTCGAGCGGGTCGAAGAGAATGCAGTACGGTCGGTCTTCCTGCGTGTGCAGGATGCTCGGCTGGTCATTCTCCTCCGAGGCGAGCAGCGCCACGCCGGCCCGCGCGCCGAGGCACCGCAGCAGGGTCTCGTTGGCGATCACGTCGAGCTTCTGCTGCATGTCGCCGGTCACGTTCTTCGACCCGATCTCGCCAAGCACGTCCTCGATCCGCGCACGGCGGATCTTGCTGGCGATGATCTTCGCCGAGAGCGTCATCGCCGCCAGGATCCATGAGAAGGTTCCGGTTGCCTTCGGGTGCCGTTGCTCTTCGGCGAGGATGTGGCTCTCGAGCGTGATGAGGTTGTCGGGCATCGGCACGTCGGAAGCGGACATGTTCACCTCGTGGATCGTCGACATGGGAGCCATTGTAGAACGCCAGGGCAGCGGCCCTGCACCGCCATCGATTGTAACGTGACGGGGTTCACCGCCGTCGCCAACCTCGACCGGCTTCCCCGGAGGGCTTGCTAAGATGACGGCCCCTCGAACCCGTTGGAGCGAAGAACCATGTCCTACCCAGTCATCCTCGCCGCCAGGCGGACCCCCGTCGGCCGGTTCCTCGGCGGGCTGAGCCGCGTGCCGAGCCCGGAACTCGGAGCCATCGCGGTCGAAGCCGTCCTCGAAGACATTCCCGCCGCCCGTGAACACGTCGACGAATGCATCATGGGCTGCGTGCTGCAGGCGGGCCTCGGCCAGAACCCCGCGCGGCAGGCCGGTCTCAAGGCGGGTCTGCCGGACACGCTCAACGCGATGACCATCAACAAGGTCTGCGGATCGGGCCTGCAGGCGGTGATACTTGCCGGCCAGTCGATTCGGGCAGGCGACAACGAGCTTGTCCTTGCCGGCGGGTTCGAGAACATGTCGCTGGCACCGCACCTGGAGTACGTGCGCACCGGTGTCAAATTCGGCGACGCGAAGCTGCAGGACCACATGGCCCACGACGGGCTGACCTGCCCCTTCGAGGGATGGCCGATGGGTAACGCCGCCGAGCACACCGCCGCCAAGCACAACATCTCGCGGAAGGACCAGGATCGCTTCTCGGCGCAATCGCACCACCGTGCCGCCGAGGCCTCCGAGAACTGCTGGTTCAAGACCGAGATCGTGCCGCTCACCGCCGAGCAGTTGAAGCAGAAGGTGGGCGTGGAGAAGGACGAAGGGTTCCGCACCGACACGTCGGCCGAGAAGTTGGCGAAGCTCCGGCCGGTCTTCACCAAGGACGGGACCGTGACCGCGGGCAACGCCTCGCAGATCTCCGACGGCGCGGCGGCAATCATCGTCGCAAGCGAGCGCAAGGCCGCCGAGATCGGCGCCAAGCCCCGCGCCCGCATCGTCGATGCCTGCACGGTCGGGGTCGCTCCCAAGGACATCTTCGACGCGCCTGGGAAGGGTGTCGCCGCGCTCCTGGAGCGGAACAACCTGTCCGTCGGGGACATCGATCTGTTCGAGATCAACGAGGCGTTCGCCGCGCAGGTGCTCGCCAACATCGCCGAGCTGGGCATTTCGGAAGACAAGCTCAACATCTGCGGCGGCGGCATCGCGTTGGGACACCCGATCGGCGCCAGCGGCGCCCGCGTGCTCACGACGCTGCTTCACCAGATGGAGCGGCTCGACGCCAAGCGCGGGATCGCGAGCCTGTGCCTGGGCGGGGGCAACTCGGTTTCGATGCTTCTCGAGCGCGGCTAGTGGTTCGCGGACCTCGGCGGGCATGGGCGAGACGCGTCGAGATGCGCGACCGGGCGGTTATCGACCACTTCCCGAACCGCATGTCTCATCCCCGACATCGGTTTGACCGATGCAACGCGAAGCCCCTGTTACGCGGCGCATGGAGATTCGACAGACATGGACGTACACCGACTCCGATCGGTCATCGATCTCATTATCTCGGAGCACGCCAGGCTCGGCATCGACGCCAAGCTCGCCCACCTGCTCCAGGCGCTGGGCGCCTGCGCGTCCAAGCCGTCGAGCCGGTCCGATGAGCGGTTCCGCACTTCGTTGATCGAACTGCTGACCGCGTTGCGTCGCGCCCGCACCAACGACTTCGTCGAGAGCAACCGTCGGATTCTCGTGGAGATCCATGGCGAACGGATCACGGGGAACGCCTTGGCCGAGCGGATCCGGCAGGTGGCGAACGAGCGGCCGTTCCTCGCGGAAAGGGCCCGCGACGCCTACGTCGACATCGCCGACGACCTGCAGCGTCGTCTCGGCGCGTGCGCCGCGACACGGGCCGCATTCGACGAGTTCAACCTCGGCCCCGTCACCCTGGAGCCCGACGAGTTTGAGCTCGGCCTCATGTTGCCGGACAGCCTGGTTCGCGGCGATCTGTCGCGTCTGTACAAGGAACTCACGGACTGGAACCGGATGTTCCGCGAGCTCATGCCCGTCGTCTCGTCGCAGCCGGCGGCGGTCGTGCTCCGGACGTTCACGGCGAGCCGGTTCGAGCTGTCGGTGAAGCTCGACCAGCGAGGCGCTCTCGCCATCGGCACCATGGTCGCCGGGATCTACGAACTGGGCCGCAAGCTGCAGGCGAACAGGGAAAAGTCCGCCGAACTCGAGCGGGAAAATTATCCGGCCGACATCGTCCGGCGGATGGTCGAGTACGAGAAGATGATGGTGCCGTCGGAGATCAAGGCGATCCGGAAGCTCGTCACTTCGAAGTTCCTCGGCGCGGGCGGCCGACGCAAGGGCGTCAAGAAGGTGCTCGACCGGAGCCTGCGGTTCATGGCGCTTCGGATGCGGGAGGGCGTGGAGGTCGAGGTCCTCGGTCCCATGACCGGCGATGCGATCGTCGCCGTCGATGCGGTGCCGCTGGTCACCCATCACGTGCGGGCGGCCCTGTACGCGGCCGGCATATCGAAGCCGAAGGCAACCTCGACGAAGGACGGGCCGCAGGTGAGCCCGGAGGTCGCCGCGGCGCGACGGGAGAAGGCGCCGCAAATGCCCCTGAGCAAGATCACGGGCGTGACCGACGAGTTGGCGGCGTAGGTCCTGTCAGTTGACGCTCGCGTAGCCCTTGTCGCGAACCTGTATCCTGAGGCTCAGCTGGTGGAGCCGGCGGTCGGCGCGGCCGGTGAAGCCGACGCCCACGTAGCTGCGGAGGTCCTCGTCGCTGAGCGATTCGAACCAGGCGGGTTCGTCCGTTGCCGGGCCGGTGCCGAACGACCGGGTCCGCTCGTTGGTGGCGATGACGAGTCGGCCGATCTCTCCGTGGCCGTACGCGTGGATGCCGACGAGCTTCTCCTTCGGGCCGAGCCTGAACTTCTCCACGCGGCTGCTGGTGTGGCCGCGATGGGGCGTTTCCTTGATGACGCCGTTGCGCTCGTAGCTGGTCCAGATCGATGTCACGCGGTCGCCATCGAGGCCGACGTGCACGGCAGTGATCCTGGCGCCGACGGGGATGACGTCGTCGAATGTCCGCCCCCGCGCGCCGCCAAACTGGGGTGTCGAGATGAAGTGCCGTTCCGACCCGCGACGGGTGAACGACTCGCCGATCGGCCCGTGGCCGCCGGCGCAGCCGAGCGCGACCAGAAGAACCGGGCACAGCAGCAACGAGAACCTGGAAGTCGCCATCGAAAACACTCCCTGCTCCGACCACGGAGCCGATAACGTGTCGGGGAATCTCCGGTGTGTCTCTGTACATCGGGCGGAGTGCCGTCATGCAAAAGCGCCTCTTGGAAGCCAACTATCGCTTCCGACCGCCGCGGCCAAGCCGCGTGTGGCAGTGGCTGCTGACACCGGTCCGCCGGTACCTCGTCCGCCGCAAGTACGGCATTCGGGATATCGACATCCGCGGGTCCCAGCACGTTCGGGCGGCTCTCGACGCCGGTCACGCCATCATGTTCGCAATCAACCACCCCGCACACGGCGATCCGTTCGTGACCTTCGAGGTCATGCACCGGCTTCGGGTCCCCTGCTGTTATCTGGCCGCGTGGCAGGTCTTCGTGGGTGTGTTCGGCCTTCGGGGGTTTGCATTCCAGCGGCTCGGCGCGTTCAGCGTCGACCGCGAGGGCACCGACCTGCGATCGTTCCGGACGGCGGTGGACATCCTGGCCACCGGCCGGTATTCGCTGGTGATCTACCCGGAGGGCGAGGTCTATCACCTCAACGACCGGGTCACGCCGCTTCGTGAAGGCGCGGCGACGATCGCGCTGAGCGCCGACCGGCGCCGCCGCAAGGCGAACCTGGGCCCGGTCCGCATCGTGCCGTGCGCGGTGAAGTATTTCTACCTCGACGACCCGACCCCGATCCTCGAATCCGTCATGACGCGGATCGAGCAGCACCTGTACTGGCGGCCCCGACCCCAGGCGCCGCTGCACGAGCGGGTTTACCGGGTCGCCGAGGGGCTCTTGGCGCTCAAGGAGATGGAGTACATGCCGGAACTCGGCCGCGGATCGCTTCCGAAGCGGCTGTCGGCGCTCACCGAGCACATCCTGGTCGGGATGGAGAAGCGTCGGCTCGGCAGGAGCGGGCGTGGCACGGTCGCCGAGCGGGTCAAGACCCTCCGGCAGGACGTCCTGAAGGCGTTGCCCGAAACCGCGCCGGCGGCCGCCGACCACACCGACCTCGACGCCCTTCACTTTGTGACCCAGCTCTCCAGCTACCCCGGCGACTACCTCGCGAAGGAACCGTCGATCGAGCGTGTCGCGGAGACGATCGACAAGCTCGAGGAGGACGCGCTCGGCGCCGTCAACGCCGGTGCGCGGATGCCGCGGCGCGCCGTCGTATCGTTTGGCGAACCGCTGGACCTCGTGGAAGCGGCCCGGGGCGAGTCCGGGCGTTCGGCAGCCGCGCCGATCACCACGCGGATCGAGCAGGCGCTGCAGACGCTGCTGGACTCGATTGCGTGAGCGCCCAAATCAGCCCTATCATGCGGGCATGAGCACACCCGCAGACCCGACCGTCGCCGAGGCGGCCGCCGGCGCGAGCCGTGAGGGGTTCCCCGCCGGGGCGATCCGGCTCGATACCTCCGGCAGCGAGCGTCTACCGATCCTGATGGACATGGTTGCCGGCCTGAGCCGCGCCGACGATCCGAAGGAAGTGCTGCGGGTGTTCTCGGAGGGGTTCGCCCGGATGTACGGCCCGCAGGGCTATATCTCGATCTCGACCCGGGGCCTCAAACCGGGCGCGTACAAGGTCACCCGGTTGATCGCAGGCGACGTGCCACGGAACATCGGCCGCGCCGATCCGTGGAGCGACTGGTCGAGCATTCCCACCCATCGCGGCGGGTTCCTCGGCTCGATCATAAAGGACCCGTGCCCGCAGGTGGTTCACAACCTGTACCTCCGCGACGATCCCGTCATCGGCGACGCGATGAAGCAATACGGATCGATGCTGGCGATCCCGCTGTTCGACAACGGCGAACCCCTCAACTGGTCCATCACCTTCAGCAAGGAGCCGGAGGGGTTCAGTCTCCGCGACCTGGAAGAGACGGTCCTGCGTGCCAACCTCGGTGGCGCAACCGTCCGCAACACGATGATCACCCAGCAGCTGCGTCAGACGCACGAGGCGTTGCGTCGCGAGGTCGAGCAGATCGCCAACATCCAGCGGGCGCTGCTCCCGCAGGTGATCCCCGACATCCCCGGCCTGGATATCGACGTCAGCTACAAGATGTTCGACGAGGCGGGTGGCGACATGTACGCACTGCGTCCGCTGAGGCCCGGCAACAACGGGCAGGACTTCGACCCGAACGGACCTTGGGGGATTCTCGTCGCAGACGTCTCCGGCCACGGACCGGCGGCGGCGGTCGTCATGGCGATGATGCAAGCGATCATCGAGACGTACCCGGGAGAACCTGGAGGACCCGCGGAGGTGCTCGAGTACGCGAACCGTTATCTCTACGCCAAGCAGATCGAGAGCCGATTCGTGACCGCGTTCTTCGCGATCTACGATCCCGTTACGCGACGTTTCACCTACACGCGTGCGGGCCACAACCCGCCCGTATGGATGCGACGCGACGGCGACGGCTGGGACATGGCGCGGCTGGACGCCAACGGCACGCTGCCGTTGGGCATTACCGGGGATCCGTCCTTCGACGAGTCGACGATCACGCTGGAGCCGGGTCAGACGATCGTGCTCTACACCGATGGCATCACGGAAGCGATGTCGCCCGACGGCCGGATGTTCGGTGTGGAGGGGATCGAGGGGTCACTCACCGAGTGCACCGGCTACCCGCAATGCGTGATCGGGCACGTCACGACGTCACTGCAGGAACACGAGGCGGACATGCGACCGAAGGATGACCAGACACTCGTCGTGATGCGTGTCGGCGAGTGATTCGGGTGGCACGGTTGAGCGAAGCTCAGCCGTGTCTTCGAACGTCGCTCCACGGCCGAGCTCGCTGGCGCGAGCTCAACCGTGCCACCCAGGAAACGCCGCGCGTTTGTACTTGGTCGTCCGGCCAGACCCGCCGGATGAATTCGGCGGGTCGTACGAAAGCGAGTGTCGGCCCGGAGGGCCGTACGGAGCGCTAGGAATAGTACTTGATCGTGTCGCGCAGGCCCGTATCCAGGTCCGTGACCGGTTCGTAGCCGAGAAGCTCGGCGGCCCGCGAGATGTCCGCCCGGCTGTGCAGCACGTCGCCGAGCCTTGCCGTCACGAGATCGTGAACGGGCTCGACGCCGAGAATCGCGGCAATCCGTTCGAGCAGTTCGAGAACGGTCGTCTTGATGCCGCAACCCACGTTGACGACCTCGCCGGCGAGCGGCTTCCCGGAGGCGCCGGCGAGCAGGTTGGCCCGGACGACGTTCGTGACGTGGGTGAAGTCGCGTGTCTGGGTGCCGTCCCCGTAGATGGTCGGACGAACGCCATTGAGCAGAGCGGTCGCGAACAGCGGAATGACCGCGGCATACGACGAGCCGGGCGGCTGACGTGGCCCGAAGATATTGAAGTATCGCAGGCTCACGCCGGAGATCCCGTAGCAGAGGCAATAGGCGCGGAGAAGCTGCTCCCCGGCGCACTTGGAGACCGCGTACGGCGAAAGCGGCCGGGGTAACACGGTCTCCACGATCGGGTCGGCGTCGAGGTCGCCGTATGCGCTGCTGGAGGCGGCGAAGACGATCCGCGCGGGTGTCGTGCCGCCGGACGCAGGGCGGGTTCTCGCCGCTTCCAGGACACGCAGTGTTCCCGTGGCGTTCACCTCGTGGTAGGCCAGCGGTTGCTCGACGCTGCCGGGCACGGACGTCAACGCCGCGTGGTGAAAGATCACCTCCGCGTCGCCGACCGCGTCCATCAGGGCGGCGGGATCGAGAATAGAAGCTCGCACGAGACGAACGTCGAGCCCGTCGAGGTTCTCACGCGCGCCCGACGACAGGTCGTCGATGACGCTGACCACGGCGCCGAGTCGTGTCAGCGCTTCGCACAGGTGCGAGCCGATGAAGCCGGCGCCACCGGTGACGCAGACACAACGGCCCCGGTAATCGTCTTCGAGTGACCCGAGCATGCCGGCAATTGTATGGGGGTGGCCGCGCGTTTGTCCCGAAGGGCCCGTCCGCCGCGCGTTTGTCCTTGCCGGTCCGCTCAGACCCGCCGGATGAATTCGGCGGGTCGTACGAAAGCGAGTGTCGGCCCGGAGGGCCGTACGGAGCGCTCAAACTAATCGTGTGCGAGTACCGGCTGCTCGACCGGTACCTGCTCGGTCTCGTGCTGTTCGATCACGACGTAGTTCACCGGTGGCGGCAGTTCGCCGGTGTCCCACCACTTCGTACGGACGTGGGTGTACTTCGTGAAGTCGCGGTGGAACGTCAGGGTGGCGAAGCTGTGCGAGCCGTCGATGTTGGGGATGAACAGATCCACCTCGCCGTTGCTGCCGCGTGCCCGGACCTTGACGATCGAGAACGCGGGCTCGTCCGGGTCGAGCTGGGGATGACCGTCGCCGATCCGATTGATCACCTTCGCGTACAGCGCCATGCTGGTGCCGGCGGGAAGGTTGATCGCCGGGTCGCCGTCCGGGTCGTACATCGCGCAGGCGTAGTTGACCGCCGCGACGATGAGCGTGGGGACGGGTTCGGAGGCGACCGAATCTCGGTCGAATGCGCGGGTGTCGGAGGGGAACGTCGTGACCAGGCTGCACGCCGTGAGGGCGACGGCTGCCAGACAGAGTATCGCTGCGTTAAGGTTCTTTCGCATCGTTTCGTCCTTGAAAAGAGCGTTGGGTCTCGTCCCTGAAGCTGATGTCGGAGTCTACCATGAGAGCGATGATTGATCGAATCGTGGTCGGGATCACCGGTGCCAGCGGGGCGGCGTACGCCCGCCGGGTCATGCAGTTGCTGGCCGAGGCCGGAGTGGAGATCCACCTGGCGGTCTCGGCCCTTGGGCAACGGCTGCTGTTCGAGGAGCTTGGGCTGAAACGGATCGACGCCGACGCCCTCACCGGCGGTCGCGGCGAGCTCGTGACCGTCTACAGCAACAACGACGTCGGCGCCGCGATCGCCTCCGGGTCGTTCCTCCACGCCGGCATGATCATCGTGCCGTGCTCGGCCAACACCCTCGGCGCGATCGCGAGCGGGCTCTCGGACAATCTCGTCAAGCGGGCCGCGGCCGTCACACTCAAGGAGCGGCGACGGCTGGTCCTGGCCTACCGCGAGTCGCCGGCGAGCCACATCGACCTGGGCAACATGCTGCGTCTCAGCGAGGCGGGTGCCATCATCGCCCCGCTCTCGCCGGGCTTCTACCTGGGCCCGAAGTCGATCGACGACCTGGTGGACTTCATGGCGGGAAGACTCCTGGACCTGCTCAACGTGCCGCACGAGCTGGACGTGCGGTGGGAAGAGACTATCGAACGTTCGTAGTGTGCGTCATCCGCGTCGGCTCGATGCGACGCACGCCGGCGACGCTCGCGAGCGCTTCGAGATCCTCGACCGCCACGGTCCCCACGACGATCGGCAGTGATTTCGACCAGTCCTTGATCGACAGGCCCGCCTTTGACAACGCAGCGCGGACCGCGGCATCGCTGACACCCGTGACCAGCACCGTGACCAGCACGTCAGCGGCCTTGTTCTCGCGGTCCTCGAGGGCCGCCTGCTTGTTGAGATTCCCGGTCACCAGCAGCAGCAGCGCCGGATGAAGGACGCGTTTTGCGTGCGCGGCCTGCTCCCGCGGTGCGGTCTTCCCGAACAGCATCCCGTCGAGGACTTCGGCCGCGACCTTGTTCGTTTCCGTGAGATCGTCTGCCCCCAGCACGATGTCGGAATCCTTGCCGGGCCCGTTGACGGCGTGGAAAAGATCCATGGCCAATCCCACGGTCGGCTCCTCGGCTTCGCGCATTGCTTGCTTGCGGTCGACGGACTTCTCGATCTTGCGCGCCGGCGCCGGCGCTGCGGCGGGCGGTGCGTCCCAGCGTCCCGCCTTGCGGCGGCGACCGGCCGGTTCGTCCGCCGGCTGACCGCCGCCGAAACCGCTGCCGCCTCTTCCGGGCGCCGACGCCAGCGCCCTGGCTTCCGAACGCAAGGGGTGGATGTACTTCTTTGCTGTGGGCGGGGGCACGATTATGCCGCCGGTGTTGGTCCACACGCCTGGCTCGGCGTATGCGTCTGTCGGGGCGCTGACCACGCGAGCGTCGAGTACGACCTGCGAGCTCATTGTCCCGCTCTTCGTAGTGCTCAAGAAGACGTCCCTGAGTTTGCCCTTCGCCCGCGTCTCGGTGCCGCCGGTGAAACTGAGCGGCAGCAACGGAATGTCGCCCAGCATGGGTACAAGTCTGCCGTCCCGGTCGGCAAACCCGTTCACCGTGGAGCCGAAGAACCCCTCCCAGGCGACACCGTCCGGAAGCTCGATCGGCACTGCGACCAGCACCGGGTCACCGCCGATGGTCATGCGTGACTTTTCGACGGCCACGAAGCTCGTGAACTTCGTCATGATCGAGAACTGCTCGCCGAGGGCGACGATCTGGTCCTTGACCATTTGCGGTGCTGCGCCGATTGACACCTGTCGGGCGTGCGGTTCCAGGATCTCGTCAACCTTCGCCCGCGCCCACAGCGTCGCGATGACGTCGTGGTCCGGCTGGGTTTCCGGCAGGTCGAGTTCCAGCACGCGTTCGTACGCACCCGCACCCGTGCGCCCGCGGATCGTGACCGTGCCCCGGCCGGGCTCGGTGTAGCGGCCGTGGATGACCAGCGGCTTGACGTCGAAGAGGTCGGGGATCGCGTCCGGTGCCGGCAACATGTCCAGCACGTGCAGGCCCTCGGAGAATTCCAGCGAAATGTCGGTCAGAACGGGCGTCTCGATGCGTTTCGTGAATCGCTCGACGGCCTCGTCGGCGTCGGCGTTGAGCAGGACGATCTCCGATTCGCCTCGACCGGCCTTGGCCAGACCGTCGAGCAGGTGACGGTTGACGCTGTTGCCGATTCCGAACGAGAAGACGCGCGTGGTCAAGGCGTTGCGACGAACGGCGTCGAAGATCGCCGCCTCGTTGGCGACTTTTCCGTCGGTGAGGAACAGCACCAGACGCAGCGGTCTTCGTTCGTCACCGCCGAGCGAGACGCTTTCGGCGAGAAGTTCGCGATGGCCGTCCGCGGTGCGCCACGTACCCTCGAACCGCAGCGTGACGCCGTGCGGCGAGAATACCGTCGGCAGGTCACCATCGACCCGCAACTGCACCGCCAGGTCGTTACCCACCGGGATGCGGAACAGGCCCGGTTGGATTGTCATCTGAACACTGTCGTAGGGCACCGCGACATCGACGCGGCGGTCGTCCGCGGGGAGATCCAGCAGCATCCGCGGTGTCATCGGTCGCGAGTCCTGCACGAGCGCAGCCTCGATCGCCTTCATCATCTCGGTGCCGCCACCGCTCTGACGCGTCTCGACGAACGCCCTCGCTTCGTTGCGGTTGGCCTGCGTGGCCGGCTTCGGCGTGTCCCAGAGAACCGCGGTGTGCCCCGCGAAAGTAATGACGTTGAATGTATCGGCCGGGCGCATGGCGTCGATGGCGCGGGTCATGACCGCCTTGGCCTTCTCGATGGGGAATCCGTTCATTGATCCCGACGTGTCCATGACGAAGATCAGCTCTCGCGGTGGCACCGGCGTGTCCGCGACGCGGTCCGGGGGCTGGACGATCAGCGTGAAGAACCCGCCCGA
>Ga0209988_10002177_pt1 | contig 12915 bp, 9 predicted proteins | sample N075metaG_FD_183115 | JGI IMG/M metagenome (GOLD analysis project Ga0209988, IMG submission 183115) | Deep subsurface microbial communities from Kermadec Trench to uncover new lineages of life (NeLLi) - N075 metaG (SPAdes) (version 2) | ecosystem: Environmental > Aquatic > Marine > Ocean trench... | reverse complement strand
CGAATACGATACTTTTTACTCTGACCCCGATCTCGACCAAATGGAATCCAGCCCCGGGCAGATTTCGCCAAAGTCGATTGATCGCTGTCGCGTGCTTGCAAGCGAGTCAACTCAGACTGAAAACAGGCAGCTCGCTATTACCCTCGGCTGCGTTGCAACCGACCTGAAGGCGTGGCTGTCGCCGGATTCTCCGTCAGCGGATGAGATAAGTGCATTCCTTGGTCGTCACGATCTCCGGCAACCGATACCGGTCCACGGTATGGCCCGAATCGCCTGGTGGACCGAAGGCGACGAATTGATCTTTTTTGCCAACGGCCATTACAAAAAATCGGAGCTGCATAATCTTGGGTTTATGCAATCGCTCTGCGCCACTCGCCAACTCGACGCGGAATTGCTAAACACGCCCATGAGAAGCGAGGTGCTCGACTGGATGCTGAATATGGGCGTGTTCGACGTCTTCGCAAACGTCGAATTGCAGCAATAAGAGACATTCTCAACAAGTGAAATTGACCAAAAGTATTAAAAAAACGTGACGCAGTTAATACCGGCAAAGTCCCGCCAGCCGTTAGTATTACGTCACGCGATAACAGGGGAATACCGACTTCGGGCGAAGATCGTAGCCGACGGCTCAAGAATGTTGAATGAACGGAATGCTTGAGCAAGAAACGACTCAGCGAATTCGCTGTCCGACCCGAAGTACTTACATTCAAACGAACATGGCACAAGCAAAAGAAAAAGGCCGCCGATGGGTCATTTCCACCAAAGAGGAAATGCTTCAGGCGGTGATGGAAATATCGTCCATAGCGACCCGCAAAGTCTCGATCTATACGCACGATCTCGAAACGGGAATTTATGACGATCTGGACTATCTCGAAATCATCAAACGACTGGTTTTGTCGCAAGCGTACTCACGCATTCGGGTACTGATTGCCGAACCTGCGCGCGCGATCAAGAATGGCAACGCTTTTGTGCACCTAGGGCGACGCCTGAATACCTATATCGAATTTCGTCATGTGCGTGAAGATTTGCGCACACACCCTGAATCATTCTGCATCGCAGACGAAACCGCTCTCGTATATCGGTTGCAAGCCAATCGCTGGGAAGGCATTGCCGATACCTATGAACCCGCTGTCGCGAAACTCTACGGAAAGATGTTCGATGAGATATGGCTCGCCAGTGAGGTTGAGATCGAATTTCGCCAGCTCGGTATCTGAGCGCTGAACCGACACAGTGCATCCTACTGATTTGACAGTTTCCGCCGTTGTGGAAAGAGACGGCAAATTTCTCATCGTCGAAGAACGCTCGGCGGGTGTCCTTAAATTCTCGCAACCTGGCGGACACATCGAGGCGTCTGAATCTCCGGCAGAAGCCTGTACACGTGAAGTTCTGGAAGAAACCGGCTGCGACATCGCAATCAACAGCCTGCTTGGTGTTTACCTGTGGATACATCCACAGTCGCGGCAGCAATTCCTGAGAATCGTTTACGTCGCCGACTTGCTGCAGGAACACGTTGGCCGAAAACTCGACGACGGAATTCACGCTGTACACTGGTACAGCGCGGCCGATATCGAACATCACCGACGAAGATTACGAACACCTGTCGTATTTCGCTGTATTGAAGATTACATTGCAGGCAAGCGCCAACCGGAATCCGTTCTTGCGGGAGAAATGCCCATTCAACATCGGGTGGCGGATGTCCTGGCGAGCGCGTCGCTGGTTTAGTTGCGACGATTCTGACGTTCCGCTGTTGACAATTCGGTGTGGTCGCCGGAGGCTCTGACTGCATGACCCTGATTCAGCAGAGATTCCGGACGAAGAGCATCCTGGTGCTGCGGTTTCTTCTTTGGATGGTGTCGCTGGTGGCGCTGTCAATCACTCTTGCACTGTTCTGGCTGCGCTGGGATGCAGGCTCGTCGAGAGACGACTGGTTCGTCAGTCGACAAGGCGAAATAGCGAACGTCAATACGGTCCAGTCGATCACTATCCACGAGCAATTATCTGAATCGGTGAAACTGACATCTGATTCCGGCCTTCGTGTGTCTTTTCGCGTAATACGAGCCTTCGAAATTGAAGGTCAGCTACCCGTATTGCTCATACTCGGTGGTCACCGTACTGGAAGCGATGCAGTCGAGTTGTTCGGCAAAGTGGGCGGTCAGGCGATCGTCGGCATCGACTACCCTTACGATGGCCCGGATAGCGCGAAAGGTGTGATACCGATTGTGAAAATGGTCCCCTTGGCACGGCAGGCCATTCTGGACACGACCCCGGCAATATCGCTGGTGCTCGACTGGTTGCTCGAACAAACCTGGGTTAACAAGGACCAAATAATCATCATTGGTGGCAGTCTCGGCGTACCCTTCGCCGCCAGCGCCGCGGCACGCGACCAGCGTATCGCTGGCGTTATGCTTGTCCACGGTGCCGCCGACAATCGATTGTGGCTTGAGGCACAAATAGCACGACGGGTAGACTCAGCATTCCTGCACTATCCGCTGGCAACTGTCGTGAACTGGCTGGCTTACGGTCCGCTTTTCGATACCAGCAGACATATCGCCGTTGTTTCGCCGCGCCCGGTGTTGATAATCGGTGCAAAGAATGATGAAAGGACACCGGCTGGCCAGACTGAATTATTATTCGAGGCCGCACGCGACCCAAAACGCCTCCGCTGGACCGAAGGCCAGCACATCCAGCCGAATCGCAAGGACGTTATCGAAGAATTATTGCAGATTGCGAACAAGGAACTACCCTTCCTGACGCAGTAGAAGAATTACCCGCTGCTCATCGGTGGCCGGCTATCCGCCATAATTTCGTCTAACGTCCTTTGAGCCCGCTCGAGATAACGGAGGTCCCTGGGCTCGACCATCTCGCACCCGTCTCTAATCATGTCTTCGATCCTGACCGGATAATATCTGCAGTCATCCGGCCGGTCGAAGTAAATCCTGCAGACGTATTTTTTCTGGTTGGGCAGCTTCCTGAGCCACGGGCATCGTGGCATTTGCTTGCCGGTGACAGGGCTGATCCATATTTTTCCGCCGCCGACGTAGCTCGCAATATCTGGCCTGTTGTCCTCCCAAAAGGCAATTTCGCTATCGGATGCAGACAGCCCACCGTCAGCATAAATGGTGCAGCATTTACCGCATTGATTGCATGCTTTCACTCGAGGGCCTTGCCTTGATTGGTCATTATAAATACCCCGTTGTAATTGCACAGCCAATGGCCAGGTCAAAGGCGGCCACTGAATCTTCAACCTTCCCGGCTTCAAACAGATCCACAGCTTGTTGCAACGCTTCTCCGACACCGCCGCCGAGCAGCGCATGCGGTGGTTTGAGCAAAACCTGGCTCAGCGGAACCGCATCCTGAACCCGTCCCCTCTTTATTGCAACGGCAATCATCTGCATCATGGCAAGCCATTTCAACGGATACTTCGGTGCTTCGTTCTGCCAGATTTCCATCGCATTATCTGCCAGGGTCTCCGAGAGCTCCGCATCACCCCGCTTCCACGCCAGCCAGGATTGATTAGCCACCACGACAGCCTGATACTCCGGCGCCGAACTTGCCTCTATCGCCGTCAACACCTGCGGAATCATTTCTTCGACTTCGCTAATATTTCCGAGCAGACGATAGGCTACATTCAAATAGGTCAGGCTGCGACCGGTGGTCCGTGGATCACCACAGCGCCGCGACAGTTCGACAGCTTCTTTCAGGTATTCCACCGTTTCTGCGGGTTTGTCCACAAACAATCGCGCGAATCCGGCGCCAAATAACGCGTCTGCAAGCTCGAGCAGACTGCCCGCCTCCCGCGCCTGTGCAAGCACCCTGTCCACCGCAGCAACCGTATTGTCGGACAGCCGAAAGTGCTCTTTTCGATATCCGAGCATCGCGATGCTTACGCTGAACCTCCTGCGTTGATACGAGTCACCGTGTTGGGCCATGCGGGGCTCTGTCAGTGTGATGAGACGTTCCATCTCAGCAATGTTGGCAGTCCAATAACACAGCCAGATCTGGCTCAGATAATTGGCAAGCTGCTCATGCCACCAGTTACCTTGGTCGGCATCCGGCTCTTCGCCAAGAAATCGTAATGCGATCTCTAATTCCTCCATTGCTGCTTCATGATCAGATTGGCGCTCCCAGGTCACAGCTACCGCCCGGTGCAGGGAGGCAGATTCAGTCCGGTCTGTCTCTGCCGTTAGAGACAATGCCTTATTGAAACTTGATCGTGCCTTCTCGTAGTCGCAGTTCAGTTCATGAATCGTGCCAAGCAATCGGAAAGTGCGGCGACGCGAATCTCGAAGCCACTCTTCGTCAAGATCGACCGCGCGGTCGCCGTCCAGCAGTTCTTGTGCTTGTTCGAGATGTGTTAGCGCTTCCACAGTCGCATATGCCTGCCTCGACTGTTCCGCTGCGACAAGCAAATAGTTGACCGCTTTTTCGACATCGTCTGCTGCAGCAAAATGGCGTGCCAGCCAAATAGCAACTGCATCAACGTTTTTTTCGAACAGTACTTCAAGCGACAGGCCAACGTCCTCATGCAAATGTACGCGCTGAATCGCGTCGAGAGACTGGTAAAAATAATTTTGGAAAAGTTTGTGACGAAATTGATACTGGGACAATCGAATACCGCCAATTCTACCGATCCCAAGTGCCTGAACCAGCGAGTGGCGCGCCGCCAGGGAGCTGCTTAGCAATCGCACAATATTGCGTCGCTCGGAATTCATCGTCGCCGATATGACTTCCGCATTGAATGGATCGCCTACTACACTGGCTACCGACAGGCATTCATGCTCCAGTTCATTCAGTCGAGCGGCGCGTTCGTGGATAATTCCCTCAATGCGTGACGGAAGCTCATCCCACGACAACTCTGAAGCGGTGATCCAATAACCCGAATCATCCTTTAGCAGATTTCCGCTCTCCTGAAGATGTCGCATGAGCTCTACTGTAAAAAGAGCATGACCACTCGTATGTCGTTGCAGTGCCACTCGAAAACTATCGTCAAGTCGATTGGGTTCCGAATCGATTACTGCGTTAACGAAGCTTGAGCCGTCACTGTCCGATTCAGCCACGGCTACCGTTGCATCGCCGTAATAGCGCTTGATTTCATTGAGGGTTCTCTCGAGCGGGTGTCGCCCATGACCACGCCCGAGCGCAACGTCTTCCGGTCTGTATGCGCCAATGATGAGGATGCGGTCCTCAGCCAAACGGCGACTGAGATGAAACAGCAGGTGGATCGACGCATCGTCGGACCAATGCAAATCGTCGATGATGACAAGAACCGGATGCTGTTTGGCTAAGGCCTTGAGTACGTTCGTATACTGTTCACACAGATGAACCTGCTCGAGCCCGCCGGACTCCGAGACTATCTTTGCCTTGTCGACAGTCGAATCTTTTTTTCGAAATCCTGTGCTGCGCACCGCCTGCGCACCGACGCGCGTCATAATGGCACCGCCGGGCACAAAAATGTCGATCAAATCAGGACCATGTTCTATCAGCGCTTTTGCGGCCAGCTTGAACCAGCGCGTGGACTTAGCCGTTTTAGTGGCAGGTGAATCTGGCGCCAGATCTGAATCGTCCGCCTCACCGGCAAGCTCCGTCATGATTTCACGGAAAGGCAAGTACGGATCACCGATGCCCGTCTGTGCATTGCAATGCCCGTCAGCGATGACCAGATCAGGATGCCGTGCATGGGCGACGTGACAGAATTCCGCGAGCAGTGCCGTTTTGCCAGCGCCGGCCTCTCCCGTAACGAAACAAACCGAGCGACGCCCATCCAACGCCTCTTGCAGATACCCTTCCAGCTTTTCCAGCTCGAATTCTCTTGAAAGGCATCGATTGTCCGTTTGAGACTCCCTCGCCATCTTATGGTTCCAGTATCGTTTTGCCCGATATAGTCCGGTTTCTCATTGTAACTTACCTTTTACAAGTCAGCTGCACGGTCGTGATGTTGTAGTCGAAGATCGTCACGAGTCATAATAAGCAACATGAATACTGCACAGGATTTACACGGCAAGCGCGTCATCATCGGTCTGTCCGGCGGTGTCGATTCGGCCGTCGCGGCATTGTTGCTAAAGCAGCGCGGTGCCGACGTGCATGCCTTGCATATGACGAACTGGGAGGACGACGACGGCTATTGCACGGCGGCCCAGGACTTACAGGATGCACGCCAGGTTTGCGACGACCTGCAAATACCGTTGCACCATGTTAATTTTTCGCGGGAATATCGTGATCGGGTGTTTGAGAATTTCCTGGACGAATACCGTGCCGGGCGAACACCGAATCCGGATGTCCTGTGCAATCGTGAAATCAAGTTTGGCGTGTTTAGAGAACACGCGAAAAGACTTGGCGGTGACCTGCTCGCAACCGGGCATTACGCACGGTTAATCGTCAATGACTCTCGAGCAGAGCTCCACAAAGCGAAAGACGGCAACAAGGACCAGAGTTATTTCCTGCACGCCGTCAGCGCCGATGCGTTGGCAGAAACCGTGTTTCCGTTGGGCGACCTTGTGAAGGACGAGGTCCGCGAACTCGCCCGATATCATGGCCTGAGCAACCACGATAAAAAGGACAGCACGGGCATCTGCTTTATCGGGGAACGACCCTTCAGGGAATTCCTGGCCACCTTTTTGCCCGCCAATCCCGGCCCCATCAAAACAGCGGCTGGCGAAACAATTGGCGAACACCTCGGCCTGATATACTACACCCTGGGCCAACGCCAGGGGCTCGGCGTCGGCGGACGGCAGGACTCGGGTGATCAACCCTGGTATGTAGCCGCCAAGCAGTTGCGGGACAATGCATTGATTGTCGTACAAGGCGAGGACCCGCTGCTGTACAGCAACGAACTGGAGGCCAGTCAAGCCGTCTGGATCGGTGATGTGCCCGACGCATTGTCAGATAAAAAGGTGCTGCCCTGCCAGGTCAAGATCCGCTACCGGCAAGCGGACCAGGATTGCGTGATAACAAAGATGGAAGATGAAAAATTGAAGGTAAGCTTCGTGGAGCCACAACGCGCTGTCGCGCCCGGTCAATATGCTGTTTTCTACCTCGGAGATCGTTGCCTTGGTGGCGCGGTAATCGACAAGGCAATTTTTCGACCTGCAGCCCTGTTAGCGGCGATTTAGCGTGAGCGTTCCGGTATAATGCCGCCCCCCGCCACGGCCAAGCCGTTGCATATCAATCTAAATCAGACTTATTCCGGAGAGAGAATATGACGGACAGCTTCGGCGCTCGTTCATCCCTGCAAGTGGGTAGTGACAACTACGAGATCTATCGGCTTGACGCAATCAAGGAAGGCCACGTTGACCGGCTGCCCTTTTCCCTGAAGATTTTGCTGGAAAACCTCCTGCGAAACGAAAATGGACGTGATGTTACGCGCGACGACATCCTTGCGTTGGCCAACTGGGACCCAAAAGCGGAGCCCAGCACGGAAATTTCATTTACCCCGGCTCGGGTCATCCTGCAGGACTTTACCGGCGTTCCGGCAATCGTTGATCTTGCGGCAATGCGCGATGCCGTGGTCAGCCTCGGCGGTTCTGCCGAGAGCATCAACCCGCTGTCGCCGGCCGAACTGGTCATCGATCACTCCGTACAGGTAGACAACTATGGCACTGCAAACGCACTGGCCTTGAATAACAAGATCGAATTCGAACGCAACAAAGAGCGTTATTCGTTTCTTAAATGGGGTCAGGGAGCGTTCCGGAATTTCAGCGTGGTTCCACCGAATACCGGCATCGTGCACCAGGTAAATCTTGAGTACCTCGCCCGGGTCGTGTTCGGGGCCGACAATGGCGACGGTAATCTCGCCTACCCCGATACGGTCGTAGGCACAGATTCCCATACCACCATGATCAATGGTCTGGGTGTGCTGGGCTGGGGCGTCGGCGGCATCGAAGCAGAAGCGGCGATGCTGGGACAGGCCATCACGATGCTGATTCCGCAAGTCGTTGGCTTCAGACTCACGGGCAAAATGTCGGAAGGCACCACAGCGACCGACCTGGTTTTGACGGTCACGCAAATGCTGCGAGAGCGCGGCGTCGTCGGCAAATTTGTCGAATTCTTCGGCGACGGTCTTGCCACCATGCCGCTTGCAGACCGCGCGACGCTCGCGAACATGGCGCCGGAATTCGGCAGCACTTGTGGCATATTCCCGATCGACGGCGAGACCTTGCGCTACCTGAAACTCTCGGGACGCGACGACAAGCAGATCAAACTGGTTGAGGCATATGCAAAAGAACAGGGCATGTGGCGTCACGATGGCGAACCAGACGCGCTGTACAGCGATTTGCTCGAGCTCGATATGGGCACAGTGGAGCCGAGCCTGGCCGGGCCGAAACGCCCTCAAGACCGCATTTCGCTGCGCAAGGCAGATGAATCGTTCCGCGAACACCTGCCCACATACACCCAGGGGCGTACTGGCAGCGGAAGCGGCATCGCCAAACTCGATCAGGAATCAGTCGAGATAAAAGATGGCGCCGTCCTGATCGCAGCGATTACCAGTTGCACCAACACATCGAATCCGGCGGTCATGATTGCTGCAGGCCTTGTAGCACGCAATGCACATGCTTTGGGACTCAAGACGAAACCCTGGGTAAAAACCAGCCTCGCACCGGGCTCAAAGGTCGTGACAGAATACCTGGAGAAAGCCCAGCTGCTTGACGGCCTCAACGCGCTTGGTTTTTACACAGTGGGTTACGGCTGCACCACTTGTATCGGCAACTCCGGGCCGCTAAAGCCGGCAATTGCCGAGGCGGTAACAGAGAACGATATTGTCGGTTGCAGCGTTTTGTCCGGCAATCGAAATTTCGAAGGCCGCATCCATCCCCTGGTGCAGATGAACTACCTGGCATCGCCTCCGCTGGTTGTCGCTTATGCCTTGGCGGGATCGCTCGATATAAACCTTTACACTGATCCGCTTGGCGAGGACCAGGACGGCAATCCGGTATTCATGAAAGACATCTGGCCCAGCCAGCAGGAGATACATGCCGCTGTCGGTTCGAACATCGATTCCAGTATGTTCAAGTCCAGCTACGACAGCGTTTTCGCCGGCGACCAGAACTGGAATGACATCGAAGTCCCGGAGGGCGAACGTTTCACCTGGGAGTCCGACAGCACCTACATCAAGAACCCGCCCTACTTTGAAAGCATGTCGCTGGAGACGAGTCCGGTCGAAAACATCTCGGGTGCACGAGTCCTGGCCTTGTTGGGAGATTCCGTCACGACAGATCATATTTCGCCAGCCGGTGGCATCGCGAAGGACAGCCCTGCAGCGAAATACCTGATTGAGCACGGCGTCAAGCCGGCTGATTTCAACTCCTATGGCTCACGCCGCGGCAATCACGAAGTCATGATGCGCGGCACGTTCGCAAACATTCGATTGCGCAATCAGCTTGCGCCGGGCACCGAAGGTGGCTGGACCCGACATCAACCGTCCGACGAACAGATGTCGATCTACGACGCAGCACTCAAATACCAGCAGGAAGGGACACCGTTGGTGGTATTGGCCGGCAGCGAATATGGCACCGGATCCTCACGTGACTGGGCCGCCAAAGGCACGGTATTGCTGGGCGTTAAAGCCGTCATCGCCAAGAGTTTCGAGCGTATTCACCGCTCAAATCTCATTGGCATGGGTGTGCTGCCGTTGCAGTTCCTGGACGGCGAAGGTGCGGACACGCTCGGCCTGACCGGGCATGAAGTCATCGCCATAAGCGGCCAAACAGATGCAGATGCTGATCTTGTAACTGTCACCGCCAGTCCCATAAATGGTGATGTGATTACATTCCAGGCAAAGGTACGAATCGATACGCCGAAAGAACGCGACTATTACGAGCATGGCGGCATATTGCATTACGTCTTGCGACAACTCGCAGCGGGCGATAAGGCCGCCTGACGGAGAAAGTATGTTTTTCAAACGTGACAAATCAGCGGTTTCCCTCGGTAAACCGATATGGCTGAAGATTTCCATCGGCGTAGCTTGCGCAGTTGTCGTGGTAATGATCGGTCTGAGTTGGTACTGGTCGCGATCACCAGACGTTTTTTATGTCACCCACAAGACCAACAACGGAAACACCGTGATCGGCTATGCGACGACGGATACGCTGGTTCGCGTCGCATCGACCATGCTCGACAAGCCCGGTGGCTTTCTGAGCAATGACCGGATGCCGCCCAGCGTCTTTCTCGACAACATCCCTGCCTGGGAGTTCGGCGTCTTGCAACAAGTCAGGGACCTTGCGCGAATCCTGCGCAACGACTACAGCCGCAGCCAGTCGCAATCCAGAGAAGATTCGGACATCTCAAGCGCAGAGCCGGCATTTTTCGTCAACCACAACTCCTGGATATTGCCAAGGGCGGAATCAGAATATCGCAATGCCATCGATGGCTTCACCCGTTACAGAGACCGGCTCGCCGGCGTCGGGGGGTCAGAAGCGCAATTCTTCGCGCGCGCGGACAACCTCCGCGAGTGGCTGGCCCAGGTTGAAAAAAGACTGGGCAGTATTACGCGCCGGCTTGGTGACAGTGTTGCTACCACGGTAATCAACACCGATCTTGCGGGTGATTCCGCGGCTGAAGCCAATACCACGCTCGCGGACAGTGTGTCCGTCAAAACCTCCTGGTTCAAAATTGACGATGTTTTCTTCGAGGCTCGGGGCACGTCCTGGGCATTGATTCATTTCTTTCGCGCCGCCGAATTTGATTTCGCCCGGGTACTGGCTGATAAAAACGCACAAGCCAGCGTGCGGCAGATCATTCGCGAGTTCGAAGCGAGCCTTCAACCTTTGCAATCGCCGATCGTACTGAACGGCGGCGGGTTTGGTTTGTTCGCCAATCATTCACTGGTGATGGCCAATTATCTGGCGCGTGCGAATGCTGCGATCATTAACCTGCGGGAGTTGCTGGATCAGGGATAATACTTTAAGAAAGTATCATAAGCTTTTGTATAATTAGTATATTCCAAGCCAGGACGGTACCGACTTCCAGCATTCGGTCAGTTCACGATCAAGCGCACGGTAGCGCGGCTCATAACGCCCGACCAGGCTCCAGAAGCGCCGTGAATGATTCATATGTCGCCCGTGGCACAGCTCGTGGATCAAGAGATAACGCATCAGCTCCGGGCGTAGAAACAGCAGGCACAAATTGAGGCTCAAGGTCCCACTGGAGCTACGACTGCCCCAGCACGTACGCTGTGCCCGCACTTGCATTCGGCCATAGGAGATATCCGTCAACTCGGACAGTGCCTTGAGTCTCGGCTCGAACTCCTGTCGTGCAAATACAGCCAGCCACCTGCGAATCGCGCTGATACACGCTTTTTCGTTCGAAATCCGGCCCGACAGGGTCAGATGACTCCCATTGCAGCGGTACCGTACGCTGTTGCCCGGCTTTTTGACGTAACTCACCGTAATGACTGCCTGCACCGCCGGTAATTCGATCGTCTGTGGAAGAACAAATGGCTCCGGCGAGTGCTCGGCGGCAAACGAATCCCTCGCCTGGCGTATCCAGTCCTTGTTTTCACTAACAAATGCGGCCACTACGCCCGGGCGCGTTCTTTTCGGTACCACCACTTCTACCTTGCCCCGGGGATATACCTTGATCGACAGCCGCTTCGCGCGTGCGCTTTCGCGCACCGAAATTGGCGGAGTGGCGTCCGGCGCCGCTGATATTGGGGTCGCTTGCGGGTACAGATCTTCTGTTGAAAAAAGGGATAACTGGGGGGCTCTGCCGCTCACAGGGTGCATGGTACGGGTTTTCAACGCGGGTTTCCTGCTTGTCCTGCCTTGATCATGCGGCGTTTTCACGCCAGACTTGGCGAGCCATACAAGGAGAACAATAATCGTGAAAATAATTACACTGGCCGCCGCCGCATTAACCTTTTTTCTCGCGAACACGGCTTCCGCAGGACAAGCCTATATCCATTATGATGACGACGGCAACATGGTGCTTTCAGGCCCATTCAACATCGTCATTCCCAAGCCCGACGGCGCCCGACAGGGACCCGTCGAGCATTCCAGTCCCAGCTTCCTCGACGAAAAACTGCAAGTCTCAAAAGCAGGTTATTTCGCTGACGATCAGTTTGTCATGGTTCAGGTAGAGACGACCAACGCCGCAGCGGGAACGCTCACGGACAAAAACCTGCCCGTATATGAACTGGCCGGCCGGGATTACAGGGCGCGTACAGCGTGTCTGGATATCAGTCAGGAAGAACTGGACAGCGACGATGACCCGTTGTTTGAATACATCGAGGCACAAAACGTACAGATTGTGCCAGCGGTACAAGCGATTCAATTGTTTGCGACCACTGAAGACGGAACGGGCCAGGGCACTATTTTGTACCTGCGCAATTATCCGGATGGCTGCGATGCGATGACAGAAGAGTTCGAGGCAGAGTTTAATGCCGCGTTCGAACGATTCATCGCGTCGATCAGAGACGCCAATTAGTCGAAAGCAATACGAAGCCGGGAGCCTTTGATTCGGAGGCTCCCGGCTGATTTATGGGCACTGCCTGTCTCAATCGGGCCATTCGCCGCCAAATCGCACGGCATCGTCCAATGTCATCACACCCCGCACAATGCCAACCTCGGCAGTCGCACTAATAAACAATTCGACCTTTTGCTCAAGAATGATTGCGCCGCCGACCCTCGATCCAGGTCCGATTACGATTTTTGGAATGCGTCGGTTGTCACTATATCCCCAGCCTGATGGTTTCTTTACGGTCAGGTCCCCTTTCAGCAAGGCCTTGTCTGAAAGCAGGACGTCACCATTGACGGTCTCGATATTGCCGCCAACTTCGGACCCCTCAAGACTGATTTCACCGTTGACGTTACTGACGTCTCGCGCAACCCTGGTACCCGATTCGAGGCGGATCTTGCCGTTCACAACGGAGATCTCGCCATCGACAATGACATCGGTTCCTACTTGAACCAATCCATTGACGCT
>Ga0209988_10002176_pt1 | contig 12919 bp, 8 predicted proteins | sample N075metaG_FD_183115 | JGI IMG/M metagenome (GOLD analysis project Ga0209988, IMG submission 183115) | Deep subsurface microbial communities from Kermadec Trench to uncover new lineages of life (NeLLi) - N075 metaG (SPAdes) (version 2) | ecosystem: Environmental > Aquatic > Marine > Ocean trench... | reverse complement strand
CGGCTGAGGGCCTTTCCGGGCGTTCGGCGGCGGCGCCGATCACCACGCGTATCGAGCAGTCTCTGCAGCAACAGCTCGATGGAATTTGTTGAGCGCTCCGTAGCGGCCTCCGGCCGCACACTCGCTTTCGTACGACCCGCCGAATTCATCGGGTGGCACGGTTGACGTCGCGAAGCGACGTCGGCCGTGGCGCGACGCCCAACCACGGCCGACCGAGCTTCGCTCGGTCAACCGTGCCACCCGAGCGCTGCCTGGGCGGTCCGCCCTATCATGCGGTCATGCACACACCCGCAGACCCCGCCGTGACCGAGGCGGAAGCCGAAGCGAGCCGCCAGGGGTTTCCCGCCGGGGCGGTCCGCCTCGATACCTCCGGCAGCGAGCGTCTACCGATCCTGATGGACATGGTCGTCGGTCTGAGCCGTGCCGACGATCCGAAGGAGGTGCTGCGGGTATTCTCGGAGGGGTTCGCCCGGATGTACGGCCCGCAGGGCTACCTCTCGCTCTCGACCCGCGGCCTCGAACCGGGCGCGTACAAGGTCACACGGGTCATCACCGACGACGTGCCCCAGAATATCGGCCGCGCCGATCCGTGGAACCAGTGGTCGAGCATTCCCACGCACCGCGGCGGTTTCCTCGGCTCGATCATAGAGAACCCGTGCCCACAGGTAATTCACAACCTTTACCTCCGCGACGATCCGGTCATCGGTGACGCGATGAAGCAGTACGGATCGATGCTGGCGATCCCGCTGTTCGACAACGGCGAACCACTCAACTGGTCCATCACGTTCGGCAAGGATCCAGAAGGGTTCAGTCTTCGCGATCTGGAAGAGACGGTCCTGCGTGCGAACCTCGGCGGCGCCACCGTCCGGAACACGATGATCACCCAGCAGTTGCGTCAGACGCACCTGGAGATGCGGAACGAGGTCGAGCAGATCGCCAGTATCCAGCGGGCGCTGTTACCGCAGGTGATTCCCGACATCCCCGGTCTGGATATCGACGTCAGCTACAAGATGTTCGATCAGGCGGGCGGCGACATGTACGCACTGCGTCCGCTGAGGCTCGGCAGCAACGGGCAGGACTTCGACCCCAGCGGACCCTGGGGAATCCTCGTTGCCGACGTCTCCGGCCACGGACCGGCGGCCGCGGTCGTCATGGCGATCATGCAGTCGATCATCGAGACGTACCCGGGGGAACCTGCGGGACCGGCGGAGGTGCTCGAGCACGCGAACCGTTACCTTTACGCGAAGCAGATCGAAAGCCGCTTCGTGACGGCGTTCTTCGCGATCTATGATCCCGTTACGCGACGCTTCACCTACACGCGTGCGGGCCACAACCCGCCGATCTGGATGCGGCCGGACGGCGACGGCTGGGACATGGCGCGGCTGGACGCCAACGGAACGCTGCCGCTGGGCATTACCGGGGATGCGGATTTCGACGAGTCGACCATCACGCTGGAGCCGGGCCAGACGATCGTGCTCTACACGGACGGCATCACCGAAGCGATGTCGCCCGACGGCCGGATGTTCGGCGTGGCGGGTATCGAGGGGTCACTGACCGAGTGCACGGGCTACCCGCAGTGCGTGATCGGGCACGTCACGACATCACTGCAGGCCCACGAGTCGAACCGGCGGCCGAAGGACGACCAGACGCTCGTCGTGCTGCGTGTCGGGGAGTAACTGGGGCCTGTCCGGTTTATTCGCTTGCTCGCCGGTAGTACTCGATCGTGTCACGCAAGCCCGTGTCCAGATCAGTGACCGGCTCGTAGCCGAGTAGTCGGGCGGCCAGTGTGATGTCCGCCCGGCTGTGCAGCACGTCGCCGACCCGCCCTGGCGCGAGGTCGTGTACGGGGTCCACGCCGAGAATCGCGGCGATCCGCTCGAGCAGATCACAAACGGTTGTCTTGATGCCGCAGCCCACGTTGACGATCTCGCCTGCGAGCGGCTCCTTCGTAGCGCCGGCGAGCAGGTTGGCCCGGACGACGTTCGTGACGTGGGTGAAATCGCGTGTCTGGGTGCCGTCCCCGTAGATGGTCGGACGAACGCCATTGAGCAGGGCGGTCACGAACAGTGGGATGACCGCGGCATACGACGAACCGGGCGGCTGACGCGGTCCGAAGATATTGAAGTAACGCAGGCTCACGCCGGAGATCCCGTAGCAGAGGCAGTAGGCGCGGAGAAGCTGTTCCCCGGTGCACTTGGAGACCGCGTATGGCGAGAGCGGCCGGGGTACCACGGTTTCCACGATCGGGTCGACATCGAGGTCACCGTACGCGCTGCTGGAAGCGGCGAAGACGATCCGCACCGGTGTCGGGCCACCGGCCGCCGGGCGGACCCGCGCCGCTTCCAACACCCGCAGTGTTCCGGTGGCGTTCACCTCGTGATAGGCCTGCGGCCGCTCGACGCTGCCGGGCACGGATGTCAGCGCCGCGTGGTGAAAGATCACCTCCGAGTCGCCGACCGCTTCCAGCAGGGCGGCGGGATCAAGAATGGAGGCGCGCACGAGACGAACGTCGAGCCGGTCGAGATTCTCACTCGCGCCCGACGACAGGTCGTCGATGACGCTGACCTGGGCGCCGAGCCGGGCCAACGCTTCGCACAGGTGCGAGCCGATGAAACCGGCGCCGCCGGTGACGCAGACGCAACGACCCCGGTATGAATCTTCGAGTGACGCAGGCATGCCGGCGATTGTATGGCGTGGCACGGCCGAGCGAGCGCACGCGAGCTCGCCCGTGGTTGGACGTCGCTCCACGGGCGACGTCGCTACCGCTCCGTCGGCCGTGCCACCCGATCAATCGTGAGCGAGCAGGGGCTGCTCAACCGGTCCGTCATCGAGCGGAACCTGATCGGCCTCGTGCCGTTCGAGTATGACGTAATTCACTGGTGGCACCTGCTCGCCGGTGTCCCACCACTTCGTGCGAATATGGACGTACTTCCTGAATTCACGGCGGAAGGTCAGCGTGGCGAGGCTGTGCGAGCCGTCGATGTTGGGGATGAACAGATCCACCTCGGCGTCGATGCCGCGGGCCCGGACCTTGACGATCGAGAATGCGGGCTCGTTGGGGTCGAGCTGGGGATGACCGTCGCCGAGCCGATCGATCACCTTCCGGTACAGCAGGATGCTGGTGCCGGCGGGAAGGTTGATCGCCGGGTCGCCGTCCGGATCGTACATCGAGCAGGCGTAGTTGACCGCTTCGGCGATGAGCGTGGGGACCGGTTCGTTGGCAACCGAGTACGGGTTGAGGGCGCGGGTATCGGAGGGGAACGTGGCGACCGGGCTGCACGCCGTGAGGGTGGTGGCAACCAGACCGAAAATCGCTGCGTTGAGGATGGTTCGCATCGTTTCGTCCTTGAAAAGAGCGTCGGGTCTCGCCCGTAGAGCTGGTGTCGGAGTCTACCATGAGGGCGATGAATGATCGAATCGTGGTCGGGATCACCGGTGCCAGCGGGGCGGCGTACGCCCGCCGGGTCATGCAGTTGCTGGCCGAGGCCGGGGTGGAGATCCACCTGGCGGTGTCAACGCTTGGGCAGCGACTGCTGTTCGAGGAGCTTGGCCTCAAGCGGATCGACGCCGACGCGCTCACCGGCGGTCGCGGCGACCTGGTGACCGTCTACAGCAACAACGACGTGGGCGCTGCGATCGCCTCCGGGTCTTTTCTCCACGACGGTATGGTGATCGTGCCGTGCTCGGCCAACACGCTCGGCGCGATTGCGAGCGGGCTCGGGGACAATCTCGTCAAACGTGCCGCGGCCGTCGCACTCAAGGAACGACGACGGCTGGTCCTGGGCTACCGCGAGTCGCCGGCGAGCCACATCGACCTGGGCAACATGCTGCGTCTCAGCGAGGCGGGCGCGATCATCGCCCCGTTGTCGCCGGGCTTCTACCTGGGCCCGAAGTCGATCGACGACCTGGTGGACTTCATGGCCGGAAGGATACTGGACCTGCTCAAGGTGCCGCACGGGCTGGACGTGCGGTGGGAAGAGACGATCGGACGCGCGTAACGATGTCCGAAGACACGGGCGAGCTCGCTATCGCTCGCTCGGCCGTGCCACCCGCTCTCGCGTCATCCGTGTCGGCTCGATGCGACGGACGCCGGCGATGTTGGCGAGCTTCTCGAGGTCTTCGACCGCGACGGTCCCGACGACAATCGGCAGTGACTTTGACCAACCCTTGATCGACAGGCCGGCCTTCGACAACGCATCGCGGACCGCGGCATCGCTGACACCGTCCAGCAGGATGGTGACCAGCACGTCGGCGATCTTGTTCTCGCGGTCCTCGGTGGTCGCCTGCTTGTTGAGATTTCCGGTTGCCAGCAGCAGCAGCGTCGAGTGAAGGACACGTTTTGCGTGCGCGGCCTGCTCCTGCGGTGCGGCCTTCCAGAACGAGAACCCGTCGAGGGACGTGACCGTGACGTCGTCTTCTTCCCAGCGGTCGTCCGCCCAGCCCCCCACGACAGTGGCGGGACCCTCGCCGGGCCCGTTGACGGCGTCGAAGTACAGCGCCGATTCCGCTGTCAGCGCTTCAGCGTCGCGAAGTGCATCCTTGAGGTCCGCGGACTTCTCGATCTTGCCCACCGGCTTGTCGGCGGCCGAGTCTCTCTTTGAACCCGCAATCCCGGGAGCTGACGTGGAGGATGACCCGCCGGCGGGCAGCGGGCTCCCGGCCGACACCACGATGCGGCTCTTGCCGTCGGCGTCCTGACGTCCCGCCTTGCGGCGGCGACCGGCCGCTTCGTCCACCGAGCCGCCGCCAAAGCCGCTGCCGCCCTTTCCGGGCGCCGAGCGTTTCATCACGCTGCGTGCGGTCGTCAAGCCGAAGTCGTTCTTCGTCCGGGAGCTCGAGCGGACGGCGTTCTTCGCTTCGACGCCCAACATCGATGTGGGCGGCATCGTGATCTCAATGCGATCCACCGAGCGTCGGGCATCGATTTCACGTATGTCCAACAACCTCGCGCCGCTGCCGGTGAAGAGCCATCCCATCATGGGAATGTCGCCCGGCATGGGTCTCAGATCGCGGTCCACGTCGAGGAACGAATTCAGCCCCCCGCCGAAGAATCCTTCCCACGCGACACCGTCGGGCAGTTCGATCGGAACCGTAACGAGTACAGGCTCACCGTCGATGGTCATCCGCGATTTCTCGACGGCGACGAAGCTCGTGAACTGCGTCATGATCGAGAACTGCTCGCCGAGGGCGACGATCTGGTCCTTGACCGGTTGCGGCGCCGCGCCATTTGACAACTGTTGCTGACGGGGCTCGAGGACCTCGTCGACCTTCGCCCGGGCCCACAGCGTCGCGATGACGTCGTGGTCCGCCTGGGTTTCCGGCAGATCGAGTTCCACGACGCGCTCGTACGCGCCGGCGCCCGTACGCCCGCGGATCGTGACCGTCCCCCGGCCGGGCTCGGTGTAGCGGCCGTGGATGACCAGTGGCTTGACGTCGAAGAGGTCGGGGATCGCGTCCGGTGCCGGTAGCAGGTCGAGCACGTGCAGGCCCTCGGAGAATTCCAGCGAGATGTCGGTCAGCACGGGCGTCTCGATGCGTTTCGTGAACCGCTCGATCGCCTCGTCGGCGTCGGTGTTGAGCAGGACGAACTCCGACTCGCCACGGCCGGCCCTGGCCAGGCCATCGAGCAGGTGACGGTTGACGCTGTTGCCGATCCCGAACGAAAAGACCCGTGTGGTCCGAGCGTTGAGCTGAACGGCGTCGAAGATTGCCGCCTCGTTGCCGACGTAGCCGTCGGTGAGGAACAGCACCAGACGCAGTGGTCTTTGTTCGTCGCCGTTGAGCGAGACGCGTTCGGCGAGGAGTTCGCGATTGCCATTGGCGGTGCGCCAGCGGCCGTCGAGACGCAGCGTAACGCCGTGCGGCGAGAACACCGTCGGCAGGTCGCCGTCGAGCCGCAACTGCACCGCCAGGTCGTCACCCACCGGGATGCGGAACATGCCCGGCTGGCTCGTCATCTGAACACCGTCGTAGGGCACCGTGACCTCGACGCGACGGTCATCCGCGGGGAGATCCAGCAGTGCCCGGGGCGTCATCGGCTGCGAGGCCTGCACCAGCGCGGCGTTGATCGCCGTCATCATCTCGGTGCCGCCACCGCTTTGACGCGACGCGACGAACGTCCGCGCTTCGTCGCGGTTGGCCGGCGTAGCAGGCTTCGGCGTGTCCCAGAGAACCGCGGTGTGCCCCGCGAAGGTGATGACGTTGAAGGTGTCGGCCGGACGCATGGCGTCGATCGCGCGGGTCATGACCGCCTTGGATTTCTCGATCGGGAATCCCGACATTGAACCCGACGTATCCATGACAAAGATCAGCTCGCGTGGTGGCACCTGTGCTTGCTCGACGCGGTCCGGGGGCTGGACGATCAGCGTGAAGAACCCACCCGACCAGTCGCCGGCGGTCGTCGAAGTGTGCGTGAATGTCGCTTCCTCGATCGTGTCCGCCGTCTGGCCCCACGAGAGAACGAAGTCACGGTTGGGGATCATGTCCTTGTTCGCGAGGGTCACGGTCACGCCGGCGGGCGTGCCGTCAGCACGGGTGTCGCGCTTGACGATGTCGATTTCGTGCAGTTCCGAAGACACTTCGACGATGCCCGGTCCGCCGGAATCGATGGTGACCGTCACCGAGACGTCGTGCCCGGCACGCGTGGGCGGCTTGACGGGCTGGGGTGTGATCAGGCTTGCGTCGGGTACTTCATTGGTGTTGCGGGCGAACCCCGTGCCCATGTCCTCGATCGCCGCAGGGTCGGTGTAGAACCACCGTCCGTTGAGCTGCCCGGTGCCGTCGGTGTACAGCTGGCCGAATTCCCGGCCGCTCGCGTACGCTGCCTCGAACCGGTACCAGAGATCCGGTGTGCCGGCGCCGCCTGTCACGTCGCCGCGGCCCCACCACGTGTCGCCGGGATAGTGGATCGCCTGGGCACTCCCGAGCAGTTCGGTGAGCTTGCCTTGCTGGAGCGTTCCGAGTGACGTGTCACCGGCGGCGCCGACGGTCAGTGCCGTGGGCCCCAGCAGGATCAGTCCCCCGTGTGGCCGCAACTCGGCCGGCACGAACGACCGGCTCGTGACCGGTGCGCCGGGGATGTACCGGGGACCGACGACCATGGGAAAGTCGAACGTGTACCGGCCGTCTCGGCTGGCGAGCATCTCGACGTAGCTGATCTTGACGACAACCACGGCGTCCGGCTCGATGTTGGCGACCGACTGCGTGAAGATGTTCGGACGCTGCTGCTCGAGCAGGCTCGCCACGTACCCCGCCGCCCGGGCGGCTTCATAGATCCGCCGGGCCTGGCCACGTTCCTTGACTTCGCCCACGACGACCCGGTCGCCGACGGTGATCGTCATGCGGTCGATCGCGGCCCGGTGACTCAGGGGAAACGTGTAGACCGCCTCGATCTTGCTGCTGTAGGGATTGCGATAGGTCTGCGTGACGTTGACGCGGCTCATGAAGCCGGACACCCGGACGTCGACGTCCGTGTGCGTCAGCGGACAGACACCGAGTATATTGCCGTCGGCATCCCTGGCATCGAGCCGACCGCCCTCGGGCACCATCACGAGACCGGCGAACGCCGTGCCGCCCGGCCTGGGCACGAGCAACGCGATGATCACGACCAGGAACGTCAGCGACGCCAGCGCCGGCATGTAGCGATTCGCGACCATGCGCTGGGCGAGCCCGGCGAGGACGGCAAACGGCCCCGGCAGCCGGGGCGCGGCGGCCCGCGTCTGTTCGGCCCGCCGAGTCTTACGCAGCCGCTCGACAAGCAGGTCCCGTCCGTGGGCGGCGCGATCGGCATTCACATCGTGCCACTCGCGGAGCAGGGCGTCGAGCTCGGGTGGCATGTGGTCGGGTTGTTTCGCGGGATCGTTCATTCGGGTGACTTCATGAGATCGGCCATGAGTTCGGCAAGGTGTTCGCGGGCCCTGCCGAGCAACTTGTAGTAGCCGCTTCGTGAGAGCCCCATGGCGTTGGTTGCGGTCATGACCGGGTCCGATTCGAGGTAAAAGAGATGGATGGCAAGGCGTTCACGATCGTCGAGCTTCTCCATTGCTGCGCCGAGTCGTTTGAGCTGCTCGGCATGCTCGCTTTCCCTGGCGGGGTCGCCGGCGGTTGTCCCGACCTGCGAGACCCGGCCGGGCGCGGTCTGGGTCTCCTGGTTCCTCAAGGCAGAAATCTCTTCGTGCCGTGTGCGCCGTCGCGCCGCGCGGGTCCGCTCCGAGCAGACGCGTCGGGCGATCGCATAGATCCACGGTCGCAGGCGCCTGGGGTCATCGACTTTGTGCAAGAGGCGGTGGGCACGGATGAAGGTCTCCTGGGTCGCGTCCTCGGCCTCGGCCAGGGAGCGTTGCCGGCAAAGCGACAGCACCACCGGGGCGAGGCGGTCATAGATCCTGGCGAAGGCGTCGTCATCGCCGGCCCGGGCGGCTGTGAGATCGGCGGCTTCGTCTCGTTCCACTGTCGAAATGGCCGCCGGAGAGGGGGTGTCTCCCCGTGTCCCGACTTTTCTTGACGGGATAGCACTCGCGTTGGCGGTGGCCTGGGACGGGATGCGGGGTGCGCTATCCATGGATCGATTTCTTTATCGGCGATTCTTCCGAGAACCCTATGATGCCGCAATGATCGAATGGTTTGACGCTTTCATGGGGCTTGGGATCGGTATTCTCCTGGGAGGCCTTGGCACCACGGCGGTGTTTCTGAAGCGTCGGGCGGACCTGGATGCTCAATTGGCTAACGCCCGGGCCGAGGTGGCATTGCTCGCCGATCAGCGGCAAGGCCGTGTCGAGGACGTGCAACAACTCAAGGACTCGTTCTCCGCGCTCGGCGCCGAGGCGCTCCTCGCGAACAACCAGGCGTTCCTGAATCTCGCGACCCAGAAGCTGCAGACGGTCCTGGTCGAGGCGAAGGGTGACGCCGAGAAGAAACAGCAGGCGATCGACCAACTGATCCGCCCCATGCGCGAGGTGCTCGAGAAGCACCATGTTGCCCTTACCGACATCGAAAAGAAACGCGAGGTCGCCTACCGCGGGCTGGAGGAGCAGATCAAGGTGATCGCCGGCTCGCACGCGAAGCTCGAAGGCACCACGAGCGACCTGGTGACCGCGTTGCGACGCCCGGAGCAACGAGGCCGTTGGGGCGAGATGCAGCTGCGTAACGCAGTCGAACTGGCGGGGATGACCGAGCACTGCGACTTCACCGAGCAGCCGCAGACCGACGACTCGGAGACGCACGACCGGCCGGACATGATCGTTCACATGCCGGGCAAGGGCGTCATCGTGGTCGACTCGAAGGTGGCGCTCGACGCCTACCTCGACGCGCTTCAAGTGGGCGGCGACAAGTCCGAGGCGATGCAACGGCACGCCGAACAGGTGGCAACGCATTGCAGGAAACTGGCGGCCAAGCGGTACTGGGACCAGTTCGAGCACACGCCAAAGCTGGTGGTGATGTTCATGCCGATGGAGTCGGCGCTGGTCGCGGCGCTCGATCTCAAGCCCGACCTGCACGCCGACGCGATGGGCAACCACGTGCTCATCGCCACGCCGACATTACTGGTCGCGTTGCTGCGTGCCGTCGCGTACGGATGGCAACAAGAGGACCTCGCCGCCAACGCCCGCAAGATCGCCAACTCCGGCAGCGAGCTGTACTCGCGGCTGAGGAAGTTCGTCGAGCACTTCACCGCGATCGGCCGGTCGATCGACAGCGCCGGCAGATCGTTCGACGAGGCGGTCGGTTCGCTGGAGAGCCGGTTGCTGCCGGCTGCGCGCGAGTTGCGCGACCTGCACGCGACGACCGAGGATCCGATCGAGAGGCCGTTGGACCTGCAGATTGAAACACGGCAGGTGTCGGCGACTGAACTCAAGCCGTCCGCGAGCTAGTTTGAGCGCTCCGTACGGCCCTGCGGGCCGACACTCGCTCTCGTACGGTTATCCGCGCGGTGGTCTGCTGCGGCCTCTTCGCTGTCCGTCAGGGCGACCGAGCGCCGCCTGGCCGTCGAGCGGCGGTTCATCTTCCAGACGCGCGACGATCTCGCGAACCTCCGGCTCCCGGAGCAGGACAACGTCGCCGGAATCGAGCCCGGTCTTGATCTCCACGTGCAGCTCGGAGGCCTTGCCGAGCGCCACACGCCGCTGGGCGTAACCGTCGCCGTCCGGCACGTAGACGTACGCGCTGGCCCCCTCGCGGAACACGGCCTGCAGCGGAACGTAGAACGCGTCCTCGACCAGGCCGACATAGATCTCCGCTTTGCACCGCATCGACGGTTTCAGTCCGAGACCAGCGGTGTTGGTCAGGAGCACCTTGACGGTGTAGTCGCGCCGATTGGGATCACGCCATCCGCCCGACTCGGCGAGCACGCCGATCGAGAGGACCTCGCCCTCCAACGCGACATCCTGAACGGCGTCGGAGGTGATGATCACACGTTGACCGGTCTCGATGAGACCGCTCAGCGCCTCGTTGACCTTCACGTCGGCGGTCATCTGTGACACATCGGGCAGGACCATGACCAGTTCGTTCTTGCGGACCTCGCTGCCGACCTGCAGGTCGCCGCGATCACCGCGCGACCAGCGGTGCGTTTCGAGGCTCGCCGCGTAGACCACGAGGCCGTCGGAAGGGGCGATGACCGTGCACAGCTTCAGCTGCTCGCGAAGATCGGTGAGCCGCAGATTGCGGCTTGCGAGCTGGTGCGCCTTGCTGGCCATATCGGCGCGGGCAGTTTGCAACTCGGCCTTGTATCGTTCGGCGGTACGCTCACGTTCGGCCTTGGCCTGTTCGAGATCGGACCGCTTCTGCTTTTCCTGCTGCTCGTGCTCGTACTTCTCGTAGACCTCGGTGTCGAGCTTCGCCTGCGCCAGCCGCGCCCTGGCCTTGATCATGTTGATCTCGTCGCTCTTGAAGTCGTCCTGGCTGATGAACTGCTGTTTGACGAGCTCCTCGGCCTCCTGGAACTTGTCGAACAGCCGCTGGTAGTCCATCTCAGCGGTCTCCTGCTCCAGTTCGAGATCCTTTCGTTTCGAGACGACCTCGCCTTTCTCCCAGGCCAGGAGGGCGAGCTCCGCGAGCTCCACTTTAAGGTTTGCCTTGTCGGTCTCGCTGTTGCTGGCGCTGATCTTGATATCGAGGTTGGCCTGCGCCGCGATATGCGTGCTCTCGGCCGTGTTCGCGGCGTCCTCGGCATCCTGGATCTTGATCTCGAGTTCGTCCTCTGCCAGCTTGAGCAGGACGTCGCCCTTGTTGACGTAGGTGCCCTCTGGCACGACCTCCGTGACGACCGCCCGATACTCCAGGCGGTTGCGGATCTCGATCTGGTTCAGCGCGGCCAGCTCGCCGGAGGCCGGTACGCTGATCTCGAACGAGCCCCGATCGACGACGTACTCGTCGCGGCCGGCGCGTCGGCCCGAATCACTGCCGCCGGCGAACATTGCGGCGACGCTCATGAGCCCGAGAATCAACAGGACTGAGATGACCAGGACTGTCGTTCCCCCGAGCTTCCGCGATCGTGATGTAGGTTGGTGTGGGGTCACGTGTACGACTCACCCAGAAAGAGGATAGTGCCAGGCGTGGGACCGATGTTCCTTACGATAGGTCGCGGACATGGTGGGATCGAGGTCGAATCGACGCCTCCAGACAACTGTTACGGAGCAGGACCCGGCCCTGCGGCTCCGTCGGGATCGGGCTCGTCGAACCGGTCATCGAGGGGGTCCGCTGCCAGCAGCTCCATTCCGTTGAGCAGTTGGATCGTGCCGTCCGGATTGAGCCGGAATTGACCGCTGTCGAGCAGGTAGGCCAGGATTGCGATCTGCAGGTCACGGCGGGCCCTGAGGTACGTGTCCTGCGCACGGAGCAACTGCTGCGCGCCTTCGGTCCGATCGCGAGCATTTGCCCGGTCCGGCGCGGCGTCGATCTGGGCCAGCCGCAGGCGGGACACACGCACGTTCTCCTCCTGCAGCGACTTGCTGAACAACGCTCGGTCGATATTGCGCGCCGCTGCCCGTACCTCGACGGCGACCGTGTCGCGGAACCGCTCGTACGCACGAACGGATCGCTCCAGGTCCACCTGTGACTGGCGAAGGTTGCTTCGCTCGATCGTGCGGTCGATGGGCAGGCCGAACACGATGGAGGCGCGGTAGGTCGTGTCCTGCAGGTCGAAGTTCAAGCCGGTGCTGTCGTCGAAGATGCCGGTCGGGACCGCCGAGGCCGCCAGGTCGAGATCGGCCAGCAGGTCGTTGCGGGCGTTGTTCACGTCGCGGCGGGAATCATCGATGGCATCACGGCTGTTCTGAAGGTCGAGCCGGTACGCCATCGCAGCCCGCACCGCGTCGGTGAGATCGACCTGGGGAACCGGCAGTCTGGGTGACGACGCCACAATGTTCACGGGTTGTTCCTCGGGCATGCCGATCCGCACCTTGAACCGATCGAGGGTGAGCCGATAGCCCTCCTGCTGATCGTTGAGCGTATTTCTCTGGGTGAGCGTGGCTTGTGCAGCCTGCGCTGCCTCGAACGGCGGCGCGCGTCCGGCCGCGGCCAGGGCGAGTTCACGAACCTCGAACCCCTCGAGCATCGTCACGTTCTCCTGGGCGTTCCGTATCGCCTGCTGTTGCACGACCAGCTGCAGGAAATCCGTCGTGATGTTCACGACGAACTCGCGTCGGAACCGCTCGAAGAAGCGGGCGGCGTAGACGACATTGCGCTCGGCCTGCAACAGCGGCTCGCGTGCCACCCAGCCGGCGCCGCGGAGCAGCGGGATGTCAAGGGCGAAGAGAACGTCCAGCGACTGGGTGTTGCCGGCCACGTGGTCGTGCAGATCCCTCGTGGTGCTGGCGAGTAACGACGCCGAGATCTCGCCACCGTACGGAAGACGTTGCGTGACCCGCAGGTCGTTGACCAGGCGCACGGAGCTGTCGTAGAGGCCGTCGTTGCCGATGGTGATGAT
>Ga0209988_10002171_pt1 | contig 12933 bp, 12 predicted proteins | sample N075metaG_FD_183115 | JGI IMG/M metagenome (GOLD analysis project Ga0209988, IMG submission 183115) | Deep subsurface microbial communities from Kermadec Trench to uncover new lineages of life (NeLLi) - N075 metaG (SPAdes) (version 2) | ecosystem: Environmental > Aquatic > Marine > Ocean trench... | reverse complement strand
CGGCAGCGGTGGCTCGATCTTCGGCGACCCCGGCGACGAGCGGGAGCGCAAGAGCGAGGCCGAGAAAGCCCAGGAACTCATCGACCTGATCACCGAGACCGTCGAGCCCGACGCATGGGACATCAACGGCGGCGACTGGGCAACCATCCGGTACTACTCCGGCGTCCTGATCATCAGGGGCCCGGACTACATCCAGCGACAGATCGGCGGCTACCCGTTCGCCGTCCGACCCATCGCCCGATCACGCATGGCATCCCCGCGGTACCTGACCTTCACCGGCAAGACGACCGCCGTCGAGGTCGCGAATATCCGAAGCGTGGAGTCCACCGGGGCCGTCGGCGGCAACTAGTTTGAGCGCTCCGTACGGCCCTCCGGGCCGACACTCGCTTTCGTACGACCCGCCGAATTCATCCGGCGGGTCTGAGCGGACGTGCAGGGACAAACGCGCGGCGGGGCGTGCAAGCCGCCCCTGCCACGCACGCCCCCATCGTCGATATCCTTCTCTTGTTGGAAGAGAGCCGGTTTCTCCCGTGTCATCCACGGAGACGCCTCGCTCGCCATCCATCGGCCACCCATGTAGAAAGGGATCGCCCGTGAAGAACGCCGCCATTGTCATGATCGGCCTGACGCTGCCGGTCCTGTTCGCATGCCAGAGCCCCGCGCCACCCAACCGCGGCCACACCGGCACCCGGATGGACCCGTCCCGCGACGCGGCCTCGGAGGTTCACACGGGAACCCTTCGTAGCGCCGACCTGGTCACGGCAACCGACAGGATGGCCCAGGACATCGCCAGTCGGCTGGACGTCACCAACCGCCAAAGCCCGCCGCGAATCGTCGTGGGTCGCATCGAGAACCGCACGTCGATGCCGCACCAGAACTACCAGGTCTTCCTGACCCGGTTGCGGGCGCAGCTGATGTCGTCGGGCTCGAGCAGCGGCCTGGAGTTCATCCGCGATCGCCGCTTCATCGAACAGCAGCAGGAGCGAGAATACGGCGCCGGCGCCAGCGACGGTTACCAGTCGCGGGCGGACTACGTGCTCACCTGCGAGATGTGGGATATGCCGTCGGGCGGTACCTGGTATTACCTGCTGGACTACCAGCTCGTGCAGCTTCGTGACGCCGAGACCGGGCCCAACCTCGGCGCCGGGGCGATCGTCTGGGAGAACAAGTACGAAGTGAAATTTCAATGATTCAAACGCGAGCACTGGCGATCGTGTTCGCGATACTGTTGGCGGCCGGGTGCGCGGCACCTGAGGTCCGGACGACCTTCCTGGGCAGCGTCGACCTCGTGGACATGACCGACCACATGGCCGACTCGTTCGCAGCCGATCCCGTCATCGGCCGGCGCAGCGAGGCCAGCGAGACCTGGGTCATCTCCATCGATCGGGTCGTCAATCACACGAACCAGATCATCCCGGTTCGCGAGAAGTGGCTGTACACGACGCGAATGCGGGCAAGATTGGCCGGGTCGGATATCGCCCGGCGGCGCAACATCATCTGGGTCGTCCCCCCGGAGCGCTGGCCCGCGGCAGCCGGGGAGCTGGAATCCGAACACCGGCGGCAGCCCCCCACGCACCTTCTGGCCGCGGAATTCCAGACCCTCACCCGGACGTCGGCGGCCGGGCGGTCGGACACCTACGTCTGTGCTTTTCAGCTGACGAATCTCAGAGATGGCCGCCTCGTGTGGGAAGATCTCTGGGAGGTCAAATACGCGGCGCAGGGACTGACCTGGAACTAGCCTGAGATGTGCAGAATCGGTCGAGCGTATCTGGTGGTGATGGGCGTCGTCCTGGCGAGTGGCACGGGTTGTTCCTCGCACCAGCGCAACTACGCGGCAATCCACAGCTACTACAAGTATGACTTCACGGCGGCCCGCGAGGCGCTGCGGGAAGACGCCGGCCACAACGACACCAACGTCCTGCTCAACAACGTGCGGCTGGGGCTGGCGGCCCTCGCCGACGGCGACACCCTGGAGGCCGAGGCCGCCCTGGGGCGATCGTTCGACCTGCTCTCGACGGCCGGGCTCAACGACGACCGGACGACGGCGTCGATCATCGTGGATGAGGGCGTCCTGATCTGGAAGGGGGAACCGTTCGAACAGGCGCTGAGCTACTACTGGATCGCGGCGTTGTACGCGACGCTCGACGACTGGGAGAATGTCCGGGCAGCATCAGCCAACGCGCTGTTCCGCCTGACCGACTTCGGCTCCCGGCAGACCGCGCGGACGATGACACGCAACGCGGCGGCCGACCCGGACTACCTTGAGAAGGGTTACACGGCGGTCGACACCAACTTCGCGCTGGGCTTCCTCATGGAAGCAATCGGCTCGTCGTTGTCCGGCGCCGCGGGCGCCGACGAGCAACTCGACGCGGCCATGCAGATCGACAAGAAGCTCGGGCACATCGTGAGCATCCTGCGTGCCGGCGACTACGACACGCTGCTGCTCGTCGACTACGGCAAGGGCCCGACAAAGATGGCCTACGGCCCGGACGACGCGCTGGCCCGGTTCGTCCCGCAGGAACGGCATCATGGCGACCTGGTGGTCAGCTACAACGACATCGAGTATGGACCGTTCCGGCGGGTCTGTGACGTCAACCGCATGTCGATCGACATGCGGTGGAACAACCTGGAGAACATCCGGGTGGCCAAGAGCACGATCGGCAACGTGCTGCTCACCGGCGGCGCGGTCACGATGGCCGCCGGCGCGTCGTCGGACAGCGGCGGGGCCGCGGTGGTCGCGGGTATCGTCGGTCTCTCGATGATGGCGGTCGGCGCGTTGTTCAAGTCCGGCGCCGCGGCTGACGCCCGCTACCTCGAGTTCGCGCCGCAGTCGATCTACATCGCGCCGCTGCGGCTCAACGACAACGGCGAACTGCGTGTTGCCGTCGAAGGCGATCCGGGCTCGACGATCGTCTTTCCGGACTTCCGGCCCGGCAAACGCGGCGCCCCCCAGGCGGTCTACCTTCGCCTGCACGGCCTGGACAGCCCGGACCCACCGTGGTTGGAATCGACCTGGGAGCTCTACGGCAACGACCTTACGGGTGTGTTCAAGGATGACTGGCCGTGGATCCTCGGCGGCTCCGACGTCTCGACGCCGGACCTGGGGACCATCGGGGCCTACAAGCTCGGCGGCTACCTGTCCAGATTCAGCATCGACGACCTCAGCGAGCTGTACCTCGCCGAAGGCATCGTCATCGGCGCCGGTCGGGTGAGCCCGGACACCGGACAGCGGGCATGGCGGCACATCCTCGACGGTGGTCGGGCCCTCTACACGCCACAGCCATGGTCGATGGGGTACAAACGGCTGATGTACTCCCCGCACGACCCGTACCGACCGAAGTCCGGTCGAGTGCGGAATCTCTCGCCAAGGTACGGAATTGAATACGTCCAGTGGTGACTCAGTTGTGTCAGCGCGCCAGGAGAACGGTCATGCTTTCATTCCGCGTCGTGGGTGCCCTGGCTGTCAGCCTCATCGTCGGCTGCCAGTCGCAGCCCGGTGCGCCGAGCAGCGGCCTCGGTGACCCGTGGCCGGCCCCGGTCAACGACCCGCAGATCACCGTCCTGTCACCGGACCTGCAGCAGTGGCTACGGTTCCATCCGGCTCGGATCGATCTGGACCCCGGCCGACCGATGCAGGTGGAGGTGCCCGTCCGGAACCTCGCCAACCGGCAATACCTGGTCAGCTACCGGATTACCTTCTACGACGACGGCGACATCGAGGTCACCCCGACCATGGGCTGGCGTGTGGAGGCGATCGACGCCAGGCAGACCGCGCGGCTTTCGGCCGGCGCCATGAGCGCCGAGGCCGTGAACTATCGCCTCGAGGTCAAGTGGGCAGAGTAAATGTGCGGGCTAGCACGCGCCCCAGTTGGCTAACAACTCCAGGAAGTCGTTGATCCCGACGTCGCCATCGCCATCGAAGTCCGGCGGGCCGCCGGGGTCGGTGCCCCACTGCGCGAGCAGGTCGAGGAAGTCGTTGATCCCGACACCACCGTCGTCGTCGAGATCCCACGGACAGGTGGGATCACAGACGCCGAACGCAGCCGCAATCATCTTGCCGTAGCCGGCCACGTCGCCGCTGCCGCCGACGCGGACCAGGTACGTCTGACCGCACTGCCCGTCGAACACGACCGACGGGGCCAGGTCGCAACTGTCGTCGCTGCAGCCGATCAGCGTGAGGTCGCCGCAGGTGTTCTCGTACACGGCCATACGTGCGTCGAAGGTAAGGGGGTCGAGGCACAGGTTCAGAATGTCCGCAGGCCCATCGGGCGTGAAGGTGAACCACACGTCGTTCTCGAAGGCCAGACCGCCGCCTTCGTCGCACTCGACCGGCAGCGACGGTGCGCTCGTGGTTGCGCCAAACGTGGAGAGATTGGTGATGGTCGCCGTAATCGGAATCGCGCCGGAGCACACATCGTTGCCGGGGGGCACCAGGTCAGGAGAGAGCCAACCGGTCAGGACGGCCTCGACCCAGCAGTGCATCCGCGAGGCCTGGTGGACGGTGAACAGGCTCCAGCACGGCTGGCCGTAGCTCATGAAGCTCGCGGGCAGCGTCGGGGCCCAGGGCGCTCCCGAGCACGGATCGTTGTTCGAGGGGAACACGCAATCAAAGTCAACAGGCGTCCCCGGCGTGTCGCTGCAGAAGTCGCCCGTCGTGTCACCATCGACACCGTCGGCCCGCTCCCAACACGCGGAACAGTTACTGACCTCGCTGACGCCGTGATGCGTGTGCCAGAGACCGAGGTTGTGCCCCATCTCGTGCGTCATGACCGAGGAGTTGCCCCCGAAGCTGCCGCCACCGACGACGATCCCGCCCTGGGCGGTGAGCGCGTCCGAGTCCCACGCGAATGTGCCGTAGCCGCCGCCAAGACTCGTGACGTAGACGTTGCACCGGGTTGCGGGGCTGACGGCGTACGCCTGCTTCATGAGCGTGTCGTCACCGTTGTGCAGGAACTGACTCCTGTCGACGTAAAGCCATGTGTACTCGAAGTCAATGTGGTACGGCGCGAAGTCGTCGTTCATGCGTTCCATCTGGTCGATCACGTCCTGCTCGGTCGCGGCCGGCGAAGAGCCGTCGTCCTCGCGGAACACGACCAGGTGCACATGGATCGTCTTAAACGGCGTCGAGCCGTCCGGCGCAAAGGTGTCGCGCACGGCCGGGATGTCACACGACCCCGCGATCGGGCAACCACCGGCGACCGCGGAACCGCCCTGCCCCTTGGCCTCCCATCGCTCAAGCGTCGTACACCAGTCCGGCGCCTCAACGCCGGCCGCCGCAATACCAGTCATCAATACGAAACCGACTGCGAGTAACACGAACAGTCTCCCGTCGTTCGTGGGCGTCTACAGAGCATACCCTCTCGTTTGTCCTTGCACGTCCGGCCAGACCCACTGCGATGGGTGGCACGGTAGAGCTCGTCCGAGCTCTGCCGTGGTTGAACGTCGCTCCACGGCAGAGCTTCGCTCTACCGTGCCACCCAAGCGTGGTCTAACTGCACGAGCCCCAGTTGGCTAGCAAATCCAGGAAGTCGTTGATCCCGACGTCGCCATCGCCATCGAAGTCCGGCGGGCCGCCGGGGTCGGTGCCCCACTGCGCGAGCAGGTCGAGGAAGTCGTTGATCCCGACCGTACCGTCGTCGTCAAGATCCCACGGACACGTGGGCGCACATACGCCAAACGACGCAGCGATCAACCTGCCGGTGCCGGTCACGTCGCCGCTGCCACCGATGCGAATGAAGTAGGTCTGGCCGCATTGCCCGTCGAAATCTATCGACGGTCCCAGGTCACAACTGTCGTCGCTGCAGCCAACCAGCGTGAGGTCACCGCAGTTGCTCTCGTACACGGCCAGACGCGCGTCGAAGGTGAGCGGGTCGAGGCACAGGTTCAGAACGACCGAGGGCGTCTCGGGCGTGAAGGTGAACCACGTGTCGTTCTCGAAGTCCAGACCCCCGCCTTCGTCGCACTCGACCGGCAGCGACAGAGCGCTCGTAGTCGCGCCGAACGTGGCGAAGTCGGTAATGGTCTGGGTAATCGGAATCGCACCGGCACACTCATCGTTGCCGGGGGGCGGCGGATCAGCGTCCCAACCGCTCAAGACAGTCTCGAACCAGCAGTGCATCCGCGATGCCTGGTGCACGGTGAACCGGTTCCAGCACGAGTTGCCGTAGCTCATGTAGCTCGCGGGCAGCGTCGGAGCCCAGGGCGCTCCCGAGCACGGGTCGTTGCTACCGGGGTACGCGCAGTCATAGTCCACCGGTGTCGGCGGCGTGTCGCTGCAGAAGTCGCCCGTCGTGTCGCCGTCGACACCGTCGGCCTGCTCCCAGCACGCCGAGCAGGTACTGACTTCGCTGACACCGTGATGCGTGTGCCAGAGGCCGAGGTTATGTCCCATCTCGTGCGACATGACCGAGGTGTAACCGCCGAAGGCGCTGCCGCCGATGACGATCCCGCCCTGCGCGGTCAGCGCGTCCGAGTCCCACGCGAACGTGCCGTAGCCGCCGTTGAGACTCGTGACGTAGACGTTGCACTGGGTTGCCGGGCTGACGGCGTGCGTCTGCTTCATCAGCGTGTCGTTGCCGTTGTACCGGAACAGCGTGCTGTTGACGTACTCCCAGGTGTACACGAAGTGAATGCGGTAGTCGACGAAGTCGCTGTTCATGCGCTCCATCTGCTCGATGACGTCCGTATCGTTCGCGGCCGCCGCGGAACCGTCGTCCTCACGGAACACGATGAAGTGAAGACGGATCAGCTTGAACGGCGTCGAGGCGTCCGGTGCATGGGTGTCGCGCACCGCCGGGATATCGCACGACCCCGCGATCGGGCACCCGCCGGAGACCGCGGAACCGCCGAGCCCCTTGGCCTCCCATCGCTCAAGCGTCGTGCACCAGTCCTGCTGCTCGGCGCCGGCTGCAGCGACACCAGTCATCATTATCAGACCGACTACGAGTGACATGAAGGGGCTCCGGCTGACGTGGGCGTACCCGAAGAGCATATCGTGTCATCTCGTCATTACCGCAGTTCATTTAGTGAAATAAAATTTGAATATTACGTAAGACAAACCTTGACAAATCGTAGTTTGGTTTTATCTTTCTCAAAGAACCAGCCCTTTGAGGAGACCCGATGGCGGACCAGACCACCCGACACCTCCTTCACCAGCTCGATGAGGACGACCTCAACATGGTCACGTCCTTCATCCTGGTCTCGGGCTCGATCAAGGACCTCGCGACGCAGTACGGGGTCTCCTACCCGACGATGCGGCAACGGCTCGACCGCTTGATCGAACGGGTCCGGCGTCTGGTCGACGGCACCGAGGCCGATCCACTCAGCGACTACCTGGCCGACCTGCTCACCCGCGGGCACCTGGCGCCGGACGTCGCGCGACGCATCCGCGAACTTCACCGCGCCGCGGCCTGTCCGCCCAAAGACGTGCCAACCGATGGAGACCCATGCGATGACTGACCCATTCATGATCAATCTCCTGTCCGAGGTCGAGCCGTGGTTCGACCCGAATCTCGCCGGCGGGATCCTCGGCGGCGGTGTCGGTGTCCTGGGCGCGGTGTACGGCACACTGGTCGGCGTGCTCGCGCCGCGGGGCAAGGGTCGAACCTTCGTCATGGCGATGCACTGGGGCGCAATCGCGCTCGGCGCCGCGTTCCTCGTGGCGGGCATCGGGGCAGCGTTCGCGGATCAGCCAGGCGGCGTGTGGTTCTCGCTGCTGTTGCCGGGGGTGCTGCTGGTCGTGCTGATGGGTTGCATGACGCCGGTGATCAAACTGCGGTACCGCCAGGCGGAGCACCGGCGTCTGCAGGCCGAGGAGTTCCGGCGCGGATGATCGCCCGCAGCCCGCGACTCGTGTTCTGGATGGTCGCCGGCATCACCGTTGCCGGACTGCTCGTGCGGGCGCCGCGACTGACCGAAAGCCTCTGGTACGACGAGATCGCCGCGTGGACCTCGCACGCCGCCGGTGGTCCGGTCGCGATCATGGGGAGCTTCGCCGAGCCCTCCAACCACATCGCGCACACGCTGCTTTGCTGGTGCACGGTCAGGGCCTTCGAGCAGTCGCTGGGTTTCGAGATTGCGTTGCGTCTGCCCGCTCTGCTGTTCTCGCTGGCGGCGATCGCCGCCATGTTCGGCCTGGCCCGCGAGGTGACGGGGCCGCGGCCCGCGGCGATCGCGGCGGGGCTGATGGCGGTGCTGCCGGTGGCGGTGCTCGAAGCCACCGAGGCACGCGGCTACAGCATGATGATCTGCTTCTCGGCGCTGGCAAGCTGGACGCTGCTTGCAAACGTCCGCGACGAGCGGGCCTGGCGGTGGGCCCTCTACGCCCTGTTGTGCGCTGCGGGCGCCTGGACACACTTCGTCGCCGCGTTCGTGCCGATCGGTCACGCGGTGTGGCTGGGATGGCGTGCGATACGGCACCACGAGATACGCCGGGCGGTCCACGGCGGCGTTGCGCTCGCCCTGGCAGCAGCCACGACGATCGCGTTGTACGCGCCGGCGTTCGCGGACCTCTTCGACGCGCGTGGCATGTACGTCGCCGGCCGCGGTGATGAGCCATCGGTCTTCGGGCCCCAGGGATGGCACGCACTGCTTCAACTCGGCGGTTCCTGGTACGCCTGGGCCGCCCTGCCGGGTCTGGCCCTGCTGGTCTTCGGCGGCGTGACGACAATTCGGTCGGCCCGAGGGTCACCGAGCCTCCGCGATGCCGCCGCCATCACACTGCTGGGCCTTCCGGTCTTTCTACTGGTTGTGCTGGTCAGCGGATCGTGGATGTACGCGCGGTTCGCGCTGTTCAGCCTCCCCGGCGCGGTGCTACTCATGGCGGTCGGTCTCGACGGCCTGTGGACGCGGCATCGTGTCGCGGGGATCGCCGCGGCCGTGATCGTCGTCGCCGCATCACTGTCGGACCTCGCCGTACGCCCGCCGAAACAACCGCTGCGTGACGCGGCCGAACTCGTGCGAGCCCGACGCGGCAAGGACGAAACGATCCTCGTGATCGGCATCGCGCACCGCGTGATCGACGTCTACCTCGCCGATCTCAACCCCCGGTACAGCGTCATGCACGGCGCGGACCTGGAAGCAAAGCTCACGATCGTCGATCCGGAGTGGATCGTCCTGTACTACCCCGACAACGTCAGCGACGCGAACTACACGCTACTCAAATCGCGCGGCTACGTACCCCTCCAGCGATTCCGAGGCTGGGCGGACTGGTCGAACGGGGATGTTGTTGTTTACAAGAGAAAGAGGCAGTAGCCATCAGCCAGTAGCCAGTAGGGGAAGAGGCGCAGGTAGTTATCTCATCGCAGGCTCGCTCGGTGGCGATTCTTCCCTACTGGCTACTGCCTGATGGCTAACGGCTCTTCTCAATCATGCCGCAACGCCACGATCGGATCCTGGCGGCTCGCGACGATCGCGGGGTAGATCCCGAAGACAAGGCCGACGACGGAGGCGACCGTGAACGACACCACGATCGACCAGAGGGTGATCTGGCTCTCGACGACGGTGATCTCGTCGAAGCGTCCGCGGAGGATGGGCAGCCGCAGGATCCACGGCAACGCCGTGCCGATCCCGATCGAGACGCCGAGGCCCAGCAGAACCCCCAGGATCCCGCCGGCCCCCGTGAGCGAGCCCGTCTCGACGAGGAACTGCGCGATGATGTGCCGCCGGGTCGCACCGAGGGCCCGGCGGATACCGATCTCGCGTGTGCGTTCAGTCACCGACGCGAGCATGATGTTCATGATGCCGATACCGCCGACCAGCAGGCTGATGGCGGCGATCGAAATCAGCACGATGTTCCAGATCAGCGCGGTCTTCTTCGCCTCTTCCAACAGCTCCCACGGAACGATGATCTGCACGTCATTGGTGTCGGCGTGGCGGACATCCATGAGACGGCGGACACGGGCGGCGGTCATCAGCACCGTTTCGGTCGAGTCCGCGGTGATATAGACCTCCGACAACTCCACTTCCTCGCCGGAGAACGATCCCGTCGCGCGACGCACGATAATGTCCTGGAACTGCAGCTCCGCCGTTGACAACGGGATGTGCACGTCCTTGTTCAGATCCCTGCCCACGAGCGCCGAGCCCGCGCCGCCGGAAAGACCGACTGGCTCCAGCACGCCGATCACGCGGAACACCTGCTGGTCGATGCGGAACAACGCGCCCAGCGGGTCACGCAGCCGGAAGAACTTGGAGGCCACCTCCGAGCCGATCACCGCCACGGATGTGCGTTGGTTGAGGTCCTCGTCGGTCAGGTAGCGACCGCGGCGTTGGACCCGGAGGTTGGCAACGTCGCGCAGCGCCGGCGTCGTACCATACACCTGGCTTGGCATGCGGTGCGCCTGGTAGGAGATCTCGGCACCGACGTTCTTCAACGGCACGACCGACAGGGCGTCGCCGAGGTTGTATTCCAGTCGGCGGAAGTCCTCGCGGGTCATACCGTACTTGGCGATGAACGAACGCTCCTCGCCGGTCATCGACGCCGTCTCCGGTGGGGGCACGGAGCGCACGATGATGTTCGTGGCGCCCAGCGCCTCGATGCCACGCAGCGCCGCCAGCTTGTTCCCCTCGCCGATCGACACCATGATGATCACCGCCGCCACGCCAAGAATGATTCCCAGACTCGTCAGCACCGATCGCAGCATGTGCAGGCGGAGATTCTTGAGGCCGAGGCGGATGGTTTCGAGGAGGAAGCTCATAGGGGGAGGGATGATAGGAAGGCACGGAGTCTGGCGCGGCGGTCATCGGTTGATGAGCTTGGGGATCTCGGCGTCGGCGTCGGGGTAGCGTCGGCGGGCGGTTGAGGCGTCGAGGGTTGTCGGAAGGTCCGACGGGGTTATCCGGGAGAGTAGGAACACTGCAACAGCCGTCGCAACAGCGTGAGGGGGATCGCCGCCGTCGTTGCTCCACAGGTCGTAGTCTGCCCAAGAAAGCCGCAGCGTGCGTGTCACCCCTCCGAGCTCAAGCTCGAACGACCAACCCCCTTCATACTCCCGCTCGCTGACAACTTCGACGTCCACGTCTTCACTCCGTGCCTTCGTGCCTTCCCTACGCCATCAACGGCTGCGGCTCATCCGGCTGGTGCGTGAGCGGAACGTCGACGAGGAACGTCGCGCCGCGTCCGGGCTCGGAGACGAGCGACACCGTCGCGCCGAGCAGGTCCGCGAGTTCTCGACAGATCGCCAGGCCCAGTCCGGTGCCCGCGTGCGAGCGCGTGTGGCTCGCGTCGAGCTGCCGGAACTTCTCGAAGATCGTATCCTGCTGGTCGTACGGGATGCCGGGGCCGGTGTCGGAAACGCCAAGCCGAACGCCCGGGCTCTTGTCCTGCCGGGCCAGTCGGTCGGCGGTGGTCGTGACCGTCCCGCCCTGGGGTGTGAACTTGATGGCGTTGGAGAGGAAGTTGTAGAGGATCTGCTGGAGCTTGCCGGGATCGGTTTCGATCATCGGCAGGTTGCGACCGACCTGCGTGACCATCTTGATCTGCTTGGCCTCCGCCTGGGGGCGCATGATCGTGTGCAACCCCTCGATGAGGTCGCTGATGCTTGTCGGCTCCACGCTGACCTCCATGCGACCGGCCTCGATCTTCGCCATCTCCAGCAGCTCGTTAATCATCTCCAGTAACGACCGGCCGCTGGTCAGAATGTTCTCGAGGTAACGCAGGCGTTTCGGGTCGGCGTTCTGGTCGCCCTTGGCCAGGTCGTCGAGCACCTCGGCGAAACCGATGATCGAGTTCAGCGGCGTACGCAACTCGTGGCTCATGCTCGCCAGGAATTCGCTCTTGAGCCTGTTGGACTCGAAGAGCCCGATGTTCGCCTCCGACAACTCCGAGACCTTCAGATCGAGGTTCTCGTTCATCGACGTCAATTGCACCTGGCTCTGCTCGACCTGGTCGAGCATCGCGTTGAACGCCTCGGCGAGCTGCTCGAATTCGTCGCCGGTCTGTATCTTTGAGCGGATCGTGAGGTCGCCCGCCTGCACCTTCTCGGTGGTTTCGCGGAGGTGGCGGACCGGTGAGAGGATCAGCTTTGTCAGGATCAGGTAGAAAACCACCACGGCACCGAGCCCGGCGGCGAGCCACACGGCGATGATGTAAATCCGGTTTCGGAGCAGTTGCCCCTGGGCGATGGTGCTCGTGCGATCGATGACCAGCAACGCCGCGACGGGATCCGGGGCGGGATTGTCAGCGTCGGCGGTGGCGGCGACCGACGGCTGCTGCACCCCGACTTCGCCGGCGCGGATCACCGATTCGCCCAGCGGCCGGGTGTAGCGGTATACGAGCCTGCCCCTGACCTCGACCTTGGAGGTGACCTCGGTGAGCTCATCGTCCTGCTGGAAACGTCGCAACGCGGTTGCCATGAACCGATCGGGGGCCTCTGCCTCCTCGACCAGTTCGACCGACACGATGACCATCCGTAACGACGGGGCCGTTTCCGCGTCGCCAAAGACCTCGACAAGCGGGGCCGGCATCTCGGTGGCGGTCTCGACGGTCGCGCCGGTGAGGTACTCGTTGAGCCACGCCTCCGCCAGTTCGCGGGCCGCCTCGAACTGGCCGAGATGCACGAGCTTCGCCGACCGCACCCACGGCACACTCAATGCCAGCGCCAGGATCATCAGCACCGCGAATCCGAACAAGAGCTGGCTCTTATCCGCGAGACTGATCCCCGCCACCATCGGTAGCCGCGTCTGGGGCTTGGAAGACTGGACCTTGGACGCCTGGGGGCTCATGGCAGGAGTCTAGGGCATTTCTGACTGCGTCCGTTCAGACCCGCCGGATGAATTCGGCGGGTCGTACGAAAGCGAGTGTCGGCCCGTAGGGCCGTACGGAGCGCTCAAGCCAGTGGCTTTTTCCAGCCGAAGTCCTTGTCTTTCCCCAGGCTTTCGGCGCCCAGTTCGATACATCGGCGGCAGATTGCGGCGGCCCGCACCGGGCTCTGCCAG
>Ga0209988_10002170_pt1 | contig 12934 bp, 16 predicted proteins | sample N075metaG_FD_183115 | JGI IMG/M metagenome (GOLD analysis project Ga0209988, IMG submission 183115) | Deep subsurface microbial communities from Kermadec Trench to uncover new lineages of life (NeLLi) - N075 metaG (SPAdes) (version 2) | ecosystem: Environmental > Aquatic > Marine > Ocean trench... | reverse complement strand
ATGGAATTTTTTTCTCAATTTTTGGAAAACCCACTAAATTTAATTCAGTATCAATCGATGAGGCCTTGACCATAATAATCGACAATGAAAAAAAGCGAATTTCAGATCTAGAGATGAAAAAAGAAAAAATTCTAACTCTTTGGGAAACAGTACCAAAACATGTTGAACAATCTGACAATGCGGATGGAAATAAATTCCAAATTCTTCAAGGACGGAATTCAATATTGGTAAAAATGGACCGTATGGTAAAAACTTCAGAAAACCAGGTATTGGTGCTCGGCTCTGAGAATAATTTCATTAAATTCTATCACACCGAATTTGTCAATTTACTAAGAAAGACCAAAGCCGAACTTCAGGTACTCACAACTTATTCTAAAAAAGGCAAATTTGCCTTGGACGGATTGCCTCTAAATAATATCAAAAAATTAGATGAAAGCAACAAGCACAATTTTTCATTTATTATCAAAGATGACGCAGAAGTAGTATTTTTCATCAATAGTGGAAGTTCAGAATTGATGGCAATATGGACTGATTCTAAATCCTTTGTATCAACCTTAAAGTCTCTGTTCAAATTAATTTGGAGAAAGTCTGCCTTTGTTTTAGAAAAAGCAAACAAATTCACCAACAATATGAGCGAAGACTATGAACACCGACTACGAGAGATAGAGCAAGAGAAGGTCATTTTAGATTACTTGCAACAAAATGTGATGGTAAAAAAGGTAGGAAAAAATGAGTAACACGACTTCCCAGGCAAAAAATCAATCTGAATCAAGACTAAATGTTTTGATAATCGATGATAACGAGCAGATAACCAAAATGATTTCCTCATTCCTTGATTTGAGCAATCATGACTGTACGATTGTAAATGATGGCAAGGATGGATTAGAACTAATAAAAACAAAACAGTATGACTCTATAGTACTGGACCTTGCAATGCCAGAATTTGACGGATATGAAGTTCTTGATACCCTAAAAAAAGAAGACCCCTCACAGATATCAAAAATAATAATTCTGACTGCCTCAAGTGTTCCACTTGAGACTGTGAAAAAATTTAAGGAATTAGGAGTTTCTTCGTGTTTGCAAAAACCCGTGGATATTGACCAACTACTCTCAAAGATTACAAGTGTTACTGGCTAAACTTTTTTGAACATCCATGATAAAAATAAAGCAAGCACTTTTTCTGGTATTTGGTATTACTAGTTTTATTATGTTTTATATTGGATTATTAAATTACCTAACCACTCAGGACAAGGGAATGGGATTAATCTTTTTGATCTTTTCATCCATAGTCGCTTTTGGTACCCTGTTTGCCGGGCTGTACATTTCAAAAAATATCACAAAGCCCATTGAATCGCTTGCTCAACGAATGAATGAATTCTCCAAGAATAACTCTATTAAAAAAATTTCTGTTGACGATAAGGGCATTCAAGAACTACAATCCCTTCATAAAAATTTTGAAGATATGGCAAATATAGTGGGAGGCGCACTGGAAAAAGAAAAACAACTTAATCTAAAGTTGCACGAGATAGACACTAGAAAAACGGAATTCATGTCAATGATTTCCCATGAGTTAAAAACACCACTCATGCCTATTATGGGCTACCTTCAATTGTTAAAAAAACAAGAGTTGATGGGTGAATTGAACGAAAAACAGCTGGATGCGATAAACGAGATTTCAATTTCTACTGAAATATTACAAAAATTAATCCAAGATGTGTTAACTGCACAGAAAATTGATCTTGGAAAACTATCTGTTGAAAAAAATATTGTAGAATCAAAGACGTTGGTTGAGAATTCCTACAAGGCATTTAATCAAATTTGTGAGAACAAGGGCACAAAATGGGTTATGTCCTTAAAGACAACTGAAATGGTATATTCTGATCCTGATAGAATTGCTCAAGTGTTTTCAAACTTAATTTCGAATGCTTTATCGTTTATACCGGAAAAAGATGGTCTTATAGAGATTGGAACACAAGACAATTCTGATTATGTGACTTTCTTTGTACGTGATAATGGCGTTGGCATCTCAGAAGACCAGCAAAAAAATATTTTTAAAAAATTTTATCAGGTTGATACCTCTTCAAAGAGAAAAAAAGAAGGAAGTGGATTGGGACTTTCTATTTGTGAAGGAATAGTTAAAGCCCTAGGAGGAAAAATGTGGGTAGACAGCACAGTAAATCAAGGTACAACCTTCTTTTTTGATTTACCAAAAGCAAAAATTCCTATTGAGCGTTTTCAATCCTTTAAGAATACAGCAAAATCAAAAAAAATGATTTCTAAAAAGTTTGCATGAAAAAATTTTAAAATTCAAATTTTTACATTATTTTTTGGAAAGTAAGAGATTTAGTCAACCTTCCAAGTAATACAAATCGCTTAGAATTCTTGTCTCGGATTTTTATTTTAATCTATGACAGATATAAAAAACTCGACTGGGGGATCAGCTGACTAAACAAGGAGCTTTAGCCACTTTAATTCCTCGTTCATTAATAGACTAAATTTTCATATGACCTAGCTATAAATAGAAATTATTGGTGGAAAATTTATGCCAATAGATCCTGTCTGTGGAATCGAACTTGAAGAAAGTCTTGCTGTTTCAGATGAATATAAGGGACAAAAAATTTTTTTCTGCTGTGATGGATGCAGAAAAATTTTCTTAAAAAAACCAAAAAAATATAAAAAAAATATTAGATAGGAAATGCTCCACACATTCGACAAAATTTAGAATTTTCTGTGTTAGCATGGCAATATGGACAAGAAACCGCTACATCTTGAACTTTTCTTGGCAGACCGTGCAAATTTTTATAAATTTCAAAATAATACATGGACTCTTTAGATCTGATTGTAATTCCTGACTCTTGCTCTATCTTTTTCTTTTTTTCCGAAAAAACCTTATCGTTACTTAAAACATCAAATAATTTTATCAATCCACTTGTTCCTGCTCCCTCTTGCATTGGTGATTTTTCTCTCCACGCAATTTGAATTGGGATTTTTCTCTCAAAGGTTTTCCTCAATATCCATTTTCCATGTTTTGTGTTTCCTTCGATTTTTACCTTTAAATTGACAGGAATGTTTTTTGCAAACTCTATAATTTTTTCATCTAGGTATGGCGACTCTACTACAACCCCAAAGGCTTTCCCAATTTTTTGGGTTGGAAAATGCATTACTGAGCAAATCCTTCGAATTTCTTTTTCAAGCTCATCTTCAGTCTTGTTTAGAAGAAAACCATACCCAGCAAACAGCTCATCAGCTCCATCTCCTGTTATGATTCCATTAGATCCATGATCTCTTACCCATTTTATGGCAAGATACATCACTATATTATTTCTGATTTCAATATCGTTAAAGTTTTTCAAAATTGATATTGTACCTTTAATGGCCTCTAGAATTTCTAAAGTATCTACGGTGATTATTGTTAGTGACAAATCAAATTCCTTGGAGGCCAATTGGCAATATGCAAGATCATTTGCTACAAAATCTTTGGCGATTATTGCAATTGACTTTGGTTTTTTTTCTTTTAGATAATATGCTAGAATTGTACTATCCAACCCTCCAGAAAGTGAAATCGTGTCTGCCTCACAGGATTCACACGCTTCTTTTAATTTGTCAAACAACATTTTGGAAATATTTTCCAACAAATGGATGCTGTTTGGAGCCTATAAGAGGATAGCATAAGGATTTTTAGAAAACATTACTGAAGATGAAGCCTTTTGGATTGCAAGCTTTAAATCCCATAAATGATACTTTTGTATTCATGTTACTTCCAGCAGAGATTGAATCAAAAACCTTGATTCCTGCCTTGCGAGCAATTCTAGCCAAAAAATTAGCAGAAGATCATAATGTTAGCGAAGAAGAGATCTCAAAAATGTTGGGTGTAACTCAAGCTGCAGTTAGCAATTATATCCGTGGAACACGTGGTAATCCTGCCCTTATTGCCAAACTTTTATCAGAACCACAAGTTGCAAATTTAATTGAGGAGTTAACAGAAAACTTATCTTCAGATATGGCCTACACTCCTGCAATTCTCTCAAAATTCATTGGTCTTTGTAATTATATTAAATCAAGTTTGTTAATTTGTGAAATACACCACAACTTGGAATCTAATATTGATGAAAAGATCTGCAAGGAATGTGAAAATATGCTTTTAAAGGGTCCTGGAATCATCTACTAATTCTTTTTTAAAATTATTTTAATATTGGATAGCGCACGCCCCAACTCTTGAATGGGTTCACTATCAACGGTTATCTTGTAAATTTTTGAATTTCCCTTCAACATGTTCTCGGTTATTATGTTTGCAACGGCAACTGCATTTGGAATCGAATTGCCCTTTGCCCTAATTGTAATCTCCTTATGCTTTCCTAAAATTGATAATATGTCTAATGCCGATTCCATAATTGGGTCATTATGAATATCAAACACCGAATCAATCGATGTTTTGGTCTGCTCTTGACCCTTTCCTTCCTTTATCTCCTCCATGAGCACGTTCAACCTTTCAGAAATTTTAAGTTCTTTTAAGTTTTATCGACGATTGGTCCACTTAATCAAAATAATCAATTGGAATATTTTGGTAATCCCCATTTGGAAGTACCCTTCTAATGGTAATGGGGATCACTCTCTGCTCCAACTCCGCCATTGAAATATCTAGAGAAATTCTTGCAGTTTTTGGAATTGGAATGAATGGTGGTGCTCCAAGCGATAGTTGCAGTGCCCGTGCACCCATAATTCTTGCTTTTTCAAATCTTGTAAGTGTCGGAGGTCCAATTGTGATTTTACCTTTCTTACATGGAATCTCTACTGGCGTGTGTTCTACAACCGATTCAATTATTTCTCTATTTTCTATCTCAGCCAATCGACTAACCAGATCTTCCTCTTGTTTTTCTGAAAGTGGTTCTGCATCTTTACCACCTTCGGTTAACTTTCGATAGGTCGCCAAGGCCTTTCCTAAACCCGCATTTACCTCAAAGTCAGATTCTTCGACCTCATCACTATTTTTGGATTCCTGAGGCTCAGAGTGATCAACAACTTCAGGATCTTCAGCACTGGACAAGCACCGAAATTCTTTCAAAGCGTAATATATTCCAATGTCGAACTTTGATTTCCACATCAGGTATTGATTTTTGACAATTAGAAGAAAAGTTTTATGAAATCATTTTTTGGGATGGATGAGAATTGATAGATTTCATAATCTTACCTATAACTATGATTTGTTTTTTGCTCGAATATTTTTAAAACTACACTGGGCTCTAACAATTTCTCTAAGTTGTAACAGAATTATTTTACATGAAAAAATATTACACGTGAATTTTCAATTATGCGTAAAAAAACAATGTTACAGAAGATCTGCCTTAAGTAATGCTATACTGCATTTGAATTATCATGTATATTACTGAACCCAAATGTAGCAATGTTGATGAATATCAAGACATCATTCTGTTTATGAAAAACATGGCCTTAATCAAAGACAAATCAAAAAAGTAGCAATTTCATAGCAATATAAAAAAAATTTATTTTCAATTAAATATAACAATTAAACGATCTTTCACACGGTTTGAGCATTCAGTAAATTAGCTGATAATTTAACGACAAAATTAAATTATTTAGTTTCTTGTCAGTTAGAGGCTATTCCAGCTCTTTTTGTTCAAGATGAACACACATGTCGTTATTCTCTTTTTTTCCATATGAAATTAATGGAAATCTTACATATTGACGATTCACCGGTAATGTGTGAATTATATTCAGACCTTTTTGGCTCACGGAATCACTCTATTAGAAGTGTCAATGACGGAAGAGAGGGTTTAGAGCTTGTAGCAAAAAACGATTATGATTTAATCCTACTTGACATTTGTATGCCAAAATACAGTGGAATGCAGTTTCTTCATGATTTAAAAAATCGGAGGCCAACTGAGCTAAAAAAAGTGATAGTTATCAGCAAGATGCAATTCAACGAGAGTCAGCTTAAAGAATTATCAGAATTTGGAATAGATTCGATTCAAGAAAAGGCTCCAGACCTTGTAAATTTTGAGACTACAGAAAAACTTGTTTAAATAAAAACCAAGTTACCTTTTGATAATTTACGATTATAACAAATCTCCAACAACTCCCACTTTTGTCATAACGGCAGTCATTGCGCAAATGTTAGGCATGAAAAGAAGTGATACTGTTTTTTTGTTAAAATTCAATAACTGATAAATTTATCAAAATGTTTTTGTATATTTTCTGAATACATAATTAAACTTGTGGCAAATAAAACAAAGGGTTAAGCATTTTATATTACGATAAAATTAAACTAAAAATTGAGTTCTATTTCAGTCTCCAAAAAACAACTTGTATTAGAGATTAAAGGTAAAGCAAAAATCCCATGTAATCTAAAACGTCACTTATCTCCTAGAACTGTTGGTACAATTATGAGATCACTCCCACTTGAAGGCTATGCTCATTTAATGGGCAAGAACATCGCCTATTTTGAAACATCAATTGATTCTGGGATTGAAAGACCACGAAAAGAATTCAAAAAAGGGGATGTAGCATTTGCCTCATCTTCTGGTAGCATTTGTTTTTTTATGGCCGACTCCGTACCTGATAAAACAATGACGCCAATTGGTAAACTGGCAGAAAATGTTGATGCACTAACGGATCTAAAACCTGGTGATGTTTTTTCACTTTATGAGGATATTGGTTGATAAATATAATGGCCACTGAATCCACCTACGCGTTTTATGATTCCTTTTTTTAGGGACTCTTTTAGAAATACATTTGCTGCTGAAACTTTGACCCCTGTCTGTCTTGCAAGTTCATGAACTGTAATGACTTTGGAGTGCTGAACAATTTTTGTGGCCTCTTGCTCATTTATGGTAACAGTAATTTCTGCCTTTTTTGAACCGCTTCCTCCCTTGCCTTTTTTACCCTTCTTTGAATCTTTGTAAGGACTAATCTTTTTTGTTCCAGCCATATTTTTTGAAAAAAATATTCCTCTTATAAACGATGTATTCAAGTCACAACATTTACATTAATTTTAAACAAAGATAAGAATTTCAAAATTAAATTTTTTTCAAATATAAATAACATCTGTCTTAATGTATTTTATGGGCGTTATTTCAAAAGGTGCCAAGTGTAATGTTGATGGCTGTGATAAGGACGGTGCCCGTTCAATAAACACCACAAAAGTCGAAAATGCCAACCTAAGAGTAACTTCTGTAGGGAAAAAGAGTGTTTTATGCAAAGAACATTACAAAGAGTACAAAAAGGAATCAAAAGAGGACCGAGACCTTGAGCGTGCTCGTTTTGACAAATTTTAGTTTACTTTCTTTTCGTGCTTTTTTGTTTTTTAGATTTAAGGGGCTTTTTAAAATAATCATTGCTTAGGTTTTGATAAAACTGGTCTAATTTTTTATACAATCTTTTTGGCTTTCTTGTTTTCTGATTACTCATAACATACAATGCTAAAATTGGAAACGCAATTGTTGCGTCTGCATAAACTGTTACCATTCCATTATGAGCATCTTGAACTTTTCCCCAGCTTTTTCCTTCTTGAAGAGTTGCACCTGAAAGTCCACCCGTATCTGGTCTTGCATCTGTTATCTGAATAATATAGTCTTGTCCGCCATTGTTTCTACGTAGTATTTGATCAAGCAGAGGCCCTGTTTGCTGAGCTGTATTTTTTGGAACACCCCCTCCAATTTCAACAATACCTGACTTTTTAGAATTAAAAAGAATAGAGGCTTGTTCAATAATTTCTCTTACAAAATCCAAATTGTATATTTTTCCCTGTAATCTTTGTACTGCCAAGTTTAGAGCAAGAGAAGAATCTTTTATCGTTGAAATGTATACTGGAACATCATAATCATATGCCGTTGAAATGAAACTTTTTTCGGGGTATTTTGATTTTTCTTTAGTTACCCTACCCATCAAATTACAAAATTCAGCAGTCGTAAAGGGCTTATCTAAAAAATTTTTTCCAACCATTTTTTGAATTATTTGATCTTCTGCTTCCAGAGTTTCATAAAATTTTATGTAAACATCTCTAATTCGCACTATTTCATTTTCAAATAATTTCATATCGTCAACCTCGGAGTGTCCTTGTTTGATGGGGAGTCCCCATGCAAAATGATCTTCGTGGTAAACATTTGCACCGGTAGTTATAATCCAGTCGATAAAACCACGTTCAATCAAGGACTTGATTATCCCACCAAATCCAACTGGGGTCATGGCCCCAGACAGGGTAAGGCAGATGGTTGCATCTTCTTTTATCATTTTTGCGTAGAGTTTTGATGCCTCTCCAAGTTTTCTTCCATTAAATCCTGACCTTGAAAAAACTTCGACAAGATCCTCAATTGTCATTTTTGGGTCTAGTTTTATGTGCGGAATGTCTTTTCCATGAAATTTGTGTGGGTCCACTTTTCAAAGTTAAATCAAGCTGTAAATTAATACTTGTGATTTGTCTCAAAATTCTTTTAAAATTAAATTTTCACCAGATTATTTTTATTATCTCTAGGAATCTTTTATCAATTATTGCTGTTTTTGTTTAATATCCTCAAAGATTTCTTATGTGAGGTAGATTATCTTAATTGTGATATGAACATAATTGATCTCCACAATCCTAAACGGGTAAATCGTGAGCCTGACCAAACTGAAGTTCTTTTTAATTCCGGTAATTTTGAAGAGCAAGGCTTTTTGGTAAAACATGTGGAGTTGCGTTTGTATGTTGAACATATTGATAAGAAACTTGGGCCATTTTCTTTGATTACTTCTTTTGTCCAAACAGACAAGGGCACAGTTGAAATGATTTACGATGAGGGTTATCGTGGAGATGACTCTCTTAACCGGGCTGTAAAATTTTTAATTTCAAACCTAGGTCTGTCTGCATTAATTCTACGTTCAATAATTACACTGCAAAGCGAAATTTCAGATTAAATCTCGCCGGTTAGAAATTTGCAGTTCATCTTAATGGTAAAGTGTTTATGAACTATAACTAATCTAATTTATCATGCTAAACGACTCATCGATTCGAAAATCGTTGGATAATTATGTAAAACATAGATTAAAAGAAATTCCAATGGACATCAAAGAAACTTTTTTGAAAACAACTCAAATTTGGAAATGTGATAGTGAATTAGACTTTTTGTATGGTTACTATGTGGGTAAATTAGAAGAAGGATCACTTCATTATCTCTTGAAAGCCTCAAGAGCTTCTGCTGGCGGATATGTGGACACCTTCGAAATAAGGGGAATTATTGAAACACATAGACGGGAATTACGAGACTTGATTGAAAAATCAATAAAAAATTCATAATTAGATAGTTTTTGGTTTTGCCTTTCTGAAAGAATCGTATATTTATGACACAATTAACATGACTTATCGTGCGTATTTTACAACTTCATTGTGATAGCATAGAATACACTCCCAAAAAAAAGGAGATTAAAAGTGCCGAAGAAAATGTTTCTACTGAAACTACAAGATTAGAAGAATTGGTTGTAGCATTTGTGGCAGTGGAAAAAGATGATGATTCATCTATTGCGCAAGATGCAATATCTCAAATTAAAAATTCTATGGAAAAGATTGGTTGCAAAAAGTTATTGTTATATCCTTACGCTCATCTCAGCTCAAATCTTGCACCTCCTTCCCTGGCAATGTCTTTGCTAAAAGAGATGGAGTCTTTGGCTAGTGGACTAGATGTCTCACATTCTCCTTTTGGATGGACAAAATCCTACAAAGTTCACGTAAAGGGACACCCTTTAGCGGAAAGTTCTAAGGTAATTACAAAAAAAGAAAACATTCCTTCCGGTGAAACAGAATCGACAGATGAGGAATTAACTTCTGAGGCATTAAAATCAGAATCTAAAATCAAATCTTTTTGGTATATTATGTCTACTGATGGAACAATGACCCCAATGTCTGAATTTAATTTTTCAAATCATGAGAAATTAGAGATATTATCAAAATATGAATCTGCAAAAAAGAGAAGTGTAGATGAACCTCCGCCTCATGTTGCCTTGATGAAAAAAATGGCTATTGCCGATTATGAACCTGCATCTGATGCTGGAAACATGCGATTTTTCCCTAATGGGCGTTTGATTAAATCGCTTATTGAACAATACGTTACATCCAGGGTCAAAGAATATGGAGGTTATGAAGTCGAGACTCCAATTATGTATGACTCCCATCATCCAAGTATGGTCAGTTACTTTAACAGATTTCCGGCCAGACAGTACAATATTGATTCTGAAGGAAAAAAACTATTTTTGAGATTTGCTGCATGTTTTGGCCAATTTTTGATGGCAAATGATTTCCAACTTTCCTACAAGAATTTACCATATAGATTATACGAACTTACTCGATATAGTTTCAGGCGTGAACAATCAGGAGAATTGGTAGGACTAAGACGACTTCGTGCATTTACCATGCCTGATTGTCACGCATTTTGCAAAGATTTAGAGCAATCAATTGAAGAAATTAAAATTAGATTTGATCTATCTCAAAGCGTACTAAAAGACCTAGGAATAGAAGAATCAGATTATGAAATGGCCATTAGATTTACTGAAGAGTTCTACAATGAAAATAAAAAACCAATTCAAGAACTTGTAAAAAAACTTGGAAAACCTGTACTAATTGAAATGTGGAAGGAGAGGTTTTTCTATTTTGTTTTAAAATGGGAATTTAACTTTATAGATAATCTTGGAAAAGCATCTGCTCTTTCTACTGATCAAATAGACGTTGAAAATGGAAGTCGTTATGGTATTGAGTTTGTAGATGAGAATAATGTAAAAAAGAATCCCATAATTTTACACAACTCTCCAAGCGGGGCAATTGAGAGAATTATATTCGTTCTTTTAGAAAAGGCAGCATATGATATAAAACAAGGTCGTAAACCACAATTTCCCTTGTGGCTTTCACCAACACAAGTAAGGATAGTTCCTCTAAAAGATGAGTTCTTTGACATCTGCAATTCTCTAGCTAACAAGATTTCTTCACATAATATCAGAGTCGACATTGATGATAGAAATGAAAGCATTGGAAAACGAATCAGAGATGCCGAAAAAGAATGGATTCGATATATTATAGTAATTGGTGAAAAAGAAGCAAATTCAGACAATCTCAGTATTAGAGATCGACAAGCAGGAAACGTTAGAGAATTGTCTTTTGATGATTTCATAAAAGAATTTGAAGAACAAACCACTGGCAAACCACAAACAGGATTAAACATGCCAAGGCTACTATCTAGGAGACCACAATTGATGGTGTAGAAAATGAGTTTTTTAGAATTTTATATGAACGACAACCCCCTCATTACCTCCCCAAGTGAGGGAGAGCCAGACGCTACAGTATTTGGAATACCTTTTGACTCAACTCATTCCTACAAGCCTGGTTGCAGGTTTGGTCCTGATGTAATCCGTGACGCCTTTAACAATATCGAAATATTTCATCCAGAGTTACAAGTTGACCTTGAAACTGCAAACATTGAAGATTTAGGAAACGCCAAACATACTGTAGTTGCCTCTAAAATGTTAGATATGGCTAGAAAAATAACCAGAGAACTTGTTGAAAAAAATAGACAGCTGTTTATCCTTGGAGGCGAACATCTTATCACATATGGAACGTATACGAGTTTTCCAAAAGAAACGGGATACGTTGTATTTGATGCTCATTACGATTTACGAGATGAATATGCTGACACGAAACTAAGTCATGCTTCGTATCTTCGAAGAATTATTGAAGAGAAAGGGGCAGACAATATTTTACATGTAGGCGCAAGAGCATTTGTCAAAGAAGAATTAGAATTTTTGAAGGAAAAAAAAATAAAAACCATTTCAGATAAAGAAATACGGCAAGGTAAAGCTCCTCAAATTTTAAAAGATTACATTTCTACTTTTGATAAACTCTACACCAGTTTTGATCTTGACGTGTTGGACCCAGCTTTTGCTCCAGGAGTTGGTAATCCAGAAGCTGTTGGAATTACCTCTAGAGATTTATTTGATATGATTTACTCATTTGAGAACATAAAAGTCACTGGCGTTGATATTGTTGAATTAAATCCGACCTATGACAACGGTTCTACTTCTTCTCTAGCTGCAAAGATCATGTCTACACTAATTGCTTTGAATTTAGCTCAAAATTAGTAAAACTAGATTGAGCATTATCTACAACAAATTATTTTGATTAAATTTTATCTCTTTTTTTTGGCGGAATTTCATGTCAGATTTTACCCGATTTGATTCCTGCAAGGAATGTGGTGAACTCTTGGATGTACTAACAACATACCTGATATGTGATCAACCCACCCAATTCAAGTTTTCAAATTGTCATCATTTTGTTAATGTTCCTATTCATACAAATTGTGTAATTATGGATAACGGTCTATAATTCACACCTAAAATGCTGCAAATTTTAAAAATTTATCAATCGATGGACAAAAAACTTTCTGATTTTTTATATACTTGAATTTTGGGAGAATCACGTGTTAAATAATCTCAGAGATATTTTGCGCCCTGCTCTTGAAAAAATGGGGAAAGGATTTGCATCTACAGGACTGTCCCCAAACTTTTGGACTGCATTAGGGTTAGTATTTGCCTTAACATCTGCTTTGGCTTATGGATTGGGAATTGAGTACGGATTAATCATAGGTGGTGTGTTGCTACTTGTTTCTGGATTTTTTGATTTAGTCGATGGCCAAGTTGCCCGAGTAAAGGGCATGACATCAAAAAAAGGTGGATATCTTGATTCAATGTTTGATAAAATTGCTGAAATTGCAATTTTCCTAGGAATTTTAATTGGCGGTTATGTGGAGCCTTATCTTGTATTACTTGCCATTACACTATCATTACTTGTTAGTTATGCAAGAGCAAAATCTGATTCATTGAATGTAAAACTTCAAGGTGTAGGAATTGGGGAGAGAGCAGAACGTCTTTTGGTGATTGCAGTTATTGGCATTATTGGATTCAT
>Ga0209988_10002169_pt1 | contig 12934 bp, 9 predicted proteins | sample N075metaG_FD_183115 | JGI IMG/M metagenome (GOLD analysis project Ga0209988, IMG submission 183115) | Deep subsurface microbial communities from Kermadec Trench to uncover new lineages of life (NeLLi) - N075 metaG (SPAdes) (version 2) | ecosystem: Environmental > Aquatic > Marine > Ocean trench... | reverse complement strand
CAATACTGATCCAGATTGTTCACATTTCCAAAACGGCAGCCCGAAAGATAGGATTGGGCGCTCGGCCCCAAACCAACATAGTCCTGCCCTTGCCAATAGCGCCGATTATGTCGGCACTGCCCACCAGGTTTCGACCAGTTGGAAATTTCATACTGAGCATATCCCGCGTACTCCAAGCACTCAGTTGTCTGATCCTGAAATTTCCTTTCCACATCAGTCTCAATCAGCTCCAGCTCACCACGTCGAAATGCGGCATCAAACCGCGTCCCTTCTTCGAGAGTAAGGGCATAACAAGAAAGGTGAGTCGGTTCATATTCACATGCCTGGCGAAGCGTTCGATCCCAGGTTGAGACGGTCTGACCGGGAATTCCGTAAATCATATCCAAATTCACATTGGTCAATCCTGCCTGTTGAACCAATCTGATCCCTGCGATGGCCTCCTCAACCGTACTGGAAAGGCCTAAGCGTATCCGTTCTTGCGGATCGAAGGTTTGAACTCCCATGCTCAACCGGGTCACCCCGGCTTCTCGAAGGATATAAAGATAATCCGGCGTGAGGGACTCCGGAGTCGCTTCTACCGTCACTTCACAGTCCGGTGTCAAAGAAAATTTCTCCGAAACCGATGTCAGCACATGGAACAATTGTGCCGGGGACAATGCGGTAGGCGTTCCTCCACCGACATACACAGTCGAAACCCATCGACCAGAAAAATCCGGTGATGCAGCATAGAGGCCTAATTCGGTTTCCAACGCACCAAGAAATCGTTCGATGCGTCTCTCTTCGTGGATCACTAAATAAAAGGCACAAAAATGACAGCGCTTCACGCAAAACGGAATATGGAGATAGAGCCCCGCATGTGAGTCATCAGTCTCGACCTCATCATGAAGATTTCGATTATTCGGAACAGTCATTCCTTCATTCCTATCTCATCATACTAGCAATCAAAGCACACATTAGCTATTTCCATGATGCCGTTCACAATAAACGGTACAGTCCCCTTTGTCATGCAACAAGGCCGTGACGTCCTTCACCATCATCCGGTTACCACAGACATACGCAGCTAGATGATCAACAGTGGACAATTCCTTTAGCAGATCGGTGACACGTCCCCTTTTCCCTTCCCAGGCAGAACCCGGTTGCGACAAGGCGAGAATATAGGAAAAATTTCCATGCCGGGCTTTCCATGCCTCCAATTCCTGAAGATAATATCTATCAGACTCATGTCTCAGGCCCCATAGCAACGTCATGGGTTGAGACAAGGGCTTTGCTAACAATGTCGCCATCATGGACCATAACGGAGCAATTCCCGTTCCGGTTCCAATAAATAACAACTCACGATCAGGCTCATGTTGCAGCATGAATGATCCATAGGGACCGGATATGTGAAGATCAGCGCTCAACATATTTTCCAACAAAAATGTTGAACCCTTTCCCCGATCTTGACTATTGAGCAACAAGACTAAATGCTTCGAAGAATGTGGAGGGGAAGCAAGAGAATAATATCGAAGCAGGGATGAACCCGAGTTCGTATCGGGCACCGTCACGGCAATCGATTGCCCCGGCTGGAAAGACAACTCCGAAGGTTCAATCATCTCCAGAGTCAATTCCCGAATATCCCGGGTCAGATGCCGGATGTTCAGAACTTTCGCCCGAAAGGAAGGAGTCATCATGAATAAGAATGTAGAGAATCTCTAACCTTCTGGCAAGAGTTTTTTCCTAGATCAAAACCCGGCAAGAGCCAAAGCTATCCATTCTCACCTTATCAACATTTCGTAAAGAGCAATAAATCAGAATAAGGAATTCTTCTCTCCTCACCCCTCACTTATGGCTTTCGCCTTTTTACTAAAAACTATGGCAGGCACAACCTTCCACAAGATCATGCCTGCCAAATGTGATAGCACCTAATCAGCGACGGTTACTTCGCTTCTATTTGAATCGTCCGGGGCTTGGCCTTTTCTTGTTTGGGAATCGTAATCGTCAACACTCCCTTGTCATAGCTGGCTTTTGCCTCATCGGGATTCACCGTACTCGGAAGCGAAAAGCTTCTGGAAAAAGTTCCATAGTGGGCTTCTTGAATATGATAGCCATCTTTGGATTTTTCTGTTTCCGTCTTTCGTTCACCGCGAAGATGCAATGTCTGCTCATTCACCGATAGCTCGATATCGTTCAAATCAATGCCAGGCAGTTGAGCGTCAATCACCAGATGGTCCTTATCCTCATAGACATTAACCGGTGGCTGCCACACAAGAGCTTCAGCATTTCTGTCGTCCCACATAGGCCACAACCCGAACGACCGATCAAAAAGCCCATTCACTGTTCGCTCTAACTCAGTATAGGGATTCCATTTCACTAACATAGCCTCTTCCCTCCTTCTTGATGATAGTCATCACTCTGATACGTTTCCTTCACTCACCCGGCCGGGAAGAATGTGTCGTTGTTGATATTCAGATAAGCAGAAAAAGAGAAATGTCAACCGTCATAAGAAGAGAAACGCTTCAAAAGCACCACTCCACGAGAACATATTTAGACATCAGCCACTCCGGCTAAATCCAACAGAAAGGCATAAATCATTGCGGTTTCCTCATACCGTTTAAAGCGCCCCGAAGCTCCGCCATGCCCCGCATCCATATTCGTTTTGAGCAGAAGACGGTGATCATCAGTTTTGCACGCACGCAATTTTGCCACCCATTTAGCAGGTTCCCAATATTGGACTTGGGAATCATGCAGGCCCGACGTCACCAATAAATGCGGATATGCTTTGGCCTCGACATTGTCATAGGGGGAATAAGAGAGCATGTAGTCATAAAAATCCCGCTGATCGGGATTACCCCATTCATCATATTCTCCAGTGGTGAGTGGAATATTTGAATCCAGCATGGTCGTGACTACATCCACAAAGGGCACTTGCGCCACGATGCCATGGAACAGTTCCGGTTGCATATTCATGACGGCTCCCATTACCAACCCTCCGGCGCTTCCGCCCATCGCAAAAATTTTCTGTGGATGCGCGTACTTGTGCTGAAGAAGAAATTCTGCACAGGCAATAAAATCGGTAAAGGTATTTTTCTTCTGGAGCAATTTGCCACGTTCATACCACTGCCGGCCTAATTCCTCTCCCCCTCGAATATGCGCCAAGGCATAGACAAACCCCCGATCCAACAAGCTCAGACGGGACGAACTAAAACTGGCATCCATGCTGGCGCCATACGATCCGTAGCCATAGAGCAACAACGGATGTGTGCCATTGGGTGAAAACCCCTTTCGATACACTAACGAAATAGGGATAAGAGTCCCATCGGCTGCAGGGGCGAAGAGTCGTTCTGTTCGATAATGGCTTATCTGGAAATCACCCAGAACTTCCTCCTGCTTCAGGAATACTTTTTCTCGTGTGTCCATATGATAATCATAGATCGTCATGGGCGTCGTCATGGAGGTATAGCCAAAACGAAGATAGGGCGTATCAATCTCATAATTGTCGCTCAAGGTCGCAAAGTACGCTGGCTCGCCAAAATCCAGCTCATGTTCCTGTCCTTCAGATCCATGAAGAATTCGTAGATGGATAAGACCTTGTTGACGTTCTTCGACGACCAAATATTCACGAAATAATTCAAACCCCTCAAAGAACACGTCGTCACGGTGCGGAATGACTTCTTGCCACCGGGCCTTCTGTGTCGCATTCACCGCAGTCTTCATCAATCGGAAATTTTTCGCGTGATCATTCGTGCGAATAAAGAAATGGTCTCCCATGTGATCCACATCATATTCATGCCCTCGCTCTCGTGGAGAAAAGACATGAAACGTCCCTCCCGGTGTATCCGCATCCAAATACCAATATTCACTGCTCACAGTTTGGTGTAGCCCGATCATGAGAAATCGCTTGGATTTGGATTTGGTCACATAGGCTGAAAAGGTCTCATCATTTTCTTCATACACTAATTCATCATGCGCAGGATCAGTGCCCAATACATGCCGATAGATTTGAAACGATCGTAAGGTTTCAGGATCTTGCCTCGCATAGAACAGCGTTCGATTATCATTTCCCCATTCCATATTTCCGGTCGCAGAAGAAATCGTTTCCTGCCACATTTCTCCAGTGGCCAAGTTTTTAAAAGCAATGGAGTAGATCCGCCGTCCTTGCGTATCAATGGCATACGCCAAAATATCTTGCCCCGAACTGATCATCCAATTCCCCAGAGAGAAATACTCATGGCCTTGAGCAAGCTCGTTGCCATCAACCATGATTTCTTCCGGACTGGTTAATGATCCCTTTTTGCGGCAATACAAGGCATATTCCTTTCCTTCTTCATAGCGAACATAATACATATAATCTTCTAGTTTAAATGGCACGGATAAATCGGTTTGCTTGATACGACCTTTGATTTCGTCGAACAAGGTCTGTTCCAACTGAGCCGTATGTTTCCTCAGGATCGTCGCATAGTCATTTTCAGCCTGTAAATATGCTAAAACTTCAGGATTTGATCGATCATTGAGCCAATAATACTCATCAACTCGAACATGGCCATGATGTTCCAATTGATGAGAAACGGCTTTGGCGCGAGGACCTTCAGGAAAGAACGAAGCTGCACGGGATGAACGAATAGTCATGGAAATATCCTTATCAGTTAGGCATCATCAAAATTTCGCGGAGTTTGGCGAATACGTTTTGTCTGAGTCCGTTGTTTTTTGACTTCCAACCGTCGTTCACGAACACGACGTGGAACACCGGTCGCAATGCGATGTTTGACCGGCTGCAAGGCATTTTGAATCAACTCAACAAATCGCTCGACTAACTCAGCTCGATTCGCCGACTGTGATCGATGGCGTTGAGCCTGCATACGCAAAACACCATGTTGGCTAATCCGATGGACCAATACGGCGCCAATGCGGCGCTTTTGGTAGGAGGTCAAGGCTGAAGAATGAAGAACATCAAACTCCACAATCACCCGGCTATTCACTTTATTCACATTCTGACCGCCAGGACCTGTGCTCCGGGTCGCAGAAAAATGAAGCTCCACATCCGGAATCGAGATAGAAGCATTAATGACTACCGGCATACAAATACCCGACTCAAGAAATACACTAGAATGGAACGACTTCTCACCTTATACCTAATGAGCAAAAGCCCACCATTGTAGCAATAACATCGCACATTTGCTTGATGCTCAATGAACCTAAAAACGGCAGTTGGATCACGAAAGTCTGCACAACCCCTTGACGCACCTAGGAACTTGAAAAATTGACTCGTCACCCAAAAGGTGACCACACAATTTTTCAATTCCCTATGCACATCAATTGATTGCACAGCTTTTTCGCGCCCAACTACCGCTTTTAGGATGAACATCAGAAGGATTCACGCAACACATTCTTTCTGCCCCAAACAACAAAAGCAGGAGCTCATGGCACTCCTGCTTTTGTCACAACAACCCGCTCTGTCCAACAAGGACTTGGCGACAGGCTCAACTCAAATCCGTGAAGGAGACTCTTCTTCGTTATTTATTGTATTTCCGCTAGCATCGCTTTCACATGAGACCCTTTGAGTTTTTTCAATGCCACGGCTTCGATTTGGCGAATCCGTTCACGCGTCACCGACATTGAACGCCCGATTTGCTCAAGCGTCCAGGCCTCATCCACTCCTATCCCGAATCTCAATCGAACAACTTGTTCTTCGCGAGGATTCAACACTTGGAAAATTTTCTTGAGCCATTGGGCATTGGATTTACGGGAAACCTCCTCATCCGGAGCCACACAGTCTCGATCAGGAATTAATTCACCTAACTCCGTTTCTCCATCAACGGACGGAGCATCCAACGATATCGGTTCTTGGAAGGCTTCAAGCGTTTCTTTGACTCGATCACGGCTCATATTCAACTCATAGCCAATTTCTTCAAACGTGGGTTCCCGGTCATATTGCTGCACAAGTCGCTTCGCCGTTTTCGCAATTTTCGTACATGCCTCAGTCGTATGAACCGGCACCCGAATCGTTCGACTTTGATCTGCAAGCGCCCGAGTAATCCCTTGCCGAATCCACCATGTCGCATAGGTGCTGAATTTGAATCCACGAGTGTAATCAAATCGCTCTGCCCCCTTCATTAAGCCAATATTCCCTTCTTGGACTAAGTCTAAAAAATTCAGCCCACGGCCAAGATATCGCTTCGCCACATTCACGACAAGACGAAGATTGCGTTGAACCAGTTCGTCCTTCGGCTCTTCAATCTCGACTCGGACGGCCTGAATAGCATGGCACAATTTTTCAGCCTGTTGGCTGTTTCTTTGCCCCTCTTTCCCTTTTTGATCAGCAAAAGATTGTAACAGCCTCACACATTGCAGAATCTCTTCTATCACCGGAGATGAGTACCCTTTCAGATCAAGGAAATGTTGCAATCGCTCCCGAAGCAGCTCAACATCCTGCTGTGTGCGCAGTCTGTTCAATACATCCAGCGCCTGTTGGATCAATGTTCGAAGATGAATGGTCCCCTCATAGAGTCGCACCCCTAGCTTCCGCTCTTCATCCACATGTAAGAGGGGCCGGGAATGAAACCCTCGAAAATACATGGTTTCTAAATTCACCGAACCGGGTTCTAAGACACTGATATTCTGTTCCTCATGATCCCAATTCCCTTTTGCCCAGCTTAAAGATGTCCGGGACAACAGAGAAGGATGCTTCATCACGCGCCGCTTCCGTAAATAGGGTGCATGATTTTTCAGTACGGGATTCAATGTTGGCATTGCCAATGTCGTCATGACGGTCCCCTTTCAATAAATGGCCTGCGAATGTCTATCATTCGATAGAACACAATGTACCACCTTGAAATGAAAGGGAAATTAAGCGGGGATTAAAACTTTTTAATAGAAGGCAGTCTAAAGGAGGAGCTCACGAGGCGTTCACTGAAGTCATTGGCAAGAAAACCGTAAAACACGAACCACCATGCACCGTACTGTGAAGTTCAATCGTTCCATGATGCACATCAACAATCCACTTACAAATAGCTAGCCCCAATCCCGTCCCTTTCGCCGCATGCACACGGGCTTCATCCGTACGGTAGAAACGATCGAAGACTCGGGTGTGATTCTCCGACGCAATGCCAATACCATGGTCTTGGACAACGATCTTCGCCTGTTTTCCTACCACAACCAAAGCCAGTTCCACGGTTTGCCCTTCCTGCGAATATTTCACCGCATTATCAACGAGATTCAATAATAACTCACGCAATCGCAGATCATCGCCTTGAATGATGACCGGGTCCACCATGTTCAGGACCGTCTGGATATGCCGTTCCTTGCCTAAGACCACAGCCTGTTGGTGAATTTCCCTGACAAGATCGTCTAATTGCACCGGAAGCATTTTTAATTTTATTTCTCCAAGGTCGGCTCGCGATAAAAACAGCAATTCATCCACAATCCGGCTCATCCGGTCAATTTCTTCCAAATTACTTTCCAGCACAATTCGGTAATCTTCCGCCGAGCGTGGACGGCGTAACGCCAACTCCGTTTCTCCTTTCGTAATGGTCAAAGGCGTTCGCAACTCATGGGATGCGTCCGCACTAAATTGCCGGATTTGCTTGAATGACACTTCCAGGCGGCCAATCATGTCGTTGAATGTTGAGGCCAACTGGCCGATCTCATCGTTAGAATGGGGAATCTGAATCCGTTGACTCCAATCACCTGCGGCGATACGGCGTGCGGCTTGCGTAATAGCATGAACGGGACGCAGGGCCCGGCCCGCCAAAAACCATCCCCCCAGTAAGGACACTAATAGCGCTAAGGGAGACGCGATATACAACCCCGTCAATAAACGCTGTAACATCCGATCCGTTGGTTGTAACGACGTGCCTACGCGCAAAATATTCACGAGCTGCTCACCTTGGCGAATGGGAACGGAATACAATCGAAGGGGCACACCCTTTTTGAATTTGACGGATTCGAAGGTCGAGCGTCCTTCGAGCGCGGCACGAAACGCCGTTTGACTCAAGGGAATTTTCCGACTCTGAATGTGCGATGATTGAATGGTGACTTGCCCGGCCGGCCCGAAAATCTGGAAAAATTTATCCAGTAACGCGATTTCAGGAAAGTCTTGTGATAAATCTTCAAAGATGAGAAACGGCCCGAACCGATGCTCACCTAACGTCCTGATGGCCACTGCGGACGCTTCATCCAACGAGGCATCCACTTGTTCTCGTAACGCACGCGACATCACCAAATACAACGCCACGGCAAAAAGGAGCAGGATCAGGGCTAAGGCCGATCCATACCATAAGGTCAGCCGAACCCTGATGGAGGCATTATTCACTCATCCACCCTCATCATATACCCGCTCCCACGGATGGTGTGAATTAAACTATGTTCGCGCCCTTTATCGATTTTATTGCGCAGATAACTAATATAGACATCAATCACATTCGTAAACGTATCAAAATCTAAATCCCACACATGCTCAGCAATCATCGAACGCGTCAGGACCCGGCCAGTATTTCGCATCAAATATTCCAAGAACGCATATTCCTTCGTCGTCAGCTCCACACGCTGTCCATCACGAGTGACTTCTCGAGTCACAGGATTAAGAACCACGTCATCAACTTGCAAGATACCCGTAGGAGCGCCCCCGGCACGACGAAGCAACGCTCGTGCCCTTGCCAATAATTCTTCGATAGCGAACGGTTTGGTTAAATAATCATCCGCACCGGCATCAAGACCTTTGACACGTTGATCGACCTCTGACCGTGCCGTCAAAATCATCACCGGGGCTTTCACTCCAGCGAGACGAGCACGCTTCAATACTTCGACCCCCGGCAAACCCGGCAGCATTAAATCTAAGATAATCAGGTCGTAGTTCACCATTTGTGCCCAATCCAACCCACTCGCCCCGTCAGCACAGACATCCACAGCATAACTTTCCTCCTCTAACGCACGTCGGATAAAGGACGCCACTTTCGGTTCATCTTCAACGACTAAAATACGCATATCTCAGAAATTTTACCATTTGAATACTGATAGGGAGAAGAGGAATGAGTGGAGGAAGAAAAAAACTCCTTGAGAAGGATGCCTCTCCGCAAAAAAAGAGGCCTCGTCATAGGAATGACAAGGCCTCTTCGATCTCGAAAACATGCATCTTCTTAGAGATGATCCACTAAACTCCGAAGCTTGTGACTACAACTTGGATGGCGGAGCTTTTTCAACGCCTTCGCTTCGATCTGACGGATCCGTTCACGCGTCACATCAAAGTCCTGTCCAATTTCTTCCAATGTATGATCCGTGCTATCACCAATCCCGAATCGCTTCCGAATGACCGTTTCTTCCCGCGGAGTCAAGACTCCTAACGCATTGGCAATTTGACGTTGCAAGTCATATCGATTAGCCGCATCCATGGGTGACACAGCACTTTTATCTTCAATCAAGTCACCTAATTGACTATCTTCTTTCTCACCAATCGGCGTTTCCAACGAAATGGTGCCTTTAGAAATATCCAACATCATACGAACTTTTTCCGGAGTCAAACCCATGCGTTCCGCAATTTCTTCCGGGGTCGGTTCACGTCCTAATTGCTGCACCAATTGCCTGGCAGTCCTGGCGAGCTTCGTATTGGCTTCAATCATGTGGACAGGAATCCGAATCGTTCGGGCTTGATCGGCAATGGCACGGGTCACGCCTTGCCGAATCCACCAGGTCGCATAAGTGCTAAATTTATATCCCCGTTGATATTCAAATTTGTCAACCGCACGCATCAACCCGATATTACCTTCTTGGATTAAATCGATAAATTGCAAACCTCGATTCGTATATTTTCGTGCGATACTCACAACCAAGCGTAAATTGGCTTCAATCAATTTCGCCTTGCCCCGCTTCACCTTTTCTTCGGCATCGCTTAAGATTGTTAATGCCGATTTAAATTCGTCCAATGGCATGCCTAAGGTTTCATCCTCGATAGCTTGCACGGAGTCCTTTGCCATCTGAACGTCTTTCTTCAGTCGTTCAATTTCTTCAGGAGCCAATTGAGTCTTTCGTCTGCTACTTGTCCCTTTTGTCACCGTCTTCGATTTCTTCCCAATGATCTGAAATCCATCTTGTCCGGCATACCCTAATTTTTTGGTATTCCGTGCAATGATCAGTTCAGCTGAAGCAATGTTCTGCCGTAAATCTTTGACTCGCATCAACATCGCATCCTTCACCCGTTGATGGAGATTCAAAGATTCAACTTGATCGACATACTGGTCGGTCACAGTCTTCAATCGTTTATCAAGATGGGCTTGCTTGGTTTTGAATGTTTCTCCCTCACGATTCTGGGTATACAGTGAAAGGAGATTCCGTCCAAGCTTTCGAACCATGCTTAAGCTTTCAAGAGTCCGTAGCCGAAGCTCTTCATCGTCTTGTTCAATTGCCGCAGGCTCTTCTTCACCATCATCCTCTTCCAGGGTTTCCTGGATTAAGACCACATCCCGTACCCGAATTTCCTCCAACTTCAATTGATCATGCAGCGATTCAAGATGTTGAATACTCACGGGCATACCAAAGACGGAACAGGCCAAATCCCGTTTACCTTCTTCAATATGCTTAGCAAGGGCAATTTCCCCTTCACGTGTGAGAAGTGGCACACGACCCATTTCTTTCAAGTACAAACGCACCGGATCGTCAATTCGAGTGGGTTCTCCAGGGGTTAAATCAATATCCAGCGATGAATCCGTCTCTTCCTCAGACCCCTCAGACTCATCAGATTTCACGGGTTTTTTCACAGAAGCCAACTGCAACACCGTTCGCTTGGCAGGATCAATGACTTGGATACTCGCCTCATGCAACGAACCCAGGATCGCATGTAATTGTTCAGACGTGATTTGATCGGCAGGAAGGAGATTCGTCAAATCCTTTACAGTCACATGCCCTTTAGGCTGACCAATCTCAATCAGTTGCTGAATCACCACTGCCAATGTTGTCGAGGTTCCCATACGTGACTCCTTAAAAATTAATAACGTCTCTCAATTATAACACGATCCCAAAGCCCCTATGATCCATGGAAAAAGCCTTTTCCTTAGTCTGTCTGTGAAGAGAAGAGCTTCTTGTTCAAGAATTCTCTTGATGTGCTGAAAAGTCATGCTCAACAGCGAGACAAAAGACTCTCTTCCATTTCCAAAAAAGACTACGGGAATCGCTATGAAGGCGAAACCAGGAATAAGAACTATTGTTATGGAATAGTAAAGGAATTGTTGAAACACGCAAATTTTTAATATTATACGAAAAATTTAGATTAAAAGTAAATAGATAGATTTGTGCACATATAAAAAATAAGCCTATAATCAACTAGGTATTATTTCGCATATCACGGAAAATAATATTCGACGATTCGATGGCATAAAACAGCATCTAACTATTTGACATTATTATACTTATAAGGATTTCACTCCACACATCACGACCATTCTTCATCATACGACTTTTAGCAACCATCAAGAATACCTTCTAAGCTCCGACAAGATAAGGAGAAGCAATACATTCCATACATGACTCAAAGATCTTGAATAAAGAGGCAACTTTGGGAAAGGCAGATTCATGATTAAACTCCTCTTGATAGAAGATAATCACCAAGAAGCCTTGGCGATCACCAATATGCTGAAGGAAGGGCTCCAAGATCAATTTATCCTGGACCAACGACGTTCTGTCAGTGAAGCCTTAGACTTAGTGCAACAACAATCTTTCCAAGCCATTATCCTAGATTCGCACTTACCTGAAGGACAAAGCTTCGACTCCATTCCGCAGTTTATCCAATATTGCCCAGAAGCACCCATTTTAATTTGGAGTGCCGTCGAGGATGAAGAACAAGCCATTCATGCCGTCAAAAGCGGTGCCCAGGATTACTTAATCAAAGGACAAACGAGTAGCTCAACCTTATGCCGGGCCATTCGGTACGCAATGGAGCGCCATCGAGCCACCCAACGCATCACACAACTGGCTCACTACGATCATCTCACAGGTTTGGCCAACCGCGGCCTATTCTATGAACGGTTAAATTGTGCGGTCGCTCGCTGCCATCGCAACGATATGGCCATGGCTCTGATTTTTTTGGACTTAGATCATTTCAAAGAAATCAATGACAGTCTTGGCCATGAATGTGGGGATTCGTTACTCAAAACAGTTGCCACTCGCATTAAAAAATGCATCAGGGAAATTGATACCGGCGTACGTTTAGGCGGAGACGAATTTGCAATCTTACTCGAACAAATTATTTCCGTCGAAGACGTGGGAGTGATCGCCGAACGCATTCTTCATCTTTTGGCCCAACCTATCATCGTTCAACACCACCAACTCCAGATTACCGCAAGCCTCGGCATTACCATCTACCCTTGGGACAGCGCCAACCCGCAAGCACTACTCTCCCATGCTGATGCAGCGATGTACCGGGCCAAAGCCCAAGGAGGAAACAGTTATCAGTTCTATACAGCCGGGATGAAAACAGCGGGGTTGGATGGCTCGACTCTTGAGGTCGAACTCAAGCGAGCGTTGGCAAAAAAAGAATTTCTTCTCTATTACCAACCACAAATGGATCTACGGACCAAACAAATTATTGGCATGGAAGCGCTGTTACGATGGCATCATCCCTATCAGGGACTCATTGCTCCCAATGATTTCATTCCCCAAGCCGAAGAAAATGGCATGATCCTTCCAATAGGCGAATGGGTCTTGCGGACAGCCAGCAAGCAAGCCAAATACTGGGAAAAGCAGGGATTTCCCACTCCACGCATGTCCATCAACCTCTCTGCTCGACAAATTCACCAGGGAAACTTGCCAGCTCTCCTCCACGATATCCTCAAACGTTCCCATTTGAACCCAGAGAATCTCACGTTGGAACTGACCGAAACATTTTTGATTCACGAAACAGAAGAGACCCTCCAAACTCTGCACGAACTCAAAGCCATGGGCATCCATCTCTATATTGATGACTTTGGAGCCG
>Ga0209988_10002168_pt1 | contig 12947 bp, 13 predicted proteins | sample N075metaG_FD_183115 | JGI IMG/M metagenome (GOLD analysis project Ga0209988, IMG submission 183115) | Deep subsurface microbial communities from Kermadec Trench to uncover new lineages of life (NeLLi) - N075 metaG (SPAdes) (version 2) | ecosystem: Environmental > Aquatic > Marine > Ocean trench... | reverse complement strand
AAAAGAATTTACACAACTGCCCCCGGCAGGAACGCTAATCGGAACCGGGACGCTGAGGGTTACTGTGATGTCAACCGGATTCGGCGTGATGGCGACGTCTATTGGGAAGAAGCTCACAGCGGCGACGGTAGCCATGACCGTGTTGCTGACGGTGGCAATTTTTGAGACGGTGCGATCGATTGAACTCGCTATGTAGGCAAAGGCACCATCCGGGGTGATGGCGACGCCGGATGGGCTTCCGCCCACAGCAAACGGTATCCACGACCGTGTTGCTGGCGGTGGCAATTACTGAGACGTCGTTAGAGAACTTGCATTGGTTACGTAGACAAAGGCACCATCCGGGGTGATGGCGACGTTATTTGGGCCATTGCCTACAGCAACCGAATCCACCACAGTGTTGCTGGAGACGGCTATTACCGAGACGTAGTCAGAGGTGAGATTGGTTACATAGGCAAAGTTCTGAGCTTGCACCGGAATAGAACCAAACGACATCCCGAGCAAGAGCGCCATGCAGGCCAGAATTAGTGTTTTTTAAGAGCTTTCATGGTTTAACCTCCCTTGTTAAGTAAGTAATAAACATGAATAAGGCTTGCCAAGTTGTTTCAAATATTGAGACCCAGGAAAAAATTTAGAACCTTGTTGCCGAACTAAGAGAAAAATTGGGCCGGCAGAAGTAGGTTTTCGCTTCGGTTTATCGAACGAGAAAGAAAGGAGCAATCAAAAGTTGCTATTGCGGAATCGGTGTACTTTAATCAGTCGTCGACCCTTGAAAAAACTTTAAGTTGTTTTAAACGACTGTATCACCCCCCAATCTTTATTTAGATTTAAAATAATCTAAAAACTATAATTATGGAAAGTTCACAAAATTAGTACTATTGCAAAAGGTGATCAAGGGAAGAAGTGATCCGGGAGTTAACCCCCATCTATACTTAAACCTATACTCTTTGTTTCGTAGCCTGCGGATTTACAAGATAAGATTTTTCTTTATTGAAAACCAATTATCTGGTTCCCCTCCTAATTTTAGGAGGGGTTAGGGGTGGTAAATATCCTCTTCCATGCTATTGATAATAAATTTTGATCTGAGGTTTCTTTTTGCTAAAGTGACTCTTTATTATTTCCAAGACAGTTTCCAGACTTTCAAAAGTGGCTCGATTTTCAAAGCGTAAAACTGTAATGCCGAGGTTGTTCAGATATTGATCACGCTTTTTGTCTTTTTCCGGAATATGATATTCTCCATCCAGCTCAATATTGTTTTTTTCACCTGGGCAATAAAAATCTAAGATGTAATTACCAACACTGTGTTGCCGACGAAATTTCCTCCCTTCCAATTGGCTTTTTTGTAAAAACTTCCAGAGGGATGCTTCGCCAGGTGTTAGATTGTTTCTTAATTTCTTTCGTTTTTGTTTTAGTACTTTTCTGTTGTGGATTTGTTGGGACACTTAACCACCCCTTATTCCCCTCCTTAAAAAAGGAGGGGATTTCTTAAATCACCGATTTTTCCAAACCGGCTGCCGTTTCTCCATGAATGCTGAAATTCCCTCATTTGCATCTTCACTTTCCATCAATTCCTCAACATACAGTTTTTCAATCCGGTCGACATTCTTGAGAAACGCCTGGTGCATTTCAAATCGGCAGGATTTTACGGAGAATTGCAGGGCGACTGTGCTCTTTGGCAGGATATGAGTTGAGATGAATTTTTCAAGCGCTTTTAGAGGTTCACGAGATACCGTGTGCACCAGTGCAAGTTGTTTTGCCTCCCGAGCGGTAATCGAGCGTCCGGTGAGCACCAGGTCGTCTGCCGCGGATTGGCCGATTCTGTGGGGTAAAATCAGAGAAGCAACCGGCGGGAAGACACTGAGCTTAATCTCCGGCTGGCCGAACCGGGCATTTTCAGAGGCAAAAATCCAATTACAGAATGCCGCCAGCTCGAGACCGCCGCCGATACACTGTCCCTGAACCAGGGCAAAAGTTGGTTTGCTGACTTCTATCAAAGTTCGAAAAAAGTTATGAAACGCAGATAAGAGTTTCGGAGCGAGTTCTTTGGTGTGTTCGGGAATGCTTGCGCCGTAGGAAAAATGCTCGCCTGCCCCTTGAAACACAAATGCCTTGACTTGCGGATTTGAACCAAGTTTCTCGACCGCCTCAGTTAGCTCGGAAATCATTTTAATGTCGAGAACGTTGCCCTTAGGTGCGTTTAGGGTAAGATTTAGAACTTGGCCGTCGAAGAGAAAGTCCGATTTGATTTTTTTAGTGTCTCCCATTACAACTCCGCCCACTTTCCTTCGCCTTCCCAAACCCGGATCGTGAATGGAAAGTCAAGTTTTTCTTTCAAGCGGGTGTGCAACATGTCACAAATGTTTTCAACCGATGGATAATCCAGGAAATCGTTTAGAGATTTGTGGTCGTAGTCGTTCAATACGCCATTGACGGATTTTTTCATATCGGCAAAATCGATGATCATGCCGTCCTTATTTTCACCTTCGATGACCACCTCGACTTTGTAAGTATGACCATGCAGTTGCCCGCATTTGGGGTGTCCGGGCAAAAAGTGAGCGCAATCGATATAGTGAGTTGTGCCAAGTTTCATGATAATTTGACTTTAGTTATTTCGCTTGATTTCTGTAAGCGGATTAAGCAGATTGAACGGATTAAAATTAGAAGTTTACATAAAACGTTTTTTTTCAGCTTAATCCGTTAAATCTGATTACTGTGTAGGGTTAGGATAAAAAATCAGCCGATAATAAAATTACGCCACCCTTTTAAATTTGCTAGCCACATGACTGTCGAAAACAGTGCATTATTCCTGCGAAAAAAATCCATTTGCCGGCGTGTTTGAAGGGAACTTTTTAGTACCGGCGCCATAAGGGTCTGAACTTTTTTTTCATATTCAGACAAAGGCAGATTTTCTGCGATAATTTTGCCAAGCCATTTACCCGCCATCATGGCCAGTCCGGTGCCGCCGCCATTGGTTGGGAAAACCATGCCGGCTGCATCTCCTACTAAGGCCACGTGATCATGCGATACTTTCTTTTTTAAGCCGCCAAGCGGAACCGCTCCACCGCCCTTTGTTATAATTTTCAAATTATATTGTCCGGCAATTTCTTTTAAAACCCGATCCAGCATGCCGCGCACATTTTTGGCACCACGCATGCCCAAACCGATATTGGCCTCGCCAATTTTATTTTTTGGAAACAACCAGAAGTACCCGCCGGGAAACCGGCTTTCGAACCAAAGCTCGATAAAGTCTTCATAAAAATCGCCTTTTGCAAGTACCAGGGAGCAGGGACAAATGTCTTTGTTGGGTTCGAAGAACGAAAACGAATTTGAAACCACCGAATAAACACCGTCCGCGCCGACGATCATGCTGGCGGTAAATTCTTCATCAACCGTCTTAACCCGGTTTCCGGAAATGTGTCTTACCCGGGCGCCGAGCCGGTATTCAACACCAGTTGCAACTGCCCGGTCAAAAAGATGCTGGTCGAGTTTTTCGCGATCAAACATTTGCCCTTTTAAAGAAGCTACATAGAATCTGCCGGAAGGCGCTTTAAATTTCAAGGCTTCGATGCTGCCGGCATAAATATCTTCGGGAAGATCATAGAGCTCAGCACAATCTGCTTCCGGGAAAATAGTGAGAAGCTCATCGTAAGTCGGGATGGCTTCGCCGCATTGCATGGGAACGCCGACTTGCTTTTTCCCCTCGAGAATCAGAACTTTCTTCCCCGTTAAGTTCGGATTTATATATTTAGCCGTACAGGAGCCCGCAGGGCCGGCACCGACGATAATGACATCGTAATGGTTCGATGTAGACATAAATTTAATATATTACATTTTTCCCCTACACACAAGAAATTTAAAAATCGCTCTTGCATCGAGATTAAATTGTTTTTATATTCAATTTGAATTGTTTTAACAAAAAACCGTTAGGGGTGTTCTGTTCAATCGAGAACGGGGCTGAGAACATACCCTACGAACCTGCTCTGGATAAAGCCAGCGAAGGGAAACGGTCTTTATTCGAAATCAGCAGACCGCAACTTCACAGCGGTCTTTTTTATTTACAACCAAAAGTTATGCAAGTTTTCATTAACGGCAAACCAACCCATCTTGAAAAGTCGTTGACTTTAGAAGAGCTGCTAAAAAATCTAAATATCAACCGGGGGCAGAGTTTTGCAATTGCCCTGAATGCTGAAGTCATCGCCAAGACGCAATTGGCGAAGACTCACCTTAAGGATGGGGACACACTCGAAATTATCCGCGCTACGGCAGGAGGATAAATTTTTAATTTAAACAGGTGAGGAAATTATGTCTGATGTGTTAAAATTAGGCGATAGAAATTACAGCTCGCGGCTCATTTTGGGGACCGGTAAATACCCGGATTTTCAAAGTATGAAAAAGGCACATGAAATCAGCGGTACGCAGTTAGTCACCGTGGCCATCAGGAGAATCGATTTAAACGATACGTCCGCAGAATCGATGCTGGCTAACATCGACAGAAGCAAAATCGATCTGCTGCCGAATACGGCCGCCTGCTACACTGCCAAAGATGCAATTTTAACCTGCGAGCTGGCGCGGGAAGCGCTGGATACAACTCTGGTTAAACTTGAAGTCATCGGCGACGAAAAGACCCTATTCCCGGACAACGAACAATTGCTGGAGGCAGCCAAAGAGCTGGTTAAACAGGGGTTCACTGTCCTGCCCTATACCAACGATGACGTGGTGGTTTGCAAAAAATTAGAAGATATCGGCTGTGCTGCTGTCATGCCTTTAGGGGCGCCGATCGGTTCCGGTTTAGGCATTCGTAATCCGTATAACATAAAAATAATCTTAGAGCAAATTAAAATTCCTGTTATTGTTGATGCCGGCGTTGGTACGGCTTCGGACGCGGCGATCGCGATGGAGCTCGGCTGTGACGGCGTGTTGATGAATACCGGAATCGCCGGCGCCAAAGACCCGGTGAAAATGGCAGAAGCAATGCGCAAGGCAGTTGAGGCCGGACGTTTAGCTTATGAAGCCGGACGCATCGAGAAGAAACTTTACGCCACCGCTTCAAGTCCTCTGGAAGGAGTGGTTGGAACCTAACCCGGACAAGCCGAAATCCCAAATCCAAAAAAACAAATCGTAACTGAATACCAAATCTCAATTTTCAACGCGGCGCAGACAACCGATCCGGGAAAAGTTAAGCGCCTATTTTTTTAGCCGCTTCAAGATATTGTAATTAAAAGGATTATAAACATCACTTAAAATATCATTGTCCAAAAAACAAGGATATCAATCTTAAGGGACCAATTGATTCATCCAGGAATAGAAAAACTGCATGCCGAAAGTTGACTTTCGTCTGTATGTGATTACCAACCGTCTGCTATGCGGAGAGAGAACTTTAACTGAAGTTATCGGGGCGGTCTGTCGGGGCGGTGTAAAAGCGATTCAATTGAGAGAAAAAGATTTACCTGCCAAATCTATTTTTAACCTCGCTCGGGAAATTCAACAAATTTGCAAAAAAACCGGTGTCAAATTGATGATAAATGATCGATTTGACATCGCCCGGGCGATCAGCGCTGACGGCGTTCAGTTGACGTCTAAAAGTCTTCCTGTTAAAATTGTTCGTAAACATCTTAGTGCAAATCAACTCGTAGGCGTCTCCACTCACTCGCTTGATGAAGCAAAGCAAGCGGAGGATTCAGGCGCCGATTTCGTTTTATTTGGGCCCGTTTACCACACTCCTTCAAAAGCTACTTATGGAGATCCACAGGGTCTAACCAAATTGCAGGAAATAACAAAGTCAGTTTCAATACCGGTCTTTGCAGTTGGTGGAATGACCCCGGGAAAGGCGAAGGAATGTGGCGAGAGCGGTGCGTTTGGAGTTGCAGTTATTTCGTCGGTGATGAGTACACAGAATATTAGGGCAACCTTAAAAAGTTATGAGGATTGCCTAGGGAGCCTTTAATTTATTAGGAAAATCTAAGAAAATGAGCATTGCCTTTTAGAAGATAAAGTGTTATTTTATACGTAAATGGAAAACCATCTCGCTTTGTTGCCTGCCAGTTTTACGCAAAACTAACCATTTGATGTATTTTAAACGCGTATGCCAAACTCATCCCAATAGACACCTAAGGAGGAGGAATTAAATGGAATTTCACGCACCTCATTACAAGAAATACGTCGAAGATTTTCAGAAAATTGCCAAGCAGTACAGCCTCAACCCGGAGAAACTAAAAATTGAATTTTACACTCCCCGATGTCAAGCCATCTTAACCGAACAGATTGAAGATCACACTTTCAAGATTCATATTAATTTAGAAGAAGATCGCATCGTTTCAATAAAGCACCTTACCGGTAATGGCAACGGCAACCCAGATACGTTCATGGAAAAATACAGAAAGTTCATGAAATAATTTTTCTGAGTTGATAAATGCAGAAGGTCAACGCGGGGGTTCAAGAATAACGGGGAATCCATTGGTGTCAATAATCTTGCCTAAATCATCCTCATAAAACTCAAGCTGGTACGTCTTTGTTTCGATCAGATGTTTATTCACAGCCCCCTTATCCCTTTCAATTAAATATTTCAACTCTTTCAAATTGTTCGACCACTGAAAACCGTTAAAAAATTCAGCTCCTTTGAATTGAGTTTTGTAAAGTGAGTTCCTCGAATAGCAGGTCCCTAAATAGATGTGGCTAAAATCAGAACCTGAAAAATAATCGACCGCTGAAGTCATCAAAAACATTCCCAGATTATGGACATAGTAATTTAGATTGTAAAAAGAATAGTAGTAGTAGGCCAGCGATTTTTTTTCAAGATAAAGTGTTACGATTCCCACGTCTTTTTTGGTTTTTGTGTCGGTAAAAACTAATAAATGAGACACGATTTTTGAATTAAATAAAGAGTCCAGCCGCTCATAAGTCATGACGTCTTTGCCAAATTTTATGTCGGCGTAGGTCTTACAGAACTTCCGCCATTTTTTTGTATATTCAAATTGACTTCTTGGAATCAGCCGAAATTCCATATTTTCAGATTTGCGCACAATTCTTCGATTCTCGGAGGAGAGCTCGAAGCAATTCAAATCAATCCGAACCTGGCGGCAAAGATAGAATCGTTCAAATTCGGGAGATGAGGGGAGAAATCCCTTGGTAAAAATCATGGCCGGGGTTTCATGTGGTTCCGGAATGGCCCAAATGGCATATGGGAAAATGTAGTTTGTATAGTCTGACTTGTATTCGGAAAATAAGAGTTTCATGATTTTTTTCTATAAATTATGAATAAGCCCTGGGCAGCCGGGCCCGCCACCCCGATAAAATATCATAAGAAACCGTGCCTTTCAACTTTGCGATTTCATGAACATCGATTTCTTCACCATTCTGTTTTCCCATTAAAACGACTTCATCCCAAACCTGTGTTTCCGGGATTTCGGTAACATCGACCATCATGGCGTCCATGGCATTTCCGCCAATAATCGGGGCGCGTTTACCGTGAATCAAAACTTCCCCCTGGTTACGAATCCGCGGGTAACCGTCGCCATAGCCGACCGGAATCACAGCAACTTTTCTTTCCGAAGTAGCCTGGTAACGCAGCCCATAACCGACATAATCTCCCCTTTCCAGCTTACGAATTGCAGCAATTCTGGCTTTTACCGACATGACCGGTTTTAAGCCGTCCATTCGCCGGCAGACTTGCGATGGATAAACACCGAGTGGTAAAATTCCGATCCGTACCAGATCAAGGTGGGCTTGCGGGAGATCCAGAAAGCCGCCGGTGTTGCATATGTGACGGTATTTCACTTTGACGCCCAGTTGTTCAATTTGCCTGAGAACTTTTTCGAATCGCTCCAACTGCAGTAAAGCAAATGTTTTATCTAATTCATCTGACATGGCAAAATGGCTCATGACGCCTTCCAGCTTGAGGCGTTCAATGTTGGCAATTGTTTCAATAACTTTAAGTGCTGCCGTCCAGCGTACGCCGTAGCGGCTCAATCCGGTGTCGACCTCGACATGTACGGGAATTTTTTTCCCGGGGGGGCTGAGGGCTGCCAGTTTTTGAACTTGAGCAGGATCATTTACACAAATTGTAAAATTGCATTCGATGCAAAGTTTTAATTCCTCCTCTGTACGTTCTCCAAAGATGAGAATTGGCGCGTCGATTTCATTTTCACGAAGTTCGATCGCTTCATCCAAAGTTGCAACTGCCAGATATTTTGAGCCGAACTCTAAGGCCATTTTTGCGACTTGAACAGCGCCGTGCCCGTAAGCCTGGTCCTTCACGACCGAAATAACTCCTAAATTTGCCGCTTTGTCTCGATTGATTATTTCAAAATTTCGGCGGAGTTGTTCGAGGTCGATTTCAACCCAGGCGGGGCGCGATGATTTTTGCATTCAATCACTCCCCGGCGGCCACAAACTCTGACCGATGTCGGTCCGGTAATAACTCCCCAAACAATGGATCTTGGGAATATTTTCATAGGCCTTTTGAATGGCCTTTTCAAGAGTTGACTCAATCGCAACCACGTCGGCAACTCTTTGGCCGGTGGTCTGTAATTCACCTTTTGAATTTGCAGCAACTTCATTCCACCAAACATGACAATTCAGTTTTTCCAAAACCCTGACCGGAAGGCTCGGGCTGTCAATTTGTTTATAGGGGAAACCGTATCCAGCCAAAGTGATGGAACAGCCAAAATTCAGGTCGTCTTTAAATCTTATTTCAGTTATCTGGTCTTGTCCTACGTCAAACAAAACTTTCAGCGGGTCTTGTAACATCTCCAAAATGATTGGGCCACAAGTCACGCCTATACGCACGTTATATTCGAGGACAGACCATTGCTTATCACGCCAAATGGCTGTAACTTGAACAGGACCGTTGAACCCAACTTCCCGGAACCACGGTAATAGCGGATGTAAAAGTTCTTTCGCCAAATTATATTTATCTTCCGGGTCTTTTTCAATCAAACCGCCGACTGGCGCTCCGGTTACGATTCCCATATTGCCGTCAAAGGCCCGTTTGTATTCCTGGTTGGTGACCAGCGAATAAATTTCTCCGCCGCTGATAAAGGCGATATGTCCGGCTTCCCGCCGACCCATGTATTCCTGCAAAAAAACGCCCTCTTGGTAATTAATGCGATTGAGCCAACTTCGCGTTTCCTCGACAGTTTCACAAACGATAGTATGAATGGGGCTGCCGGGAGAACAGAGCGGGTTCTTGATAACATAAGCCATTGGATTTTTGTGCAGGATTTTTTCGGCTTCCAGCCGGTTTTTCGCTACAAAAGATTTTGGCACGGGAATGTCAAACTTTTCACAAAGCCCGGCGGCAAAAAACCGGTCTCTTTCAAGCTGCATTCCTTTGCCAATTGGCGCTAAGATGGGGATATTTAATGATAGAAATTCATCTACCCAGTCGGCTGTCGCCCACTCAATTGACATCGGGATGACAAAGTCGATTTCTTTTTGTTTTAAAATATTACAGGGATTGGGATTCGTTTTGCTGAAAAAAGTCTCACCCTCCAGAGAAGGGCTGTAATGGCCGGCTTCACTCGTGAGATAAGTATAAACCTGGGCGCCGTTTTGTTTTAGATTGTGCAGAACGCCCTGGGCCGGGGCGCCGGCGCCAAAAACCATGACTCGTACAGGACTCGACTTTGTTATTTCGGCAGATGCCATAAAATTTATGATTCAAAACTCGGTCGTAACTCCCGCGATAAAGTTTCGGTTCTCTTCAGGAAACTTATCCCTCAGAGTATATTCATAGTTGAATATATTATTCACTCCGAGCAAGAAGGTGAATTTTTTCCAGTAGAAAAATATTTGGGTGTCTAAAACTTTTTGCGGCACAAATTGGTGTGTTCCGGGAATCAAATACCGTTCCTGAGCGCTGGAGTATTTGTAATCAAGCTGAAGCTCGAACGGCCCCGGCCGGTATGAGCCACCGACGAAGGCGATGAATTTCTGACGATGGGGTAAAAGTCGGGTGTTGCCGTTTTCTTTCGGATTCATGTAGGTGAGATTAACCTTGAGACCAAGTCGATTGTTTAACCAGCGGCCATTAGACACAAATTCTACTCCGGGGATTGTTACATTGCCGATATTTTCAAAGTTTGCCGTACTTCCGGTCGCAGATCGTGCGTCAATCATATCCCGAACTTCAGTGTAGAAAGCATTGAATTCAACAAACCATGTGGGTGTGATCTTTTCCCGGTAGCCCAATTCATATGACCACGATTTCTCAGACTTAAGTTTTGTATTCGCAACCCAGACAATATCTGCAATTTCCTGATTATCAAAAAACAGCTGAAATATCACGGGAAACTTAAAACCGTTAGAAACTGAGCCTCTCAAGGTAATATTTTCAAATGGGTGAAAATTAAAACCAACTTTCGGGCTGAAATGATCGAAAACAATTCCTTCGCTGTTGTTGGAATTGGGGTCGGGGTCGATGCTATACCGGTCATAACGTCCGCCGAAGGTCAACCCAAAGTCACTTGCCGGACGCCAATCTAGTTGAAAAAAAGGCGCGACCAAATTGGCATTCCGTTTTCCGTAAGCAACAGATTTTGTCCGGTCGAATTTGAAATCAGCGCCATAGATCAGGGCGAACTTGCTATTTGGAATGAACGTGCCTTGAATGGCTCCACCTAACCCCAGGGCCGGCGAAAAATCGACGCTGCCCAATTGAATGCCAAGATTAAAGCGATTCAAAAACGCTCTGAGCTCGATTCCCATCTTTGAAGAAATCGGCAGATTATAACTTGTAAATAGTGTTATTCCAGTTCTGGTCTGAACTTTATCTTTTTCTTCGACTCTTGTCGCCTGCCGCTGGCTAAGCCAGGTCAGGAAAACGTCATAATCTTCATACATATAATTTCCCAAAAATGTCCACTGCGAGGCATTCGGGAAACGGTAATTTAGTCTTGTTGAGATGTTATATCGCTGAAATTTATTGTGATCTGTATAGCCGGTTGAATAACTCTGGCTGCCGGATAACCTGAGCCCCAGATTTCCGATTTGTCGGCTGTGCGTAAAATCCTGACGGTTAAAATGAAGAATGGTGTCGGAACCGGCAGCCCAATTATAACTTGATTCGTGATGATCGTCGTAAATGCCCGCGATAGCTCGAATGTAAGTTCTACTCTTCGGCGTAGGTTTCCGGGTGATGAAATTTATTACGCCGCCCATGGCAGACGAACCGTAAATTGCGGAACCAGCGCCGCGCACGATTTCAGCCCGTTCAATATCAGCCGGGGAAATCATGAACAAGTTAGCCGCTCCCATGTCGCTGGTCATGATCGGTACACCATCGAGCAGCACAAGAACTCTGCTGCCAATGCCGAAGGTCCAGCCATCGGAGCCGCGGATATTAATATTTTCCTGCAGGATTTGCACGCCGGCCGCAGTCTCCAAAGCGTCCTCAATTTTGATCGGGTTGCGGCTCATGATCTCTTTCGCGGTCAGGACTTCAACGGAGGCAGAGGTATTATTAGCTTCCTGCTGCCATTTACTCACTGTGACAATAACCGGATCAATTTCCACCGCTGCTTCTTCCAGTTCGACAGTAAAACTCGGTGTTTCGTGCACAATGACGGCAACATCTTTGACTGTTTGTCGCCCGTATCCGATCATTGAAATTCTAACGTCGTATTGACCAAAAGGGATTTTGTTAATCACAAAGTTTCCCTCAAGATCGGTGCTGGCGCCGAGTACAGTGCCGAGCACCTGGACATTTGCACCCGGTAATCCCTGTTGGGTATTTTTATCTAAAACGACACCGGTTATTTTGCCTTTAGTCGCCTGGCCATATACAAGAGACAGACTGAATAAGAACCACACAACAAAAATGCGAACAACTAACTTTTGCAATTTTAGGATCATTTTTAAACCTCGAGTATTCTCTTCGGGAAACTGTTTTGCGGACTAAAAACTCATTGGGGTGCCAAAGTCAGCGTTGATGTCAACATTCAACGCGGGCGTCTCTTCAGTGGGGTTAACAGCTGCAAAGCCGAGTAACCGAAAATCAAGTATGGCATCGCCTGTTTTTATCCAGACCAAAATTGCGATTTTTGCACCGGGTGAAATTGGGAAGTCGTAGTTCAAAGAATCGGTGGGTTGCGTTGCAAGCAGCCGGAGCTCAGGGGGGTTACAAAGGTTGATGTTCAGGCTGCTTGAAAAGACAAGTACAAGATTACTCAAATCCTCCGGCCAGCTTCCGGTAAAGTTAATGGTACCGGAGACACGCGAAGTTCGGTTGACTTTTTCAAGATCCACGTCAATAATAATGCCTTCGACCACCGGCTGGCTCTCCGTTAAATTGATTTTTATGAATTCATTTTGTTCGTTGCAATGTCCGCCAATCGTATTGATAAACGGGTCAACGACGCCTGCTTGCTCAGCGTCAGTAATTCGTTTCCAAACGGCGATCAAAGCGCCAAACTCATCCAGAGCATCGACTTCTATTTCAAAAGAGACCAATTGAGTTGAATCTTCCCGACTAAAATTAAGAATCCTGGCGGTGCTGGCTTCGAGGAGATCAGCGGCATTCCGCGGAGGAAACTCTTTGATTAAATATACCTGCAATTCATCAGTTTTCTCCGGTGGGACTTGGCTAAGCCTTAATTGGCCTTTCACAATCCCCGGGAAAAAATCAGGATCCAGGCCAAAATCATCGCAGGCATAAAAAGCAGCGAAGAGAGAGGTAATCGCTAAAATTAAAAAAGCGCCAAAGAAGCGCCTGTGCCATTTAAAATTCATATTTACCTCTTGTAAAAGTTCTTCCATCCAGGCCTATAAAAATCGGGCTAAATATAAGCAATTCGCTTTTGAATGTCAATATTTTACTTTGCTGTAACACGATGCAGATTGGCGCTCAAAAATGCCTACGCGCGTTTTTTGACATTTGAATTTTAATTGCGTTTGTTGGCTCCTATCATTTTGTTTGAAAAAGATATTTTTTTTACTTAAATTTACCTCTGCTT
>Ga0209988_10002167_pt1 | contig 12963 bp, 10 predicted proteins | sample N075metaG_FD_183115 | JGI IMG/M metagenome (GOLD analysis project Ga0209988, IMG submission 183115) | Deep subsurface microbial communities from Kermadec Trench to uncover new lineages of life (NeLLi) - N075 metaG (SPAdes) (version 2) | ecosystem: Environmental > Aquatic > Marine > Ocean trench... | reverse complement strand
CGGAACACGTAGGCGTACCCGGGCGACGACTCGCTCAGGGACTCTCCGACGATCACCTCGTCGTCCCCGATGGCGAGAGATTGCCCGTAACCTTGCCCGGCGAGAGGCGTCGTCATCAAAAGGGTCAAGGCCAGCAAGGCCCACTTCACACTCGATTCCCTCACAGTTCCCATCCGTCAAAAAGGTTTTCGATATGATGGCGCGGCGTCACGATCGATGACGTCGTTTTTCACGAACGCCACGGATAATACCTTAGCGGGATCGTGAATGTTGCGGGACCGCCCCGGTCGGTGTTCGAGCGCAAACGCGCTCGAGCGGAGTTCTCTGGGGAATCACTCATCCCCTTGGATGTGCGTGGCCCTCGTAGAGTTCCGCGCCCTCCCCTTGCCACGTTCCCTTACTTTTCGCAACGTGTGGGCATTCCAACCAGGGGACATCAATGAAAAAGAATCTCGTCAACGCCGCCTTGATGGTGATGCTCGCAGGATGCGCCTCCACACCCGAGGGCGGCCCGATGAGCGCCGCCACTCCGACGGCGGATGCGCCGGCCGCCGAAGGTTCAGCGGCGAGCGCGTTCTACACTTCCCGACAGGCTTCCCGTGGCGCCGGACTTTTCCGGGACAACTGTGTCAGCTGCCATGCGTCCTCCGAGTTCACCGGAGCCTCCTTCGAGCGCCGTTGGCGCAACCGGGCGGTCGGGGACATTTATGAATTCGTGCTCTACTCCATGCCCGACGACAATCCGGGTGGTCTTCCCGAGCAGACCTATGCCGACATCATCGCATACGTGCTCGAGATGAACGACTTTCCGGCCGGAAATTCCGAATTGCCGACGTCCATGGAAGCGCTGATGGAAATGAAGATGTGGGGGGACGCCGACGGGGACGGGTAGCTCGACCCGGGTTCGAAACATCGACCGCGATCCAAGACCGAGACTCCCCGCATATGCCTGAACGCAAAATGGGTCTGGATCGACGGACCTTCCTGAAGGCGGCGACCGCAGGGGCCGGGATGAGCCTTGCCGGTTTTACCCCCACGGCCGGCGAAATTCACTCGCCCCAGCCGCTGCGCGACGCGTCCCGCCGGCCCGACCAGGCCGCTCCGGACGTCGTCATCGTCGGCGCCGGAAATTTCGGTATGTGGACTGCTTTTTACCTCACGCGGCTAGGGGCCAACGTCACCGTCGTCGATAAATACGGCCCGGCCAACTCGCGCTCCACATCGGGTGGTGAGACGCGCGGCGTTCGGTCCTCGTATGGTGGCCAGGCAACCGGGCTCCTCTGGAACCGATGGGCCAACGAGGCGATCCAGCGGTGGACCCTCTGGGACGAGGAGTGGAGCCGGCAGCTCCTGCCAAAGTTGTTTTTCAACACCGGTGACCTGATCGTGCGGCCCCGGATGATCCCGTATCTCGAGGACACCATGGCGGACTGGGATACGCTCGGCGTTCCCTACGAGGTCCTCACGCCCGAAGAGATCCGGTACCGTTGGCCGGTGATCGGCCCGAAGGATGTCGGCGTCGGGCTCTATGAGCCGAGGGCCGGAGTGGTGCGCGCCCGCCGCGCCATCGAGGCGGTGGCCGAAGTCTTTCAGAAGGAGGGCGGGCGGATCACGATTGCCGCTGCCGAGATGGGCGCTCGGGAGGGAAGGCAGTTGAACGCACTGAATCTTCAGCCCGGAGACCGGATTTCGGCCGCGACCTACATCTTCGCCTGCGGGCCGTGGTTTCCCAAGGTATTCCCGGAGCTGATGGGCAAACGCCTGAGGATCTCGATGGGGCACACGTTCTACTTCGCGGTGCCGCCTGGGGACAACAGCTATTCCTTCCCCAACCTTCCCAGCTACGGCTTCCCGGGTGTTACGGGGTGGCCCGCGCTCCCACCCGACCACCGTGGCTTCCGGGTGCGGACCGGGGGACGCGGGCCCGAGGATCCCGACGTCAGCGATCGCTGGATCCCCAAGGAGTATCATGATCGGCCGAGGCAGGTCCTGGCCGACCACTTCCCGGGTCTGGTGGATCAGCCGATCAACGAGACCCGTGCCTGCCACTATGAGTCCAGCGTCAGCCGGAACTTCATCATCGACAAGCACCCTGATTTCGACAACGTATGGCTCGCGGGGGGCGGGTCCGCGGAGTCCTTCAAGCAGGGTCCGGTTCTGGGCGAATATATCGCCCGGCGGGTGATGGGTATCGACAACGAGCCGGAGCTCGCCGAGGGCTTCCGGCTGAGTGAAGAGGAGTTCAGCTAGGCCCGGAGAACCTGAGGAGCCCACTCTCAGGGAATGGCGAGTATCTGCTTCACTCTGAGCTTGAACGGGATGGTCGTCAGCGGGGTCAGCCAGCTACCTGAACCGTAATCATCGAGGCCGAAGACGCTGACTCTGTCGAGAAGGCCAGGATTCTCAATGTCCAGGTCGGCGAGCAGACGATCCAACACGCTCCGAAGCCTGGCTTCCACTTGCCGGCTGTAGATGAGGAACCGCGTGTTGGACTCGCCAAAGAAGCTGATCAAGAGGCGAAGCCGCTCACGAGGACCGCTCCCGTCTTCTTGCCGGAACCCGGAGTAGTGGATGACGATCAGGTCCGGATTGAAGCGGAGGATCTCTTCATCTCGATGCCACTCCGGCCCAATCGATTCGCGTTGCCGACGAATCGGCAGGTCGAGCAAAAGGTCGCTGAGCACATCCGCGTTCGTGGCGCTAGCCGCTCGGGTTTCCTCGTCATAAACCCGCGCGGGATGAGGGGAGTCCATGAGGATCACAAGCGGTAGCGCCTCCGACCTGGGATCTGCGGCCGCCTCGCCGGGGACGAGCACTCGGACGCCGAGCCAACCCGAAAAGATTGTGATCGCGACGAGTGACAGGAGCGGTGCGGCGGAATGGACGCTCGACGGGCGCTCTCTCCCACCCACGACCCATCGGATCCCGAGGGCTACCGGAAACATGAAGAAGAGTCCGGACAGGAGAAGGTCGACGTAGCTCGACGGAAGTTGGATGCGCGGAGCGACGAGCTCCGCCCCCTCGATCAACCCGAATCCAATCACCAGGTAGGCCGCCGCAACGCTCCAGAGCTTCCGTTCGTGGGCGGTCCGGAAGAAGGATCGGTGATCTGCGGTCTTATTCTCCATTGGCCACAACCTTGGTGGCGGCGGCCTTCGCAGCAAGCCAACGTAGCCATCAGTCGGGTTGAGGTGGTACCAGCGCTACCCGCTATTTTTCGAGTAAGAAGTCCCTCAAAGCAGACATCTCAGGAGGGATCGTGGTCACGTGACGCTCCGCCTCCAGGCAAGCGGCTAGTCGCTCCGGGATGGGCACGGTATCTCCGATTGCGGGCTCCACGGCCTCTCGAAACTTCGCGGGATGAGCCGTGCAGAGCACCACGCAGGGTCCCTCGCCGAAGGCTTGGCGCCCCGACTCGACGCCCAGGTACCCCACCGCCGAGTGAGGGTCCAGAACGTAGCCCGTTTTCCGGTAAACCTCCGCGATACATTTCCTTGTTTCGTCGTCGTCGTGGACACTTCCGACCAGGTCTTTCCGGAGGTCATCCAGGTCCCGGCCATAGAGGGCAAGAATGCGTGCCAGGTTGCTCGGATCTCCGACGTCCATCGCATTCGAGATGGTGGGAGTGGAGGGGCGGGGACGGACCACCCCGGTCCGCAAATACTCCGGTACCACGTCGTTCACATTGGTCACCGCGACGAACCCCCGGCAACCCACCCCGAGCCGCTTGGCCATCAAGCCGGCCGTGAGGTTGCCGAAGTTTCCGGACGGAACCGAAAAAAGCGGAGCCGAACCCGCCGGCAGCTGCGCCGCGGCGTGGACGTAATAGAAGATCTGCGGGAGTAGACGGCCGATATTGATCGAGTTCGCCGAGCTGAGGTGAACCTCGTCGGCAAGGAGCGGGTCAGAAAATGCGGACTTCACCAGTCGCTGGCAGTCGTCGAACGTACCGTGGACCTCGAGCACGTTCACGTTTCCTCCCAGGGTCGAGAACTGTCGTTCCTGGAGCGGTGTGACTTTCCCCTTGGGAAACAGGATCACCGTCCGTACGCCGGATACGCCGAGAAAGGCCTGGGCGACGGCGCTCCCGGTATCCCCGGACGTCGCTACGAGAATGGTGAGCGGGGCCCCGTCCTCGCCCCTCAGGTAGCCTAGGAGCCGCGCCATGAAACGCGCGCCGACGTCTTTGAAGGCCAGGGTCGGACCATGAAAGAGCTCGAGCAGGTATAGGTCATCCTCAGACCCGTCATCGCTCAGGCGGACCAGCGGAACCTCAAAATCAAGGGCGTCGTCGACGATACGGTCGAGATCCGCGGCCGGGATCGTCGAGCCGAGGAGGTGCCGTGCCACCGCACGCGAGACGACGGAGAAGGACTTGCCGCGTAACCCCGCAAGAATCGAGGCGTCGATGGGGTCCATCCGCTCTGGCAGGTAGAGCCCCCCGTCCGGCGCGAGTCCTCGAGTGAGCGCAGTGCGAAGGTCAGCGGCAGGACTCTCCCCGCCTGTGCTGACGAACTTCAAGCCGGAGTCTCGACCATGTGGGCGCCGGTGTTGGCCACCTCGGAAACATGCGTGTCGGCTCCCTCGATGCCGGCTTCCGCGAAGGCTTCGGCCATGGCCGAAGCCACGGTACGGGCCTCGGTGGCAGTCCTGCAGAGCGCGAACATCGAGGGGCCGGATCCGGACAGGCCGACGCCGAGCGCCCCCGCCTCGAGGCCGGCCGTTTTTACGGCTTCGAACCCGGGAATAAAACGGCTGCGGTGGGGCTCCGCGACGCGGTCGACGAGGGAGCGCCTGATGAGATCCCAGTCCGCCTCGTACAGCCCGACGACCAGGGCCGAACAGTCCGCCCACTGTCTTATGGCTTGGGTCAGCGGGAGCTCGCGGGGTAGGATACCCCGCATTTCGTTCGTCTCCAACTCGAGGTCGGGATGGACGAGTGCCACGGAGAGCCCGGCGGGAACGGGGAGTGGAATGACAACCCCGGGCTCGTCGGGCCGGACCATGACGATGCCTCCGTGAAGAGCCGGGGCGATGTTGTCCGGGTGTGTGTCTCCCTTGGGGCCACGCTCCCCCTCCGAGGCACAGCGGAGGAGGGCCTCCGAAGACAGCTCGGTTTGGAGGAGTGCGTCGGCCGCGACCACCGCAGCGACCGCACTCGCGGCGCTGCCTCCCATGCCGCCGGAAATGGGCAGACCCTTCCAGACCTCGATCTCGATGCCGACGTCCTGCATATCACTTTCCGCCAAGACGGCGATCGTGGCGACACCGGCTACGTTTCGAGCGGCCTCGGTCGGCAGGCGTCCTCCATCACCGTGCACTGCCGAAATCACAACGCCCGGCTCGCTCCGCAGCCTGGCTTCCACCTCGTCGCCGGGCTCCCCCAGGGCGAGGCCGAAGATATCGAAGCCACAGATGATGTTGCCCACCGTGGCCGGCGCGAAGGCGCGAGTTGGCTGGGTGTCTGACATCAGGACTCCGCCAACGCCCGCAGGATATCCGCGAAAACTCCCGCGGCGGTGACGTCTGGCCCGGCACCCGGTCCACGCACGACGAGGGGTGTGTCGGCATAACGCGTCGAGATGATGGTGACGAGGTTTTCGCTGTTGGAGAGGCTCGCGCAGGGATGCTCGGGCGCGACCTCGGTCATCCGAACGGAGGCCTGGCCGGCGTCGACAGACGCGAGGTAGCGCAGGGCTCGGCCCGCCGCCATGGCCTGTTCCCGCAGCTCCGCAAAGTGGGCATCCACCTCCGGGAGGCGTTTCCAGAACTCGTCCACCGTCATGTCTGTCCACCCCTCGCCAGGCAGAAGTGGCTCGATCTTCACATCATCCAGCTCAAACGAGAATCCTGCCATCCGTCCAAGAATCACGAGCTTCCGGGCCACATCGCGCCCGCCCAGATCCTCGCGCGGGTCGGGCTCCGTGAAGCCGAGATCATCGGCCTCCTTGAGCGCTTCGCTGAACGACGTTCCCGCCATCAGGCGGTCGCTGATGAATCCCAGCGTTCCCGAGAGAACCCCCTCGACCCGCTCGATCACATCGCCGGTCGCAACCAGGTCCTCGATGGTCTTGAGTATGGGAAGGCCTGCGCCGACGGTGGTCTCGAAGAAAATGCCCCTACCTCGTGCCCCGAGCCGTCGAAGTGTTTCGAACCGTTCCATGGCGCCCGAAAACGCGATCTTGTTGGCGCTCACGACCGCGACCCCCGCTCTGAGAAGGGATTCGTAATCCTCGACCACCTCTGCGCTCGCCGTGACGTCGACGAAGACGCGGCAGGGGTGATCGGAGCGCGCCGCGCTCTCGACCAATTCCGCGCCGGTCGTCAGTTCCGCCTCACTCGCGCTGCGCCAATCGCTCAGGTCCAGCCCCGCGGGGTCGAGCACGGCCCCGCTGCTTCGGCCAAGCCCGGCGAGCACCACTTCTACCCCATCGCCCCGCAGCCTCTCGATCTGTGCGTTGATCTGGTCCAGCAGCGCGGAGCCGACTCGCCCCACACCGATCACGTAGAGTCGTAGACTCCGCCCCGGCGGCCGGAAGAGGGCGCGGTGAATGGCCCGCAACGCGCGCTCCTCGTCGTCCTGCGTAACGACGAAGGAAATATTGAGCTCTGAACTGCCTTGGGCGATCGCGCGTACGTTGACCCGGTGGTGGCCGAGCACATCGAAAATTCGGCCGGCGATCCCCGGCGAGTCACGCATGGCATCCCCCACCGCCGCCAGGATCGAGCAGCGCTCCTCCACCACCAGGTCGTCCACGAGGTTCGCCTGGCGCTCCAATGCGAACGCGTCATGGATCGCCTCGACCGCCTGTTCCAACTTGCCGGGCTCGACCGCGAAGCAGATGGAGCGCTCACTCGATGCCTGAGTGATCAGGATCACGCTGATGCGTTCGCGAGCCAAAGCGCCGAACAGGCGCTCGGCCGTGCCCGTGGATCCCTGGAGGCCCGTGCCTTCGAGTCGGAGCAGGGACACATTGTTGATCGAAGCGATGCCTCTGACGGGAAATCCAGGCTTGGTTGGTGCGTCCTCCCGTACCTCGGTGCCTGCGAAGTCGCGGTTCAGCGTGTTGCGAATGAGGATTCGAAGGCCCTTTTCCCTGGCGGGCTGTACGGCCGCCGGATGCATCACCTTGGCGCCCCAATGTGAGAGCTCCATGAGCTCGTCGTAGCTGAGGCTCTCCAGTGAAAAAGCCTCTTTGACGATACGGGGATCGGCGCTCATGACTCCGTTTACGTCGGTCCAGATCTCTACCGCTTCTGCCCCGAGGATGGCGCCGAGGAGCGTAGCGGTGTAGTCGGACCCGCCCCGGCCGAGAGTGGTGGTCTCGCCCGCGGCCGTCCCGGCGATGAAACCGGTCACGATCTGAAGGGAGTCGGCCTTCGCAAAGTGCGGAACCACACGGTCCCGTGTGGCCGCCATCTTCACCGAGGCCGCGCCGAAGTTGTTATCGGTCACGATGAGACTCGTGGTGTCGCACGCCTCCGCGTCTACACCCGTTTTGCGAAGCGCCGCCGCCACCAGAAGCGTGGAAAGCCGCTCGCCGACGCTCAAGACACCGTCCTGGGTGCGGGGCGTGCATTCCTTGACGAGGGAGACGCCCCGGAGAAGCTCCTCCAGGCGGGTGAGGATGACGTCTATGGACTCGGCAACGCGACTCTGATCCTCGGGCCCGGTGAGATCCTTGACGCTCTGCAGGTGCAGCTGACGGAGCTCCTCCAGCTTGGCGGCGTAACGCTGGTCTCCCGCCTTCGCCAACTCCGACGCGGCGACCAACTCGTCGGTGACGTGGCCGAGTGCCGACACCACGGCGATGGTGGGACCCTTCTCGGACTGGGCGGCGATGATCGAGGCCACCTCCCACACCCGGTCAGAAGTTCCCAGGGAGGTGCCCCCAAACTTCAGGACGTGAAGTCCTACCGACGGTGGCTGGGGTTTTTTGCTCATGCGGGAGCTTGCCGGGTGCGCTGCCGGTCCGCAAACTGCGTCACGAAACGCCGGGGGCCCTCGGGCGAGGGATGAGGTGCCGGCATGGAGTCAGAATCATCCGATAGTGGATGAAAACGAAAAGATCGGAGTCTACTCATCATGGGTCGATACGTGACCGAGCTCGTAGGGACCTTCTTTCTGGTCTTCACCATCGGGCTGACCGCAATGAGCGGGACCCCCATGGCGCCGATTGCCATCGGCTCGGTGTTGATGGCCATGGTGTACATGGGCGGACATATCTCCGGGGCGCATTATAACCCCGCGGTGAGCGTGGCGATTCTGATACGCGGCAAAATGGAGATCCGCGATCTGGTCCCGTACGTGCTCTCACAAATTAGCGGTGCGATTCTGGCGAGCCTGGCCGTGATGCTCATCGTGGGGGATACATTCGCACCGGCCCCCGCACCAGAGGCCGGTCTCGTCGTGGTTCTTCTGGCTGAGGCTCTGTTCACGTTTGCGTTGTCTCTCGTCGTATTGAATGTGGCGACCGACGATGCCACTGCCGATAACTCTTTTTACGGCCTCGCCATAGGATTTACCGTCATGGCGGGTGCCTTCGCCGTCGGGGGCATCTCAGGGGGCGTCTTCAATCCGGCCGTCGGATCCGGACCCATCCTCGTCGATGCACTCATGGGCGATGGGGCCTTCGACCAGCTGTGGATCTATTGGGTCGGCCCCCTTCTCGGGGCCGTAGCCGCTGCCGGCGTCTTCGACCTACAACATCCCGATTAGGCTTTTCTTTCCTTCCCTCGCCCGGTGAACAGTTGGATGAGTTTCTTCACCGGGTCGTAGGCCTGGTCCACGACCCGCTCCTTCAGCGGAATAATGGCGTTGTCGGTGATCGTGATCCCCTCGGGGCAGACCGTGGTGCAGCACTTGGTGATGTTGCACAGGCCGATCCCCTGTGACTTTCTGAGATCTTCGCGCCGGTCCTCGATATCCAGTGGGTGCATTTCGAGCGCGGCGATGTGCACCAGGAAACGGGGTCCGATGAAGTCGTCGTGCATGTGGTGCTCGCGCAGTACGTGGCACACATCCTGACACAGGTAGCACTCGATGCACTTCCTGAACTCCTGGACCCGATCGACATCCTGCTGATGCATTTCCCAAGAACCGTCCTCGAAGTCCGGTGCCCGCGGCTTGAACGGCTTGATGCGCTTCTTGACCTCGTGATTCCACGAGACGTCGGTGACGAGATCCTTGATGAGCGGGAACGCCTTGAGTGGCTCGACCGTGATGGGGTGATCCGTGGGAAGGTCACCCATGCGTGTCATGCACATGAGCTTCGGTCGTCCATTGACCTCGGCGGAGCACGACCCACACTTGCCGGCTTTACAATTCCAGCGGAGGGCCAGGTCATGGGCCTGCTCGGCCTGAACCTGATGCATGGCATCGAGCACGACCATCCCCTCGGTGAGCTCCGTCGTGTACTCTTTGAACTCCCCACCCTCGGCGTTTCCGCGCCAGATCTTGAACGTCGCAGTGGCCATCAGCCCTGCTCCGCGATGATTTTCTGAAGGTCCTCACGCACAGGCGGTAACGGATCTCGGCGCACCTCCATGGCTCCGTCGGACCCTCGCTTGAGGACGACGGTAAATCCGCCCCATTCCTCGTCCTTGTCCGGAAAGTCGACTCGGGAATGGGCTCCGCGGCTCTCCTTCCTCTCCAGCCCGGCGCGGGCGCAGGCTTCCGAGTTTGTGAGCAGGTGCCGAAGGTCCAGGGCCGTATGCCATCCCGGATTGAAATGGCGGTCCCCGGTGACACCGAGACCCTCCGCCTTTCGCACCAAAGCGCTGATTTCTTCGACCGCCTCGGAGAGGGTGCTCTCGTCACGGATGATTCCGACCTTTTCCTGCATCATGTCCTGCAGCTCGAACTGCACGGAGTAGGGACCGGCGCCGTCGGTCCGGTCCTGCCGCTCGAGCGGAGCCAACGCTTCCCTTTGTGCCTCCTCGATCTGGGCCTCCTCCAGCGTGCCGCGCCCGTGCTCGTTGGCGTAGGCTGAGGCGTACTTCCCGGCACGCTGCCCGAAGACCACGAGGTCCGACAGCGAGTTACCGCCGAGGCGGTTGGCGCCATGGAGCCCCGCCCCGCACTCGCCCGCCGCGAACAGCCCGGGAACGGTACACATCTGCGTGTCGGCGTCCACGCGAAGGCCACCCATGACGTAGTGTGTGGTCGGCCCGACCTCCATCGGTTCCTCCGTGATGTCGATGCCTGCCAGGGTCATGAATTGATGGTACATGGCAGGAAGCTTTCTCTTGATGTGCTCGGCGCCGTTCGGGATCTTCTCCTTGATCCACGCGATGTCGAGGTAAACGCCCCCGTGCGGACTGCCCCGGCCCTCCTTGACCTCTCGGACAATGCAGCGAGCCACGTGATCTCGCGTGAGAAGTTCGGCGGGCCGACGGGCGTTGCGGTCTCCCGTCACGTAGCGCCACCCCTCCTCGGGCGTATCCGCCGTTTGGTCTTTGTAGAGCGGCGGAATGTCGTCGTACAGGAAGCGGCGGCCCTCCGAGTTCTTTAGCGCGCCGCCCTCTCCTCTCACGCCCTCGGTGACGAGGATGCCTCGGACGCTCGGGGGCCACACCATCCCGGTGGGATGGAACTGGATGAACTCCATGTCGATCAGCTCCGCCCCCGCTTGGTACCCCAGGGAGTGTCCATCACCAGTGCACTCCCAACTGTTCGACGTGATCCGGTAGGCCCGCCCCAGACCGCCGGTCGCCAGAATCACCGCACCGGCGTGGAAAACCCTGAAGTGGCCGTTCTCCCGGTCGTACCCGAAAGCGCCGATGACGCGGTCACCGTCTTTGAGGAGCCGGGTGATGGTACACTCCTGATAGTCGTCGAAACCCCGATGTATGCCGTAGTCCTGGAGCGTTCGGATCATCTCCAGGCCGGTACGGTCACCGACGTGGGCGAGCCGCGGGTGGGCGTGACCGCCGAAGTTTCTCTGAAGGATTTTCCCATCCTTCGTGCGGTCGAAAACGGCGCCCCATTCCTCGAGCTCTCGGACTCGAGCCGGTGATTCCTTGGCGTGGATTTCCGCCATCCTCCAGTTGTTGAGGTACTGCCCTCCGCGCATGGTGTCCGCGAAGTGGACTTCCCACCCGTCGCGCTCGTCGACGTTGGCCAGGGCAGCTGCGATGCCCCCTTCCGCCATGACCGTATGGGCTTTGCCCAGAAGCGACTTGCTCACCAGGCCGACTGAGGCGCCGGCCGCTGAGGCTTCGATGGCCGCCCGCAGTCCGGCACCGCCGGAGCCGATGATCAGGACATCGTGTTCGTGACGCGAGTACTCCATCAGAAGAGCCTCAAGTCCGTCCAGATCCCCATGGCGCAAAGCCGGACGTACAAGTCCGTAAAGCAGACCCAGAACAGGCTCGTCCATGCCCAGAGCATGTGGCGCTTGTTGAGGCACCCGACACAGGCATGGGCCGTCCGGCGGATGGGTTTGTCGAAGAGCACGTCCAGTCCTCCACCCACCAGATGGCGCAGCGAATGGCATCCGAGCGTATAACCCCCGAGGAGGATCGCGTTGAGGGCGAGGACCAGCGTGCCCACGCCGAGACCCAGCGTCTCTTCGCCCGTGGCCGGGTCCAAGAACCAGAGCGCCCGCCACGCGTCGAGCGAAAGGATCACGATGAAGATCAGGGCGAGATAGAGGAAGTAGCGGTGCACGTTTTGTAGAATCAGGGGGAGAGACCGCTCACCGAGGTACGACTTGCGCGGCTCCCCGACCGAACACGAGGGCGGATCAGCCCAGAACGCTTTGTAGTACGCGCCACGGTAGTAATAACAAGTGACGCGAAAACCCGCGGGCGCCCAGAGAATCAGGAACGCCGGCGACCACGGGAGCCACTCCGGCCAGATATTCGGCCTGGGCCCGAACAGCGCGTGCGAGGTATCCCCGAAGATTTCGGGCGAGTACAGGGGCGAGAGGTAGTTCCCGAGTGCGTAGAACTCTCCCTGAAACGCTGCCCAGTTCAGATAGATGAGGGCCACCGTCAGACCAAGGAACACCGCCACCGGCTGAACCCACCACGCATCGGGCCGCATGGTCTGCCCAAAAGATCCTCGGACGGGTAGGGTTAGGGAGGTGGTACTCGACGCCATGCAACGCTCCTTTGAATCTCCTCTGAGGATCTCGAGCTTTCAGGTGATCGAAAGCTCTCGGCCAACACAATACGCCTCGAAACCGGAAGCGCCAGCCGTGTTCAGGCACGAGGAATATAGCCCCGAGCGACGGTCCTCGGGGGCCTGGGAAGGACTCGGATGAAAGCTCCGAATCAGCGCTCATTTCCCTTCGGAGTCCGGTTCTTCGAAATTTAATTGTCTCCCGACTCGAATCGTGGTGGGGAGCACCCTCATGGGCCAGACGACCGCTATGAAGATTACCTACGCGACGCTGGGTGGAGAGGGCCTCGACGAGGTCCATGCGGCGCTTGATGCGGCCATCGAGAGCGCCCCCGGATCCTTCGGGCGCGAACACCCGATGATCATCGGCAAAGATCGTGTGGTGGCCGATGAACAGTTCGAAGACCGTAGTCCCGTAGACGATCGGATCGTCCTGGGGCGATTCCAGAGCGGTACGGTGGAGCACGTGCAGAATGCAGTGGCCGCAGCGCGGAGGGCGCTCCCGGAGTGGAGTCTCCTTCCGTGGCAGGAGCGCGTGGCCCGGATGCGCGGCGTAGCGGAGTCCATTCGGGAGCACCGCTGGGAGCTTTCCGTCATTCTGGGATACGAGGTCGGGAAGAACCGACTGGAGTGCGTGGGAGAGGTCGAGGAGTGTTCGGACTTCGTCGATTACTACTGTGACCGCATGGAAGAGCACCTGGGGTTCGTTACGCCGATGGACGGGTCGGGCGATGAGCAGATGAACCTGAGTGTGCTTCGCCCGTACGGGGTTTGGGCGGTGCTTTCCCCCTTCAATTTTCCCATGGCGTTGACGGCCGGTCCGGTGGGTGCCGCGT
>Ga0209988_10002166_pt1 | contig 12966 bp, 11 predicted proteins | sample N075metaG_FD_183115 | JGI IMG/M metagenome (GOLD analysis project Ga0209988, IMG submission 183115) | Deep subsurface microbial communities from Kermadec Trench to uncover new lineages of life (NeLLi) - N075 metaG (SPAdes) (version 2) | ecosystem: Environmental > Aquatic > Marine > Ocean trench... | reverse complement strand
TGAGCTGTCAGGAAAACTTAAGGACAAGACTTTTGTAACACCCGAAATCAGGTACAGGCTTAAAGAATTTTTAAAGACACAACTTAACAATTAAAGATCATATTTCTTTAAATCATTTTCTATGTCACTAAATTCAGAATCATTAATCCCATCCCTAATTACTTTGTTTTTATTTTGAAGTTTAGATTTATAAACAAAATTACCTAAAATTAATCCAAAAAGTATTATTCCTAAAGTAGGAAGTAACCATATTAATAAATTAAAACCCCTTGCAGGTGGGCTTGATAAAATTGTCTCTCCGTATCGGTTTACAAAGTATTGCAATATCTCATCCTTCGTCTTACCTTGCTCTAGTTGTTTTCTTATAGCTGTTCTCATGTCTTTTGCCAGCTGTGCATTTGATTCAGCCACTGATTGACCACTGCAAACCGGACACATTAGATGTAAAGAAATCTCTCTCACTTGTACGTCAATTGATTCAGAAAAAGAATTAACTGAATTGGAAGCTAAATAGAAAGAAACTGCAAGGCATGATATAACTGAGATGTATTTAATTTTAATAATAAATTTAACCATTGGAAGATTTAGTTTTATTTATATAATAGTCTATTATTTCTTCAGAAAGAGGGCCAACATATTTATCTATAATAATCCCTTTTTCATTTACAAAAAAAGTTTCAGGCACCCCGGCAACCCCTAAATCAACTGCAATACTGCCATCTGAATCTACGCCATTTAGATAATTGCTCTTATAAGTTTGTAGATATCGTTTTGCATGGTTTTTATCATCTAAAATATTTATACCTAAGAACACAACTTGTTTATCTTTGTGTTTCAACCACGAGGCTTCTAAAGCAGGAAATTCTTCCTTACAGGGGCTACACCAGGAAGCCCAAAAATTTATTAGGATAACGTTTCCCTTTAGATTGCTTATACTTAGTTTGTTACCGTTAAAAAGTTGAATTTCATAATCGGGGAACTGTTTGCCAATTAGAGGAGAAACTGGATTGTTATTATTCTTTTTTCCTATAATTGATAATCCTAGTATACCAATAAAAAATGCAATTAATAAAAATGTTGAAATCTGAAGCACTCTTGGAATAATATTCATTTTTTATTTAATTAAGTATCCACTACATATATAATATTTAAATAGTCTTCTTTATATACTAATCATTTTTATTAATTATTCATTATTAATTTATACAATTACAATAACTAGCATTAATATATTTAATAAAAATATCAATTTATTATCAATATACAATGAATAAAATAATATTTGTATCAAATAGGCTTCCTGTAACCATTAATAGAAAGAACGCTCACATGGAGGTTAAAGCCAGTTCTGGAGGGTTAGTCACAGCCCTTAGCTCATTTGAAAAAATGGCTAAGAAAGTATGGATAGGGTGGCCCGGAGTAATTGACAGGAGAAACAAAGCTGAGGCTGAAGAAATAAAGGAATTATTACATGAATACGATTATAAACCTATTTTTCTTAATAGAAAACAGATTAAAGAGTATTATGATGGGTTTTGCAATGAGACTATTTGGCCTTTGTTTCATTATTTTGTTCAATATGGTATTTATGAAAAGAGATTCTGGGATACGTATAAAACTGTAAACCAGAAGTTTTGCGAAGCAGTCTTAAAAGAAGCTGAACCGGATTCTATTATCTGGATTCATGATTATCACCTCATGCTTCTTCCCAATATGATTAGACAGAGAATGCCGGATGTAAAAATTGGTTTTTTCCTGCATATACCTTTTCCTTCCTCAGAGATTTTCAGGTTAATTCCATGGTGCAAAGAGATTATCGACGGACTTCTTGGGGCAGATTTAGTAGGATTTCACACCTTTGATTATGTAAGGCATTTTGCAGAGAGTGTAAGAAGAATACTTGGAATTGAACATACGCTTGGCCAGTTTACGCTTGGGAGCAGAGCTGTTCGCGTAGATACATTTCCTATGGGAATTGATTTTCAAAAGTTTTCTAAGGCACCTCTAGAAGCTGTAGTGAAAAATAAAATTACTGAACTTAAGCGCGAAATTGGTGGTGATTATAAAATAATACTCTCAATTGACAGGCTGGATTATACAAAAGGTATACCTAATAGACTGAATGCAATAGAACATTTTCTGGATAAAAACCCTAAATATAAGCAAAAGGTCATTTTTATTGTAGTTGCAGTACCGTCTAGAACACAAGTAGAGCATTATAAAATATTGAAGGAAAAAGTTGAATATTTAACCGGTAAAATTAACGGTAAACACGGGTCTATTGGATGGACACCAATTTGGTATTTATATAGATCTTTTGAGTTTCATGATCTAATAGCCCTATATTCAATTGCAGACATCTTATTTATTACTCCAATAAGAGATGGAATGAATCTGGTTGCTAAGGAGTATGTAGCAGTTAAGAATGATGGCAATGGGGTACTGATCCTGGGTGAGATGGCTGGTACTGCCAAAGAACTTGGAGAAGCAATAATAATAAACCCTAATGACATTGAGAAAACTGCCAATGCATTAAAAAAAGCTTTGGAAATGCATATAAATGACAAAGTCGCAAGAATGAGATCTATGCAAAAAAGGCTTAAAAGATATGACATTAAAAAATGGACTAATGATTTTATGGATAGACTTGGTCAAATTAAGGATGTTCAAAAGCATATAAAATCAAAAGTACTTTCTGTACAAGGTAAAAATAATCTAATAAAAGATTATTCGAAAGCCTCGAAAAGACTATTTCTTTTAGACTATGACGGTACCTTAATGCCCTTTAATGAAAATCCGGCAAATGTTAAACCTGATAAAGAAGTTACTGAAATACTTAGAAATCTGAATAAAGATAATAGAAATACTACTATAATTGTTAGCGGCAGGGACAAGGAGACGCTGGAGTCATGGCTTGGACACTTAAGTCACGGTATGGTGGCTGAACATGGAGTTTGGATTAAGAATGGTAGCTGGAAGACTATTGAAAAACTAGATAACATTTGGAAAGATGAAATACGATCAATCTTAGAGATTTTTGTAGACAGAACACCTGGATCATTTTTAGAAGAAAAGGAATTTTCTTTGGTATGGCATTACCGCAAGGTAGATCCTTCATTAGCTAGTGTCAGGGTAGGGGAGCTGAAATACATTCTAATACATGCAACTGCTAATTTAAACCTTGGGGTTCTTGAAGGAAATAAGGTAGTGGAGATAAAAAACACAGGCATTAACAAGGGAAGAGCGGTTAGGCATTGGTTGGACAATGAGGATTGGGATTTTATATTGTCGGTTGGGGATGACTGGACTGACGAGGATGTATTTGAGGAATTACCAAAGAGTGCTTATTCAATAAAAATTGGTTTTGGAGCATCTAAAGCTTTATATAAATTAGATTCATATAAAGAAGCAAGAGAACTACTGAAAAGGATAAGTTTATATAGTTGTTAGTTGAAAATATTTTTTACTGACCAAATACTAATACTCTAAGTAGAAACGATAATAAAATTAATGTAGTATATAAAAAAAAGTTTATGATGAGTAATCTATTTTGCAGGAAGAAAGTTTAAAAATATATAAGTCTTTATCTCGGTTCCCTTTTCCTAACAGTTATTTAGGAAAAATAATGCTTGTTACTTCTTTTGGAATTCAGGTACCTCTTATTATTTTAATAGTCTATTCAGTATATTCAAACCCTCAAGGCTACGAATCCACTGTGAAAATACTTGTATCTACAGTAGTAGCATCAGTATTGGGCACAGCTTTTACGCTATATGTATTGTATTACTTATTAGCGCCTGTATCTTTGGCTTCTCGAAAATTAAGGGAATATATTACAGATAAAAAAATCCCTGATCTGCCAACTTTTTATAAAGATGGGGCAGGACAGCTAATGTCTGACGTTCAGTACACTGTTTCTCATCTCGATAAATTAATCCGATCTTTAGAAAAGACTTCTAGTACAGATTACCTAACAGGCATCTCCAACAGGTTTGCTGCAGAAACAAGGTTAAAGGGAGACATTGCAAGGTCATCAAGGAATGAGCATAAGATGACCCTTGTTCTTTTAGATATTGATGATTTTAAAAAGATTAATGATAAATATGGTCATGATATTGGAGACTTTTGCTTAAAACATGTTGTGAATATTATTAAGAGTAATATCAGAGAGAGTGATTGGATAGCAAGATGGGGCGGTGATGAAATTATGTTAATGCTGTTTGATTCGGACGAGATGTATGCTTCAAATGTACTAGAAAGGATATCTGTTAGTCTTGAAGAAAATTCCATTCCAAATTCCCTAGGTTATATAAAGATAACCATAAGTGTAGGAGTTACGCAATTTGAAAGTGAGTATGATTTTGAGAAATATTTCAAAACAGTTGACACTTCACTCCTTGAAGCAAAAAGGAGGGGTAAGGGTCAAATAGTATACTCATCTAAATTGGGCAAAGGTAACATAGTTTGATAATATGTGTTTCTAATATCTAGAGTTCTTAAGCTTCTGTTCAACTTTTTGTTCAAGCTCTAACTTGTATTTGGAGAGGTCAAAATCAGATTTAGCAACACCTGTCTTTACGGCAGCTTCAGCTACAGCGTATGATTCATAAAGTAACACTCTAGGATCAAAAGGCTTTGGAACAATATAATTAGGGCCAAACTCAAAATGTGATTTTCCGTATGCTTTTGCTACATTTTCATCAGCTCCTTCTTTTGCAAGTTTTGCAAGAGCATGAGCCGCGGCTACCTTCATTTCTTCGTTTATAGTTTTTGCCCTAACATCAAGTGCCCCTCTGAATATAAAAGGAAATCCTAGTACATTATTTACCTGGTTAGGATAATCTGATCTGCCAGTTGCTATAATGATATCTTTCCTTGCATCTATGGCATCTTCATAAGTAATCTCAGGATCAGGATTTGCCATGGCAAAAATAATGGGGTTATCAGCCATGGATCTAACCATTTCCTTACTAACTCTACCGCCTACGGATAAACCCACAAAAACATCGGCTCCTTTCATTGCATCTTCAAGAGTGCGCAGGTTTGTATCAATCATAAAGCGTTCCTTCTGAGCATTAATTCCCTCTTCTCGTCCTTTATATATAACACCTCTGCTATCACACAGAATCATGTTGTCTCTTTTTGCGCCAATCTGTATGAAAAACTCACCGCATGCAATTGCAGAAGCGCCTGCGCCATTTATTGTAATTCTTATTTCTGATAAATCCTTGTTGCGAATCTCACAAGCATTAATAAGACCTGCGCCCGATATGATTGCAGTACCATGTTGATCATCATGAAAAACAGGGATGTTCATTATTTTTTTAAGTTCTTGTTCGATGTAAAAACATTGGGGGGCTTTTATATCTTCAAGGTTGATACCACCAAATGTTGGCTCGAGCATTTTTACTGTTTTAATTAATTCATCGGGATCTTCAGTGTTAAGTTCAATATCAAAAGCGTCAATTCCGGCAAATTTTTTAAATAAAACGCTTTTTCCTTCCATCACAGGTTTTCCTGCCAGTGCTCCGATGTTACCAAGACCCAAAACCGCGGTTCCATTGCTTATCACTGCAACTAAATTACCTCTATTGGTATATTCATAAACAAGTTCTGGTGACTTCTCTATTTCTCTGCAAGGCTCTGCAACACCGGGAGAATAAGCAAGTGATAAGTCCCACTGGGTATCGCAAGGCTTGGTAGCATTGATTTCTATTTTGCCTTTGGGGCTAGAGCTATGATACAGTAATGCCGCTTCCCTCATTTTATTCATTTTACAAATTCCTTAATATATTACGAATCAATAATACTATATTGAAATAAAAGCTATATTGTTACATGATTAATAGAGGAGTTTCAATTAATTATTTAAAAAATCTTTTGTGTTTATTCAATTAATATCTAGAAGGATGAAATATGATAGAATGAAATTATTAAGGATATTTAGGTAAATAAGTTTAAGTGATTAATTAAATGTTGATTGCTAAGTTAAAATTTAAAATGATTTCCAAAAATCAAGGCCCAAAGAATCAAGTACTTTTTGACCATAAATATTTAAGTAAAATAGTGTATTGGTTACCATTAGAATACCTATCAACATCAATGTGCCTCCGGTAATGTATTTATATATTCCATAGTGTCTTTTTATCCAAGAAAAAGCCGATAAGGCTTTTGTAAGCACTAAACCTGTAAGTATAAAAGGCAAACCCAGTCCCAAAGAGTATATAAATAATAAGAATGCTCCCTCAAAAGCGCCTTCAGTTGTGCTTGCATAAAGTAGTATAGAAGCTAGTATTGGCCCAACGCATGGTGTCCAGCCAAATCCAAATGCAATGCCTAGCAAAAATGGTCCTAAGTAGCTTGGATTATCTGAACTTACCTGGATTCGCATATCTCTGTAGAGTTGTGGTATTTTTATTATTTCTAGAACAAATAATGAAAATATAATTATGACAGCGCCTGATATTTTGAGTAGTAAAAATTTGTTTTGCTGAAGAAAACCACCCAGAAATGTTGCTGAAGCACCTAGAGTAACAAAAAGGAAGGAAAAACCTAAAACAAAAAACAGGCTTGGTACAAGCACTCTTTTTAATGTTTTAGATCTATTGCTTTCAGATAGTTCGTCAAAAGAAAGTTTTGTAACAAGGGATATATAACCGGGAACGAGTGGTAGTACACAGGGTGAAATGAATGAGACAACACCAGCTGCAAAAGCAAATAACCAACTAATCTGTACTTCAGTGCCTGTCAATTAAGTATTTCCTCTAAATATTTCTTAAATAGTGCTTCACCACTATCCCCTAAAAAAGGGCCATAGTTTTGCTTAACTATATTCCCATTCTTATCGATAAAAAAAGTGGCTGGAAGTGCTATTACGCCATACTTGTTAGATACTTTGCCAGAACTATCACTTAAATTAAGATAATCTATATTAAACGAATTAAGAAATTCTTTTGCGCTAGACGAATCATCCAATACATCAATTCCTATAAAGATTAATCCATCATCTTTATGCTCTGCCCAGGTCTTTTGTAAAAACGGCATTTCTTCTTTGCAAGGAGCACACCATGAAGACCAAAAGTTGATAATAATAGGTTTGTCTTTAAAGTCGCTAAGTTTTATATTAGAAGAATTATCCAACTTTGGCAGAGAAAAATCGTAGGCTTGCTTTAAATTTTCGTTTTCGGCTGATGTATTAGAATCTCGGTCACACGAAAATACAAAAAATATTGCGATCAATAGAAAAATATTGATAATTTTAGTCATTTTTTTATAATTTTTTATAATACTTATGATATGTATTATTTATTAGATGGCAAGAGAATGAAATAGGAAGCATGATCTTTATGCTTCCTATAATTACTTCTTTAGGCACAATAGCTTTCATACCATTTTTTTTCAAAAACCATAACTTTAACTGTAACAACTTGTTCTGTATGATCCATGAGAAGTGCATTAGGGTTAGGCATTGGAGAGTCTTCTAGTACCTGGTAAAGTATGCCGTTTGTTTCGTCTAAAATGCCAAAAGCCTGCCCAGCTTTAGCACATTTTTGAGCGCATTGCTTATGAGCGGCACCGCTTTAGATCCATTGCAATATAACATGCAGGATCTACTACTCTTCCAGTTACTGTACTGTCTGTACCATGCATATTCATACTGTCTTGCCATGCTATAGCCTGGGACGATATAAATATCATTGCTCCCATTGCTAGTGCACCTAATATACTTAAATATCTCATCAATATTTACTTCCTCGTAATGATTGTTTATAAAATATTAATAGTTAATAGATATACTAACTATTAATCTAACAAATAGGATGCATATAAAATTGGAAGGTTTCAGGATTATTGGTTAATTAAATATTTATAATTATTTAAATCTTCTAAGGTATCTATATCACTTAGAAAATCTAAGAATTTATAACTTAATTTTATTTCTTTTGCTTTATTAATCGTTTGTTTTAGTACTTTTTCTGTACTCCAGTGTATATCTTGAAATATTGTCTCAACAACGGCTTTAAGACCTATCAGATAATAACCACCGTCTGTTGCAGGACCTAAAACTAAGTTACTGTCATCAAGAAGATAAAAAGATTTAGATATAATATTGTCGTTTATTTCTAAACAATCTGTTCCTATTATTACAGTTTTTATATATTTTAAAGATATAGAATCTTTAAATGCATTTAACATCCTTGCCCCTAAGTCGTCACCACTTTGGGGCAGGTATTTTATATCTGGTAAATTAATCCATTTTTTTACCTCATTTTTTTTGTTTTCGGGAAAGTAATAGATAGATATATTGTAATTATTGCTATCTATTTGATTTAATATTTTACTTACTAATTTTTTGTAGATTAACAGTGCTTTTTCATTTCCAATATCTTTGGCAAGCCTTGTTTTAACTCTTCCTTTTTCAGGATATTTAAGAAATAATATTAAATTATTATCTTTACTAATCATTCATTAATTCAGCAGCATCCAGTGAGAGAATCATTGCCGCAGGTAAAGTCCTCGGCGGCTTTATTAGTTGGGTCAGTTATTGTGAAAAATGAGTTGTATGGGTGATTTGAGAGTTTCTGAGCGGTGTCAGTACATACTTGCACAGCTTCCCCTCTGGGAAATATATGACCTTCTTCATCTACTGTAGCTTTGAAGGGGCCATGATATATAGCTTTTTGACCTATATAAACACATCCAGCCTTTTTTCTAAACTTATAAGCTCTTACCGATAAAGAATAAAACCTGTAACTTTCAATAGTTTTCCAGTATGTCTTGCTCAGTATCTGTATTCCATAAAAGCCAGATTGTTCTAAATAACTTATAAATTGTTCTTCTGTAAGTGCTCCTGCTATACATTCTCCCCATAATTGCTGATTATTTATAATATGAGGTGGAACTTCGTTTTCAGAAACAATATCACTTATTACAATTCGTCCATGATCGCTTAGGATTCTCCACATTTCTGAAAATACTGATTTCTTATTTGGTGATAAATTTATTACACAGTTAGAGGTAATTAAATCTACAGTATCATCATCTAGTGGTATTTGTTCTAAGAATCCTTTTTTAAACTCGACATTGCTGTATCCTAGATTTTCAGAAACAGTCTGTTTACATTTATTTGCTATATTTAGCATATTGTCTGTCATATCTATTCCAAATACTTTTCCTTCAGGGCCGACTTTTTTTGATGCAATAAAACAGTCAATTCCTGCGCCTGATCCAAGGTCTGTCACAACTTCACCATCTTTAATATCAGCAATATTCATTGGACTCCCGCAACCATAGAATCTATCAATTACTTCTTGTGGAATATGACTTGTATCGTCTAGCGGATAGGACATTGGACAGCATAAATCCTTTTGCGGTTGATCAGCAGCTTTTGAATAAAAATTTCTTACAGATTCTCTGGATTTATCTAAATCATAAGTCAAAACGCAATTGGAATGTGATATTTCAATTATAAAATCAGAATAATTGTGATTTTTATAATATCCATTTTGTGAGTGCACGTTGTTATTTCCATTACCATTTAATTTAGCGTTCATGTTACAACTTAAGCTCTCATCTCCCATAGATTTATGAATAACTGGAGAATCAAACCCTGATACTTTGTTAAATTTCTTTGCACTTTCTACTGCAAGTTCATATAAAGAAGTGGTTATGATATATTCATGAAGTTCTGAATAAGGGTCTAATCCCTCGATATCACCCTTACCAAATGTGGATGCGGTATAGAAATATGTATGCTCAATATCTCCGCCGCCACATATATATTTTAGGTAGCAATCATTGCATTTGGTTTTATTCTGTACTGTTGCACTTCTGAATTTGTTAAATATGGGGCTATATTTCCAAATTTTCTCAAGTGATTGGTTTAGTATATTCCCTCCGCTAAGACCAGGGTAATTAGCAAAAGCCGCTGATGGATATACCCCTCCGTCTGAATAAACACAAAGGCTTTCCCAGCACGCATTACTTAAGTCATATTTGGTAAATTTTTTTGCTTTTAATTTGGTTTTAACGCTTTCGAAATTATCGATGTTTATGCCTAACTCATCTGCCACTAACTTGGTTTCTCTTATAACTTCAATTAACTTATAGGTTGGGACAACCATATTGTTATTATTTTGAGATATTCTTCCTCTTTGATGTACCCATAAAAGATGATGATTATTTACTCCTAACTTGTGTATTAATCTTGTTATATTTGTAATATCATGCAGGTTGCAAGAATTTACTACTGTAGTTACTGTAGGCTCAAGATCGCTTTTTACTGCTGATTTTATTCCTTCAATTATTTTTTTAAATGTTCCTTTACCTCTAATACTATCATTTGCTTTAGCCGTAGAGCCATCAAGGCTTATCTGAGGTTTAACTCTGCCTCGCCAGACTGCTAAAAATTCATTTAGATTATCTTTATGATTAAAAAACATTCCATTTGTAAGAATTATTAGTTCAGTATTTGGATCTATTGTAATGTAATCAATTAATTCAAAGATATCCTTTCTTATAAATGGCTCTCCGCCGGTAAAATAAAACCTATATACACCCAGTTTTTTCGCATCATCTATAAGTTTTTTTAATGTCTGGGTATCTAGGCCCTTATCACCTGAAGGCCCGGATTCCACCAGGCAGTGAGTACATTGCAAATTGCAAGAGTTGTTTGTGTGTATCCACAATTCACTTAAGTGACTTAGCTCAAGATAATCAGCCCTACCTTTATAGGGAGCCCTTGAATATGGATTTAATGAAACAAATTTCTCTCTGATGCCATCTTTAATAAATGAATCAACATCCACCCATGCTTTAGCAAATGGCAGGTTTTGTTCCGTTGAGTATAGTCTTACCACTTCATCAAATGTCTTTTTTCCGTCTATAAAGCTCAGTATCTTGGCTCCTTTGTTGTCGGTGCTAATCCAATTTGGTCCTTCTGGGTCAATAAATATCTGAACACCACTGTTCGTATTTAATTTTGTATATGATGGAGTATGAAGGATTTCGTTTGATAGGCTGTCCATAAGGAGGTCTCCTGTTAGATAATAAATATTTGTTTAAACTATTATATTAACCTACTTTTTAAATAATTGATTTATTTAAATAATTTCTATAATTTGATAATCAATAATTAAAAAAGTTTCATAAAAAATCATTTTAACTATAATTTAGAGAGATACAAAATGATAAAAGCGGTAATATTTGATTTTGATGGAGTAATTGCAGATACAGAGCATGTGCATTATGAAGCATTTAAGAAAGTATTAAATTTGAATAATTACGATCTTACAGAAAATGAATATTATTCAAACTATTTAGCTTACGATGATAAGACGTTTTTTGCTAAATATTATGAACATAAAAATCTTGATTTAGATAAAGAATTTCTAAACAGGCTTCTTATAAACAAATCAGAGGCATTTGATACATTAATAAGTAATAATATAAAGATTTACCCAGGTGTAATTGATTTTATTAAACATATTTCAAATAAATATCGAATAGCTATTGGGTCAGGTGCTTTAAAAAAAGAAATTATTCAGATACTGGAAACAGTCCATATAGCCGGTCTATTTGAAATTATTATAGCAGCAGACGATGTTACTATATGTAAGCCAAATCCCGAAGTTTATAATAAGGTATTAGATAAGTTAAATAATAATCAAGATAGCAAGATCAGGTCTTATGAATGTATAGTAGTAGAAGATTCTGTTTTTGGTATTGAGGCGGCAAAAAATGCCGGTATGAAGTGCGTAGCTATTACAAATTCTTACCCTAAAGAAAAGCTAAAGGACGCAGATCTAATAATTGATAGTCTTTCAATTGACGATATTGAAGTTTTTTTGAATAATTATTAAAAAGAATTAATGCTCAGTATTTATACTAATAATGTATATTTTTGTAAAATTGAGATTCAATTCTCATTAAGATAAGATTTATATAATACTGAACAACTAACTTTAGTTGTAAGGTTAACAATACAAATGTTATATTGCTTATGTAAAAAACCAATATTTAGATTTTACATTAACTATTAAATGCAATTAACCTTAATTACATCTCTAATTCAGATATAAATATCATGTAGATATAGTATTTTAAAGAATTATTCTTAAATTAATGGCAGTTAATTGCCATCCAAAAGTTGTAAAATAGAAAAATAATAATACATATATTTTATACCTTCGTCCTATTTTAATATAATTGGCAATAGTTATAATAAAAATAGAACTAATTTCTTTATTTCATCATCCTCCCTTGGGCAAGCTAATTAATGCCAGTTAAATAGCTTGCCCTTTTTTATAGCCATTAAATTAAACCAGTATTTAATGATAGGGTTATAAGAATTATAAAAACACATACAATTAATTTTTTATTAAAATACAAATACAGTATTGACTTTTTTGTTAAAAATAATAGACTTAATATAAATCCTAAACGAAATGGCAAACCATTTGAAAAGATGGGACGCAAAGCCGACGGCCTAAAGACTTTTATATAGTCTATGGCGGCAGGGTTACCGAAGTAGGTCTTCTATTATTACCTACTTAGTTTTAATTCCTGAATAGGCTTGTTTCTCTTGTTCTTAAATGGATTATAAGTACCTTGCCCAAGGATTGATGATGATATTTAGTAAATTGGGAGGTGATGATATTTAAGAGCCTTGAAAACTTAAGTCTCTTAACATTCACACAAATATAGTCCTAAACGATAAAGGCAAACCATTTGAAAGGATGGGACGCAAAGCCAACGGCCTAATGACTTTACTAGTCTATGGCGGCAGGGTTACCGAAAATTAGGAGAAAAGAACTCTCTACCATCTTCTCTCTCCTCTATTTTCCTTCCTTTCTTTACCAATCTGTTTTTTATCATAGGACATGTACTTGCCCAAGGGCGATGATGAAAAATTATTTTAAAGGGAGGTGATATAGAAAAACAAAATATACAAATAATCGTATTAAT
>Ga0209988_10002164_pt1 | contig 12968 bp, 11 predicted proteins | sample N075metaG_FD_183115 | JGI IMG/M metagenome (GOLD analysis project Ga0209988, IMG submission 183115) | Deep subsurface microbial communities from Kermadec Trench to uncover new lineages of life (NeLLi) - N075 metaG (SPAdes) (version 2) | ecosystem: Environmental > Aquatic > Marine > Ocean trench... | reverse complement strand
GGCGGATCATCGCAGGAAGGCTACCCCACGCCAATTTCGACCGCCCCATCACTCCGCCGTTCCGCCAGCGAGGCAGCTTGCGGTGGGTGCGGCGCTCAACGGAGTAGATTCTCGACGATGCGGTGTGTGGCGAAGCTCGCACCGTAGGCGAGTACGAGCAGATAACTGAATGCGAAGACCGGCCAGCGCCAGGAGTTGGTCTCGCGCCGAATGATCGCGAGGGTCGACATGCATTGGAGCGCAAAGACGAAGAAGACCAGCATGGATGCGACAGTCGGCGCGTCGAAGATCTTCTCTCCGGTTCGCGGATCGATGTCGTTCTGGATAGCCGCGCGTAGTGATGTGTTCTTGTCGGACGCGGCGTAGATCTGAGCCAGCGTCGAGACGATGACTTCGCGAGCGGCCAGGCTTGCGATCAGCCCGATCCCGATCTTCCAGTCGAAACCCAGCGGTTTGATGAGAGGCTCGATCGCGTGCCCGGCTCTTCCCGCGAAGCTGTGTTCGAGCGCGTGGCGACTCGCCTCTGCTGGGCTCGCTCCGACTGGCGCTGGTTGCCGCGGAAAGGTGAGCAGGCACCACAAGACGATCGAGACCGCGAGGATGATCGTGCCAGCGCGACGCAAAAACGCCCACGCACTTCCCCAGACCTGAGCGGCGAGTAGCCTCGCGGTGGGCATTCGATAAGGGGGAAGTTCCATATAGAAGGGCATCGCGTCTTCGCGCAGCAGGGTTCGAGTCAGCACCGACGCCACCAGCAGCGCGGTCAGCGAGCCGGCGAGGTAGAGCCCGAGTAGAACGAGTCCCTGCAGGCCAAGCGGGCCGGCGACCCGAATGGCGGGCACGAATGCTCCGATCAACAGCGCGTAGACCGGCAGCCGCGCCGAGCAGGTCATCAACGGCGCGACGAGGATCGTGACCAGGCGATGGCGCGGCGATGGAATCGTGCGCGTCGCCATGATGCCGGGCACCGCGCACGCGTAGGAGGAGAGCAGCGAGACGAAAGCGCGGCCCTCTAGGCCCACCCGCGCCATCACGCGGTCGATCACGAATGCCGCGCGCGCCATGTAGCCGATGTCCTCGAGCAGATAGAGCAGCGTGAAGAGCAGCAGGATCTGCGGCAGGAAGATGATCACCGAGCCGACGCCCGCGATCAGTCCGTCCGCGAGGAAATCGGCGAACAGGCCGGCGGGTAGCTGGGTGTGCACGGCCTTGCCGAGCTGCGCGACGCCCGCCTCGATGAAATCCATCGCCGGTTTTGCCCAGGCGAAGATCAGCTGGAAGAAGGTGACCATCACCGCAGTGAAGAGCAGAGGGCCGATCACCGGGTGCAGGACGATTCGATCCACGGCGTCGCTCTTGCGGTTGGTTCCGGGGCGCCGGGTGATCACGTGCTCGAGGATCGATTCGGCCCAGCCCGCCCGGGCGTGGATCTCGTCCGGCGGCATCAGGTGCGGGCGGCTCCAGTCTTCGGGCTTGGCGAGCAGCTGCCGGAGCTTGGCGATTCCGATGCCGCGGTGGCCCACCACTCCGAGAACGGGAATGCCCAGAGCCCGCTCGAGTCTCGGAATGTCGATTTGACCGCCGCGCGCCTGGAATTCGTCGGTCATCGTGAGCACCAGGCAGGTGGGTATTTCGCGGCGCAGGATCTGAGCGAGCATCAGCAGCGAGCGCTCGAGCGTGCAGGCGTCGGCGACGACCGCGAGTGCTTCCGGCGCGTCGATGAGTTCGCCGTCGAGCACGCGGACCACGACTTCTTCGTCTGGGCTGATGGGCGAGAGGCTATAGGCCCCCGGCAGATCGATGACCACCGACCGACGCCCATCGAAACTTGCCGAGCCCTCTCGGCGCTCGACGGTCACACCCGGGTAGTTGCCGACCTTTGCGCGCAGGCCGGTCAGCGCATTGAACAGGGTGGTCTTGCCGGAGTTGGGGCTCCCGACGAGACCCAGTCGCAGCGGGGTGGTCGCCGCACCCGCGCTCAAGCTTCGGAACCCGCATCGGTCGGGCGCACGCGGACCCGCGCGGCGTCCGAGCGCCGCAAGCAGATCTGGGCCCCGCGCAGCGAGAAGGCAATCGGGTCGCCGAGCGGCGCTCGCCGGATGACGTGGATCTCGGTATTGGGCAGGAAGCCGAGCTCCTGCAGGCGCCGGCCTTCGGGTGTGGACGCATCGACGCAGAGCACCGTGGCTCGGCGGCCCGGGGCCAGCGAGGACAGCGGCAGGCCGACATCGTTCGCATCGGCGGCTTTGGGGGTTTCGGTCGGAAGGGCCATGGTCTCTATTGGATGGGGATCTTCTCGGGGCCGCCGGGGCTCGGGGTGGACCCGGCTTGGGGTCACGCTGGAGCCTCGCGGCCATCTAATTGAAAACGATTTTCGTTTTCGCTTAGAATCTAGCGCCGCCGGCGCCTGCCCGCCAAGGGCCGCCCCTGGCGGCTCCCCCCCCCATTTTTCTTGCTTGGGCAGGGTGTTACAAGTGCCTGCGGAATCTATGCGAACACGTTCTCTATTCGTTTTCGCTGCGCAGCTGGCGGGCCATCAGCCGGCGTGCGCCATCTTCCGGGCTGATCTTGGCTCGAATGAGTTCATCGACCATCGCCGCGATCGGTAGCTCAACACCGTGGCGGCGCCCGAGCTCGCAGGCCGCCTCGGTGGTCCGGATCCCCTCCGCGACTTCGTTCATGCTGTTGACGATGTCTGAGAGGCTTTCCCCGCGCGCGAGCGCCAACCCGACTCGCCGGTTGCGCGAGAGGTCGCCCGTGCAGGTCAGCCAGAGGTCGCCCGTACCCGCGAGGCCGAGGAAGGTCATCGGGTCGGCGCCCATTGCGATGCCCAATCGGGTGATTTCGCGGAGGCCCCGCGTCATCACGGCGGCTCGCGCGTTCAACCCGAAGCCGAGTCCGTCGCAGATCCCGACGGCGATCGCGATCACGTTCTTGAGCGCGCCACCGAGTTCGACACCGACGACGTCGGTAGCCGTGTAGCAGCGAAATTCTGGATGCGAGAGCGACTCTTGGACGGACACCGCGTAGCCTTCGTTGCGGCAGGCGACCGTCACCGCGGTGGGCTGTCCGTCGGCGACCTCGCGGGCGAATGAAGGGCCCGAAAGGAAGGTCAGGCGCGGATGGTGGACGGGGTCGAGTACATCGCGGAACACCTCGTCCATCAGCATGCAGGTTTCGTTTTCGATCCCCTTGACGGTCGAGATCAGGATGCTGCTGTCGGCCAGGTCGCGGTTCGCGCGCGTCATCACGTCCCGCACGAATTGACTCGGGACCGCGCAGATCACCAATTCGCGGTCTCTCAGCGCTTCTGACAGGTCCGGGGTCGCGCGCACATTGGAGGGAAGTTCGAGATCCGACAAATAGCGAGGGTTCTTATGGTCGCGGTTGATGCTTTCTGCGAGTTCCGGGTCTCGCGCCCAGATCGTGACGTCGTGCTCTCTCGCGCAGAGAACTGCGAGACAGGTTCCAAAACTTCCGGCGCCGAGGACTGCGATCGGGATGCTCACGGCGCACATCATATCACCCGCGAGAACGCCATTTCGAGGCATCGGAATTCTTGACGCCCCTGGGGCACCTCGTTACCTTCCGCGCGGTTTTCGTAGGTAGTTCAACTAGTTCCCACTTTTTGTGACGCGCGCGGAGGACGCGAATAATGCTCGCCGAGTACACCGGCGTTTTGGCGATCCTCGTCTTGGGGATGGTGATCGCGGGCGCGATGCTCGGGATCCATCTGCTGCTTGGGCCGCGCCGCAAATTTGACGAAAAACAAGAACCCTTCGAGTGCGGCGAATCGCAGATCGTCAGCCCGCGCCGTCGTTACGCGGTCAAGTTCTACCTGGTCGCGATTCTCTTCATCGTCTTCGATGTTGAAGCGATCTTCTTCTACCCGTGGGGCGCCGTTTTCCAGGAGCTCAGCTGGTTTGGTTTCGGGGCAATGTTCGTATTCACGATCCCGCTCGCGGTCGGTCTCATTTACGAGTGGATGAAGGGGGGCCTCGAATGGTGATCTCCGAGCAGACGCGCTCGAAGATCGACGCAGCCATCGCAAAGTATCCCCAGAAGAGAGGCGCGCTTCTCCCCGCTTTGTACCTCGTTCAGGAAGAACACGGTCACATTGCGACGGAGTCCATGGTCGAACTCGCCGAGATCTTCGAGATCCGCCCCGTCGAGGTGATGGAGGTCCTCAGCTTCTACAACATGTTCTTCGATTCGCCCCAGGCCAAGCACCACGTCTACGTCTGCACGAACCTGCCCTGCTCGCTGCGCGGCGCGCGCGGCTTGCTGCATCAGCTGGAGTCTCACCTCGGTGTAAAGGCTCCCGGAGAGACTGCGGACGGCCGCATCTTCCTCGGCCACGAGGAGTGCCTGGGTGCGTGTGGCTATGCGCCGATGATGCGGGTCGACGGCCAATATCACGAGGATCTCGACGTCGAAAAGGCGAAGGGAATCCTCGACGCGCTCGGAGATTAGGGGCCGCGCCGTGCTCGAGACTCCCTACGTGACCAATTATCTCACCGAGCATTTCGGCGAGGCCGACTATCCCACCATCGAGGGCTACGAGCGCGTCGGCGGCTACCAGGCCGCGCGCAAGGCCCTGCGCGAAATGTCTCCCGACGACGTGATCGAGCTCGTGAAGACCGCGGGCCTGCAGGGCCGTGGCGGCGCGGGTTTCTCGACGGGCATGAAGTGGTCGTTCATGCCCAAAGAGGACGATCGCCCCAAGTATCTGGTCTGCAACGCCGACGAGTCCGAGCCCGGATCGTTCAAAGACCGGATCCTGCTCGAGCGCGGCGCGCATCAGATGCTCGACGGCATCTTGATCGCCGCTTGGGCGACCGGAGCGTCGACGACGTTCATCTACGTCCGTGGCGAATACGCCTACCCCGCAGACCAGGTGGAGCGCGCGGTCGCTGAGGCCTACGCGAAGGGATACCTCGGCAACAATGTGATGGGTACGGGTTTCCATCACGACGTCCGCGTGACACGCGGTGCGGGTGCCTACATCTGCGGGGAGGAAACCGGACTGCTCGAATCGCTCGAGGGCAAGAAGGGTCTGCCGCGCAAGAAACCGCCGTTTCCCGCGCAGTACGGCGCGTTCGGGATGCCGACGACCGTCAACAATGTGGAGACCTTCTCACATGTACCGCACATCGTCGAGAAGGGCGCCAACTGGTTTCGCTCGTGCGGAACGGAGAAGAGTCCCGGGACGACAATCTTTGGCGTGTCCGGCCATGTCGTGCGCCCGGGCCTCTACGAGTTGCCGCTCGGAACGCCGCTTTCGGAGATTGTCTTCGAACACGCGGGTGGGGTGCCCGGTGGACGAAAGGTAAAGGGCGTGATCCCCGGCGGTATGTCCATGCCAATTCTTCCCGCCGGGCAACTCGATGTTCCGATGGCGAACGAGTTTTTGCGCGAGCAGAAAACCATGCTCGGAACCGGCGGAATCATGGTGATGGACGAGACCACTTGCATGGTTCGGGTCGCGAGCGTGGTCTCGTACTTCTTTCGCGACGAATCGTGCGGTCAGTGCACCCAATGCCGCGAGGGCACTGGCTGGATCAACCAGATCGTCAATCGGATCGAGCGCGGAGCGGGTGACGAAGAAGACATCGAGGTTCTGCTCGACGTTGCGGAAAAGATGGAGGCGAAGACGATCTGCGCATTTGCGGATGCCGCCGCCTGGCCCATTCAGGGATTGCTGCGCCATTTCCGCGATGACTTCGTCGAGCACATCAAGCAGCGCAAGTGTCCGTTTTCCGGGAGCTTCGAACTCTGATGCCGAAGATCACGATCGACGGGAACGAAATCGAGACCGCCGAGGGGCGCACCATCCTCCAGGCACTCGACGATGCGGGCTTGCTGATGAACGGTGTCGACGTCCCGCATTATTGCTGGCATCCGAAGCTCGCCATCGATGGCTCGTGCCGGCTGTGCCAGGTGGAAATCGAGGGCATTCCGAAGCTTCAAATTGCCTGCGACACACCGGTACGAGACGGGATGGTGGTGCACACCCAGAACGAGCGCGTGAAAGAAGCGCGCGAGGGCGTGATGGAGTTGCTGCTCATCAATCACCCCCTCGATTGTCCGATCTGCGATCAGGCCGGAGAGTGCAAGCTCCAGGACTACGCGTACGACTACGGCGTCACGGCGTCGCGCTTCAAGGAGCCGCGCCGCGCGCTCAAGAAGAACGTCGACCTCGGACCGACGATCGTCTTCGATCAGGAGCGATGCATTCTGTGTCGCCGCTGCGTGCGTTTCTGCCGTGAGATTCCAAAGACCGGTGAACTCTCGGTCTTCAACCGCGGCGACCACTCCGTGATCGAAACTTTTCCGGGAACGCCGCTCGACAACGATTATTCGATGAACGTCTCGGACATCTGCCCGGTCGGGGCGCTCACCACGAAGGACTTCCGCTTCAAGATCCGGGTCTGGTTCCTCGAGGACGTTCCCGGAATCTGTACGGGATGTTCCAACGGCTGCAATATCCACCTCGGCGTCGCGAACAACAAGGTCTACCGTTACGTGCCGCGCCGAAACGACGCGGTGAACGACACCTGGATCTGTGACGCGGGCCGGATGAGCTACCGCGATATCGGAGCGCCGAATCGCCTGCGTGAATGTGAGGTGCGTGACGAATCGGGGCGGCTCGAATCCGTCGGACTCGAGAGGGCGGTCGAAGTCGCGGCGGATCGCTTGCGTCGACTCATCGAGTCGAAGGGCGCTGGAGTGATTGCAGGGCTCGCGTCCGCACACGCCACCAACGAGGATCTGTTCACGTTCAGGCGCTTTCTCGCGGCGTTGGGATCAGAGACTTCCGGCGTGGCGGTGGTGCACGGCAATGCGGACAATCTGCTCATCAAAGAAGAGAAGGCGGCCAACGCCGTCGGCGCGCGCGAAATCGGATTCGGCGATGCGCGTACGGTCGTAGATCGGATCGCGAGTGGCGCGATCGACGCCTTGATCTCGCTTGGGCACGACGCGCTGCAGGAAGGCCTCCTCGGCAGCGAAGATTCGCTCGCCAACCTCGATACGGTGATCTTGCTCGACACCCACGCGTCCGAATTGCAGCGTGTTGCGCACGTGATCGTCCCGATGCGCCACGCCGCTGAGAAGTTCGGCACTTTCGTCAACGCGGAGCGCCGCGTTCAGCGCGTGGTGCCCGCCGTCGAATCGCCGTGGGAGACGTACACCGATGGGGAAGTGCTCGCGAAACTGGGTGCGGCGCTCGACCTCGAGGGCTTCGATGGCCGCTACGACGTGCGTCAGGTCGCGCGCGATCTCGCTGCCAGCAATTCTGCATTTGCGGGGATCGACCTCGATTCGGTCGGCGACATGGGTCGCCCCCTCGCGGACTCCGCTGCTTCGTCGGCAGTGCGCTAGATGCCGATCGAGCCCATCGCCAAGATACTCTTCATCGTGGTCGTTATGGTGGTCGGGATCGCGCCCTTGATCACCTGGATCGAGCGTAAGCAGAGCGCCGTCATGCAGGACCGCATCGGCGCCAATCGCGCGGATCTCGCCGGCATCACGATACTGGGCTTGCTCCATCCCGCAGCTGACGTGATCAAGTTGATGACCAAAGAGGACGTCGTTCCCGACGGGGCCAATCGCGTGCTGCACCTGCTCAGTCCGCTGATTGCAGCCGTGCCCGCGATCATCGCGTTCGCGATCATCCCGTTCGGCGGTGTCTACCAATTCGGCGATACGACACTCAACCTGGTCGGTGCCGACATCGACTGGGGGCTGCTCTACATCTTTGCGATCGGATCGATTGCCGCCTATGGAACCATCCTCGCTGGCTGGTCGAGCAACAACAATTGGTCGATGCTCGGTGGCCTGCGCGCCTCTGCCCAGATGATCTCTTACGAGGTTGTGATGGGCTTGACCGTGGTGGGCGTCTTCATGGTGTTCGAGACGCTGCGGCTTACCGACATGGCGATCGCGCAAGACACCTCGTTTCGGATCTTCGGTTTCCTGAATCTGTACTTCGGCGTGGATGGGTGGTGGATCGAGCATATCCGCCTTCCGGCCTGGGGGATCTTCTACCAGCCGCTTGGTTTCCTGATGTTCCTTACGGCAATCATGGCGGAAAACAAACGCCCGCCGTTCGACATCCCCGAGGGCGAGTCTGAGATCATCGCGGGCTATCACCTCGAGTATTCGGGGATGCGCTTCGGCCTGTTCTTCATGTCGGAGTTCATCGGAATCATCATCATCGCGGCGCTGACCGCGACGATCTTCCTCGGTGGTTGGGTGGTTCCGTACTGGTCCACCGCTGACATCATCGATCTGATTTCGCCTTTCATGGGCGTTGGTTTCGCGACCGGCTTCTGCATCCTGATCCACTTCTCGACCTTTCTTCTCAAGGTCTTCTTCATGATCTGGGTGCAGATGCTGCTGCGCTGGTCGCTGCCGCGCTTTCGCTACGACCAGGTGATGAGTCTGTGCTGGAAGATCCTGCTGCCACTTTCGATCGCGAACATCTTCGTGACCGGCTTCATTCTCCTGTTGGTGAAGGGATGACCGGGCGATGACGGTCGAAACGATCCTCTTCTACGTATTCGGAACCCTCGCGGTCGTTTCGGCGCTGGGCATGGTGCTGAACATTCGCAACACGGTCGCCTCGGCGATGAACCTCGTCGTCACGATGGTTTCCCTCGCCGCGATCTACCTACTGCTTGAAGCCTATCTGGTCGCCGTGATCCAGATCATGGTCTACGGCGGCGCGATCGTCGTGCTCTTCCTCTTCGTCGTGATGTTGTTGAATCTCTCGACGGACGAGTTTCCACCCGGCAAGCAGCGTGTCGTCAAGCTCGCCGTCGCAATTGCGTGTGTCGCGATCCTGACCCAGGTCGTCATCGCGTTGGATCGGGACCCGCTACTCGCCGCCCAGCCAGGAGCCGTTCCCGAGGGCTTCGGGGGCTATCGCCAGGTGGGACTATCGCTCTACACGGACTACGTGCTGCTGGTCGAGATGGCTTCCCTGCTGCTGCTCGCAGCGATCGTGGGCGCGTTGATTCTCGCCAAACGGAAGATCGACTGATGGTTCCCCTGAATCACGTCATCGCCTTGTCGGCCATTCTCTTCACGATCGGTGTGATCGGCGTCGCGACGCGCCGGAACCTGATCGTGATGCTGATGTCGATCGAGTTGATGCTCAACGCCGCCAATCTGGCATTCGTGGGTTTCAACCGCATCTGGTCCCAGGTCGAAGGGACGCCAACGATCGACGGACAAATCTTCGTGCTGATGGTCATTACAGTGGCGGCCGCCGAAGTGGCGGTCGGACTGGGGATCCTGCTCTCGATGTTTCGAAACCGGGATTCCGTGAACGTGGAAGAGGTCAATCTGCTCAAATGGTAGATTTCGGCACAGAGAGCGATCTGCTCCGCTGGATTCCCCTGCTGCCCCTGTTGGTCGCGATCCATCACGGGGTATCGATCGGAGTATTGCGCCGCCCGACACCTCCTCGGGTAGCCGCAGTCTTTTCGTGCGCGGCAGTCCTGCTTTCATTCGTGCTCTCGTGTATCGCATTTCGCGATCTGTTGGCGCTTCCCGCGGATTCGCGAGTGCTCATCGACGACGTCTACACCTGGATCGGGGCGGGGATCGGCTCGAGCGCAATCAGCGCTGAAGTCTCGTTTCGACTCGACCCGCTCTCCGCCGTGATGATTCTGATCGTCACCTTCGTTGGATCGATGATTCACATCTACTCGATCGGATACATGGAGGACGATCACCGCGACGACCGAGGCACCCAGCGCTTTTTCTGTTATTTGAACCTCTTCACCTTCTCGATGCTGGTGCTGGTGCTGGGCGACAATCTCGTGCTGATGTTCCTCGGATGGGAAGGCGTCGGCCTCTGCTCCTACCTGTTGATCGGTTTCTGGTACAGCGACAGCTGGAACGCCTACTGCGGGAGCAAGGCGTTCATCGTCAACAGAATCGGTGACTTCGGTTTCCTGATCGGAATCTTGCTGCTGTTTGGTGCGCTTTCAGAGACCGGACATCCGGCGATCTCCTTCGCGGGTATTGAGGAACATTTCGATGGCATCGTGGGGATGACGGTCGCCGTGCCGGAGTGGATGCCTTTCGGCCCGGAGTGGAAACTGGTGAACGTGATCGCGCTGTGTTTCTTCCTCGGGGCCTGCGGGAAGTCGGCCCAGATTCCGCTCTACGTATGGTTGCCCGACGCCATGGCGGGTCCGACTCCGGTATCCGCGCTGATCCACGCAGCTACGATGGTGACCGCAGGCGTCTACATGGTCTGCCGCCTGAGCTTCCTCTACGCGGCCGCGCCCGAAGTCTCTGCGGTCATCGCGTGGACGGGGGCGATCACCGCGTTGGTGGCCGCCACCATCGCGATTACGCAGAACGACATCAAGAAGGTGCTCGCCTATTCGACAGTGAGTCAGCTTGGCTACATGTTCATGGCTGCCGGTTGCGGTGGTTATACGGCGGCGATTTTCCACCTCGGTACGCACGCCTTCTTCAAGGCACTGCTGTTCCTCGCCGCTGGCGCCGTGATCCTCGCCATGCACCACGAGCAGGACATGCAAAAGATGGGCGGCCTCTGGCACCGGCTACGGATGACCCGCGTGGTCTTTTTCGCGGGCGTCTACGCGATCGCGGGCTTCCCGCCGTTTTCGGGATTCTTCTCCAAAGACGAAATTCTGGTCGCTGTGTGGGTATCCGACGTGCCGGGCCACATGTGGCTCTACGGGATCGGCATGGCGACGGCGGGCATGACTGCCTTCTACATGTTCCGCCTCTGGTTCCTCACGTTTTGTGGCGAGTGCCGCGCGCCGAACGGCGTTCGCAACCAGATCGAGGATCCGAACGGCTTTGTGCTGAATCCGCTTTGGGTGCTCGCGTTCTTCTCGGTGGTCGCGGGGATGGCCGGCCTTCCCCAGGTTTGGGGTGACATCATCGGGATCGAGGAATCGAACAGTCTGGCCAATTTCCTGAAGCCGGCCTTGGTGGCCGGTGAACCCCATCTGATCGAGCACAGTACGGAACTCTGGATGGCGGCCTCGGCGGTTGGGATCGCACTGGCCGGAACCGCGCTGGCCTGGCTGTTCTACATCCGAAAGCCCGGCGTGCCCGGCTGGCTCGCCGAGCATCTCTCCGGTTTCTACCGGACGCTGCTCAACAAATACTACGTCGACGAGTTCTACGACGCGGTGATCGTGCGCCCGCTCGTCGCCGTCTCCGACCGTGTGCTCTACCGGTTCATCGATGTGCGTTTGATCGACGGGATCGGCGCCAACGGAACCGCGCGCGGGATTCGCGCGATCGCCGCGGACGGCCTCAAGTACGCGCAGTCCGGTCTCACCCAGAGTTACGTCTTATTCATGATCGTCGGGGCGGTGGCGATCGTGGGCTATTTGCTGAGGTAGGGCGGGATGGGAGAATTCGACCAGTACCTGCTGACGATCATCACCTTCTTCCCACTGGTGACCGCCTTGGGATTGATGGGGACGAGCATCCTCGCATCTCTGCTTGGTGTGAACGGACTGCCTGCGTCACTCTGGAAGCCGATCGCGTTGGCCAGCAGCATACTCACCTTCCTGCTGTCGCTGCGTATGTTCGCGGTCTTCGATCCGCTCGAAACCGATTTCCAACTGGTAGAACACGTTCCCTGGATTTCCGAATACGGAATCCACTATTTCGTGGGCATCGACGGCATCAGCTTGTTGTTGGTGCTTCTCACGACGTTCCTCATGCCCGTGGTTCTGTTGGCTTCCTGGAACGACGTGTCCAAATCGCTGCGCACCTATCTCTTCTTCATGCTCAGCCTGGAGACGGGGATGCTCGGCGCGTTCGTATCGTTGAACCTCTTCCAATTCTACGTGTTCTGGGAAGTGATGCTGATTCCGATGTACTTCATCATCGGAATCTGGGGCGGTCCGCGGCGCGTCTACGCGGCGATCAAGTTCTTCCTGTTCACGATGGTGGGTTCGATGCTGATGCTGCTGGCGATGCTCGTTCTTTACTACCTGGGCTCCGAACAGACCGGTACGCTCGACTTCGATCTCGTGCCGCCGCCCGGCAGCGTGACGGGCGGACTGCTGCAGACGTTGGTCCCAGTGGACGGGATCTGGTGGCAGACCCAGACCTGGCTGTTTCTCGCGTTCGCGCTCGCGTTCGCGATCAAGGTGCCGATGGTCCCGCTGCACACCTGGCTCCCCGATGCCCACGTGGAAGCGCCCACCGCGGGTTCCGTCGTGCTGGCGGGTGTTTTGTTGAAGATGGGGACCTACGGATTCCTGCGCTTTGCGATCCCGCTCTTCCCGGCTGCTGCGGTCGATTTTACGCCGTGGATCATGGCGCTGTCGGTCATCGGGATCATCTACGGTTCGCTGGTCGCGATGGTGCAGTCGGACATCAAGAAACTCGTCGCGTATTCATCCGTCGCCCATCTCGGCTTTGTGATGCTCGGAATCTTCGCACTGAACGTGCACGGACTCACCGGCGGCGTGCTGCAGATGGTCAACCACGGTCTTTCGACCGGCGCACTCTTCCTTCTGGTCGGGATGCTCTACGAGCGCCGTCACACCCGGGAGATCGCAGATTTCGGCGGCATCGCGCGGCCCATGCCTGTATTTGCGGCGTGCTTCGGGATCGTCACGATGTCGAGCATCGGCCTGCCCATGCTCAACGGTTTCGTGGGGGAGTTCCTGATTCTGGTTGGCGTCTACCTGGCCGCTCCCATTTTTGCGATCATCGCGGCTTTCGGCGTCGTGCTCTCCGCGGCGTATATGCTTTGGATGTTCCGGCGCGTCGTGTTTGGCCCGGTCGATAACCCGGAAAATCGCGGTCTGATCGATCTCGGAATGCGCGAAAAGATTGTGATCATGTCAATGGTGATTCCGATCATCTGGATCGGCGTCTATCCGAACCCGCTCCTGCGTCGGATCGAGCCGTCGGTGATCGAACTGATCCGCCATCTGGAAACGCGCGGT
>Ga0209988_10002161_pt1 | contig 12975 bp, 9 predicted proteins | sample N075metaG_FD_183115 | JGI IMG/M metagenome (GOLD analysis project Ga0209988, IMG submission 183115) | Deep subsurface microbial communities from Kermadec Trench to uncover new lineages of life (NeLLi) - N075 metaG (SPAdes) (version 2) | ecosystem: Environmental > Aquatic > Marine > Ocean trench... | reverse complement strand
CATGTTCAGCGCGATCGACTTCGCCGACGGCGAAACAGCATTCCAGCACTACCGGCAACACGGCGAGCGTGACAAGAGCACCATTATTCGCCGGAAGTGAACGATGACACAGAGGCGTGGCACGGCCGACGAAGCGAGAGTCCGCCTGCGGCGGATCGCCCGTGATGCCCGGTCCAATCAACAGCGCCAGATCGACGCGCTTCAGTAGATTCAACCGCCAACCACGGGCGAGTTCGCTATCGCTCACTCGGCCGTGCCACCCACCTTCACTCCGTCGTCGTGACGTCCACGTACTCGTAGTCCTGTCCGTTGAGGAAGCTCGCCAGCCGGGTCTTGCGGACCGGGTGCTGGAGCTTGCGGATCGCCTTGGATTCGACCTGGCGAACACGCTCACGGGTGACCTTGAAGATCCGCCCGACTTCCTCGAGCGTGTAAGTGTACCCGTCACCGATGCCGTAACGGAGCTTGAGGATCTCGCGCTCGCGGTACGTCAGCGTCTTGAGCACGTCGTTGATCCGCGCCCGCAGCATCTCGCCGGTCGCGGTCTCCGATGGCGCGACCTGCCGTTCGTCCTCGATGAAGTCACCGAAGTGCGAATCCTCGGACTCGCCGACGGGGCGGTCAAGACTGACCGGATGCCGTGAAATTTTCATGACCCGACGGGTCTCGTCGACGGTCATCTCGGCGCGCTCGGCGATTTCGCCCGTGGTCGGTTCGCGGCCGAGTTCCTGGACGAGGTGCTTCTGGATCGTGCGCAGTCGCGACATCGTCTCGATCATGTGCACCGGTACGCGGATCGTCCGGGCGTGATCGGCGATCGCCCGCGTGATCGCCTGGCGGATCCACCACGTGGCGTATGTCGAGAACTTGTAGCCACGCTTGTACTCGTACTTGTCCACCGCCCGCATCAGGCCGGTGTTGCCCTCCTGGATGATGTCCAGGAACGGCAATCCCCGGTTGCGGTACTTCTTGGCGATCGACACGACAAGACGCAGGTTGCCGCCGGAGAGATCCCGCTTGGCCTGCTCGTATTCGTTGAAGACCTTCTCGATCTCACGCACTCGATGATCGAGCTCCTCGGGCTCGTCCAGAACGATGCCGCGGATGCCGTCGAGCTCCTCGCGACGAACGTAGAGGTCTTCCGGGTCGTAGCGATCGGGCTGCTTGTCGGCCCGAGTCAGTTCGGCCTTGAGCTGCTTGAGCTTCTTGTTGAGCGACTGCAGCTTGCGGAACAACGGCTGGATCTTGGCGGTGCGCAAACAACATTCCTCCAGGAGCGTCGCGAGCTTGCGGCGGTGGCAGGCGACCTCGGCGGCGATCTGTTTCTGCGTGTCGGCGTCGGCCTCCTGCCTCGCCTGCCAAGCCTCCTGGTTCAGACGCAGCAGACCCCGGACGGTCTGGAGGTTGACCGGGATCCGCTTGGCGATCTTGGCCTTGGCGTTCTCTTCGGCGGTGGAGATTCGCATGGTGCGATCGAACGGCAGGCTGCCTTCGTGAACCTGGTGGAGAATGTCCACGGCCTGCCCGGCGGCGTAGTCGGACTCGAGCACGCGACGACGGAAGATCATGCGTGTCGTCTCGATCTTCTTGGCAAGCCGGATCTCCTGCTCGCGGGTGAGCAGGGGAATGGTCCCCATCTGGGTGAGGTACATGCGGATGGGATCGTCGATCCGCTTTGAACCGTTCTCCGCCAGGGCCTCTTCGATGACGGCCTGTGTCTCGGCCTCGTCGAGCAGCTCCTCGTCGGCGCGCTCACGCGGCTCACCGTGCGCCGCGTCGGCCTCGTCGGAGACCTGCTCTTCCTCGTGAATCCGGACCTTCGGCGCCGACACGCCCTTGTTCGGGTCGTCGCGTTTGAACTTCAGGTTGGTCTGCAGCGGTGCCTGGAAGGTCTGGTACTTGTTGATACGCACGACTTCTTCGTTGATGAAGTCGATGTCGAGCATCTCGATCGAACTCAACAGTTCGTCGAGCTTCTCCGGATCCACCATCTCATCCGGCAACACGGTGTTGATCTCCTCGTAGCTGATCCACTTCCGCTTGGCGGAAATTTCAATGAGCTCGCGGAGGGCCGGATGCATGTCGGAAAAAAGTGCTGTCACTGCCATTGCTCCAGTGGGTTTCATGCGTACAAGGGCGGACCCGTCACGTTCGGGCTCGCGTGGGGAGTGCGTCAGGGATGTAGCCTTGCTTTCGCCTCTGCTCCAGCAGTTTTTCGATGGCGCCCTCGCCGGAAGTTTCCCGTCTCCGACGATAGGCATCCAGATCGCGGCGATAAAGCTCCCGGTCGGCAAGCCGCTCCAGGGCCTCAAAACGGTCGCGGAGGAACTCGGCGGGCGACTGCTCACCGGCCTCGATCCGCTGCTCGGCCTCGATATACAGGTCTCCGGCAAGGCTGCGCAGCCTGGGCTCGTCGAGTCGGGCCATGAGTTCCTGGACGGTGAAGGACTCGTCCCGGCTGAACCACTCCCACACCGTCTCGGCGAGGCACCGCAGCAGCGGGTCCAGGAACACCTGCGGCCCCAGCATGCTCGCCACCGGCACTGCTGCGACTGGGTCGCCACCGAGCGACTGGTGCCGCAGCGACGGCTGGAAGATCAACACCGCCAGCAAGTCGCGCTCGGCGAGGCGGCGGGCCGGCGGCACGTCGGCCTGCTCGGCAAACAGATCCGCCGCCGTCGTGTTCTCCTCGACCTCCTGTGGGGCCGGGCCGGGATGCCGGGCACCCGATCGGCCACGCGGTATGGCCTGTTCAATGTCCTCGATCCGGACATGCATCAGGTCCGCGAGCTGCGCGATCACGGGTCGCTTGCGGACACCGGGCAACCGGTCGAATCCAAGATCGGCCAGTTCGGCCAGCAGCCTCTGCAGACCGCGATGACGCCCCGCGGGGCCGCGGGCGGACCGCAGCTCCTCCTGGAACCGCGCGACCTTGTAGGCCAACGCGTCGGTGGCGACGTCCATCGCGGCCCGGAAGCGGTCCAGACCGTCGTCTGACGCCAGCAGGTCAGCCGGATCGTCGCCGTCGGGGAGGATGCAGATGCGGACGTCGATCGTTTCGGCGAAGAACAATGCCACCGCCCGGTCCGCGGCGCGGCGGCCGGCCTCGTCGCCGTCGAACAGCAGCACGACCTCCTCGCACAACCGCTTGAGAATCTGCACGTGCTGCGTCGTCAGCGCCGTGCCGAGGGTCGCCACGACGTTGGACAGCCCGGCCTGGTGGCAGGCGATGACGTCCGTGTAGCCCTCGGTCACGATCACCTGCCGGGCGTCGATGATGGACCGCTTGGCGAGATGCAACCCGTAGAGCGTCGCGGACTTGTTGAAGACGGGGCTCTCGGGACTGTTGAGGTACTTCGGCTCCTCGGTCTCATCGAGCCGCCGTCCACCGAACGCGATCGGCCGCCCCAGCTCGTCGCAGATCGGAAAGATGAGCCGGTTGCGGAACGTGTCGTAATGCCCGTTACCGCTCGAACGCGGCTTGATCAGGCCGGCGGCCAGCAACGCGCGGACCGAGACGTCGCGGCGCGTGAGGTGCCCCGCGATGCTCTCCCATTCCGCCGGCGCGGCGCCGACCATGAACTGCTCGACCGTTTCATCGTCCATACCGCGTCGCTGTATGAGGGCGCGGGCATCACTCCCACGACTGTCGTTGACCAGGAAGTCCCGGTAGAACTCGGCGGCCAGCGTGTTGGCCCGGCGAAGTTCGTCGCCGGCGGGGCGATCGGACTTCGGGCCGGTCGATCGGCGATGCTGCAGTGTGATACCGGTCCGCTCGGCGAGCAACTTCAGGGCGTCGGGGAACGCCATCTTGTGATAGTCCATCACGAAGTTGAACGCATCGCCGGCGGCGCCGCAGGCATGACACTTGTAGAACGCGTTGCCCTTGTGTGTGACGACGGCGAACGACGGCGTGTGGTCGTCGTGGAACGGACAGAGTCCGACGTGCTCGCGGCCCCTGGGTCGCAGGGGAACGTGTTCGGCAATCAGTGCGACCAGATCCACGGACTCGCGGATGCGGTCAACGTCTGTTCTGTCAGCCAACGCAGACACGCAGAATCAGCCTCTCGGAATCAAACTGCATCCACGGTCACGTCACACCTCAGGGGTGATCCCGTGCACCGCTTCTCTCAGGTCGTTCACGCTAAGTGAGGGCCCGACTCGCACGCGTGTCGTTTTGGGGTGCTCGGCGTTGCCGGAGCAATTCCCCGAATGTATCGACGTGCGATCGACTGGTGAAAACGGTAGGCCGGATTCCGTCCGGGTCAAATGCCCAACGACAAATTCCGTTCTTTCACGGGACTCTCGGCACGGCGACAGCGTCAAGGGTCAGAGCCCTGATCCTTCAGATTGCCCGTCGCCACGGGTTTTCAGGCAGTTTCCTGCTGCTGATTGCGGGTGTAGGCGTACTTGCGCTTCAGCGGTTTGATAACCAGCCCCTGCCGGATCGCCCTGGTGGAGACCTTGATCCGCTTCGGCTTGCCGTCGATCACCGCGGTGACAGTCTGCAGGTTCGGCTTGAAGGTGCGGCGGGTGCACGAGGTCACCTTCGTCCCGACACCGCCGAGGTGCTTGGCCCGGCCGCGGATACGGATCCTGTTCCCGGTCGTGGTCCGAACCCCGGTAAAATAGCAGACTCGTGGCATAGCGGGGAGAGTATAGCCCCCCGTCGGGCCGAAGCAAACCGCGTAACAGTGCTCCGATTCCCTTGGAACCCCGGACTACGCCGATTCCTTCGCCCGACGCTGCGGCAACCGGTCGAGGGAGAGCCCGTTCTCGATCGACTCGGCGTCGAGGATGTAGGTGACGCCGTCGGATTGCGACTCCGGCAACTCGTACATGACATCGATCATGAACTCGTCGAGGACGGCCCGCAGGGCACGGGCACCGGTGTCACGCTTCATGGCCCGCTCGGCCAGCAGGTCCAGCGCATCCTGGGTGAACTCGAGGTTCGCGCCCTCCAGGCTGAACATGTGCTGGTATTGCTTGATCAGGGCGTTCTTCGGTTCGGTCAGGATCTGCGTCAGGGCGTCGCGGTCCAGCGGCATCAGCGGGCAGAAGATCGGCAGCCGGCCGACGAGTTCCGGGATCAGGCCGAACTCGAGGATGTCCTCGGGCGTGACCTGGATGAGTACTTCGCCGGATCGCTGCTGCTTGGTCTTGTCCACGGTGAGTTCCGAGGAGAACCCGATGCGTTGCCTGCCGATCCGCTTTCGGATGATGTCTTCGACACCGACGAACGAACCGCCGCAGATGAACAGGATGTGGGTCGTGTCCATCTGGATGTACTGCTGCTCGGGGTGCTTGCGCCCGCCCTGCGGCGGCACGTTGGCGAGCGTTCCTTCGAGCATCTTCAGGAGCGACTGCTGCACGCCCTCGCCGGACACGTCGCGTGTGATCGAGACGTTGTTCGACGTCTTGCCGATCTTGTCGATCTCGTCGATATAGATGATGCCGCGTTGCGCGGCTTCGCGGTCATAGTCGGCAGCCTGCAGCAGTTTGAGCAGGAGGTTCTCGACGTCCTCGCCGACGTAGCCGGCTTCGGTGAGCGTCGTCGCGTCGCCGATGGCGAAGGGCACGTTCAGGACCCGTGCAAGCGTCTTGGCCAGCAGCGTCTTGCCCGTCCCGGTCGGACCGATCAGCAGGACGTTGGACTTGTCGAGCTCGACCGGCGCGTCCTCGTTGTCGATCTGGGTCAGCCGCTTGTAGTGATTGTGAACGGCCACCGCCAGGGCTTTCTTGGGCTGGTCCTGGCCGATCACATACTGGTCGAGGAACTCCTTGATCTGTCGCGGCGCCGGGATATCGGAGAACAGGGGTCTCGCGCTCGTGACACGCCGCCGCTCCTGCCGGAAGATGTTCTGGCACAGATCGGTGCAGTTGGAACAGATGTAGATGTCGTTGGGCCCTTCGACCATGGGCCCGACCTCGCGGGAGGTCTTACCGCAGAAGGAGCACGTGGTGACCTTCCGTCCGCGGAAACCACTGCCGCCGTCGTCGCCACCGCCGGAATGAACACCGCCGCCGGCTGATGGGCCGCCGCCGCCCGTCGTTCCACCGCCGCCATCGCCGGACTTGGGCGCACCGCGCCGGCCTCCACCGCTTCCGGAGGCGCCCAACGGCACCGGCAACTGGGTCGGGTCACTCTGCTCTTTATTCTTCATGTGTTTCTCGACGCGAATCGGCGCCCGACCGATCGACAACCCCCATGACGCTAGTGTATCGGGCTTCATGTGCAACGTCTAAAGGAACCCGCGTGTTTGGCGGAAACCGGGTTGGATTGTGCTTTTTTCGGCGAGGTATCGGACACCGGGCGCTCAGGAACCGGTTGTGCCATCCTGTTCGTGCTCGGCGCCGGACGGTTCCGAAAGTCGTCCGATCAGCGAATCCCGTGCCCGGATAAACTCCTCGTCGCTGAGTTGGCTGGACGCCCTCAGCTCGCGCAGGTCCTGGAGCGTGAATCCGCCCGCGCCATCGCCCAATTCGTTCCTGGCCATACGCCGGACGATCCAGATTCCCGCGCCGCCGATGGCGACGACGCCCAGCAACGCCACCAGCCACGGCAGGACGTGGCCGAACAGTGAGCCGCCCGGGGAGGCGTCTGCGATTGTCAGGGCAACGCTCACGAAGAGACTCTACGCAGCGGATCTCACTTGCTGCCGGTCTTCTTCGACGTCTTCTTCTTTGTGATCGTCTTCTTCGACGTCCTGGTTGTCGTCGCCGCACCAGACTCGTCCGCCGAGATCTCGTTCCATTTCTCGGCAGAGATCTCCTCGATGATGGCCTTGGCGATCACCCGGTCGGCCGCCTTCTGTTCGTAGACCATGCGGGCGACATCGTTGATCTTGCCCGTCCGTGCGAGTTCGGCGCGGAGCTGGTCCGGCCGCTGACCGTGCTGGGCAGCGATCGTCGCGATACGCCCGTTGACCTCCTGCTCGGAGACGTCGACCTTGAAGTGCTCACCGAGACGCCGCAGCAGGAAGAAGAGTTTCAGACGATCGCGGGCCTGTGTCTCCGAGTCACCGCGCATCTCGGCCAGTTGCCGCTCGACGTCGTCCGGGGCCAGGCCGCGTTCGAGCAACTCGAGCCGGTGGCCTTCGAGCGCCCGGGCCGCCTGGCCGGCGGAGAGCTTCTCGGGCAACTCCATGTCGACCGCCTGGAGCAGGTGCTTGTAGACCTGCTCACGCATGGCCGTGGCTTGCTCCTGGTCGCACTGGTGCTGCAACGCCATCCGCATCTGCTCGCGGAGAATGTCCTCGCTCTCGACACCGAAGATCTCCAGGAGATTCTCGATGGTCGCGGGAACAGGCCGTTCGGCCTGAAGGATACGGAACGTGATGGTCAATTGCGCGCCGCGGATGTCCTCGCGCTCATGACCGTCAGGGCCGACCGTTTCGATCGTCAGCGTGTCACCGACGGCGCGGTCCTTGAGCATGCCGGCGAGCCCGTCCACCATGAGGCCCAGCACCGGTCCCTTGCCACCGTCTTGGGCGCCGGGGAAGACGATAATGGCCTGCTCGTTGTCGAACAGCGGCTCGTCCTGGCCTTGCTTGGCGAGCGTGACCTGTCCGAGTACCCGGTCGCCCTCCTGGAATTGCCCCTCAATGGGCGTTGACTCGCCGAGCCGGACCTGTTGTCGCTGAATGCGATCCTGAATGTGTTCGTCGGTGATCTCCAGCAACGGCTTCCTGACCGGTATGCCGACGAGCTCCGGAAGTTCGAAGTCCGGGACCACCTCGACGTCGACGGAGAACGACAGCGGCTTGCCCGCGACCAGCTCGAGCTTGTCCGTCGGCTCGGTCGGTTCCGGCTCGCCCACGGGATGGATGCCATGGGCCTCGACGGCCTTGGCATAGGCATCGGCGATCAGCTGGTTCTTTGTCTCCGAGCGGACCGAGGATCCGAACTTGCGTTCAAGCAGCTTCCTCGGTGCCTTGCCGCGGCGGAAACCCGGCAGGGTGGCCTCGTGCAGGAGGGTCCCGATAGATTCCTCGAGCTTCTCCGAGACCGCTTCCGGTGAGATCGTGATCGTCAGCCGTTTCAGCGCCGGACCGACGTTCTCGATCTTCACATCGGTGGCGGTCTGGTCGGGATTCTCGGTGGTGGCGGTGGATTCGGACATAGAGCCTCAACGATAGCAGAACGAGGCGCCCAGACAAGAAGAACCAGAACCAGCGGGTGGCACGGCCGACGGAGCGATAGCGACGTCGCCCGTGTCTTCGGACGTCCAACCACGGGCGAGCTCGCTATCGCTCGCTCGGCCGTGCCACCCCTTGTTGTCCTATCTCAGGAACAGCATCTCGCTGTACGTCGGCAGTGTCCAGAGGTCGGCGGGCAGGATCGCCTCCAGCGCGTCGGCCGCCGCGCGGGCCCTGGCCATGGCCGGCACGAGCTTGTCGCGACAGTGCAGGCCTTGCCGCTCGCCGTCGGCGATGGCCTCCAGGTCCCGTTCCTCTTTATCTACGCGTGTCGCGGACGCACGGAGGCTGTCAACCAGCCGGACAAGTTCCTCGAGCTGCCCCCAGGTGTCCTCGAAGTCGGCGCCGGCCGCCTGAGCGGCCGCGACGGCCTGGGCAACCTCGGTCTGGTACCGCAGCGCCGCGGGCAGCACCCTGGTCCGCAGCATCGACACGAGTGTCCGGGCCTCGATACCGATCGTCGTGTTGTACTGCAGCCAGAGCACGTCGACACGAGCCCGCAACTCGCGTTCGCTGAGTACGCCGTACTTCTCGAACAGCTTGATGGCCTTGGTTGACTTGAGCGTCGGCAGGGCGTCCACCGTCGTCCGCAGGTGCGGCAGCCCGCGTCGGGCGGCCTCGTCGTGCCACTTCTCGTCGTAGTTATCACCGTCAAAGACGACACGACGGTGTTCCTTGACGATCTCCTGTAGCGTGGATTTGACGACCTCTTCGAGTTTGCGCGCCGACGGCTTCGGACCCGCCCGTTGTTCAAGCAGCCCGGCGACGTGGTCCAACGACTCGGCGATGATCGTGTTCAGCACGGTGTTCGGCCACGCGATCGACGTGCTCGAACCGACCGCACGGAACTCGAACTTGTTGCCGGTGAAGGCGAACGGGCTCGTGCGATTGCGGTCGGCGCTGTGGCGGGGGATCTGCGGCAACGTGTGCGCGCCGAAGCTCAGTTGTCCGCCCTTCTTGGTGGAAGTCGTCTTGCCGCGTTCGATCTGATCGAGAATGTCGCTGAGCATCTCGCCCAGGAAGATCGAGATGATCGCCGGCGGCGCTTCGTTCGCGCCGAGGCGGTGGTCGTTGCCAGCGCCGGCGATCGAGGCGCGGAGCAGGTCCGCGTGCAGGTCAACCGCCCGGACCACCGCCATGAGGAACACGAGGAACTGCATGTTGGTGTGCGTTTCCTCGCGCGGGTCCAGCAGGTTGACGCCGGTGTCGGTCGCCAGTGCCCAGTTGTTGTGCTTGCCGGAACCGTTGATCCCCGCGAACGGCTTTTCGTGCAGCAGGCAGTGCAGGCCGTGGTGCGGTGCCACCATTCGCAGGACGTGCATGAGCAACATCTGGTGGTCGGTGGCAACATTGGTGTTCTCGTAGAACGGCGCGATCTCGAACTGACCCGGTGCGACCTCGTTGTGTCGGGTCTTCACGGGCACACCGAGCTCGTACAACCGTCGCTCGACCTCGCTCATATAACCGATGACACGCTCGGCGATGGCGCCGAAGTAATGATCGTCGAGCTGGTGACCCTTCGGGGCGGCGTGGCCGATCAGTGTTCGACCGCAGATCTGCAGGTCCGGACGTTGCCGGTAGTACTCACGATCGATCAGGAAATACTCCTGCTCGGAGCCGAGGGTCGTGATCACCTGCGTCACTCCCTTGTCGGTGCCGAAGATCCTGAGGATCCGCATCGCCTGCGTGCTGACCGCCTGGATCGAGCGGAGCAGGGGGGTCTTCTTGTCCAGCGCCTCGCCGGTCCACGACACGAACGCAGTGGGGATGCACAGCGTCGACTCGCCGTTGGTGCGCAGGATGAACGCGGGACTTGTCGCGTCCCATGCCGTGTAGCCGCGTGCTTCGTACGTGTCGCGGATGCCGCCCGACGGGAATGAGCTTGCGTCAGGCTCGCCGCGGATCAACTCGTCACCGGAGAACCTCGCGATGGCGTGACCATCGCCGTCGGGTGACAGGAACGCGTCGTGCTTCTCGGCGGTCGTTCCCGTCAGCGGCTGGAACCAGTGGCAGTAGTGCGTGCAACCATGTTCGAGCGCCCATTCCTTCATCGCCGCCGCAACCGTGTTGGCGATCGCCGGGTCCAGGGGCAGACCCTGGACCGTCGTCCGCTGCAACTTGCGGAACACGTCTTCGGACAGACGTTTCAGCATCACGTCACCGGTAAAGGTGAGCGAACCGAAGATGTCGGTCACTGAGCTTGAGACGTCGTCGCGATCCATTTTCCGGGGCCGGGAGGACATATCTGAGGGGTTCTCGAACGGCGATAAGGTCATCGGTTCTCCTCGCATCGGTCGTAACCACCAACGCCGGTGGTGATGCGGGGAGTATCAACACCACGGGGCCTCGCGGCAACCCGTGGTCGGAACCAAACTCAAGATATTGTGTAATGCCCACCTGGCGGCTCCACCTGTTGTGGGAAACCTGTCAAACTGGCCTCGATCGGCCCGATCCAGACGACATATCAGTGTTTGCAGCAAGTTGGGCGACTAATGACGCCGCCGCCGCAGCCGCCCGTGTCGGATCGCCTGAATCGGCGGATTCGCCCATCCGGCGTACGATTGCAGAGCCCACGATAGCTGCGTCGGCGGCCTCCGTCGCCGCCTCGACCTGGCCGCGTGTGGAGATTCCGAAACCCACCGCGATCGGCCGATCGGTCACGGCCCGGACCGCCCGGACACGATCGGTCACGTCCGGCATCGCGGTCTGCTCTCCGGTCAGACCCAGCCGGGCAAGCACGTAGACGAATCCCGTGCACCGCGTGGCGATCGCGCCCAGTCGCTCGGCGGGCGTGTTCGGGGCAACCAGAAGCGTGAAGCTCATTTCATGTCGCGCGGTCAGTTCGTCAAGCGGCCCCGGCTCGCCGGACACGTCGAGGTCGGGCACGATCAGGCCGTCGAATCCGGCTTCTCGCGCTTCGCCCACGAAACGCTCCGGTCCCATACGCTCGACGATCGATGCGCTGACCATCGCGACCAGGGCGTGGTTGGTCTCCCGGCGAATCCGACGCACAGTGTCAAAGACACGCTGCGGCGTGGTCCCCGCCTTCAACGCCTCGTGCATCGAGGCGGCGATGACCGCGCCGTCGGCGATCGGATCCGAAAAGGGGATGCCGAGTTCCACGACAGTGGGTCCGATGGCGTCCTCGAACGCCGTGATCACCGCCGCGGTCGCGTCCAGCGACGGGTAGCCGGCGGTGACAAACGGAATCAGTCCCTTGCGACCCTCGCGGCGCAGGCCGGCGAAGATCTCCTCGACACGCGATGTCACTTCGTCCCCTCGGGTCCACCGTTGCTGAGGTACTTGGCCTCGATCGCCTTCGTCAGGTCCACGCCGGTGATGTTCGCCATCGTCGCCAGCCACGCGAGCACGTCGGCAAATTCCTCTTCGAGGTTGGCCGGGTCGCCGTCGCCGCGCTCGCGGCACCCGATCGCATGGGCGAGCTCACCGAACTCCTCGGCGAGCCAGAGGAAGGTTCCCGCGGCGCCACGCGCCGAGTCGGTGGCGTGGTAGCGGTCGCGGATGAGTTTTTGGAACGCGGCAATCTCCATGGGTCGGCATGATAAGTGAATCGGGGTGGCACGGCCGAGCGAGCGCGAGCGAGCTCGCCCGTGTGAACCGTCCACCCACCCGCACCGCACATTTGGACGCAACCACGGGCGACGTCGCTTCGCTCCGTCGGCCGTGCCACCCGGACGGTTTCCGCGCTAGCATCGACTCATTATGAAAAGATCAGTGCTAGTTGCGTTTGCTCTGTGCGCCCCGGCCCACGCCCAGCAGGTCACGACACCCGAGGCCCATCTCGGTCGGCCGGTCGGCGTCGACTTCCAGCTCGCCGACTGGTCCGAGGTCAGCGGCTATTTCGAGAAGCTCGCCGCCGAGAGCCCGCACGTGCAGACGACCCAGGTGGGCACGTCCACCGAGGGGCGTGCAATGCTGCTTTCGGTGATCTCAAGTGCCCGCAACCTCGCCAACCTCGACGCGATCCGGGAGCACGCCCACGTCATCGCCGACCCGCGTGATCGCAGCGATGCCCGGATCGACCAGGCGATTCGAGAGGGCAAGGTCATCCTGTTCATCTCGTGCGCGATGCATGCCACCGAGACGGCGGCGCCCCAGTTCGCGATGGAGTTTGCGTGGACGCTCGCGACCAGCGACGACGAACCCTGGAAGCAAGCCCGACAGAACATGGTCGTTGCCATCTTCCCGACGCTGAACCCCGACGGGCTCGACCACGTCGTGGACTGGTACCGCGAGACGGTCGGCACCCCCTACGAGGCGTCGGGCCTGTTGAAGCTCTACCAGTACTACGCCGGGCACGACAACAACCGTGACTGGTTCATGCTCACCCAGGCGGAGACGCGGATCGTCACCGAGCAGCTGTACTCGGTCTGGAAGCCGCAGGTGTACTGGGACGTCCACCAGCAGGGCTCGCGACGCGAGCGGCTGTTCGTGCCGCCGTTCCGCGATCCGCTGAATCCGAACCTCGACCCGGCCGTGATCGCCGGCATCGACGCGATCGGCAGCCGCGCGTTGCTGGACCTGACACGCCAGGGCCTCCGCGGCGTCTCCACCGGCGTCTCGTACGACATGTGGTGGAACGGCGGCAACCGCAACGTCCCGGTCCGGCACAACATCATCGGGCTGCTGACCGAGGCGGCGTCGGTGCGGATCGCGACACCGGTATTTCTCCCGAAGTCCGACCTTGTCGCTCCGCGCGGCCTCGGCGAGTACGTGCCGTCGAACCGCTTCCCCGACCCGTGGCCGGGCGGCTGGT
>Ga0209988_10002160_pt1 | contig 12976 bp, 7 predicted proteins | sample N075metaG_FD_183115 | JGI IMG/M metagenome (GOLD analysis project Ga0209988, IMG submission 183115) | Deep subsurface microbial communities from Kermadec Trench to uncover new lineages of life (NeLLi) - N075 metaG (SPAdes) (version 2) | ecosystem: Environmental > Aquatic > Marine > Ocean trench... | reverse complement strand
TTGACATACGCCCCGCTAACCCGATCTTTGTAATCTGTTTCTGCTGCAGTAATCCGGCCTAACACGTCCGACCTGTAATTCTGGCTAAGCAGACTTGTATAGATTTCGACAGTGCCGCGTGCCGTTGTCCAGTCGCTCTGTGCGAACGCCGAGGTGACAAATTGATTCATCAGGCCTTCGAGGCGGCTACGATAATTAGCCACGATACGATTGCCGGGGTCGAGGGCTTCCAGCTGCAAAAGATCGCTTTCAATGGGCCGGAAACCTTCAATAGCGTCGATCGAGTCCGGGCCTGCAGAGAGTTGTTGTTCCAGCTCCCCAATACGCCCTTCCCTGTCTTGTACGTCGCGCAACGTATTCAACCTGTCCCGCAAACCGATTAGCCGTGCGTCGTCTGGAAAACGTCGTTGTCCCTCGTCAATGAACAATGCTGCCCGAACCAAATCGTTCTCGAGTAACGGCCCGGCGGCGTCTACGTACGCGGTAGCCAGCTGTGGATCCTTTAACGTCTCGTTCTCCGGATCAACTTTTTCGATAGCATCCAGAATACTGCTAATGCCCCCCTCGTCCGTGGGCAATATGCGGCCTGCCGCCAGGTTCTCGTTGAACCTGCTATCCAGTTGCGCCAGCAATTTGTTCTTGCCGGTCTCGAGGTCGATGCCTGCGGTCACAATTCTGATGTGGTCAGGGTAGAGCGCTACAGCCTGCTCGAAGTACGCCGCTGCCGCTGGATAGTCGAGCGCATCCTGCGCCGACAGGATTTGTGATTCGAAATAATCGACGAGCCGGATTCTAACCTCGCGCGTTCCGGTCACCGTGTCCTGCTCAGAGGGTTCCAGTTCGAAGAGACGATCCAGTGCCAATGACATATCAGGATCGATACCTTCGCTAATCACCGCAATCACACTATCGATACGACGATTCTGCAGATAGGTTGGCCCGAAGAGAGCGGTGAACGCAAACACGGCGACTGCCGCAGCCGCGCCTAGCGCGATAGTGGTCTTGTCAATCTTGCGTGGCTTCAAATCTTCGAGAAATATCTCGACGTTCGGAGATCGATCCTCGCGTCGAAACGCAAGCCCCTGTTGCAAACCTCGCCAATTACGCCGACTGATGCCCTTGATCGGCGTAATTTTCAAGCCCTTGTCGCGAGCTTCGGCTGCCGAGCGCTTGTTAAACGGATGCTTGCCAGTCAACAACTCGTAGGCGAGGCAGGCCAAGGCATAGATGTCATCCCTTGGATCCGGGTCCTCACCATCGATCATTTCGCAGCTGGCGTACGCGGGTGTCAGGGCGCCAAGGGAACCGGCATCAAATAGTGTCTCCTCGCCCGACAGGTCTCCGGGTAACTTGGACGCTCGGGCGATACCAAAGTCGAATACCTTGACGACACCCTCGTTGGTGAGAAAAGCATTGGCTGGCTTGAAATCCGAGTGAACGATGCCATGCGAATGCGCATAAGCGAGTGCAAGACCCAGACTCGAAATGAACGGATACGCCTCGTCTAACGGCATGCCGTCGAAAGCAGGATCCTTCGTCATTCTGTCCAGCGAATCGCCTTCCAGAAACTCCATGGTCATGAAAACGGTCGCGCCATCCCGATCGAAATCGAAAACCGTCACAATGTTCGGGTGTGCAAGATCCTGCGCCTTGCGTGATTCGCGTTGCAGTGCCTTCAATGATTCCGGATGACGGCGAAACTCGTCGTTCAAAATCTTCACCGCGATGTAAGGGTTCCGATCCTGCGCCTCCTCTCTGCGCAGGTCTTTCGCCTTGAAAACGACACCCATGCCACCACGCCCGATGACCTCCTCCAGAACATAACGATCTTTCAGAACCTCTCCCACCTGCATGACCGGTGCCGGACCCCCACCCCACTTGGATGGATCGGTCCAGTTGGAACCTGTCCCGGTAGGCATGCCGGTACCGGTGGCTCCTGTGGCACCGGTCGCGCCCGTAATGCCGGTGGCTCCTGTGGCACCGGTCGCGCCCGTAATGCCAGCGGCTCCGGTTGCACCTGTCGCTCCAGTGATCCCTGCAGGGCCTGTTGGATAACCTGGTCCGGTTCCTGAATGCGGTACCGACGCTTGGCCGGGAGGTCCCGCAGGCGGCGCCTTTTGACGAAATACTGTCTTGTCATCGTCGGGTGGCGGTTCTTCACTAGCTGAGGACGGGCCAGGCACGGGAGGAATGGTTGGCGCAGGACCCGTGTGAGCGGGCCCCGTGGGAGTCGGCCCAGGCCCTTGCGTTACAACCGGATCCGCGTCCTCCGTTTTTAAAATATCGAGAATATCCGAGGGTTGATCCTGTGGCGCTGATGGCGGCTCAGCATCTCCGCCGGTCGCAGATTTTTCCTCGGACTTTTGCGGCGCGGGTGGCACTTGTTCGCGCAGGGTCAGCATTTGCGGATCATCCGGTGGCTCTTGACCTGCCGGAGGCATAGTTGGCGCGGGCGGTACTTGCCCGGGCGGCGTGGGGGTCTGCGGTGCGCTTGGAGGCGGCGGCGTCACTTGGCCTGGTTGTGGCGGTGTCTGTGGTGCAATCGAAGGCGTCGGCGTCACATATCCCGGTTGACCAGGTGTCTGCGGTGCATCAGGAGGCGTCGGCGACGCTTGCCCCGTTTGAGTTGGCGTCTGCGTTGGAATTGGAGGCACATGACCTGCTGGCGGTATCGGCGGCGTAGCCGGCTGCGCAGGCGGCATGGCAGGCGCAGAGGGTACTTGCGGACGCACTGGCGATTCCGCCGGTTGCGATCCCACGATATCGAGAATATCCGAAGGAGGCTGCTGCGGCTGACTTGGGTAACCCTGGCCTGGCGGCGGCACGGGCGTGTTGCTTACGGGTGGCGGTGCCGGTGCGGCCGATATTTTTTGTTTTAGCGAAATATATAACTGCGCTGGCAATCGGCTGGAGCGGTACAGCTGGTCGAGCGCAGCCAACGCTTGCGGCGCACTGCCAGGATCACGCTGCAACGAACTAACCAGGGCCGCTTCCAAGCCCGGAAAGTCAAGCTGGCCCTGCAGGAATTGGGCAAGCGCATTTTGAAACTCAGCCAACGTCGAAACCGCTCAAGATTTGTAGTCCGCAAAGCAACTTATTCATCCGTTACCTCACTGAAGTCGACGATCACAACAGTAACGTTGTCCGCGGCTTCTCTTTCCAGGACTGTATCGATCAAAGCGTGGCAGGCGTCCGAGCAACTCCCTTGACCCATCAACTCTTCGATTTCTTCCTCGGACAAGTCCTTGAACAGGCCGTCGCTACAAATAAGGTAACGGTCCTTATCCTCCAACTCATCCAGTTCGAGATCTACGTAAACTGACTTGAGACCCCCGACCGCGCGCGTAACAACATTGGCGGACGGATGATCCATCGCCTCGGCTTTGCCCAGGACACCTTGCGCGATCATTTCTTCGACTTCGCTATGGTCCGTTGTCACCTGTTTTAGCAACTCTCCTTCTCGCAAACGGTAAACACGACTGTCACCGACCCACATACTGACGACGTGCTTTTTGAAAGCCAGCAATGCGGCAAGGGTGGTTCCCATGACTTTGGCGTCTTCACCCTCGAGTGACATATCGTGCAATCGAACGTTTGCATCAAGCACCCGGTCTTCGACATCGTCGACAAACTCGCTCAGCTTGTCGTGGGAATCAACACCTCTCAATTTCGTTACCAACATTTGACTGGCGATGTCGCCGGCAGCATGACCACCCATGCCATCCGCTACCATCCACAGTCCCCGGCCCGGCAATTCCAGGCATGAGTCTTCGTTAACTTGCCGTTCGTTACCGACGTCAGTTCGACTGGCTGACGTCCAGGAAAATCCTGTTTCGCCACTCACGCCTGCTCTCCCACTGATTCAACATCGGCAACTTTTTCTTCGGGGGCAACCGTTTCCGGCACACTGCCCCAGGTACCTTCCAGAAGCCGGGCAAAACACTGCGGATCGGGCAGGTCAGGTGCAACCAATCCCATCGATGCGGACTCGTCAGCGCCTGGCGCCCACCAAATGCTGTAGGACCCAACCTGGAAACGAACGAGTTCGTGGCAGACAGAAGTCGCAAATGCATTGTTTGGCGTGCCTTCCAGGCGGAGTCCCCACTCACCCCCCTGCACAATCGGTTCGCTGCCTGCTTCTTTGTCCATCATCGAGTTGTCCAATGCCTGCAACGAGGTTGCCAACGCATCGACATCAACTTTTTCCTCGTCGAGCACGGACAGGGCCAGCGACTCCGCAGCATCGAACCAGTCGCTTGCTTCTTCGAGAATTTGAAATGGCTGAACGCCATCGCCCAGCGACGAGGCAAAAGTCAGCGGAAAATATCGGCCAACCTTATCGACACTTGGCATGATTATCCCTGCCCACCCTTTTTCGCCGCAGACACCCGGTAACAAGACGAACCGCCAAATCGGACTTGTCAGGTAGGTATTCAACCAGGCATCACCAAGACTTGCCTTGCTTTCGGCAACAGAACGTTGCAACCAGTCATCCCAATCGTCCAGGAAGTCGCGAGGCAGATCGCGCGTAACGAAGTCGCCGAGACTGGGAACTTTGCCGAAGAATCCTTGCACGATATTTATAGCGATTCAGGACAACGAAATTGTTCCAGGTCGTCAAAACGGAACGGGTTATACGCGCTGCGTGCGATCAATTCGTACGCTGCAGTGCGATTCCCGATCCTGAATTCGACTTGAAAATGCTCAGGTTGGCTCGCCTCGCTGATATTGGCCTTATCCAGTACGCGAAACCAGGCCCAGGGACCACGCTCGCGTATCATTGAAGCACTGCCAGGAATCGGCGGGCTCATTTCGATCCGAACCTCAGCATTTTGATCGGGTCCCGGCCATTCCATGTACTCCGTAATTTGCGGTCCGAAACCGTAGACGATTGTTTTGTCCGCAAGGCTGAGAGAGAACTGCGAGATCGTGGCGTCCATTCCCAATGGCGTCATTTCAAATCGCACCGAGGGCGTCGTTCCACCACCACGGAAGAATGTTTCTTTGATTGCGTTGGCCCGCTCGAATTGCCTGAGTGAATCTGCCGAAATTTTGATGGGCACTGCACCTGACGTACGGACACGCCACGGGCTTCTCGACATATCGACGTAACTCGCCAGGTACTGCCTGAAGAATGTATCGACGATTCCGCCGGGGCCAAAAAACTGGCCGAAATCGTCAAGGCGAATTTCCTGACTGCTGGTGCGCACGATCGGGTAGCGATTGCTGATTGCCTGTTGGCAGAAAGACAGGCCACGACTACGCCACTCGGTATTTATCTGTGCCGCAACACCTGAAAATGCCAGGCTCTGTGTTCGTGCGGCAGCGCTCGACAGCATGCTCTTCACCATGTCAGGTTGTCGGCTGGCCTCCATTTGCAGTTGCTGAATCACGGCTTGTCCCTGGCCTGCCACATGCGCCGGGATGTCGCCAGCGGGGCCCTGTTGACTGACGACCGTGGCCATAAATCGATACAATTCTTCAATCAGGGCAAGCAGGTGCTGGATTGGGGCTGAACTCGGGTCCTCACCGCCAACCATGTCGTCCACCCATTTGAACTTCGCTTCTACACGATTGAGTTTCCTGGCGGCCGCTGTAACGGCCCTGGGTGTCGCACGACCCAACAACTGATCCAGCCGACTGGAAGCTTTACTCGTTAAATCGTCCTTCTCGCCCGGCATGGACGGCAGCAAATCGAGCTGAGTTTCTCGCTGGACCCCTTTCAGCAACAACAAGAGCGGCGAGTTAACAGGGTCCGAAAGTATGTTCAGAATGTTGACCGCTTCTTGCGGCGACGAGAAAGGTGCCAGCTCAATGTCCATAATAAGCCCTTCGTACTGGCGGGCGAAGTCATCGAGATAAAGGTCCTTCACCCGACTCATCAGGAGCGCGTCTTCTGTCAACGGCGGTGTATAGGGACCCAGTATCCAGCTTTCGTTAGTTAGCTCTTTTGCGAGCACTGCTGATTCAACGACGAAAACTCGCTGGTATCCTTCTTTCGTATAGAACCCGGGAATTCCTTCATTCAGGTTGGCACGACTTTTTCTTGAAAAGACTATCTGCGAGCGCGGTCCCGCAGCAGCAAACACAGTGAAGTCCGGCAAATCCTGGCCGAGCCCCTTACGCTTGAGCCGGCTGTATACCCGTTCTTCGGTCGCCATTCTCGCCACGACACGTTGAGTTTGTTCAATCAGGCCAGGATCCAGTGGCAACGGCAATGGCATGGGCTGTTCAGCCAACAAGGCGTCCAGATGCGCGTACAAACTTTCACGTTGAACCGTATTGATTTCTCGCCGCATATTGCTGCTGAGATCGAATCGAATCCACGCGATGATTTCCGCTGCATCATAATGATCCAGCGAGTCGAGCATCAGGTATGCCTTCAATGCTTCGTATTGGAAATCGGGCGACGCGCCTCCCTCCTTGAGGTTATCTTCGAGACGCAGAATCAACCGGGGCAGCAGAACTTCGATCAGCAGCCGGCGGTAGGCACTGTCTGCCAGAGCTCCGAGTTTGTTTCCCTGGTAGAGCCCCAGCCTGGCCAAAAACTGGCCGCCGCTTTCGGTGTCCGCACTGCTCCCCGGGATATTTTGGACAGCATCCAACGCGGGCAAAACGACTAACGGATCGCGATTTTCCGTCGGTATATCGTCGACAGCCTGTGCTGCGAGCTGGGTCGCCGCCACGGTGGCATTAATCTGTGCAGTGTTGTTGGCATAACTGACCGCCCACCCGACGATAACCAATACAGTCAATCCCACGCTACCGATATACGCAGCTTTCTGCAGCCAGGCTCTCTGTAGCTCGACACGTCGATTCGTTCCGGCTATTTCCGATTCGGCGAACACGACCTTCTTGAAGAGAGACGTGATGAAATAGCTACGTCCCTGGCCACCGTGAGCGGGCAACATTTGCTCCTCGAGACCAAACGTCCTGGCGACGGTATTCATCAAGCGATCGATTGGTGTGCCTTCCTGCGTGCCACTCGTAAAGTAAATGCCACGGAGCATCGGTGCTTGTTCGAATCGACTGCCACGAAAGACATCGCCGAGAAAAGTTGAGATGGGTTCTTTAAGGGACGCCAGCTGTCGGGGAAATCCGTATATCGCTGCTCGACGCTTGATGTCCCGCTCGCCGCTGAGACGCCACAACACGCGCGAACTTAGCCGCTCAAGGATCGCATCAAATTCGCCGCCAAATCGATCAACCGCGTCGGAGGCAGAGCTGCTTTCATCCAGCGAGAATGTTGTACCGAGAATCTGCTCGCGTTCCGTGCGCCCGAGATCATCGAAGAACTCGGTGAAGCCCGCGACCAAATCGGTCTTCGTCAGAATCACGTATACCGGAAATCGAATGCCAAAGAATTCGTCGAGCTCCTGAATACGACTTTTTATGGCGCGGGCATGCGCCAGTCGTTCGGTCTCACTTTGGGTCATCAGATCCGAAAGACTGATCGCGACCAGTACGCCGTTGATAGGACGACGCTTGCGATATTTCTTGAGCAAGGCAAGAAAGCCGCGCCACGCTGAGCTGTCAACGTCGGCGTCACTATCCTGGGTCGTATATCGACCAGCAGTATCCAGGAGAATAGCTTCTTCCGTGAACCACCAGTCACAGTTTCGTGTTCCGCCGACACCGCGCAGTGCTTCCTTGCCGAAGCGATCTGCCAGCGGAAATTCGAGACCTGAATTTATGAGAGCCGTAGTTTTGCCGGAACCCGGCGGGCCGATGATGATGTACCAGGGCAGCTCATAAAGATTTAGAGAACCCTTGCTACCCTTGGATTGCTTGAGCACTTCCACCGCTTCCTCGAATCGCTTGCCCAGTGTCGCCACTTCTTCGGCAGAACGATCCGGTTCAGCTTCGCCGGCATCATCAACAAGGCTCTCAACCATTTGTTTGTTAGCGCGATTTGCACGCAATGCTTTGCGCAGGTGATTGAGCATCCACAGGACGATGACAACCAGGATCGTGATGAGGCGCGCATTCGTACTTTCGAGTGGGCGTGAGTCACCGATGCCTATCAACGGGCCGGCCAGATAAATCACCAATAGTATCGCCAGCAATCCCAGCACGGAGATAAACCATCGGTTGGTGAAAATTTTGAATATTCTTTTCATTGGCGACTCGCTCCCGCCACCAAGGTGATCTCGACGCGACGATTCATTGCCCGGTTGGCCGCGCTGTCATTGGGCACCACCGGTTCCGTGTCAGCCAACCCCTGGGAAGTCATGCGCGCTGGCTGGACCCGACTCGACAAAATCTGGCGCACCGCATTGGCTCGATCTTCCGACAGGACCCAGTTGGACGGAAACCGCAATGAGTTAATCGGTACATTGTCGGTATGCCCGCTAACCACCACCTGACCAGGCACCTGGTTGAGTGCATCAGCCACAGCCAGCAACAATGGTGCACTGGCGCTGCGCACCTCGGATCGGCCGGATGCGAACAGGCCGTCACCGCCAAGTGTCACAACCTGCCCACGGGCAATATCGGTCACAACTACCTGGTTTGCGTTGATTTGATCCTGAAGATAGTCACGCAAATCCAAACGCGGCGCAGTAGCGAATGCACGATCGCGAATCAGCGGCGGTACATTGCGGCCCAACGCTGCCATCTCGGCCATCGCCGGGTTCGCAGAGTTATTAATTGCTATGAGGAATCCATAGTACACAGCCAAAAGCAATCCGGCAGACACTGCGGCAACCACCCAAAGCGGCACATATCGCGCCAGCCGGGTGCGCTTGTCCTGCACACCGCGCCATCGCGGTGACAAGCTGTGCTCGATTTCTCCGCGATGCATGCGAATGGTTTGATACAGGTTGTCCTGTATGCCATCGAGCGTCGCGCGCCCTCGATCCTGCACGCGAAATTTTCCTTCAAAACCTAACGAGAGACACAGGTACATAAGCTCCAGCAAATGCAGGTTGCGCGCCGGCTCCTGAATCAGTCGCTCAAGCAACTGGAAGAACTTTTCGCCACCCCATGTTTCATTGTGAAAAGTGCCGAGAAGCGTTTGTGTCGCCCAAACGCTTTGGCTGCCCCAGGGCGTGTTCAAAACGGTTTCATCGATCGCCGTGCACAGCACATAGCGCGCACCCAGGATCACATCTGCCGGTTCGCTCTTTGAACGTGCGGCGGCTTCAAATTGTTGCACTTCCTGGCTCACGTGCTGGAAGAGGCTTTCCGGATCCGGGTGTGAAGCGCTGTCCCGAAGTTGTGCAATCAACGCGAGCAATGTCGTCGATGCTGCAGTTAGAGGATTCAGCCCACCTGATAAATCGGGGAGCCCGACGGATGCTGCCTGCTGCGGCGGTTGACCGTAAGCGGGCGGCTGTTGATAGGGTTGCTGTCGCGGTGGTGGCGCTGCTGGTGCGGGGCCTGGTGTTGCCGGACCACGACGTCCACCAGGCGTTGGTCGCAGTATTGTGCGATCGCCATCGCCGGAACCAAAAAACGGATCGTCGTTGCTCATCAGTTACCCCCTGATGGCCCAGAATTCGAGTTCGAGACCTGGAAATTCAGCGCCAACCTGTATGGCGATACCGCCGGATGCGGCAAGTTCTGCCCAATACTCGCTGGCCTTTTCGAGCTCAAAATAGGCGAAGCCGGCATGAAAAGGTATCTGCCGCGGCGCTGCCGGCAATGACCGCAGCGGAATGCCAGCCATCTGGGAATTAACCAGATCCCTGATTCTCTCTACGGAGCCAATTTTTACCACAGCCGGAAAGCGCTTCATGATCTCTTCCGTCGGCACGTCCGCGTGAACCGCCAGAACGAACATCGCTTCGGCAAACAATGTTCGGTCCGCGATGCTTGATACGCGAATTCCGTAACGGCGTTCTTTCAGTGGCAACGGCGTTGCTGCCTCTTTTTGCACCGTCGCGAAAGAATCTCGCAGCGCGATGATGACTGGCTCGAATGATCCGCGCAGGTCGTGGTGCTGGTAATCGGGAAGCTCGCGCGGTCGCCGACTGGTGCTGGTGAGCGTCGCGAGCTCCCCTGCCATGGAAACCAGGATGCGATATAGCTCTTCCGGGTGCAGCCCGTCTGTGATCGCCAGATGCGCGATTAACGGTTCATAACGATTAACCGCCTGCAACAGGAGAAAGTCTGCAAATTCAGCGGCACCACCTCGGCCAGACGCCGATACCCGGGTCGCGAGCGATTCTCCTCTTGCGTGTAACAGACCCTGCAGCTCAGTGAGAAAGCCCGCTAGTCTTGGTGCGCCCTGGCAGTTGAGCACCGTGGGAATGAAATCGTCTTTCAGTAGAACGTTTTTGTCAGACTCCTGTTCGATTACGTGTGCAACGGGAATGCAAGCGTATTCCTCACGTTGATCGCTCTCGAGCAGCAGTCGCATGCGCAGCGCACCGACATGCATTGGTGCTGCGGCAGAGTCCGTGCTTGAAATATCCGCAACATCCATTTCCCTGCGGATGTAGCGAGCCAGGCCTTCCTTATCGTGACTTTCGCTAATTTCGGTCTTGCCCTGCTGGCGAACCGGCAGTCCAAGATAGACCACCTGGTCGCGAATGTTTTCGTCCATTTCAATTGGCGTAGGCGGCGGATCATCCTCGGGAATATTGAATGGTGTGCCGTCCGGGAACACGCCAGTCGCAGCACTCACCGCGATCTTGCCAATTCGCAACAAATCCTTATCGATGCTTAATTGATCACACCCCCACGCACACGGCCTGAGCCCACGACTCCGTCCTTCGACAAACTGTTCCATGTAACGAACATGTTGTTGGAAATGCTGCGGTCTGAGAAACAGTCCTTCAGACCAGATAACTCTATTGCGCCATGACATTTAAACTTGCACCTATTTTGTGGCGACCGTCACCGCGAGGGCATCGACGTCGATTCTTAATTTGGTTTTCCTGAAAAACCTTCCGATAAAACCTTTTTTTGGCAGAGCCACTGACGCTCGCCATTGCGCGCTTTCTATATCTCTGAAAGCTGCCACTACTCCGATGAAACGTGTTTCTTTGCTGAATTCAGCTACCCACTCTCGCACTTCGCCGGGCTGCAGCATTATCTGGGTTCTGCCAAGCATATCGCCACCAAGGATGGCGGCATCGGGCTCGAAGAGAGAAAAGAAATCTGCGTTGTCGAACGCATCTCCGGACGCCAGCTGAAAAACAATAAGGTTCACTGGCGAAGGGCGGCCCTGGTAGTCCGGGTTTAAATCCTCTACTGCGGTAGCAACAGACTTCACTTTTACTGTTTTCGCTGCGTCCGCGTCCGCGGACATCAGCATCAACACAACAGCGGACAGCAGCAAGCCAACGCTCGCATAAAACGCATTTGACCTGCCTGGTCGCGCCTGCATCATGGAATGGACTTTCATGGTCTGCCTCTTCTTATAATTAGATCGTCGGTCAGCCGCCACACTCTATACGTTCATCCTACCTCGTGCGGACGTTAACCGTTGCATCTGTTCTTCGTAGGCCCGCGCGAACTCTTCACCAAACAATCGCTGGAAATTAGCGTCGGCGTCCTGCGTCATATCTTCGTAAAGTGTCTTGTACATTTCCCAATACTGCGAACTGCCCAGCATTCTGAGCATGCCTTTGGATTTGCGCTTGTCGAATCGTTTGCCAAGCTCCTCAGGATCAAAACGATCGAGCATGCTGTCGAAGGCTGCCCGCATGCCCGCCATCATGGCCATTTGGTGTGCCTTGATGTCCTCGAAGCCCTCGACATAGGAATCGACTGCATTCAGGTACGCGGGGTTGTGGTTCACAAGCAGGTACATTAGCGCCTCTGGCGCATTGGCTGAGGACTTCAACGCATTATTCTCAACCGAGCGCATCATCGTCATGGGCACACGAAATTGGCTTTTGACGGCAGCGCGCGCCTTCAGGACATCGATCAGGCCCTGGGTGGTAATGCCGAGTATTTGCCCCAGTGCAGCCAGGTTTTGCGGCGTCGCGGCGGCTTGCGCACTCGCCTGATCGAGACCGGCTGCCATCAACATTACCACGACGCCTTGTTGGTCCGACCCGGCAGCCATACCGGGCGCTTGCGTCGGCGGCGGTGGCGCCGCAGAAGGCTGATTATAGGTCCCCGATTGTTCCAGCGGAATTTCGTCCGGGGCTACAAACCCGGTCTTGTCCCAGTCGTCCCCAATAACATTCGTATCCGCAGGGTGTATAGCCTGCGGTGTCGGGGGAATGAAATTCTGATCCATCACGGATGCCTGGTCGGGCGCGGCACCCGGCCAACTCGGCGCGCTCGGCGCGTTCTGAGGTGTGGCGGGACCGTCAAACATATTCATAATGTCATCGCCACCGCCGCCGACTGACGGGCCCGCACCGAAACCGCCCGTTGGGCCAGTCACACCTGCTTGCATCGAAGCATCCAGGGACACTGCAATTTCGTAATCAGCAATCTGGATTGTGTCGCCATGGAACAGCTGCTGCTCCATGCCGTTACCGACAGGTTGGGCCGAACCATTCACGAAAGCACCGTTGGTACTGGTGTCTTTGAGCGAATAAGTACCGCCACGGCAAACGATCTGGGCGTGCTGGCTGGATACGAATTTCTCGGGGTCCGGCAAAACCCAGTCGTTATCGAGGGAGCGCCCGATCGCACCCCCTTGCGCGCCGAACACCTTGGTGCTGTCGGCGCCAAGTGCCTGACTGTGAAAGCTAGTGACGCGGAGCGTCAGAGCCATCGGAATCCACCTCTATTTCGATCGGTTAATTATTATTCTAGTTCGCCGTCCATGGCCCCGATTCGGACCACCCGCGCCCAAATTCCCTCGCAGGCGCCATCTCAAGGACAGCCACTAGTATAAACACAAGCCGACGGTGATCATAGCCGGGTTTGGAGAGCGCAACTGTTTATTAAACAACGAGTTAGGGCGCTCACTTGCAACTATCGCGCAAGATCCACGTTAATCGGCGACGCAGGCACCGAACGTGTGTAGGTGAATCAACTCATCCGGGCATTCCGACCGTCAGCGCCA
>Ga0209988_10002159_pt1 | contig 12976 bp, 11 predicted proteins | sample N075metaG_FD_183115 | JGI IMG/M metagenome (GOLD analysis project Ga0209988, IMG submission 183115) | Deep subsurface microbial communities from Kermadec Trench to uncover new lineages of life (NeLLi) - N075 metaG (SPAdes) (version 2) | ecosystem: Environmental > Aquatic > Marine > Ocean trench... | reverse complement strand
CACAAAGTGTTGATGATGGTATGGACGGATATGTAGTGGGAACCAGTGGAATTTACACCGGTAACCCTAACGAGTGTTGGTATGATGATGGCGAAGGCGGCATGCTTCCATGTATGGTAGATACAGGAGATATGGCATGGATGCTAACGGCAACAACATTGGTACTCTTCATGACTCCCGGCGTTGCATTCTTTTATGGAGGTTTATCCAGATCAAAGAACGCAGTAAACGTCATTGGCATGGTCTTTATTGTTATTGGCCTAATGTCAGTACAATGGGTTCTATGGGGATACTCACTATCATTCGCACCAAATGCAAATGAAGGCGCAAATCAATTCATGGGAAGTCTAGACTATGTTGGATTTAACATGGTATCAGCATGGGCACCATTAGGTGAACCAGGACCTTGTGTAGACACATGGTCTAATGCATACCAAATGCAACAGTTCAAAGATGAAGATGTTTGTAGTCAAGGTTGGCCAGGTACAGTACCTCACCAACTATTTGCAATGTTCCAAGCAACATTCGCAATTATCACCCCAGCACTAATTGTTGGTGGTTTGATTGACAGAATCAAATTCAGTGCATTAATCATATTCGTACTCATATGGGGTACCTTCGTATACGACCCAATAGCACACATGGTTTGGGGAGGCGGTCTCATAGGAAATGGATCATTAGACCTTGATCCAGACTTATCGCCATCATTCGCATTAGACTTTGCTGGTGGTACTGTGGTACACATTACTTCAGGATTCGCTGCATTGGCAGGAGCCTTAGTCCTTGGCAGAAGACTTGGATATGGCAAAGTTCCAATGGAACCACACAATATTCCAATGGTTGTACTTGGTGCATCCATACTATGGTTTGGTTGGTTTGGTTTCAACGCAGGAAGTGAAGTAATGGTAGACGGCATTACCGTAAGCGCATGGACTGTTACTAATACCGCAACTGGTATGGCATCAATCACATGGGTCTTAATGTCATGGGCACATACCGGAAAACCAAGTATTGTTGGAGCTGCAACAGGTGCAGTAGCAGGATTGGTAGCAATCACTCCAGCTTCAGGTTGGGTAGGTCCAATGGCTTCGATTATAATCGGTATTGCTGCTGGAACCGTTTGTTATGGATGTATAGCATTCAAGAATGCACGCAAATGGGACGACGCATTAGATGTATGGGGAGTACACGGAATGGGTGGTCTTACAGGTGCAATTTTGACTGGTACATTAGCTAGTCCACACGTTTGGGATACTGGAGACGGTATTGGCGCATGGACTGGTACTCCAGAAGGAATGGAACAGCAAGCAATCAGCATTATTGTGCAGCAATTTCAGTAGGCTACTCCTTTGGTGTTACCCTTATAATCTTCAAGGTAATGGATGCCATCTGGCCTGGCGGAATCAGAGTCACTCCTAAAGAAGAGGAGATTGGCATCGATTTGGCACAGCACGGCGAAAGAGCATACGTTAACGAATAGAAAAAACCCTTTTTTTCTTTTTATTTTTTTTAATACAAATCAATTTAGATTTGATCAATTTATCAAAATCATGTTAATCTCCACAGCCAAACTTAATTCAATCCTAAATGACTCAAATATTTTGATTATTGATACTCGCTCTTTCAAGGAATATTCTGAAAGTCATATTCCGGGAGCTGTCAATTTAGATCTTTTTGCATTTCATTGGATAGATACAACAAAAGAAGGAATACAAAATTTTAACAAACAAACAGAAATGATCTTTTCATTTGTCGGGATTAACTATGGCCAGAAAGTTATTTTTTATGATAATGTCTCTGGCATGTTAGCAGCAAGAGGTGTTTGGATGTTAGAATATTTTTCACACCAGGATGTATCTATGTTAGACGGTGGCATGAAAAAATGGAAAAAAGAAAACCAACCAATTGAAACAAAACCAAACCCATTCCAACCCTCAAAATTTTCTGGAAAAATCAACCCTGAAATAATTTCCAGTTATGAATATATTTTAGATAATATTGATACGTTGAAAATTATTGACGCTAGATCTGATGAAGAATATAATGGAACTATTGTAAGAGCAGCACAAATAGGTCATATTCCAAAATCTGTCAACATTGATTGGAGTCTGAATATCAATAATGACGGTACTTTCAAATCAGATGATGAACTATCCAAACTTTACCAAATTCCAAAAGATACTGAAATTGTGACTTATTGTCAAGGGGCTTATCGTGCTGCCAACACATTTCTTGTATTAAAGAAACTTGGTTTTACAAATGTCCGAGTTTATCTGGGCTCTTGGGGGGAATGGGGAAATATACTAGATTTACCTGTAGAAAAATAATCGCAAAAAATAAACCTTATCCATTACAGCAAACTATGAACTAATTACCATTAATCCAAAAATGGCAAATCCAAGCATAACGAGTGCAGGAATTAAAGTAATTATGAATTCTTTTGACATAGCCTTTCTATCTCCTACTTCTATTTTTCCTTATTCTTCCAAGAATATGTATTGTAAACCCTTTCTGGAACTAATTGTTTGAATGGTTGTGAACCACCCTCGTACCATTTTGTAAAGAACTCGTAAAGGTGAAGCCTTAGAGACTGTATGTAAACAATCAAACCTTCAATCATCATGATTCCTATTTGTCCTCCTATGATAAGCACAAGAGCCATTGGACTACTAATTCCTCCCAAGTTCTCAAAGGCCTGATTTACTGTAAGTAAAAGAGCTGCATGTACTAGAAGCATAATTCCTAATCGTGCATAACTGATTGAATGCGCTAGACATTCGATGGTTTTTCCAAGCAAAACCTCCATTATGACACTTACTATATCTCCTCCCTCATCCGGATGTTTTTTGGTATGTTTTATTCCACCAATTATCATCATTACAACACATACAAGTATGATAATAATTGAAACTCTAACAACTATCCATACAACTGCCCATTCTCCAACAAGTATGGAGACCCAAGGCACAGCTTCTGCGTGAACCTTTGAATACATATTCATTATATCATATCCAGAACCTATTGCCGCCATCATTACTCCAAAAACTCCTAACCACATGAACAAATTAGGAATAGCTTCAAAGATCAATGCATCTTTATCTTTCCTTTTAGCATAGTTGCGAATTCGTAAAAGAAAAGCCCATGATAGATGAATCACTCCTAAGAATAATGATATTTTTAGAATCATGATTACCTGATCAAATGTTAATTCTGCTACACTGATAGCACCTATCAACCACGAAATTGAATGAAGTGGTCCACCTTCATGTAATAGAGCTTGCATGCCTGCTAAGTGTTCTATATGAAATCCAAATATCTCTCCCTGAAAAATTCCAGCAAGCGCACCTGCTCCTCCTGACATTGCAAGTAACATTCCCCATCTTGATAGATTTCCCTGTCCTTTGAATTTGAACAAGAGTCCTAAACACATTAACAATATCCCGTGACCTAAATCTGCAAACATTAATCCATAAAATACAGGCCACATGAGTGCTATCATCCATGTAGGATCAAATTCTCCTCGCTTGGGAGTTCCTTGACTGTCAGTAATTACTTCATATGTTCTAACCCATCTGGGGTTATCCAACAAAACAGGAAGATTTGAAAGAGTCTCCTCATCTTTGATCTCTTCAGTAATTGATGTCCATTGACTTGTTACTTGTTTGAACTTTTTCTCCATTTTCTTGGGAATATATCCTTGAATAACTGCAAAATTTTTAGTACCTCCTGGTTTACGCAATGTTTCAAGAACTTCTTTTGCCACAAACGCATTTTCATGCATTGTTAGAATTTCACGGCGAATTTTTTTTGTAATGGATACTAATTCTTTTGAATTAGATTTTTGTTTTCCAATTAATTCTTTAATCTTTTCTTCTGCTAAAGAATACGCTTCACTTAGAACTTGAGGAAAATTTTTTGGTATGCTAAATGGATTAGAATTAAGTGCTCGCATAACTCTGAGAATCTTATCAGAGTCATCAATATCAGAAATTATTATAATAGCTAATTTTTCTTTAGATTCTAAATCGTATTTGAAAATTGGTATGTCTTCTAATGATCGTTCAATCTCACCATAATCTGAGGAATTAACTACAAATAGATTTGTATAAAAATAATTCATGGATCCAAAACCACTTAGATCAACTTTTAACTTGTTGACAACTTGTAATGTTTCTTTTAATGATTTGAATTCTTCTAAAGAATGATTAATCTTTGATTTTTCTTCTAACACTTCAGCTGCTTTGGTAATGCTGTCTGGGGTTTTCTCCAGATCTGTAATCATATCCTCAATCTCATCAATGTCCTGATTTTTCTTTTTAATCACAGTGCCTTTGAAAAGAATCTCCATGATGCCAACTCGAAGAGGAATATTCAATCCTTTTATCACATCTTCAATAAATTGATGTATTTTTTGTGCCCGTAAAAGAAGATCATCAATTTCAGGAGTAACTGTTTCATTATCCATCTCCATTTTATGGAACCATTCAAACTCAGTTAGACGTGATATTACTTTTGGAGTTTCAGTTCTTGGAAGTATAACGCTGCCCATTAAAAGTTCTGCAACAGCCACACTTCAAACGACCCTTATTACATTATAATATCTTTCTAAGTCCAAATTGAAAATATGAATTTTTTTTTGAATTACTGCAATTTCTCCCAAACATTAAAATCTATTATTAAATGAGCACTTCGTATTGGTACCTAATTCCTCATTACAACAAGCTATTGATAAAATTGTTGAGAAAACAGAAAAAGAAATTTTATTAGATCTAAAAAATTCAGTTTCAGACTCTAAACAAACACTAGATGATTCACTTTCTAAATTAGAACGAGAATATGATAAAATTATCTCAGATGGAAAAAAAGAAGCTGACAAAGTTGAAAAACAGATCGTTGGCAGTTCAGAACTAGATGTTAGAAACAAACAACTTTTGTTATTAGAAGAAGGAGTCACCAAAGTCTTTTCAAAAGCGTTAGATCAAATAGCAAATACTGAACGAAGTGGAGATTATTCAAATCTGATAAAGACTTTGTTAGATGAAGCAACTAAAATTTTAGGTACAACAGAAGTTATAGTTTTTACAAATACCAAAGATAAAGACGTAGTACAATCTGCATTGTCGAAATTTTCAGGAGCTGAATTATCATCTGATACAATTGATTGTATTGGTGGAATTATAATTAAATCAAAAAATGGTACGATGACATTTGATAATACCATTGATGCAAGAATTGAACGCTTGAAGCCTTTAATAAGGAAAGAAATTGCATCCACATTCGGAGTGGTGAATTAGAATGGGAGCTCAAGGTAGAATTGTTTGGGTAAGCGGTCCAGCAGTTAGAGCTGATGGTATGTCTGATGCAAAGATGTATGAAACTGTAACTGTAGGTAATGCAAAATTAGTAGGTGAAGTAATTAGATTAACTGGTGATGTAGCATTTATCCAAGTTTATGAATCAACCAGTGGGTTGAAACCAGGTGAGCCTGTAATTGGTACTGGAAATCCCCTTAGTGTATTATTAGGTCCTGGTATTATGGGACAAATTTATGATGGAATTCAAAGACCTCTAAGAGAATTATCAAAAGCCTCTGGTTCATTCATTGGAAGAGGTATTACAACTACTCCAGTTGATATGACAAAAAAATATCATTTTGTACCAACTGTTAGTGTTGGTGACGAAGTTGCTGGAGGAGATGTACTTGGAACTGTAAAAGAAACAGAACTTATTGATCACTCTATCATGGTTCCACCAGATCACCCTAGTAGAAAAATTACAAACATTATATCTGAAGGAGATTATGATGTAGAAACTGAAATTGCCATAACTGAGAAAGACGGGCAAACCATTTCACTTAAAATGTATCATAGATGGCCTGTAAGAAAACCAAGACCATTCAAAAGTCGCCATGATCCTATTATCCCACTTATTACTGGACAACGTGTAATAGACACGTTTTTCCCAATTGCAAAAGGGGGAACTGGTTCAATTCCTGGAGCATTTGGAACAGGAAAGACAGTTACATTACACCAAATTGCAAAATGGGCTAATGCTCACGTTGTTGTTTACATTGGCTGTGGTGAAAGAGGAAACGAGATGACTGAAGTATTAGTTGAATTCCCACTCCTCAAAGATCCAATTAGTGGAAAACCACTTATGGATAGAACTGTACTTGTTGCAAATACTAGTAACATGCCAGTTGCAGCAAGAGAAGCAAGTATCTACACTGGTGTAACAATTGCAGAATATTATAGAGATATGGGTAAAGACGTTGTACTTGTAGCAGACTCTACAAGTAGATGGGCAGAAGCACTCAGAGAAATGAGTGGTAGATTAGAAGAGATGCCAGCAGAAGAAGGCTATCCATCATATCTTGCATCACGATTAGCAGAATTTTATGAAAGAGCAGGTCGTGTTAGAGCACTGGGTAGTCCAGACCGTGATGGTTCAGTTACTTTAATTGGTGCTGTATCTCCATCAGGTGGTGATTTTACAGAACCAGTTACAACGCACACAATGAGATTCATTAAAACTTTCTGGGCTTTGGATGCAAAACTTGCTTACTCTAGACACTATCCATCAATCAACTGGATGAATAGCTATTCTGGTTATCTTACTGACACTGCAAAATGGTGGAGTAAAAATATCAGTGAAGATTGGTTAAGCGTGAGAGGTGAAGCATATTCAATTCTACAAAGAGAAGATACACTAAAAGAAATTGTTAGACTTTTAGGTCCAGAAGCATTACCTGATGAAGAAAAACTAATTCTTGAAGTTGCAAGAATGATTAAGATTGGTCTGTTACAGCAAAACTCATTTGATGATGTTGACACTTTTTGTAGTCCAAAAAAACAATACAAACTAATGAAATTATTGGTTGACTTTTACAATAAAGGTCAACAAGCAATAAAAGAAGGTGCAACACTAGCTGATATTCGTGCAATGCCAGTTATTGGTTCAATACTCAAAGCAAGAATGAATGTTAAAGATGATGAGCTGCAAAAACTTGATCTAATAGATAATGACATGCAAGAACAATTCAAAAAAATTACAGGAGTTAAAGTAACAAATTGACAGTAGAAGGTGGAGTTCAGTACAGTAAGATTGCTGAAATCAAAGGTCCATTAGTCGTTGTAGATGATGTTGACAATGCAGCATTTGATGAACTTGTTGAAATTGAAACTAGTGAAGGAGAACGAAGACTAGGTAAAGTTCTCGAAGTAGGAAACGGTAAAGCAATCGTTCAAGTTTTTGAGGGAACAACTGGATTATCTATCTCTGGAACAAAAGCAAAATTTGTAGGTAAAGTTATGGAAATGCCAGTATCAAAAGAAGTACTTGGTAGAGTATTTGATGGGCTAGGTAGACCAAAAGATGGACTACCAGATCCAATTGCTGATAAATTTGTTGATATTAATGGTGAACCAATGAATCCAGAACAACGCGAATATCCAAAGGACTTCATTCAAACTGGTATATCTGTAATTGATGGATTGATGACTCTAGTTAGGGGGCAAAAACTTCCAATCTTTTCAGGTTCTGGCATGTCTCATAATCTTTTGGCAGCACAAATAGCAAGACAAGCAACTGCTGTTGGAACAAAAGATGACTTTGCTGTGGTCTTTGCAGCAATTGGTGTACAATATAGTGAAGCAGAATATTTCAGACGAAGTCTTGAGGAATCTGGTGCACTAAAGAGAAGTGTTCTATTTCTAAATACAGCAGATGATCCTGCAATTGAAAGAATTATTACTCCACGTGTGGCTTTAACTGTCGCTGAATATTTGGCATTTGACTTAGGAATGCATGTTCTAGTTATAATGACTGACATGACAAATTATTGTGAAGCATTAAGAGAAATATCTGCAGCACGAGAAGAGGTTCCTGGAAGAAAAGGTTATCCTGGTTATCTTTACACCGACCTTTCAACAATCTATGAAAGAGCAGGTAAACTACAAGGAAGGAAAGGAAGTGTTACCCAAATTCCAATTTTATCAATGCCATCTGATGATATTACTCATCCAATCCCTGATCTAACTGGTTACATTACAGAAGGACAAATAGTAATTGGCAGAGATTTGTTCAGACAAGGAATTTACCCACCAATCAATATTTTGATGAGTCTTAGTAGACTGATGAAAGATGGAATTGGTGAAGGAGTTACAAGGGCAGATCATAGTGAAGTTGCTAATCAGGTTTATGATGCATATTCTAGAGCACAAGAAGTAAGAGCACTAGCAGGTATTGTAGGTAAAGCAGGACTAACTGAAATTGACTTGAAATACATGGAAGTTGGTGATATCTTTGAAAAAGAATTCCTTACACAAGCAATTGATGAGAACAGAACTATTGAAGAAACACTTGGAATTTTATGGAAGATTGTTTCTAAATTACCAAAGAACGAGATTACTAAAATTAAAGATAAATACATAGAACAATACTATAAGGAAGAATAAATAAATGTCATTTGGACAAAATGTTTCTGCTACAAAAATTGAACTTCTCAAATACAAAAAATCTGCTCAAGTTGCAATAATGGTTCAAAAAATTTTAGATGATAAACGTAAAGTTCTTTTACAAAATATTGAAGATATGATTGAAAAGGCTTCTAAAACAAGAGGTGGTATCTGGGATCCACTACAAGATATTTACAAATCTGTCAATGAAGCATATCTTTCATTAGGAACAGGAACAGTTGATTCTGTTGCTGAATCTACACCAGCTGCGATGCAAGTAGATGTTCATGTAAGAAGAGTGGTTGATGTAAAAATTCCTGCACTTACAGTAACTGAAAAAGATACAAAGTCAATGCCTTATGGATTTGCAGATACAAATTCTTCAATTGACAGAGCAGCAAAACAGATCAAAGAACTTCTCCCACAAATCTGTAAAGCAGCGGAATATGAAAATTCAATCTTTAGTCTTGCAAAAGCCCTTGAAAAGACACAAAAACTGCTTAATGCTTTAGAAAATGTAATAATTCCTCAATATCAACAAAACGTTAAATTCATCGCTTCTTCTCTTGAAGAGAAAGAAAGAGAAGAATTCGCAAAGTTAAAAAAAGTCAAAGCTAAGATAGTAAGTAGAAAATCATGGTAAAAGAAGAAATTAAAAAGTTACTTGAAAATTCCAAAAAAACACTAGATCACGATTATGATAATTTCGTAGAATCTATTAAAAATGATCTAACATCATTCAAAAACAAAACACTTGATCAAATTTAATTTTCTAACGTCATCATGATTTAAATATGGAATTATGAGAAATTCAAACAGATGAAACCTATTGTTTTATTGTTATCATTTGCAGCAATCGCATTAGTTGCAGCAGGTCTTACAGATGTAGCATATGCTCAAGAAGAAGCAACCGGTGGTATGAGTGATGGTTCCAAAGTCCTTGGCGCTGGTATCGCATTTGGTCTTGCAGCATTAGGTGCAGGTATTGGTTTAGGCCAAGTAGGTGCAGCAGGTCTTGCAGTAATTAGTGAGAATCCTGCACTACAGTCCAAAGTATTCATCTTTGTAGGTATGGTAGAATCAATTGCTATCTATGGCATAGTTATGATGTTTATCATCTTAGGACAATAAATCTCAATAAAATCTTTTTTCAATTTTAATTATATTTTAGCTGAGTTACATCTAGTACTCTTGAGCAATATCTACACTTGAGCACTCTTCCTTCCTTGTCAATCACATCCATTATTGATTCAATGTGTTCAGTACTGTTTGTTATACAATCTGGATTTGAGCACCGAAATATTCTATCTATCTCATTTGGAAGAGCAACCCTTCTCTTTTCAACTAACTTGTAATTTCTAATAATGTTAATTGTTGCATTTGGTACAATGACTGCAAGTTTGTTTGTATCGTCATCTTTTAGAAACTTGTTTTCTAATTTTATGATGTCCTTCTTCTTGAATTTGCCACTTGGAACATTCAGAGCTATGGTAATTAAACTTCCATCTTTACCATCAATTCTTAATGCGTTGAGAACCTGGAGACCTTTACCTTCATCAATGTGGTCAATTACAGTACCTTCCTTGATTCGTCGAACCAAAAGTTCGGACTGCTCCATCAGAATACTTTGTATAGTCACTGGTATATAATATTGAAAGAATGAACGAGTTCTATCAAAAAGATATCATCTCGATTAAAGAGTTTGATAAAGAAAAATTAGAGAAAATCTTTGCATCAACAGATAAGATAATGCAACTAAACTCTACAGAACGAAGAAAGATCTGTAAAGGTAATACTTTAGCTTACTTATTTTATGAGCCAAGTACTAGAACTCGTCTTAGTTTTGATTCTGCTATGGCATCAGTTGGTGGTAATTCATTAGGAATCTCTGATATTACTTCTTCTTCTGCACAAAAGGGTGAAAGTCTTGCTGATACTGTACGAATAATGTCAATTTACTCTGATGTCCTTGTTTTACGACACACTTTAGATGGTTCAAGTAAATTTGCAGCTGAAGTTTCAGAAAAACCTATTATCAATGCTGGAAGTGGAACAGAAGAGCATCCTACACAAGCAATTCAAGATTTGTTTACAATCAAGAAAGAAAAGAAAAAAATTGATGGTTTAAAAATTGGAATTATCGGGGATCTAAAATATGGGCGAACTGTTTATTCTCTGTTACATGGACTTGGAAACTATGATGTTGATGTTCATTTAATATCTCCAGAATCTCTCAGAGTTAGATCTGATTCAATTTATGAAATTAAAAAGAAATTATCTTATACAGAATCTACTGATATTGAAGAATACATTGATGAACTTGATGTTCTTTATGTAACAAGAATCCAAAAAGAGAGATTCCCTGATGAAGAAGAATATCTAAAAGTTAAAGGAAGTTATGTTGTAGGATTAGATTTACTAAAACAGATGAAAGATGATTCTATAATTTTACATCCTCTTCCAAGATTAGATGAAATCTCAACTGATATTGATAATACAAAAAATGCAAAATACTTTGAGCAAGCTGAATATGGAAAGCATGTACGCGCAGCTCTATTAGGCTTGATACTTAATGAGAATGGGTTTTAATTTATTTTAGAATCCGTATTCCATATATCTAAAGACATTTCAATATGATTAGTTGACGTCAACAAAAGTAATTCCAATATTTCCTTTAGATCTGGTTTTATTTCCAAGACAAGAACTACCACTTCGAATCTTTGAGCCTCGTTACAAGCAATTAGTTGATGATTGTATGCTAGGTGACGGTCAATTTGGTGTATGTTTGATTGATGAAAAAAATTCTGTAAATGGTTGGAATTCTCCTAAATTGATTGGGACAATTACTAAGATTACAAAGTGTAAAGATGTAGAGATTGATGGATTACAACTAAACATTGAGACCATAGGCAGAAGTTCCTTTAAAATTAAAAAAATTATTTCACCGTCAATTCCTCAACCAGCAAACTATGATCCACTTTCAGTAGAGGGACATCAAGAAATTTCAGAAATACATGAGAAAGTTGGAACTGAAAAGAAAATGTACATTCAAGCTGAAGTTGAAATGATTCCAGAAATTGATGAGAATATTTCATTAGACCAATGGAAAAGACTAGTTGAATTATGGAAAAAGAAAACTGTTACACAAGCATTGCCTCAAGTTGTTGAACCACATACCCTAGAACACGTTTTAGAGCAATACTATCTTACTACTGACACGCCTACAATTGATTATATTTATTCATTGTCTGCACTTGGTGCAAGTGACCCAAATGATCTTCAACCAATTTTGGAAGCAACAATAATGGATGATTTGATTCAAAAAGTTGAAGAATTACTAACAGTAAAATAATTCTGATGAAATAAGAATAATGTTGTCATTAATAAAATTTGTAATATTTGTAATGGCTGTCTGTTTACTATTTCCAGCAAGCAGTGTTTATGGACATGGATTAGGAATTGATACCATTTATTCAATAGATATCCAAGGAAAAGAAGTTTCAATTACAGTTGAAATGCCAATGTATTTTGAAAATGATCAAGAGCAGATCACAATTAGTGTAATGGAAAGAGAAACAAAAGAAAATGCAAAAAATGTCACATTTCTAATTGGTTTGTTTCATGAAAATAACCTGATTTTTAGAAACTATTTCTTTGCAGAAGATGGTATTTTATCAATTAAAGTAACACCAACACAAGAAGGAGAAATTACAATTTATGGTGAACAAGACTCTTTATTTGGAGCATGGTATGGAACTGAATCTAATCCTATAGAAATTACAGGACCCCTGTTTAATTCTGGAGGTTTGTACAATTTTGAGATTGAGATAAAAACCATTGATGAACCAACTAACATTATAGAAAACTCTGGTATCTATAATGCCAATTTGAGCATAGTTGATACTGTTACCTACATTCAAAAAGATGTAGAAAATCATGATGTAGAATTTCGTTTCAAGTCATATTTTGATAAAATCTCCAATTTTGAGTATGATCCTGAAGCTAAACAGGTAACATTTGAAATGCCATTTGACTGGAGTGAAAAACAAATGTCTCATGTACCTGTGGTCCATGTAGAAGCTCATTTTCCAAAAGATTTTACTGAATTTGTAACTCCTGGTTATTTAGGTTATGCAAATGGAATTGAACTATTCAAAGCTTCAGTAACAATTGATGATTATACCGAAGATGACGAGAGAATAGTTCATTTTATTTTGTTACAAGATCATCTAAGATTTTTGAAAAATCAAATGAAAAAATCAGACGAGCCATTACCTGAAAATATTGTATTTACACTATTTACTAGCAAAAATATGGAACTACCTTTAATTGCATATACAAAGAGTGAGGACTTTAAATTAAATCTCGCATGGGATCCTATAGTGATAGAACCCGGAATCAACACAACCTTTGTTTTTACCATTAGAGATGGACAAACTAGTGAACCGTTGAGAAATTCTGATTATACCTTTGTAATAATTCAAAATGGAAAGGAGATTCATCGTATATCAGGAACAGCG
>Ga0209988_10002157_pt1 | contig 12980 bp, 9 predicted proteins | sample N075metaG_FD_183115 | JGI IMG/M metagenome (GOLD analysis project Ga0209988, IMG submission 183115) | Deep subsurface microbial communities from Kermadec Trench to uncover new lineages of life (NeLLi) - N075 metaG (SPAdes) (version 2) | ecosystem: Environmental > Aquatic > Marine > Ocean trench... | reverse complement strand
AAAACTCTAAAAAAGGACTGATATTTGATGGCGAAATCCCGGGGATCCGGGATTTACTGGAATCAGATTTGCGGCAACTTTATCATTTATCGCAATGCAGCAAAATTATAAAAATCAATATTTATAAGCTTGCTTAGCATCATTATCGGAGATTAAATAGCGAAGACCAAATTGCCTTTTTTCACATCAATAGTAATCGTTTCACCCGCAGTATATTTGCCTGACAATATATCCTTTGCCAGGGGTGTTTCTAATTGGTTTTGTATCGCTCTTTTAAGAGGTCTTGCGCCATACACAGGATCAAATCCTGCATTGCCTAGTAGATCCAGTGCCGCAGGTGAAATTTGTAACTGCAGATCCAGTTCTTCAAGACGTTCCCTAAGATGGTTTATCTGGATATTGGCAATTTCCCTGACTTCTTCTTTCTGCAGAGCATGAAAGACCACGATATCATCAATTCGATTAACAAATTCTGGTCTAAAGTGCGCAGAGACGATATTCAGGACAATCTTTTTCATGTCTTCGTATTTATCTTTCTCACTATCAGCTTTTGCAGACAGGGCCTGGATTTCTTCCGAGCCCAGATTTGACGTCATGACGATGACTGTATTGCGAAAATCGACTGTTCGACCCTGACCATCCGTCAAACGTCCATCATCGAGCACCTGTAACAATACGTTAAGAACATCAGGGTGCGCCTTCTCTATCTCATCCAGTAATATCAGACTATAAGGTCTACGTCTGATCGCCTCGGTGAGATAGCCTCCCTGTTCATAGCCAATATATCCCGGAGGTGCGCCGATGAGTCTTGCGACAGCATGTTTTTCCATATATTCGGACATATCGATACGCACCAGTGCCTCTTCAGTATCGAACAGAAATTCTGCCAGTGTTTTGCAGAGTTCGGTTTTTCCTACACCGGTCGGCCCCAGGAACATGAAACTGCCGTTGGGGCGATCAGGATCTGACAATCCAGCTCGAGAGCGTCTAATGGCATCTGAGACCGAGGCAATGGCCTCCTTCTGACCAACCACTCTTTTGTGTAAAAAATCTTCCATCTGTAGAAGTTTTTCTTTTTCACCTTCCAGCATTCTGGCAACCGGGATGCCCGTCCATTTGGAGACAACCTCTGCAATTTCGTTTTCAGTGACTTTATTACGCAACAATTGTGTACTCTGAACTTCAGATTGTTGTAACTGTTCAAGTTCTTTTTCCAGTTCAGGAATAATTCCATATTGAAGTTCTGACAGTCGATTCAGATCTCCCGCGCGCCTGGCTGTTTCGAATTCCATGCGTGCACGTTCCAGTTTTTCCTTACTTTGCTGTGAGCCCTGTAAGGCGGCCTTCTCAGAAACCCAGATTTCTTCAAGATCCGAGTATTCTCTTTCAATACTTTCGATATCCTGTTCAAGAACCTTGAGACGTTTTTTTGTTGCCTCATCGGTTTCTTTCTTCAGGGCTTCTCGCTCTATCTTCATCTGGATAAGACGTCTTTCAAGACGATCCATAGATTCAGGTTTGGAGTCTAATTCTATGCTGATACGACTTGCTGCTTCATCGATAAGATCGATGGCCTTGTCTGGGAGTTGCCTGTCTGTGATATATCGATGGGAAAGTTTTGTCGCAGCGATGATCGCGGGATCTGTAATCTGAACATTGTGATGAACTTCATAACGTTCTTTCAAACCACGCAAGATGGCAATGGTATCCTCAAGGCTGGGCTCATTCACCAGGATTTTTTGAAAGCGTCTCTCCAGAGCTGCATCTTTTTCAATGTTTTCTCTGAATTCATTCAGGGTGGTGGCACCAATGCAATGCAATTCACCACGAGCCAGTGCTGGCTTCAGCATGTTCCCCGCATCCATTGAACCTTCTGCCTTGCCAGCACCGACCATGGTATGGACTTCATCGATAAATAAAATGATTTGGCCTTCCTGTTTGGCAAGATCATTGAGGACAGCCTTAAGGCGTTCTTCAAATTCCCCACGAAATTTTGCACCAGCGATTAACGCACCCATGTCCAGTGAAAGCAGGCGCTTATTCTTTAAGGCTTCAGGGACTTCGGCATTGATGATTCTCTGGGCAAGACCCTCAACAATGGCTGTTTTGCCGACCCCCGGCTCGCCAATTAATACAGGATTATTCTTGGTTCGTCTTTGCAGCACTTGTATTGTGCGTCTGATCTCTTCATCCCTGCCGATAACGGGATCAAGCTTGCCCTGCTCGGCAAGCTCAGTGAGGTCAATGGTATATTTTTCCAGGGCCTGACGGTTTTCCTCGGCATTAGGGTCATCTATATTTTGTCCATCACGAATATCATTGATAGCATTTTCAATACTTTTTTCGTTTGCCCCACAGGATTGCATCAGTCTGCCAAGTTCACCTTTATCTTCAATAGCAGCCAGAGCAAATAACTCACTCGCAATGTATTGATCATTTCTTTGCTGGGCGTATTTATCCGTCAGGTTTAATAAACGATCCAGATCCTTGGAGATATGAACTTCTCCCGCCGTGCCACTTACCTGAGCTAGTTTTTCCAGGGCATGTCCAAGTTGTGAGCGCAACAGGTTGGTGTTCATTCCTGAGGTATTTAAAATATGCCTGAGGCTACCGCCCTCTTGATCCAGCAAAGCGGTCATGAGATGAAGTGGTTCAATAAATTGGTGATCCCGCCCAAGAGCCAGGCTCTGTGCATCAGCCAGCGCCATTTGAAATTTTGAAGTTAGTTTGTCAGCCCGCATTAAAATTTTCCCTTGAATAGTAAAGTCTCATTTGTAAATGAGGGCAGAAATAAAGAATTCAAGCTGGATCCTTGAAGTGTGGGTCACGAAGCGTATTTCGCTGGCAATCAATCAAAAAAGAGAACTTATCTTCGCTCTTACTACTTCCATCATACGAGATACAAAAAGCAAGTCCCCCAATCTAATACACGCCAATATCAGTGTAAGAACGCGAGATCTTGGAGACTGCAACCACATAGGCAGCTGTGCGAAAATCATTTATCTTCTTATTAGATTCTTTGGCTTCACTGATCTGTTGGTAGGCAAGTCGCATGGTGTCATCGAGGCCCGAACGCACCAGATCCAGTTCGTCTGCACCGCGTACAATCTCTGCTTCAAGCCAGTCCGGGACATCATTACCAGTCATTGATTCAATCGCACTGATCACATGACGACCACGCATTTCATCATAACGTCGTTCCAAACGACCAAAACGGATGTGTGAAAGATTACGTATCCATTCGAAATAGGACACGGTAACACCACCTGCATTGACATAGGCATCAGGTAAAATCGTGACACCGCGCTTGTTGAGTATTTTATCTGCTTCAAAAGTAACAGGTCCGTTCGCTGCTTCACAGATAAGCCTGGTCTTAATATTTTCGGCATTGCTCGCCGAGATCTGAGACTCCAGTGCAGCAGGGATCAAAATATCACAATTTAACTCCAGTACTTTCAGGCCTTTTTCAGTGTAGGTGGCATCAGGGAAACCATGAACATTCCCATCGTTTTCGTTCATATATTGTCGGACATGTTCTACGCTTAATCCGTCATCATTAATTAAGGCACCATCCCGTTCAATGATGGCAATAATTTTTGCATTATCTTCCTCAGACAATAATTTTGCTGCGTGATAACCGACATTACCCAGACCCTGAATGACGATGCGCATATCACCCAGCTCGCCTTTGATACCTGCTGCCTTCAGATCGGCAGGATGTCGGAAAAATTCACGCAAGGCATAAACAACACCACGCCCCGTCGCTTCTGTGCGACCTTGTATACCGCCATGTTGCACTGGTTTGCCGGTAACACAGCCCTGGTAATCAATGTCTTCCGGATGAAGTTGTTTGTAGGTATCCATAATCCAGGCCATTTCCCTTTCACCGGTGCCTACGTCCGGTGCCGGGACATTAGTCGCCGGACTTAGAAATCCTTTGCGCACCAGTTCACGTGTGAAGCGCCGGGTGATAAGGTGCATTTCATCCCGGCTGTAGTCCCGTGGATTAATTATTAAGCCACCTTTCGATCCACCAAAAGGGACATCGACAATAGCGCATTTATAGGTCATCAGGGCTGCCAGTGCTTCTACTTCATCCTGGTTGACAATTTGTGCATATCGTATTCCCCCTTTTGCTGGTAAGCGATGTGAACTATGTGTGGCGCGCCAACCCGTGAAAACTTCAATTTTGTTCTTAATGGTGACAGGAAACTTGACCTGGAGTACGGCGTCGCAGGATTTAATAGCATTGGCAATTCCCGGGTCGGTGTCGAGCGCCTTAAATGCACGGTCCACCATATGATTGACATTTTCACTGAAGGTAGGGCGGGACTTTTTAGACGTCATGGCTGATTTCCTATTCACTTGTTTATGTTATATATACCCAAGATACTTGGAAATGCTAGCTGTTCTTGATTTCATTTCCAAGCTTAGTTTATGCTGGATTGACTATCCATCCAAATCAGGCTTGCCATGCGACCAGTAGTCCCATTCCGGCGATGGGAAAAAAAACGTGTTTGCTCAGAATACGTGCAATAGGGGCTGGTTAAAATATGCCCCACCTGCAGAGTAGTCAACTGCTTGCTCACTAATTGTTTTAGATCCATCAACCAATGTCCCACACTCGTTTCAGTAAAACATCCTTCAGCTCCCGCAAATACTTTTCTGGCAGCATTATAAACAGGAGCATCAATTTCATAGTAATCTGTGCTAATACAAGGTCCAAGCCAGGCCAGAATTTTTTCATTAGGACAGGTAAATTTTTCAATAGCAACAGTTATGATGTCTTTGCTAAAGCTTTGCCATCCAACATGAATCGCCGCAACCTGCGTTCCTTCATCATCACATAATAATAGAGGCAGGCAGTCTGCCGTCATAACAACGCAAACCTTGTTTGCTTCTTTTGAGTAACTGCCATCCGCAACTTTATCCGTGAGCTCTGAATCCATTTGGGAATCAATCTGTATAATATTATTTCTATGAACCTGATTAAGCCACACAGGTTCGGCGGGTAACTTCAATTCTTTAGCAAGTCGTTCCCTGTTCGTCAAAACACAGCTTTGTTCATCGTTTACATGTGTTCCGAGGTTGAGTTGATCATAGGGAGGTTTACTGATCCCACCAGAACGCAGGGTAGTCCCGGCATGAATGTGTGCAGGCGCAGGCCAGTCTGCAGCAAGCCAACTAACTTTACATGGGTCATTTTTCATTGCTGTTTTGCATCTAATTCAAGTGAATCGATAAGTTTTGTCATATCTTCGGGGATGGGTGCTTCCCATCTCATCGATTCATTACTCTGTGGATGCTGCAGTTGAATGGCGCGTGCATGCAGGGCCTGTCTTAGAAACGAAGTGATGATACTGGCAAGCTTCGGATCCATTCCCTTCACCAGTTGTTTCTTGGTGCCATACACAGGATCGCCAATGATAGGGTAGTGGTACCATGCCATATGCACACGAATCTGATGCGTCCTGCCGGTCTCAAGATTGACCTGTAACTGTGTGTGATGTCTGTATTTCTTAATGATGCGATAATGTGTCGTTGCTGTTCGACCATTTTTTACAACCGCCATCCTGGTGCGATGTTTTGGGTGTCTGCCTACAGGCTGGTCGATAGTGCCTCCCGCCGTCATCACGCCAGTGACAATGGTTACATATTCACGGCGCATATTGCGTGCCTGTAACTGTTTAACCAAAGCGGTATGACTCTGTGGTGTGCGTGCTATCACCAGCAAACCGGAGGTATCTTTATCAAGTCGGTGAACGATTCCTGCGCGGGGCAGCTGTTCGAGTTGTTGCTCATGGTGTAACAGGGCATTCATCAGTGTGTGTTGTGGGTTGCCTGCGCCTGGATGAACGATCAAACCCGCAGGTTTATTAATAATGATTAAATGTTCATCTTCAAAGACAATTTCCAGGGGGATATTTTCCGGCGAGGCCGAAATCTGAACTTCGACTTCTGCCTGTATCTCGACCTGCTCGCCGCCCTGGATCTTGTCGCGTGGGCGCAATGTTTTTTTATCAATTAGTACATAACCATCGCGTATCCAGCCCTGCAGTCTGGCACGAGAATGCTCAGGCAAAAGTATCGCCAATGCCTGATCAAGGCGTTTTCCTGACCATCTCATCAGGAATGACAGTACTAATTTTTATATGTTCATTCATAGTGTTTTGGTTCTAAAGATACATTATGTCGTAAACCCCAGAAATTAACGCTAATATTTATTCTGAAAACTGTTCTGAAATTTTGCTCTGGGTTACAGATTAAGATAATCTTGAGCGTATGAAAAAAATTATCATATCTTTCTTTATTATTGTGCTTTCGGGTTGTTCCTACTTTCAGGACAAAGGTGATGAAACAGAACTATGGCCTGCAGAAAGATTGTATGCAGAAGCACGTGGCGCGCTTGATTCAGGCAGTTATGAAAAGGCAGTAGAGCTGTATGAAAAGCTGGAGGCCAGATTTCCATTTGGTACTTTTGGTCAACAGGCAATTCTGGATCTGGCTTATGCCTATTTCAAGAATGATGAACCTGATGCATGCGTATCAACTGCGGAGCGTTTCATCAAACTTTACCCGCAAAATGCCCATGTAGATTATGCCTATTATCTAAGGGGGCTGGCGAATATGCAACGCGGTAAAGGTTGGACCGAAAGATTTCTGCCACTTGATGAGTCACAGCGGGATCCTGCTTCATCCCTGTGGGCGTTTGAGGATTTTTCTGAATTAGTAAATCGTTATCCAGATAGTCAATATGCCGCAGATGCCAAGTTAAGGATGAAGCATCTGAGAAATATCCTGGCGGAACATGAGGTTCATGTGGCGCGATATTATATGCGTCGAGGTGCATATGTCGCAGCGGCCAATCGGGCTCGATATGTGATTGAGAAGTACCCACGCACACCTTCAATACCTGATGCACTGGTAATCATGGCCAAAGCCTACAAGATAATGGAGCTGGATGAATTATCTGATGATGCAGTGCGTGTGCTTGAATTAAATTATCCGAACAACCCTGGGATCTTTGAAGTAAGAGCACTAACTCTTCAATAAAATCCTTGCCTCTAGACTTCTTTATAAGCTGAAGTGATGGGGTATCTTCGATCGCGACCGAATGCGCGTTTGCTGATCTTTACTCCTGGGGCTGCCTGACGACGTTTATATTCATTTCGATCGACCAGTAAAACTATCTGTTTTACGATTTCAGCATCAAACCCTGATTCGATAATTTCAGCAGGACTCTGATCAAGCTCAATATATCTTTCCAATATAGGATCAAGTATGTCATAAGGTGGTAGAGAATCTTCGTCTTTTTGATCTTCTCTGAGTTCCGCGCTGGGGGGTCGATCAATGACGCGTTGAGGAATAATCTGTTGTTGCTCATTTCTCCATTTTGCCAGCTCAAAAACCATTAGCTTGGGAATGTCTTTTAAAGGGGCAAAACCACCGGCCATATCTCCGTAGAGCGTCGCATAACCAACTGACATTTCACTTTTATTGCCTGTGGTAAGCACCAGTTTTCCGGTCTTGTTAGAGATGGCCATGAGTAATATCCCGCGGCATCGGGCCTGAATATTTTCTTCCGTTGTATCTGCAGGACTGTTTGCAAAACGCTCACTTAGGAGATTATTGAATGCCGAAAATGCTTCGCCAATGGGGATGATGCTGAACTTTACCCCAAGGGTTTCTGCCTGAGATTGTGCATCTTCATTGCTCATAGATGCTGTGTACTGTGAAGGCATTATTAATACCTCGACATTTTCGGCACCTAATGCATCAACAGCGATACAAAGGGTTAATGCAGAATCAATCCCGCCTGAAAGACCGATCACTGCGCCAGTGAAACCATTTTTCTGCACATAATCTTTTACACCCAGTACCAGGGCTGTGTAGATACTTTCTTTCTCAGATAACGCAGAGTAAGTGTAGCCATCTGCAACGGAGAATTTTTCATCATGTGTTTCTGAATATCGGACAAGATAAAGGCCTTCTATAAATTGTGGTGCCCGGAAAACTATCTTTCCTCTATTGTTGACAGCCATTGAATCACCATCAAAAACCAGTTCATCTTGCCCACCGACAAGGTTGGTGTAAATGATATCCAGACCTGATTCCAGTGCACGTGATTTGAGTAACTCTTCTCTTATGGCCGCTTTTTCAGAATGATATGGTGATGCATTGATATTGATTATTAGTTTTGCTCCCGCATCTTTTGCTCTCCGACAGGGGCAGTCTTCCCAAATGTCTTCGCAAATACTTAATGCCGTAGGGACGCCACAAAGGTCAAAGAGGATTGTTTCATCTCCAGGTTCAAAATATCTTTTCTCATCAAAGACACCGTAATTTGGTAACAGTTGTTTATGATAGGTCTCTTTTATAGTCCCTTCTCTCAAAAGACTACAACTATTGTATAGTTTGCCTTCTGCTAACAAAGGGTAGCCGATGATGACATCAATTTCGTGCGCTGCATTGCAAATATCTTTTAATGATTCATTGATTTGTAAATGTAATGCAGGTCTGAGCAATAAATCTTCTGGAGGATATGAGCTAATTGCCAACTCGGGAAATATAATAATATCTGCCTGATATTGTTGTTTTGCCCGGAGAATATTTTCGATGATAAGTTTTGTGTTCCCCTCAATGTCCCCCACACATAAATTGATCTGTGCAAGCGCAATCTGAATGTCTTTGTTGGCCATTAGTTTGAGGACCCGATTTTAATATAATGCTGTGTCTATGGTACACATTTCTGCTAAAAATAATATCAATGTGCAAAGACTTATATTGTAGCTAGCAACGATAATCTACGATACTTGCATGAGGTATAGTGTTCTGTCTGTATTATCAATTGGTCGTTTCCCTAAAGTCTTGAAATATTGAGAAAAGACAAGTTCGAAGTTTTTAATATCATAATTGTTAAAAATATCATTTCTATTTCTAAGTAACTTTTTCACCTGGCTATCTGATTTTGGAACAAATTCAATAATAAGTGTAAAAGTTATTTCTGATAAAAATTGCGCAATCATATCCAGAGATAAATTATTAGAGATAGCCAGGTGATGGATTAAACCCAGAGCCAGAGTGACATCAACAGGGCCCCTTTCTTTAAAAGAAAAGCGTTCTTTATTGTTCCAGCCAATCGCCGGGACAGGGTTTGTTAAATCCAATAACAACGGATATATATTCGTTGTTTTAGAATCAGTTATCGTCCTGTAATTTTGTTCTACACAAGCGGGGTCGATATCCCAGGCACAAACATAATCACTGTTTTTCGCCACTAATCTGCTGAATGTACCGTTATTGGCACCTAAATCCCAGGCAGAGCGGAAGCTCAGCATATCTAGAAATTCATTTACAATATCTTTCTTTAAGGACATGCTTGCTTCAGTATAATTATTATTGGAGTCATAATAATCATGCCATTCAGTGCCTACGGGCTCCCATTTTAGTTTTAAAACAGCCATTTTCAGACTGTCGATGATGGCATGGAATGATGTAATGGAAAATGATCCTTTAAGCTGATTTTCATCAATTTCTTTAGATGCATTTTTCGATTGTGTTCTCGCGTGTAAATGGATATGAATTGCTAAAGAGAAATTGAGTCTCGTTGTCAGGGGAAGTAGTTTGCTCGCCAGTTGCAGCGGTATTCCATCTATGTTTGTTTTAAATAACTGATTAAGTGAAATATCCGTTTTTGCCATTAATGCCAATGGTGCCAGAAAATGTTGGCAAAATTGCCTGTATGCAACCCAGGGTTGTCCCGGACTTGGTTTTTCGAATGACAGCGTATCGATAAAAATTGGTTTCCCCTTGTACAACTGAACATTGTATGAGCTGGCATCCTTTAGCGACAAACCCATAGAAAGAGCTTTTTGCTGTATATTCAAGGTTAATAACGCAGCTTCTTTCAGCTGACTAAAAGACCATTCGTAGGGGTAGGAGATAAAAGGCAGCTCAACGGGTTTAATTACTATAAATCCATCGCTGTCTAAACAATCAACGGCAACTTCCTCATGCGGGATCAGTAGCCCAAGCTCAATAAGTTCGTCATATAAACCAGAACTTTTGGCGTAATCATAATTCTCTTTATAGCTATGATTAATTTGCCTGTACAGGATAGCGTCTTTCCTGAAAAGAAAGCCCGAGGGGTCCCGGAATGAGCAGTCCAGTTTTTTGCTCATTTATTCACAACACAATTTTATTTTGGGTGCAAAGCTAATCTTGACCAGGCAGGTTATCATCATCTTGAGTATTTTCTGATTCAGTCTCTATGCCAAATATCTGAGCTACAAAAATCTTTAATCTGTACCAGTAAAGCTTGATGGTATACATAGCGCCTATTATTCCTGCTATTAACATTTGCAAGAGGAGACTGCCAGTTCCTGGGTCCAGATATGCAATGGCAGACTGGGAATAGCATAAACTAACGAATAAAATTGTTAGTAACCGAACAAATTTCATTTTATACACCCCCCTGTATTATTCAGGCGGATAGAAAATATTTGCTGGTTTCCATTCGACCTCATAATGGCTTCCCTCAATGCTGAATTCATGTATAGGGCCTGTATAGTCTTGTTGATGCGCATTTTTCTGATAATCATAATAACGAAAAAACCGCTTTCTATTATCACCTGGATTTATCTTCTCCAGTGATTGAGATTTAAAATATGTATCCCAATTCATAATATCACTGATAGTGGCAGGTATATCAAGCAATGATGCCTGAACGTCAGATACTCTGAAATCCGCGTTATCGTTCGGTCTTTTTATAGCCAACAAAGGTGATGCCAGGGAAGTCAGCCAATCGCGCGCTATAGCTCCCGTTGAAAAAGTGACAGGTGGACCTTGTCGGTAGTTTGGGGCCCATCCTCCGTGATCACCATGCACGATAATGAGTGTACTATCATATACGCCTAAATCTTTCATTTTCTGAAATAACATAGAAAGTGTATCAAGAGTACACCTTGACTGTATGGTTAAAGTTGTTCTATTCATCTTCGTGGGTTGACCGGCATATCTACATTGGTTATCGACAACCATCGGATTATGAGTATTCATGACGTGTATATACTTGTATACAGGTTCCTCCCTTTCGATACTCATTATCTGCGAAAACATATTCAGGAAAACTGTATGAGAAAAATAACTAAACTGAAAAATATTTTCACTTTTAGCCAGTTTCGAGACAAGCCAATCCTGGTTATTGTAGACATATTTCTTTATAAAATGTGGTGATACCCGGAATAAGGCAAGGTCTATGATTACAGCAGCATCTCTGAATTCTGCACTGGCACTTTTAATATTATCCAGATTATACATATTCGTATATGGCAAATTTGAATACCTGTTTATTAGATAATTTCCTCCACTTGCTATATCAATCTCATACCCTTCTTTATTTGCTGTGCTTAAAATAGTATGGCCCTGCAGAACTTTATCAACGTAAACATCTTTTGGCAGTTTATTAGAATACATTTCACCAGCTAAAAAAGCTGGTATCGCAAATTTTGTGTAGGGGAAAGCCCCAAGAGTTTCTCGATAATACACAAACCCCTGAAAAGCATCTTGATATTTGTCTTTTAGCCCTTCCTGATGTAACAGTTCATTAAAAACATCTGATTGAAAACCATCTGCGACGATATGAAGAATATTTTCATTCCTGGAAAATTTGAATAATTCAGATGGGTCTTTTATAGATGTTTTGATGCTTTCTTTATTTATTAAATCCCAATTCTCGTAACTTGTGTAGCATAGAGTTAGCAGTTGCAAGATTAAGATAAAAATCGCACTCTTAACAATAATCATTCCAAAATGCTGATAAAAAATATAAACAAGACCAAGAGCAATTATCCATATCCATCCATCTATCCATCCACGAAAAATATAATCATTCCAATTAATACTTCGTCCATCAAGTATGCCATAGTCCCATAACAGCACATTACCCTGAAACCAAATAAGCAGGCTGAACATAGCAAGTAAAGCTGAAATACGATGTGTATTTCTAACTGAAAGATTAATAACAGGAATGAATAGTAAAAATAAGATCAATACAGGGATGAGGCATAGCTTCATGACCCCGGGTAAAGAAGTCGTAAATTGTTCCAGGTTAGTTGTATACAATGAAAATGGACTGAATATAAAGATATTCATTAGTATGACCGCCATCATCATTATTGCCGTGGAATTTTTACTACGATAAGAAGTTATCATTAACGCCCCCTACACATAAATTGATCTGTGCAAGCGCAATCTGAATGTCTTTGTTGGCCATAAGTTTGAGGACCCGATTTTAATATAATGCTGTGTCTATGGGAGGTATGGTACACAATTCTATTAAAATAAAATCATGATCCTTGATTTATTATCAAATTATTGACACACACTGGGCAGCATATCCTTTATTAGTTCTGATTTATTTTGGAATTACGATGACCGCAGCTTATCTGCTTCACATTACTGTGGGGAAACCATTTTTATTACTTAAGGATAAAATTCGTCCATAATTTATAAATGAGTACATTCCTTTACTTGGTCAATTTCATTTAAGAAATTTTAAAAGGGACCAGTCTAGGATCCAGATATTATTTTTTCATCTGGATTTCGAGTTGCTAGGCTATCTAGAATCAACAGTGGCAAAGGAATTGCCACATCCTGATATAATCTCGCAATATGTTGTTTCCATAGTTGCTGGGCAAGCTGGTATTTTTTTGATTTCACCAGTGCCGTCATCTGCGCAGTAAAGAGTATGCGTTGTTGTTGTATATTCCAGTGGTTCCCTTGATTTAACAGGCTGGAAGAGTAAATGGCAATGGCTTCACTATCTCGCTGACTTAATGCATTTATAAGCCCTAGCCAGTTCAGCTGATCATCATTCAATCCATTTTTACATTTTGGTGTAACAGCAGTCCATATGGCATATAGTTCACTAGCTGTCAGGTAAGGGACAGTTAAGCTTGCAATAGCAACCAGGTTATTAA
>Ga0209988_10002154_pt1 | contig 12991 bp, 9 predicted proteins | sample N075metaG_FD_183115 | JGI IMG/M metagenome (GOLD analysis project Ga0209988, IMG submission 183115) | Deep subsurface microbial communities from Kermadec Trench to uncover new lineages of life (NeLLi) - N075 metaG (SPAdes) (version 2) | ecosystem: Environmental > Aquatic > Marine > Ocean trench... | reverse complement strand
GCTGCGCCTTGAAAAAGCCTATGACGACTGGAAGGACGACCGTTGGTCTGCCGATCCGTATTGCGATGCCCTGGTTCCATCGCAATACGATCCCAGTCTTGCGCCACCGGGCAAGCACATGATGACGGTCTTCGTACAGTATTGCCCGGTCGAGCCCGAGGGCGGCTGGACGGATGACAAACGCGACCAGTTCGGCCAGACGGTCATTAACCAGATCGCACAGTACAGTCCGGACTTCAAAGATCTGTTGCTGCACGTTGAGGTGCGCACACCCCGTGAAATCGAAGCTGAAACAGGGCTCACGGAAGGCAATATTTTCCAGGGTGAACTTACCTTCGACCAACTCCTGTTCAATCGACCGTTTCCGGGCTACGCGCAGTATCGCGGCCCGGTGAAAGGCATGTATATGTGCGGCTCCTCCACGCACCCAGGGGGCGGCGTCATGGGTGCGCCCGGTGCCAATGCGGCACGCGAAATTCTCCGTGACCTGCGCAGACCGGACACGACACCGGCTGAATTCAGCGATGATTGAGCGAATCGATGCAATCATCATTGGTGCCGGGCACAACGGCCTGGTCTGCGGTACCTATCTCGCTCGCGCCGGGCTAAAGGTATTGTTCCTTGAGGCGAGAGACGCAATCGGCGGCATGACCTCTGAGAGCACCATTGAGGAGGGTTATTACTCTCCCGGCCTCGCGCACACTGCACATCCATTGTGCCCGAAGATCCGCAAGGATCTCAGTCTCGACAAGTTTGGCTACTCCCCGGGCGCGGCGATAGAGACAATTGCACTTGATGGCGATGGCATGCATTTACGCATTGGGCCGAGTAGCGTATCGGGGGCTGGACTTGACGTTCAGGATGTAAATGCTTACGCCGAATTCAAAAAGGAGTTTCTCGGCTACGCAAGGGCGCTGCGCCCGTTGTTCGAAAACAGGCCGCCCCGCCTGAAAAACATGGATTTTGCGGACAAATCGACACTGGCGAAGCTGGGCTGGAATATTCGCATGGGCCTCGGTCGAGAATCCATGTATGAATTTCTGCGTGTTGCTGCGATCAACATTTACGATGTCCTCGAAGAAGTTTTCGATGACAAGCGGCTGAAAGGCGCATTGGCCGCAGACGCGGTATTCGGCCATCACATGGGGCCACGGTCGCCGGGAACGGTGCTCACATGGCTGACCCGTTTGTACGGAGAACTGAACGGGCCGATGTCTATTGTATGCGGCGGACAATCGCAACCCGGAAACGCACTGCTGCAAGCCGCTGAAGCTGCAGGCGCATCGTTTAGAACAGGCACCAAAGTGAAACGCATCCTCGTGGAAAAAGGCAAGGCGTTCGGTGTCGAGCTTGAAGGGGATGAATTGGTGAAGGCGAACATGATCGTCTCAAACGCAGACCCTCGGTCCACATTTCTCGACCTGGTCGGCGCAGCGGACCTTGATGCCCGGTTTAAACAGCGCGTATCGCAAATACGGGGCGCGGGCGATGTCGCCAAACTGCACCTTGCATTGTCCGGCGTACCGGAGTTTTCAGGTTTGTCAGAATCGGACATCAGTAACCGGCTGCTGATTGCGCCGACGGCAAAATACGTCGAGCACGCTTTCAACGATGCAAAATACGCGAAATGCTCAGCGAAACCGATCCTCGAGATCACTATTCCGAGTCTCCACAACGATGCGTTGGCACCTGCAGGCCACCATGTCATGTCGATTAACATCATGTACGTCCCCTACGACATGACGGGCAACGGGCACGAGCAAAAAGCGGCCTTCGCCTATGGCGTTATCTCCCAAATCGGTCGATTTTCACCCAATCTGAAATCCCTGGTCGTCAACCATGAGTTTTTGACACCGCGCGACATTGAGAGCCGCTATCACGTTCGCCAGGGACACTGGCATCATGGAGAAATGACCATCCACCAGTCATTCATGATGCGGCCCTTATACGGAGCCGCCCAATACAACTCGCCCATCGACGGCCTGTTCCTGTGTGGCGCAGGCACCCATCCAGGCGGAGGCCTGACCGGACTTCCCGGTCGAAACGCGGCCAAGCGAATCCTTGCAATGGGATCCGGATCATGACAGTTACCCAAGAACACTTTCGCCAGGCGATGCAACACACCCCTTTTCATGCGCGGCTTGCTGCCTTGTCACAAACCGAAGAATGGACCAGCTGGAACGGATACATGGCACCTCGTGTGCTGGATAAATTGTCCACAGAATATTTTGCGGTTCGCAGTTCCTGCTCCGTGATGGATATGTCACCCATGGAGAAATACCGCATCACCGGTGCTGACGCGTATCAGTTTCTCGACCGGCTGGTAATACGTGACCTGTCGGCCCTGAAGCCAGGCCGCGTCACCTATCTTGCCTGGTGCAATGATGAGGGCAAGTTGATAGACGATGGCACCTTGTTCCAGTTTGGCGAGAACGATTACCGACTATGTTCCCAACATCATCAACTGGACTGGCTGATGACGTCGTCGATGGGATTCGATGTGAATATTGAGGTGGAAACGCACAGGGTGGCTGCCCTGGCCGTGCAGGGCCCGACGTCGTATTCCGTACTGACCGAAGCGGGTATCGATGGGCTGGATGAATTAAGACCCTTCGGAACGCTCGACCTTAATTGCCGGGGCATTCCGGTGATGGTTTCGCGTACCGGCTATACCGGTGATCTCGGCTACGAACTTTGGGTCAGTCCGGACAATGCGCTGGAATTATGGGACGCGCTTTTTGCTGTCAAAACCCGTTACGATGTTCATGCGATAGGCTTGTCCACACTCGAAATGGTGCGCATTGAGGCCGGCTTCGTTATGCCGGGATTCGATTTCAATACTGCTGAGTCCACCGTACGCGCAAACTATGATCGTTCACCTTATGAAGTGGGTCTTGGTTGGCTGGTCAACATCGACAAGGGACCGTTTACAGGGCGCAAAGCCCTATTGGCGGAGAAACGTCGTCCCACAAGACGTCAACTTTCAAAAATCATCGTTGATGGCAACAAACCAGTCGGAGAAGCGTTTATTTTCGATCGAAAAAACGGCAAAGTGGTCGGCGAGATCAAATGCGCAACCTGGTCGCCAATACTCAAAGCCAATATTGCGTTGGCGGACATCGAATACACGCGCGGTAAATTGCCGAAAAACCTTTGGGCCAGGATTGATTATCAGCGTGAACTAAAGTGGCGGTCTACCTGGGCTAAATGCAAGACAACAGACAAACCGTTCTACAGCCCGGAGAACCGGTCTGCGACACCACCGAAGCGTTTTTAGACACCAGGCGACATTGGCGGCGAGATCGTCGTCCTCGCAGTGCCCTGGCCTGCTATGGAAACCGTGGCGCAAAATCTGGGCTCGCTGGACGGCAAAATCGTCATCGATATCTCGATGCCTGTCGAACAGGCAGAAGACGGTTACTATATTTCCGTTGTTGAGACCTCCAGTGCGGAGATGATCCAGTTGTGGAATCCCGGTGCCCCGGTGGTAAAAGCATTCGCGACCCAGGCCAGTTATGTGATCGACGATCCGGGAGTGGTGGGCGGACCCGTTACGGTACCCATAGCATCGGATGACCGCGAGGCAAAGGAGAAGGTGGCGAGAATCGTCGCTGCGATGGGCCTCGATCCGGTCGATGCCGGACCATTGCGGCTGTCACGCGAAATAGAGGCTTTGCAGCGTCTTTACATGGTACCGTTGATTCAGCGTCGTGCCGCGGCGTGGGAACCCTATTTCCGCCGCAGTTATTTTTGGGAGTGCATCTGGATTGACGAATACAGCGAACCGGTGGGCGATGCCGACGATCTGGCTGAATTTCCGGAGACTCAGGGCCCGGCGAAAGACTGCCCGGGCACCTGAATAGCGCCTGGCCACGCCGATACGATAGACTCTCCTCTCATTCTCCGGGCCGAGACCGGCTCAATGGCACGCATGAAGGGCGAAGTCCGATCGCAACATCCGACACTCCCCTCCCGAGCAAACGAAAATTAGAGAAGTGATGGCTGCAGCCGGCCGTGCTGTTAGCGAACAGACAGGTATGAAATGAGCAACTCCAATATCGCCAACCTGATGACGACGCTCGACGTGACACGCAAGGGTGCTGAGCGAATCACCGACATCGTCAATGCAGGCGCCGCTCTTCTGCTGGAGGAAGGATTTTCGTCATTGACCAAAAGACGCATTGCCAAACGTCTGGGCATCAGCCACGGCAACGTTAGCTATTATTTTCCCACACGCGAATCACTTTGGCACGCCGTCATTGATTGCGAATTAGGCAAATACTACGAGCGTCATCAGGGAGATCTTCGCTCCGATCCAGACGATCCGCAGGCACAATTTGATGAATTTGTGGTCCGCTGGATCGATGAGTACAACGACCGTGTTATGCGTGTATTTTTCTCCCACATTATTGCCTATGCGGAAATAAATGAGGCCGTGGCAAGATTGCGCAATGAAGTCTATGAGTCATTTTTTGACCGGACCATTACATTGGCACGAGCATTGGAACTTGGCATAGAGGAGGATGAACTCGAGCGACGAGTTCTCGAAGTGATGGTGGTGCTGGAAGGCCTGCAAGCGATTTCTGCATTTCGACCGGAACTGTTGGGACGAAATTATGAATTCAAGCAACGGCTGCTGCGGCGCGTAAACCTCATCATCCGTGGCGATTAGGTCGCACCCGATGACTGCGAAGTCGAAGTACAAAACAGCGGCGTGGATGCAGGATACTCTCAGGGAGGGATTTGCACTGCTGGGTGCTGGAAGGTTGGATGAGGCATCTGCATGCTGTAAGCGGCTCCTGGGCGCCAAGCCTGATCTCGTGGAAGCACACTTCCTCGTAGGACTCGTAGCCACAGAACTCAAGCAAAACTGGACCGCCGTCAGCGCGTTTGGTTCGGTTACGACATTGAAGGACGACCACGGTGCGGCATGGGCGCATCTGGCGAGGCTATTGATGGTTGCCGGGCAACCTGGCCGTGCGGACCTGGCGCTGGAAAAAGCGGTGAAGCACCATGATGGCAATCCGATGGTGCTGGATCTTATTGGTGCAACGTACAGCTTGCTTGGTGATCAGCAGGAAGCATCGGCGTGGATCGAAAAAGCAGTGCGCAAAGATCCCAGGAGCGTGCCGATCCTCGTGAACCAGGCAAATAACCACATGTTTCTCGGCAGACTCGATGAGGCAGAGGCGGTGTTGGGCACAGTTCTTCAAATGCAAGCAGGGAATCCAAGTGCAAACTGGATCCTGTCAAATGTTCGTAAAACAGAAAACCGGGACCATATCGAGCAATTGGAGCAAATGGTGCAACAGGAGCATCGGAATCCACGTGCGCTCGCATTTCTCAATTACGGTCTCGGCAAGGAGCTCGAAGACCTGGAGGAGTGGGACCAGGCATTCGAGGCGTTTGCCCGCGGTGCGAAAGCTCGTCGCAGTACAATCGAATTCGATGAGCCATCAGAGGTCGAGATGTACCAGGCATTTGGCGAAGTATTCACGTCCGAGTGGCTGGAGCAAAATGCGGGTGGGCATGACGCCCCATCCCCAATTTTTGTTGTGGGGCAACCCAGAAGTGGCACCACCCTGGTCGAGAGAATTATTACCAGTCATTCGCAAGTGCATTCGGCCGGGGAGTTAAGGCAATTCGGGACCAGTATCCGCAGGTTGACGGACTACCGTGAGGCAACGCGGAACTCTGCCAAACTAGCGGGCCTCGCTGCAAAAGTTGACTGCCAAAAACTGGGCAAAGCCTACATGGCGACGACCGCAAAAATGCGCGGCTCGGTGCCACGATTTGTGGACAAACTGCCGCCGAATTATCTGTATCTGCCGCTGATTCTAAAAGCACTGCCCAAAGCAAAGATCATTCACCTGACACGGAACCCGATGGATGCCTGTTTCTCAAGTTTCAAGCAGCTGTTTGCGGATGCGTATCCGCATTCCTATGACCAGGCCGAAATGGCGCGACATCATGCCCGCTATTATCACATGATGGCACTTTGGCGTGAGCGGTTCGGCAGTCGGTTTTTCGATATCGCCTATGAAGACACTGCTCGCGACCTCGAACCGAACGCCCGTGCACTGATCGAGTTTCTCGAGTTGCCGTGGGAGGACGCCTGCCTGCATTTCCACGAACAGGACGCCGCGGTAACAACGGCAAGCGCGGTGCAAGTCCGCGAACCGGCTCACACGCGGTCAATTGGACGCTGGCGACGCTACGAAAAACAGCTTGATCTCATGCGAAAGACACTGCAGGTTGAGGGCGTGCCGATTGACGATCACTGAATAAATGTGGTTTTTTTTACACTGTTTTTTTGGCCTATAGGCTAGGACATATGCAGTTTTCTGATATCCCCCTGCATTCTGTTGCAAAAAAACCCGGTGGGGCGTAGTCTCAAGAGACATCATTGAAATAGCCCATCCGGGCAATTCACAGGACGGTGTATGACGCTGGGGGACAAAATGGCAGTCAGGAAAGCGCAGTTCGGAACGAATTCAGAATTTACCCATTCACTCAATGAAGATGGTTCCTGCAAACCGGAACGAACGGCTTTGGCACAGGCGATATCTTTAGCGCTCATTGCGGGCGTTGCATCAGGTCCAGTGCTCGCGCAGGAACCCCTGCTAGAGGAAATCATCGTTACTGCCACGAAGCGTGCCGAATCGGTGATGGATGTGCCACTGGCAATCACGGCATTGAGTGGCGATTTTATCCGTGAAACCAACCTGAATGACGTCAAAGACCTGATCGCGTTCACGCCCGGCATTACAGGCAACAGTCAGGACAGTTTCCTCGACTTTGTCAGCGTTCGAGGCATTCGTACGATCGATTTCGGTAACGGCGGCGACCCCTCTGTCAGTATGTACAAGAACGGGCTTTACCAGGGTCGAACCGGTTCTGCGGTTTCCAGTCTCTACGACGTCGAACGCGCCGAGGTTTTGCGCGGGCCGCAGGGATTCCTTTTCGGCAGGAATTCAGTCAGCGGTGCTATGAATATCATTACGACAAAGCCGAATATCGGTGAAACAGGCGGGTATGCCGAACTTGACGTGGGTGAGCGCGGTCATGTCGTGTTCGAAGGCGCCATCAATATGCCCACCAGCGAAAAATTCGCACTGCGCCTGGCTGGCTATCACTCCGAAGAGGACGGCTACGTCAAGAATCTTGCCGGTGGGCCGGACCTGATCGCCCATGACAAGTCTGCATTTCGCTTATCCGGTCGGTATGAATCGGACAAATGGTCCACGGATTTCATGATCGAGTACGAGGATAGAGACCAGACCGGAACCGTCTATCGTCAAACGGGGCAAGGCAACGCTTTTGATGTCCACCACACGCGTTTGAACGGGGGCGAGCCGATTGAAGTTTCGTCGGACCGTCGGAATGTCAACAACGATAACAGTCTGGACAGTCTCGACGAGACCAAGATTTTATCATTAGGCTTGTTCATCGATTACGACATGGGTTGGGGTACTTTCTCGTCGATCACGGGCTTTAAAGACCATGAATACGATTATGTCGAGGATTTCGATGGCTCACCCATCGTTCTATTCAATTATGGTCAGGACCAGGAAGGCGACTACTTCGAACAGGAATTTCGCCTCACATCGGATTCGGACGGTCCGCTAAGCTGGTATGCCGGTGTGTCCTATTACAAGGAAAACATCGATACCATATTCCTTGGTCAGCAGGCGGAGGATGTCTATTGCCTGGGCTACTGGTATTACACGACCTGCCAGGAGTGGGGCGATTATTACCTTTACCTGGATGAGTACTACGGGGTTACGACCTATTCGGAAACCCTGATGTACTACTGGCGGGGCACCGATACCTGGGTGTCGTCTCCGGACGGATTGATCAACGACAGAAATGAAGTCATTGGCAAGTACAGCGGCTATTCGGCGTACGTCGACCTGAGCTACGAGTTCAATGACTCCTTCGATATGAGCGTCGGGTTGCGTTATAACTATGATGAGAAGGACTTTTCGCAAGAATCATTGCCGGATCCGGGCAATTCACTGCTTGCTTATAAGGTGCAAACTGGCTTTCAATCGCCGAACGGCCCGCTAACGGATAAGCAGGATTGGAACGAAACGACTTGGCGCGTCGTCGCAAACTGGCGCCCGAACGATTCAACCTTGCTATTCGCCAGCGTTACGACCGGCTACAAACCGGGCGGATTCGGTAGCTTCAACGTCGAGGGGCCCTCATGCTTCGATATCGTTTACGGCCACTGTGTCACTGACCCGGCGCTCGACCGTCCAGGCGATTTTGGCCCGGAAACCGTCATATCGTACGAGATCGGTTATAAAGGCACGATTATGAATGATCGGGCGCAAGTTTCGGTGAACGCATTCATCTACGATTACGAGGACCTGCAGGCGATCTTTGGCGTCGGTCCTATCGTCATCGTCGACAACATCGGTGAGGTGACCGGTACGGGTGTCGAGATGGACGTCACCATGGCGCTGGCGGAAAACTTCCGCATGCGAGTTGGCGGCTCATGGTTCGACTCCGAAGCGACGAATGTTCAGGCGTTCTGCCAAAACGGCGAGAATATTACGGGCGATGTGAATGTCTGTGAGGGCAACTCCATTCCGTGGGCGCCCGAATGGACGGCGTTCGCCATTCTAAATGCAAGTTTTCCGACCGGTAACGGCGAATTCTTTGGCAACCTGGCATGGACCTGGGAGGAAGACCACCGCGGTGACTGGCCTGACCCAAGTGTTGTTTTCCAGAACATTGAAGGCATTAATCAGACCGACATAGTGATCGGATATCGACAGGACAAATGGCACATCAGTGGGTACGTGGAGAATGTCTTCGACAACCTCTGGTATGACGGTAACTACTCGAACGACGATTCCGATCCCGTTTATTTGTATACTGAACATACATTTGGTCCGGCAAGGCCGCGCACCGCCGGAGTACGATTCGGCTACGCGTTCTGAGCCAGGCTACTAAGCTAAGGGTAGTACGCGATTGAAGTACTGCATGCCACCTGGGCTCAAGCCAGGTGGCTGCATTCAACGCCGGCAAGGCTTCAAGATATCTTTTAACCGGAAGTAAAGCATGCCGACAGCGAGCGCGGAGTTGGCGCCGTGATGAATCTTCAGGACAGGAGACTTCTCGAAAAATCGCGCGTCGTTTTGCTCTGCCGCGCGTGCTTCACCGATACCCAGATTCAGCGGGTGGAGGTGTCCGTTCGCACTATTGGCCAGTCCGCCGATGTACCGCTTGGAGCCAATGACCGAAAGCATTTCTTCCTGGCTAATCATGCGCACTTCATGCGGGTAGTTGAGTTTGCGTTTTTGCTCGACCTCCGCGCGAGTTCACTATGACCTACCGTAGGAATTTCTAAGATAAGATCGGCATAACGACCAAGAAGCCGGCGGTGAGTTTTCTCACCGCCGGTTTTTCTTTGGCCATCAGGTTGTTCTCAGACTGCCTCGACCAGCGCCGATTCCCGGACGGGTTTTACGAGCGTGACTGTCATTGTTTCTTGGCTGCTCTGTCTGTCTCTGAGCGGCGATAAAGCTCAGGATGATCTGCTTCATTCACGTCGCCTTCAACGTGTAACTCCGCACGCTCACTTACGGGCGAGATACCGATACACGGGCCAGGACACGGCCACCATTGCTACTGCATACAATGCGGTCTCCCGCTCTACGTATGCCTGGAACAAGGTAATAATCGTCCAGCCGATCAGGCACACGATTGTACTGTAAGGATGACCCCACGCGCGGTACGGGCGCTCGGCATCAGGCTCACGATTGCGCAGGATGAAAATGCCGGCAATTAACGCAAGATATAGCGGTACAAAGAAGAACACGGAAAGCAGCAGCAGGAATTCGAATCCGCCTACCATAATAAGGCCAACCGATACTATCCAGGTAAGCAGGACCGCAAATACCGGGTTGCCGCCTTTGCCGATTTTCTGTGCTCGCCGCGCCAGGAAACCATCTTCAGCAAGCGCCTGGAGTACCCTCGATCCACTCATGTATATGAGGTTCTGGTGACTCAGTAAAATCAGGATTGCGGCAGCAACGATGACAGTGCCGGCTGCCGGGTTGATAGCAAGTTCGAGGGCACGTGCCAGCGCCAGTTCGCTGCCCGCAAGCGACGCCAGTCCGACGCTTTTCACCAGTGCGAGATTCAGCAGCATATACAAAACAATGACGATCACCATGCCCTTGATGCAGGACCGTGCCACCGTACCGGCGCCACCCTTGATCTCGCCGCTGAAGTACGACGCATACAGCCAGCCGTCGTAGGTGAAAATGATCGTCGCGATCACCAGGCTCCAGTCGTTGAGCGAATTTTTTGTGGGCACCTGCTCAACGGTATCGGCAATCGGCGCCCCGACGAAAAACAGTACGAGCGACAGTCCGACAACGCCGAGACCGATCAACGCCGTTGCAGACTGTTGGATGAAGGAGCACAGGCCGATCCCGCGCAACTGGATGATGGCGAATAGCGACGTTATTGTGATGGCGAGCGTTGTACTCCATGCTTCCGACTCTGGAAAGAGAATGGCAACGAATTCCATGATGACCACCGCTTTCAGGGCGAGGTCGGCAGCATAAGTCAGCCAGTCGGCCCAGCCGATGACGAATCCGGCGTACGGGCCGTATGCACGGCGTATGAGAGAGTAGAAGCCGCCGGAGCGCGGCGTCATGCCGACCAGTTCGGCGGACACGGCGGTGCTCAGTAGTACGAACAAGCCGGCGAGCAGCCAAAATGCCAGGTACAAAGATGGCTTGGTTACGACCTCGGCGATTTCACCGGGGCCGCGCAGGATGCCCAGACCAATGACACCACCAACGGTCACGGCAAGTACAAATCTCTTGGGTAGTGGGCGTGTCAGATTCTGCTCTGTCATTTAAAGATTCGTTCCAGCAATACTCAAAAGCCCGAAACACCGCCAGGGTAGGCTTCGGCATCGTCTTCGGTGTGCCCGTTCATTTCGAATAGTTGGCTACCTGGCTACCTCAAGCGTCAGCTTCGACATCCTTATCTTCTTTATCACCTTTCGCTTCGTCACTGTTGCCGCGATTTTCCTGTTTGCATTCGCGTTTGTCATTGCCGACACGACCCTCTTCCTTACGGCAGTCTTGTTTGTCATCGCGATTCTCTTGCCGATCGTCGCGGCGATCTTTGCGTCTATTGTCAGCCACAATCAAGTCTGCATCGCCGACCGCATTTGAGCCAACCTCAACGTCATCGTTTGCTAAAATGGTGCAACTCAGAAAACCGAAAATGCTTAGTACGAATAGCCGAATAATCATTTGAATGCTCCTGAATCTGGAATGAACTGATCAGTCAATTAATATGATCTTCCCGTGCATACTTTGCAAGTTGGCGGCTGATCCGGGGCAATCCGATTGCGGAAAACTAACCTCGAGAAAAATACTTGGCGACGGTTCCGTTGCTTGCGAAATAATAGTAATGGTGTACGCGGTTCATTGGCCGCAGACTAAAAAAACGATAGCCCGGTCTTGTACCGGGCGTTTTTGTGCGCGTCACCCCGGCATTCAACGTCCGCATTACGCTGCGGACATCGCGAACGCTGACTTTTAGTCGAGTGCGGCTACACATAGACCTATCGCCCGACCATTTCTACTCCGAAAGCAGACGTCGCGAGAGCCAAGCAGTATGGTCTATTGCTTTCTACAACCAGTCTCAGCCACAGGCGCACCGACGCGTAGCGTGGGTTACCAAGTGCCGCCATCCCGATCGCTGCGCTCGAGCAAAGTAACCTGGTGTTCCGCGCTGCACGTAATTGGCCGCGACCAGGCCGTTAATTGCGGCGCCGATAACTGCGATGTTTTGAATGGATTCTAACACCGGGTACAATGAATCATTCAGTCTTGACTCCCGGAAAGGATTTGACCATGAAGTCGTCTGACCGCAACCTTGGAATGGACCGGCCGATCTCGCGAAGAGATCTTCTGCTGGGAATGGGTGCCTCCGCGGCAAGCGCCTTCGTGCCCGGCCGGGCATTCGCGGACGAGATGCTGCGGCTCGAAGACACCGGCGGGCCTGACTATCCGCCCGGCCTCACGGGGTTGCGCGGCAGTCACGTCGGATCATTCGAGGTCGCCCATCAACTCGCGCGGGAAGGCCGGCGCGATTGGGGCTCCGTGAATCAGCCCGATGCAGATCTCTACGACCTTGTGGTGGTCGGTGGCGGCGCCAGCGGACTCTCGGCCGCGTATTTCTATCGCCAGGGGCATCCTGGCGCCCGCATCCTGATCCTTGACAACCACGACGATTTTGGAGGCCACGCCAAACGCAACGAGTTGCAGGCTGCGGGCCGCACCCTCCTGACTCACGGCGGCAGCGAGCTTCTGGAAGGACCCGAAAACTATAGCGATGCTGCGAAAGGCCTTTTTCATGACCTTGGCATTCAACCGAAGCGCCTGAGTGCTGCCTTCGACGTCGACTTCTATAAAAGAAATGGGCTGACGGCCGGCCTGTATTTCGATCGTGAAACTTTCGGCGTCGATCGTACTCTCGCTTACCCGCTTGTGAACAGTCTTCATTATCAGGGATGGATCCCCGTTGCGGAGTCGTCGCTGTCACATGAAGAGGCGGTTCAGCAAATGCCAATCTCGGATGCCGCCAGGCGCGAGATGCTACGACTGCTGACCACAGGTAAAGATGCAGTCCCTGATTATTCGAATTCGGAGGAAGTCAAGTATCTGAACAGCATCAGCTATCGGGAATTCTTAAGCCGACACATGAACATTCGGGAACCGGAGATTTACGCAATCTTCGAAAATCTGATGTCGGACTGGTGCGTTGGAATCGAAGCTGTTCCGGCCACCCAGGCCTTTAACTGGGGCCTGCCAGGAGTCAATGCCACCAGTCGCGGCAGTGATAAGGAGCGGCTGAGTCGCTGGTTCGGGTCTGGCGCCCAGGAGCCTTCCATCTACCATTTTCCGGATGGCAATGCCTCGGTGGCTCGCATGCTTGTGCGCAGCATGAT
>Ga0209988_10002153_pt1 | contig 12991 bp, 16 predicted proteins | sample N075metaG_FD_183115 | JGI IMG/M metagenome (GOLD analysis project Ga0209988, IMG submission 183115) | Deep subsurface microbial communities from Kermadec Trench to uncover new lineages of life (NeLLi) - N075 metaG (SPAdes) (version 2) | ecosystem: Environmental > Aquatic > Marine > Ocean trench... | reverse complement strand
AAAAGGTGCAAGTCTCTTTTTGATGTGCGTGGAATAGAGACGAAGGCAACAACTCAGGACATATTACGTGCGGTCAGGGAATCAAGGATGGGCGAATAATGATTATTCGCCATACATTTCGCTGATGAGTTGCCGAAGGAATGTGGCATTCTGTGATGGTAACTTGTTCAGTTTTTTGATCAACTGACGTGTGGAGCATGTACGAATCTGGTCAATGGCAATTTTTGCTGATTTCCCTGCACAATGTGTTTGAATTCGGCTACATGTAGTCACAACGGCACTTTCCCGTAAAAACCTGAACATTCTCTTAACATTTGTTTACCATTATGCGCTTGCACCTAAGAAAGCAAGTCTGTATTTTGCTTGACAAATACACTTACATATAGTTCAATTTAATTAACTTAATTAATATCATGAGGTGATGTATGGAAACCCTAACCGCAAGTGATGCCAAACGAGAATTTGGTGAAATGTTACTCAAGGCGCAGCACGAACCTATTGCCATTAACCGCAATGGCAAGCCCGTTGCTGTCATGATCTCGGCTGTTGAATACGAACGACTTGAAGCCTTGAAAAAGATTTGTCTTAAATCAGAGTTAGCAAAGGGAATGAAGAGCCTGAAAAAAGGCAATCTTTTAGATGGGGATACGGTTTTCAAGGAACTAGAAGAGTATATTGAGAATGCCCCACTATAAGTTCACGCCAGAAGCGAAAGCCGATTTACAACAAATTATTGATGAATCCGACCGCTCTTTTGGAAAACAACAACGCCTGAAATACATCAGAGGATTACAGGAAAAAGCTAAAAAATTAGCAGAACGACCCGCCACAGGGACAAAACGTGATGACATGATCGTGGGCTTGAAAAGTGCTCAGTATGTCAGTCATATCATCTACTACGTCCAGCAAAATCAAGGCATTGCCATCATCCGAATACTTCACAAGCGCATGGATGCCAAGCGGCACTTTCCCGTAAAAACCTGAACACTTTCCCCGCAAACGGTTCAGTCTCTATGATTGGGTATCGGAAGATAAGCGTTTCATCATATGCATACGCTGTGCATAGATTGCTTCAAGGAAAATTTCTTGATTTTCAGAGAGTCTAAAAAATAAGGAATGCGGGAAGCCTTTTACAGACCATTTCCTAAATTCGTCGTGTTGTAACTGAGGGTGGGTTTTCGCTTCGTGATATACCCGACAGGCCAAGGGCTGAGCCTGAACAAAGTGTATTGCTTTTTCAGCCGCATCGACAAAACGCTCGGCTGTTTCCTGTCCCGCATTGTCTTTGTCCCATTTGGCAAAATCCATCAATTGACGCTTAAAAAGCCTACTTTTCTTAAGCGCCCACATTCAATTGCTCTCTAAAGTGCATTGCGAATATCTTGTAAATCCTCTTTATTCCACGCACTGTAATCACGTTCAGAGATGGATTGTAAAAGAAGGGTATTGATCTCTTGATTTTCGGACTGCTGAACAGTTTCCATGTAACGACGAATTAAATCCCTGATAAATTCGCTCGGGGTTTCGTATAAGCCATCATCACCCGTGATTTCGCCTACAAACTTTGCAAGTGGGGCTGGTAATGTCGCATTCAATCGCTTAATTGATTTGGTATGACTCATACTTAGATGGTAGTGTTTTGCGCAATAAATTTCAATGTAAGTGCAAATATTGCACGCTGCCAAACTGTTCACTACATTAGGAAATTTGCCAGGAACTTGATTGCCTAGCTGTAAAAATCCATTGATAGATTATCTTAAACTGTAAATAATGCGGAGAAGTCTCACCGATTACTCGCCATACATTTCGCTGATGAGTTGCCGAAGGAGCGTGGCATCTTGTGATGGTACTTTGTTCAGCTTTTTGATCAACCGACGTGTGGGAAATGTACGAATGTGGTTAACGGAAATTTCTGCTGGTTTCCCTGCACAATGTGTTTGAATTTGGCTACGCCAAGCCTCCCTGTCCAACTCCCCTCCATACCCTTTCTCCTAAGATTGTGATTGATCCAAAAGAGAAGCAAGCCGTATCGCGGTCTAACCTTTGCAGCTTCAAGCGTATTGAATGACTTAGGTGTATAGGCTGAAGGCCAAAGGTTTGTAGTGACCATTATACGTCATGATCTCATGATGCGGGTATTCATGAGTGCTAGCCTTCAGTCTTCAGCCTAAATATCTGATTGACCTATTTATCGCTGTTCAACATGGTTCGTGGGATTTGCTTGTTGTTCTTCCTTTGAGATGTGCAAAAAATGCCTAGTTCGGGTTCAAATTTTCCTCGAGCGTTGATTGTTCAGCTAGCGAGGCTTGGGGATCTTCTTCAATCGCTTCCAGTTCTTTCTTCTCTTCGTGAGAGATTCCCGGAGGCATCTTTTGATCTTCTTTGTCCTGCACCTCTTGTGTGTTTGGCGGAGATGTTTCCTGGCATTCAGGAGGCGATTTCATGGAATGGTGAAGATTGGCATGTCTTGGCTAAGGGGTCCAACGGCGATCTGAATCACACCTTCCCTCAAGTTGTTGAGTATTTTTCCCGTTTTCCGTCCACTCCCTACTCGGTGGTCTATAACTTAAACAATCATCCACGAAGTGTTTTGGCAGCGCATTTGTTCAGTGAGCAAGTGGTTGGAGCAGGGAATCAAGGGCCGTTACACATGTGTCTCCCCCCATGGGTGGCATATTTGCGGCATGTCGCCAATGAACGTGGGAGCAATCGTATTCATTTGGCGGATGCTCTTTGCGGGTTATGTGGAATGAAACCACCAGCAATGGCACCAACAATGCAAGCGATTCAGATTGAGCTCTCATCTGATCTTGCCTCCATCATGCACGACTCCTCTTTGGTGAGAATTGGAATTGTGATTGGTGCTGGAGATGTTGATCGCCGGGTGCCACTTGCAACGTGGTGTCGTGTCATTGAAGCGTGCGCTGCACACATCCCCAATTGTGTCTGTGTGCTTATTGGAGGGGCGGGGGAACGAGAAGCGGCATTGGCCTTGGAAGATCAGCTTGCTCCCCAATATTTATCCCGTCTTGTCAATTGCGTGGGAAGAACCACTTTGCCACAACTTGCTCATGTGTTTAATCGTTGCGAATGGGTGATTGGGTCGGATACCGGTCCGTTGCATCTAGCTGTGGCTTGTGGTGTGAGGACTATTGGCTGGTATTTTTCCCGTGCCCGTGTGCATGAAACCGGGCCGTATGGTGTGGGGCATTATGTGTGGCAGCATCTGGGACATGGGCATCCAGATTTATGGCCTGTGATGGAAACGATTCAACTCATACTTCATCATGAACCGGTTGATTCCTGTTCATCTGAATGGGATCTGTGGACGAGTCATCGTGATGAATGGGGCATGTTCTATAGCCAAAATGGAAAGCCGGATCATGCAATTGTTGAACGTGAGGAGATATGGGAACGGTTGTCTGGGATGTCGTTGGAGCATGCTGTATAGGAAGAAGTGAGAAGTGAGAAGTGAGAAGCAAGAGATGAGTAAAAATAAAAGAGCATATTTTTGCTCATTTTATTCTTCGCTTTTTATTTTTCCCTTCTCACTTTCCACATCTTTATTATGAATACATTTCAACAAAACATAGAAATACTTCGGCTGCAAGATCCTGCGTTGGCGGCGCAGGTGGTGGAATCTTCCGGAGGAACGTTGTCTATTCAAACGGCCAAATCCGGGGTGCCGACGGCGTCTGTGAATGATCGCTCGATTCATAGCGCCTATGATCCTGTCCGGGAAGCAGAGCGATGGGCTGAACATCAAATCAAAGATTGTCAGGAAGGGGAAACCCTTGTCGTGTTGGGTGTGGGCTTGTTGTATCACGTACAGGCCTTGCGAGCGAGGTTGCCGCAAGACGCTGTTATCCTGGTGATGGTTCCGGACATAGCGGAACTGGTTGACGGCCTGTCAGTTCGATCCTTGCAAGGGTGGGGTGAACGGGTACAGTGGGTGGGGGGTGATCCGGAACAGATGGCTCTGCAAGTGGTACAGCAGTCTCAACGCATTCGACTTCTCACCTATGAACCGGCCGTCAGTATCCATCCCAATTCGTATGATGCCTTTCGTTCGCAGCTTCGAGATCAATTAGCCAAGCGAGTCAGTGGGACGCTGCATATCATGGTCGTGGGCCCGATTTATGGGGGCTCTCTTCCTATTGCCGGATATATGGTCAGAGCGTTGGAGTCATTAGGCCATCGAGTGAGTTGGGTAGATCATAGTCTGCATGCTCCCGGCTATCAGCATTTGGACACGATCCGTGATGATCGGCTTCGCATGACTGTTCAGCAACGGTTTAGTGACACCTTAGGGGTGATTAGTCTGGCTCATGTCGCGGAAGATCCTCCAGATATTGTTCTGGCAATGTCACAGGCCCCGTTGTCCATGGTTGTCCTGGAACAAATGCGTCGCAAAAAAGTTTTGACGGCCATGTGGTTTGTCGAGAATTTCCGTCATTTAACGTATTGGCAACAGATGATTGATGGCTATGATTTTTGGTTTGTCATGCAGCAAGCTGCTTGCTTGGAGGCTTTTAAGAATGCCGGAGCCTCCCAGGTTTCCTATTTGCCGTTAGCGGCTGATCCTACGATTCATCAGTCTGTTGATCTCACGCCACAGGAGCAACAGGAGTTAGGAGCGGATGTCTCGTTTCTCGGGGCGGGCTATCGCAATCGCCGGGAGCTGTTACCAGTCTTGTTGGGGCATGAGTGGTCGTTTAAATTGTGGGGGAATGAATGGGATCGTGCTGGAACACTCGAAGCGGTACTTCAGCGAAACGGTGCACGAATCGATACGTCCACCAGCGTGGAAATTTTCAATGCCACATCGATTAATGTCAATCTTCATTCCTATACGGGGATGGGCTTTGACCCCGATGGCGATAGTGTGAATCCACGGACGTTTGAACTCGCAAGCTGTGGTGCTTTTCAGGTGATTGATCAGCGCACATTATTGTCGGAGTTATTTGACGAATCGATGATGGGGGTGATCAAGACACCCGAGGAATTGGTGCCAGCCGTGAGAACGTACCTGCATGAACCTGAGCGGCGGAGGGAGATGGCTGAGCAGTCTAAAAAACGTGTCGTGATGTCTCATACCTATGCTCATCGCATGCAGACGCTATTAAGCACGGTCGGTCTGGCTTCACCGGATCGTATCGGGTCAATTCTGCAAGGTGAGCGTCAAGCCGAATCGTTGATGGCACGTAGCCGCGATTGTCCTGAGTTGCTTCCATTACTGAAATCATTTCCCGCAACCGATCGAGTGGAGCTGGTGGATGTGGCCAGGATGATTCGCCGGAAGGGACCAGAGGCCACATTGAGCCGGGAAGAGTTACTCGTTCTGATGATGGATGAATATCGGCAGGAGAAACGAGACTTTTTATGAACGTGAGATGGAAGACGTAAATCGTTAGGCGTGAGGCGTGAAGCGAATGAGTAGGCTGGTTCATCCATATTTTTGACTCTCCATGGATTGTTATGAAGAAACAAGTTCTCATCATCAATATTACGCGAATGGGGGATCTGATTCAGATGATTCCCTTATTGGCACGCTTGGAAGAAGAATGTCCTGGTGTGGCTATTGATTTGATTGTCGATCAACAATTTTCCCGTGTCGCCAACCTGCTTCCGGGTATTCGACATGTGTTTGCCTTTGATTTTCAAAATTTGATGGACGAAAGCCGTGTGCGGGCTCGTGATGTTGTCTCGCTGTATCAGGACCTTTCCAATTGGGCCAACCCCCTGCTCAACGTTGGATATGATCGTGTGGTGAATTTGACCTTTAATCGGCGCAGTGCCTTTCTCGTGAAGTTTTTTGATTGTCCTGACGAGCGGGGAATGACTACCGCACATGATGGAAGTGTTCTCGTCAAAAATTCTTGGATGAAATATTTTCTGGACTATCATGCCTATCGTCAGGTGAATCGCTTCAATATTGTTGATCTCTATGCACTTGGAGGAAGTGGACCAGGGAGGTTTCATCCAATTCAATTAACGGTGACCAGTGAGTTGCGTCATTGGGCCCGGGCATTTCTTCGGCATTCCGGGACTCCGGATACGTGGGTGGCCGTACAAGTCGGGGCCAGTGATCCGATGAAAGCCTGGCGCCCCGAATATTTTGGTCAATTGATGGCGCATCTGAGTCACGAGCAAAAATTGGGTTTTCTCCTGATTGGAACGAAGGAAGAAGAGCCTGCGGTGAAGGAAGCGATGCAAGTGTATCAACAAGCTGGCGGGCAGGGGGTGCTTTGCGATGCAGTTGGACGCACATCGGTGCCGGAGCTTATTGCTCTTTTGCAACAATGCCAATTAATGGTGACCAATGACACCGGGCCTATGCATATGGCTGTAGGGGTGGAGACACCTGTTCTTAATGTGTCGGTCGGGCATGTGGATTTTCGGGAAACAGGCCCGTTCGGGCCAGGGCATTGGGTGGTACAGCCTGATATTGTTTGTGGGCCATGCGGATTTGAAAAAGTCTGTCCTCATCATGCCTGTAAAGACCTCATCATTCCGCAAGAAATTGCCAAATTGGCGCTCCATATTTTAGGTCGCAACGAATTCCCGATGTTTGAATCAAAGATACGAGTGTATGAAGGAGGAATGAACGAGGACCAGTTGGGTACGTTTGTTTTGCGTTCTGGCTATGAACCAACCCTCACATCCTGGTATGGCGCCTATTGGCAACGCTATTGGTATGAATGGTTTTCCGGCCGGAAGAGCCGAGTCCCGATTTCTATGACCCCTCCTCCGGATCACGATGAGGCTCTTCAGTTGTGGGAGCAGGTCGCGCCTCAGCTTGATACGTTGTGTCAGGAAGCCGAGAGGGTACTTCACCTCTGCCGGCAACAGCCTGTGCCGGTTCAGCAATTAAAAGAGACGCAACATCTCTTAAAATATGAAACTCTGGCCATGAAAGAACTTGTCAGCCATTCCTTGGCCTTTGGGCCTTTGGGGGCAGCGTCGTTCCGGGAAATGTTTAACTTAGAAGGACAGACGCTTCTCAACATGGCCGAGGAAAATGCTGCCATTTTTCATGTCTTGCGAACGAGAGCGAGACTTATTTCTGAACAACTTACTCAGTACTCACCTGAACCTTCAAGGAGGAAACTCTATGCTGGTGCAATTGGATGAAGACACATGGGAAGTCAGTGATACCGATCGGTTAGAAGAGGTGTTAGCGAATTTGAGTGACCGTGCGCATGCTCAAGGGAGGTTGGTGACGGAACTGACCGTCGGGAATCGACCGATGACTGATCGTGAACTCGTGCCTCCAACCCTGGCTAAGGTGGCGAGTTCTTTCGGGTCTATTGCGGCAAAAAGTGAACACATAGACAGTATCGTTCAACAATCAGGTGAAACTGCAAAAAAATTCGGACAACAATTGCGGTTACAAGCTCAGGACGCGGTGGAAAATTTTCGGCAGGGTAGAGGTGTCATGCGGCAGTTAGATCAATGGTTCGGCCAAATAGCCGATTACCTGGAATGGGCGCAGATTCAACAGTCAGTGAGTGGATCACAACCGAAGGAGTCACAAGACTTGTCCTATTGGGTCAATGAATTAGTGAATGCCAGAAAAAGTTTTGATCAGGTGCGCATAGCCGACCTGTTGGAATATGAGTTAATCCCCCGGTTGCCGCAATGAAGTAGGAGCGAATAATTATTCGCCCTTATTGGATTGTGAAGGAAGAAGTGAATAGTGGGAGTGTAAGGAGTGAGGAGTAAGAGTGAAGAAGAGAGTTTGGATTTTTCCCCATTCTTGCTCCTTACTATTCACTCCTTACTCCTTACTTCCTCAGGGGAAGTTTTTTTGAACGGTTCCTCAAGTTTTTCTTTTGATGGACGATAAGGTAGGCCAGAAGACGAAATTGGTTATTTCCCAATCTCTAAGGAGGTTAGCTGGCTGATCACATTTACTCGCTCCTCAAGGGATGGATCCTTTGAGGCACTGCCATCAAGGAGGAATTTATGGCACTTATCATTAACACCAACATCGCGTCGATCACCGCTCAACGAAACTTGGGCATTTCTACCAGTGCATTACAAGGGTCGATTGCCCGCCTTTCTTCAGGTCTCAGAATTACCAAAGCCTCGGATGATGCAGCCGGTCTTGGAATTTCAGAAACCTTACGAGCTCAAATTCGTAGTATTAATCAAGCTGTCCGGAATGGCAACGACGGGATCAGTTTGCTGCAAATTGCCGATGGTGGCGCCGCTAATATCGGTGGCCTTCTCGCACGACTTCGGGAATTGGCCGAACAATCTGCGAGTGGCGTGTTAGGCTCCAATGAACGGTCCTTCCTGGATACAGAATTTATCGCCCTCCGGTCGGAAATTGATCGTATTGCTGCCGTCACGGAGTTTAACGGTGTCAAGCTCTTAAGCGGGACGGTTAATGACTCCTTGAGCATTCAAATCGGGTTTAGGAGTTCAGCCAATGACACACTCGCGTTGAAAATTAAGGACCTAACTGTAACAGATTTGACTCTGAATACGGCAAGTGTCTCCACTTCTGCCGCGGCCTTAAATGCGCTGTCCAATATTGATAGCGCCATTAGTGCTGTGGCGTCCGCCCGAGCCAATATTGGTTCATTGCAGAACAGAATTGATGCGGCGGTCCAAAATCTGGAAGTCGCTCATGAAAATATTTCGGCTGCTGAATCACGGATTCGGGATGCTGATATTGCGTTTGAAACAGCGCTATTCACCCGAAACCAAATACTGGTGGCAGCTGGTGTGTCAGTCTTGGCACAGGCCAATACCTTACCTCAGCAGGCACTGCAATTGCTGCAGTAAAACGGTGAGAGTTGAGGCCAGACCTTAGGTGGTTTGGCCTCAATCCTTGAGGGGGGCGTTATCTATGATTTCTACCATTTCACAAAATACCACAGTCATTTCTGTCTCAGTCGGACAGGACGTTCGTGTGAGAGACAGTCAGCAGCCTGGAAACGTTGCTTCCACCCGTGCAACAGCAGAAAAGGATGCCGGACAAAAAGCCATTACGAAGTTAGAGAACCCCCAACATTCAAAGCCTGGTTCTGAAGAGATTGAAAAAATTCTTATCCAGCTGCAAAAGAAATTTCAACATGTTGCACCTCGTATCGAATTGTCTGTCGATAAAGAACTTGGCCAGATTATCTTTCGTCTTTTTGATAAAGAATCTGGTGAATTGATTCGACAGGTACCTTCCGAGGAAGCGCTGAAGCTTGACCGGTTTTTTGCCGATCAGTCCGGGTTATTCGTGGAAGAAGAAATTTAAGGAAAATTTCTTCTCTTGTGTGTTCCACACAAGCGACTCTTACCAAAACGAATCTCTTTCAAGGAGTGAGCCATGATCAGTATTGGTGGGCTTGGAAATGGTATCGACTTCGGGCCGATCGTCGACCTTCTTGTTCAAGCGAAAGCGATTCCCATTGATCGATTGAATCAACAAAAGCTTGATGCTCAAGCCAAACAAACGGATTTTGCGTTACTAGGGGGTAAATTACTCGCCCTGCAAAGCGCCGCCATCAATCTCAAAACCCGTCTGAGTTTTGATAAAAATCAAGTCAATGTGACGTCCGAGGCTAAGGTAACGTTACTGACCGCGAGTGCGTCGTCGACTGTGGCTGCCGGTACGCATACGGTTACTGTCAATCAATTGGCTTCCGCCCATCAAATTGTGTCCAAAGCATCCACCGCGGTGGCTTTAGAGAGTACGGACATTGTCAGCGGAGCATCCGCCACTTTTTCTTTTCAAGTCGGGAGTGGTCCAATCCAAACGGTGAATTTGGGTGCCAGTGGGACATTAGAAGACTTGCGGAATGCCATTAACGATCTTGGCGCCGGAGTTGGTGCGTCGATTCTCAATGCGGGCACAGAGGCCACACCGGCCTATCGGTTGGTGTTGTCTTCAAATGAGACAGGCGCCAGTAATGGGATCACTATTTCTGCTGATACGACGACGTTAGATACCGTCGCAACTGGCGTCGATACCTTTGAAGCCGCTCAAGACTCTCAGATAGTTTTGGGGACAGGTGGCGGAGCCGTCACGCTTAATCGATCCACCAATACCCTCACGGATGTCATTTCGGGCTTGACCTTGAATCTTCAGGGTACCGACAACAAAAAAGCTGCAACTATTTCGATAACGAAAGACGTGGATGCTGTCAAGGAAGGTATTTCGAGTTTTGTCTCTGCCTACAATGAGGTACTGTCCTTTATTAAGGAACGAACAACATTTGATGTGGAAACCGGGGAACGAGGACTTTTTGTTGGAGAATCACTGACTCGTTCAGTGCTTGATCAAATTCGGCGAGCGACGTTTTCTCAAATTAGTGGGTTGACGACGTTTACAGGCGCCTCCCAAATCGGGTTTGAGACTCAACCGGCTGATGGTTCGATTAAACTGAATGACACCGCGCTCGATGCGGCACTGACTAGTAATTATTCAGCCGTTCGAGATCTATTTATTAAGAACCCCACCACAGGAACCGATGGGATAGCAGGGCTGATTGCTGATGCGGTTGATGGAATAGATGATATAGAATTCGGCTCCCTCACCCTCCGGCAGAATTCGCTGACGAAACAAATTGCAGACTTTGCAGAAAAAATTTCGGTCAAGGAAGCGGCGTTAGCCAGGTTTGAAGAACTCCAACGGATAAAGTTTGCCAATTTAGATGGGTTGTTGGCGATCTTACAAGGTCAACTGGATTCCTTAGCGGCCTTGAATAGAAATACGTCTTAATGAAGGGATGGTGGTATGATGCTCGGTGCTCAAGCGTACGCAACAACGCAGATTTCGACAGCGTCTTCGGTGCAGGTGGTGGTCTTATTGTATGATGGTGCGATTTCCTCCATGAAATTAGCTCAAGAAGGTATGCTAGCTCTCAACTTCCACGATAAAGCCCGCTTTCTTGATCGTGCGCTTCGGGTGGTGGGTGAGTTGTCCTCTTCTTTGAATATGGAAGTCGGAGGGGCGGTTGCAAAGGACTTGCAACGTCTCTACGAATACATTCAATTTGAACTGACGCAGGCGAACCTGAAAAACGAGCCCGGTCGTTTAGAAACCCCGATCCGATGTATGAGTGTGATCCGTGAAGCCTGGCAGGACTTGGCTGTCCAAGGGGCTAAACCGCAAGCGGTGGGTATGTAACGTCATGAGCCAGATGACTGACGGAGAGAAAATGTTAGAGCGACTCACGCGCAAAGCGTTTAAGGCTGCATCGCATGGGAAATGGAGTGAAGTCATTCAGTTGTATGATCAGCGTGCATGTGAGGGATGGCTTGATGACGTGTCTCCGGATGTTGCCGGAAAACTCATGAAATATGACCAATGGGTGATGACTCGTATTAAGGAAATTCAAGCCCTCATCTTGCAGCAATTGGGGGAGACCCAAGATCATCGCCGGAAGCTTGCGAGCGTAAAACGGCAGTGGGTCGGCCCGAATGCAGGCCAAGCGCGGCACCGTCTCAGCATCTGAAGCAGTAACGTGAGAAGGGAGAAGTGAGAAGCAAGAGAGGCAGAACAGAAAGTTTCTTCTTCTTTCTCATTCTTACCTTCACCCTTCTCACTTCCACCTTCACCCTTTTTCTTCCTCCTTCCTTTCTGTCAAATGGTTGACGAATCTATTCAATATTGTCAGCAAGCAAGAGATGTTGTGTTTGGGTTTTTCCTATCTCAACCTATTTTCCTTGGTTTTTCATTGAAATCGTGTCTTGGTATTTTGGGTGTAAGAATTGCTAGTTAAATCGTGAGCGAAGAAATTGGATTTCAGTGAGTTCATGGATAAGCCTTTGAGGAAATCTTTGATCCTTTAAAACGTTTATGTCTTCTTCTCATACAATTTCATCAGACACTCCATTGCCGGTACGCTCTGGCGATCTTTCGCAAATGAGAGCGTTGTTACATTCGCTCTCGAATAAATTGTTGCCTATTGTGGTGTTTTCAGAATTGGCCATTCATCGTTGCGAAGACACTCAACTCAAGCCACAATTAGAGAAAATTCATGGGGCTGCCGAACAAGCGCGTGATCTTCTTGTCGAAATTCGCAATTTGCACAACCATGTAGAGCCCTAACTGAACGAGCCGAAGCCAAACAAGAGGAAATTCTCGTGAGGCGTAAAGCGGGAGGCGATAAGAAAAAAGAGTAAGCTGTTGATACGGATGAATGGTCGTTTTCAAAAGTGAGATGTGTTCGGCGTACCGTTGTCTCATTGACAGACAAGGCTTTTGGGACATCTCAGAAAATATCTTTGCAGAAAAACACGGATTGTGTGCCCAAGAGACTACGAATGTTGCTAGGTCCCTGGTGTTGTATGAGTGTTTGACAGGAAGAATATGATTGAGCACAAGGTGAAAGGTGATGAAAGTTGGATGCTGGTATGATCGCTTCTGAGGATCGACGGCAGGATTGTCGTGCAGATGTTCCGGTGTGTCTCTGGATTGAAGTTCCCGTGGCGTTTTCTTATGAGGCTGTCGAACTTGATGCGGCAAAATTCAGTCAGTGGCAATGGGAGGAATTGGCGGTCTCTCCGGATCTCGTCAAAGCGATGGTCGATGAAACCGACTTGGCTATTCGTGATCCCCTGTTGTTGCAAATGGTGACACGTATTGATTGGATGTTGACCTCGATTCTTCGTACCCTGGGAAAAGACAAAAATCTCAAAGGGGCCATTCCGGAATTAGCGAAAGTTAATCTGAGCGGGTCCGGGATCAGGTTTTTCTCAGAAAAAGAAATCCCTGTGAATTCCTTTCTGGTTCTGCGATTGGTTTTGCGACCGTTTATTCCTCTCCAGGCAGTTGGGAAAATCATCAGAAGTCAACCTGCGAAGCAGGGCGAAGACACGGGGTTTGAGCTTGCCGTGGAATTTACTCAAATTTCTCCAGATGATCGCGAAGCCATCATTCGGCATGTGCTGCGAACGGAAGCGACGCTCCAGCGCCTTCGACATAAAAGGCCTGTTGATTCAGTTGTTGGATAAATTAAGGAGTGAGTAGTAAGGAGCAAGA
>Ga0209988_10002152_pt1 | contig 12994 bp, 9 predicted proteins | sample N075metaG_FD_183115 | JGI IMG/M metagenome (GOLD analysis project Ga0209988, IMG submission 183115) | Deep subsurface microbial communities from Kermadec Trench to uncover new lineages of life (NeLLi) - N075 metaG (SPAdes) (version 2) | ecosystem: Environmental > Aquatic > Marine > Ocean trench... | reverse complement strand
AGTAGAAACGAGAGGCGGCCTCCTGGTCGGTTGTCCACAACTCGGCCCAAACCCAGTTTCCGGGGGCTCGAACGCCCCCCAGCGGCCGCTCGGGAACCATCAGGAGGATCTGGGCGCCCTGAGGATCCTCGATCACCGCCCACTGGGCGAAGCCTTCGGTCCGAGACACGTCCCGGAGGACCTGAGCGCCCAGTCGGCGAGCCGTAGCCACGGAGTCCCTAAGATCAGACACCACCACGCCTACCAGCCAGGTCGACTCGTCGATTTCGGGAACGGACCTGCCAATCTGAGTGATGCCGGCAAACGGTTGGCCGTCGTGAAGGGCAATGTAGCCGCCCGACGAGGTGCGCTCGGTTTGCCAGCCGAAAAGATCTACGTAGAACGTCCGGGCAGCAGCGGCGTCTTCGGTCAAAAGACCGAACCAGCGTACCGTACCTGGCCCATCGGCGGGTGCCTCCCGTTGGGCCCCTGCTGCCGGTGGCATGATCAGCACAAGACCCCAGACCATGAGAAGGCTTTGCACAAGAATTCGAATATTCTTTAGGTTCACAACCCTTCTCCCTTGTTACCAGGCAAGGATAGCCGCTACTCGTACTCAGGGATACTGTCAAAAGTGACAGTTGTAAAGGTCTGGAAGGTTTGGATAGTCTTTGTTACGATACTTCGAGTTGACCAATTGTGGACGTTACCGAAGGAGCCACTGAACATGCGTCAAGCACAATTTCCTAAACGGACCCTGTTGCTGGGTTTTGTCGCATTGTTGTTTCTGCCCGGGTCCCATCTGTTGATGGGCCAGTTCCAGAGCAGAGCGCAGGAGATCCAATCCGCTCGTGCAGACAAGAGGGCTCACCTGTGGCCGGAGACAGAGTCTCCCCTGGTCCAACGGGTGAATCAACTGATGGAGCGGGGATTACTGGAGGGTGCCCAGACGGGACAAGGCGCCAACGGCTGGCAGGTCGTCCTGGGTGGGATGCGCTCCGGTCAGGGGATGTCGGTGGGCATCGGCTACCGTCGAAGCGATCTCTTTAATGACAAGCTGGGATTTCGGACCACCTTCCGGGGCACGGTTCAGCTGGCCTCTCTGGTGGACTTTGAACTCACCTTTCCCAAGCTTCAAACCGAGCGGGCCTTTTTCAACCTTTATGCCAAATATGAAAACTCTCCCCAGGTCGATTTTTACGGAACAGGTCCCGATTCGAGCGAGGACGATCGAAGCAACTATCGTCTGAAAACCGCCGGGTTGGACCTCAGGGCGGGGTACAAGGTCTTCGGTTGGTTGGGCCTGGGAATCAACGCTCACCTGATAAACGTCCATACGGGTCCGGGAACGCGAAGTGGGGTCCCTTCAATTGAAGAGAAGTTGCTCAGGTTTGGTTGCGTTGTTTCATGCTATGAAGTGGGCACTGCCCCCGGTTTCGCCGAAGACACCTACTACGGCGGATTTGGTGGATTCACGTTTTTCGACTACCGCGATTCGCCTAGCGGGCCACGAAGCGGAGGCCTCTATGGTGCCCGGCTCCGACACTTCACCGATTTGGGTCTGGGCAAGTTCAGTTTTCGCCAGATCGACTATGAAGCGCAGCAATATATCCCCTACTTCAACAAGACCCGAGTCATCGCCTTGCGAGCTTTAGTCACCATGACTTATGAGAATTCGGGCAACACGATTCCTTTTTACGCAGATCCGAAACTGGGTGGAAACGATTCTCTTCGTGGATTCCAGCGCTATCGGTTCTATGACAAACATGCTTTGGTGTTGACGGCCGAGCACCGTTGGCACGCCTTCTCGGGACTTGATATGGCGATATTCGTCGATGCCGGGAAAGTAGCCTCCAGAAAGTCGGATCTTGACCTCACCGATCTTGAGGTTAGCTATGGAGCTGGATTTCGATTCAAGCTGAACGAAGCCTATTTCATGCGAATCGATTTTGCCGGGGGCCGGGAGGGTTTTCGTTTCATGTGGACGTTTAGCGATATTTTCAAAGTGAAAGAGCAAGGATCGCTGCAATTTTGAGGTTCAGGGAAGGAGCTTCGATGAGAGGAAGAGGGAAGGGTCAAGCAGCTGCTTTAGGGCTGATCCTTATAGGGATCATGGCCACCCCGATTTGGGGACAGAAGTTTTATCCGGATGATCCGCTTGAAGCAGAGCCACCTCCCCTGGCCACGCCCGATCCCGGGGTGCGGGGTCTGAGCGAGGTGCTGGAGTTCTTCACCAGCACATTCGGCGAGCCGGGAGAACGGCATCCCGAGGTGGGCGTCATCCCCGCCGGGGCAGTCAACACCCTGGGCGAAGTGATGGACAGTCCCTGGTACACCAACCGTCACGGAAAAGGGCGTCTGTCGAGCGAGGAGTTGGTGCGGGGGCCGGGTGATGGACAGCCTCCCTTACAGAATCAACCGTGGCGGGCGTTGGCCGTGAAACAGTACGGCAACCGGCCGGGGATACTGATAGTCGATTCCCAACAGCAGCTTTATCTGCTGCGTTTTGATCCCCCCGACTACCTGGAGATGTCGACCGGAGCCGAGATGGTTTCCTCCAGGATTTTTTACGCTCTGGGGTATAGCGTGATGGAGAACTATATCGTCTATTTTCCGCGAACTCAGATGGTGGCTTCCGAAGCTGGAGAGCAGATTACCAGCATGGGCGACCGCCGGGATCTCACCGAAGAAGACATCGACAGTTTTCTCAAGACGGTGGCGGTCGATCGCCAGCGCGGCTATCGGGCCGTTGCCACCCGGGTCCCCGTCAGCTGGGACAAGCTCCTAGGCTCCTTTCAATTCTACAATACCCGATCGGACGATCCCAATGATATCGTCCCTCACGAACACCGGCGCGACCTGCGCGGACTCTTCGTCTTTGCCTCCTGGTTGAACCACAACTTCGTGCTGCCCACCAACACGGCCGATGTGCTGGTTGTGGAAAACGACATCCCTTTTATCCGTCACTTCTTGATCGATTTTACGGCCACACTGGGAAGTGGACAGAAACGGCCCAAGACAGCCCGGGAAGGGAATGAGACCATGTGGGACCGTGGCCAGACCGCCAGAAACATCATTGGCCTGGGGATCTACGCACCGCGATGGATGCGAGCCCGCTACCCCAAGTTTCGCTCTGTGGGTCACTTCGAATATGAAACCTTCGATCCGGAGAAGTGGACGGCCAATCAGCGGCTGGCGCCCTTTGAGAACCGTTTGCCCGATGACACCTACTGGGCGGCCAAACAGGTGATGGCCTTCAGTGATGAGGATCTTCAGGCTCTGGTCAGTACGGGTCAGTACAGCGATCCGGCCGCTGCGGCCTGGATCGCTCGTTGCCTGGCCGAACGCCGTGATCGAATCGGGCAGGCCTACTTCCCAAAGGTTCTTCCCCTGGACCATTTCCAGGTGGAGAACGGTGAGTTGACGTTCGATGACCTGGCCGTCTCACACGGGTTCGCACCGCAGCGAAACTACAGAGCGATCTGGTACAGGTTTGATAACCAAAGCGAAGAGTACACGGAGTTGGGCAATCCCGGCTCCTTTTTTGAGGTTCCTCTCCCTGCCCGCCAGGCCTCGGAAGGCTCGTACTATGCCGCTCGGATCCGGGTCGACGATCGCCAGATGGTGGTCACTGTTTTTTTGCGCAAAGAGAGCGACCACCTCAAGGTGGTGGGAATCGATCGCCGATGGCCCGGAAAAAAGATTGCCGATCCCAGCCAGGAAGAGGATCCCGGTATCAGCATTTTCGGGGATCTGGAGCCGCCTCAACAGGAGCTCCTGCAAGGGTATACGGCTGCCTTTAATGAGCGGAGCGGACGCAGCCTGAGCACACAGGAGTATTTTGATTCGATCACCCTCTCGGAACGGACCACCTACGATGCCGTGACCCATGCCTTGATGAACTCCAAACTCACCGATCAGGAGGGAAACGATTTGGGGAACGCGCTGGACCTGGTTGAAGGGGTCGAACGGGTGGCCGGACAGTATTACGGTAGAGGCGGCGATCAACAGTTTCGTCTCTATGTTCTGCTGGTCCCGGAGGCCAAGGAGACTCTGGAGAAATCCACAGAATTTTTCCTGGGACACGAAAACACGGTCTATCATGCGGGCTACCCTGAGAGCTATCGTCAGGAGGGCAAGGTTCCCAATATTCAATTTTCCCTCTCCGAGGACGAAATGAAAGCCGATATCGATGTGGACTACCGTCCCAGCAAGATGCCGCAGGCGATGTGGAACGGACATCTAACCTCGGCAAACTCCGACGTGCGTGCGGGAGACAACTTTGACCGGCACAATGGCCGCTGGGGTGGTCTGATTGCCTGGTGGAGCCAGGTATACGGAAAGCTCGCAAAAGAGAAAAAAGAATCCAACGATCTGCTGTCCATGGGCGAGACGGAGATCGAAGAAGAGCTTCCTCCCGATCGTCCGCCAGGGGTTGTGATTGCTGAAGTTTACGATGCCACCCAGGAGTTTCTGACCGACTGGCTGGTGAGGCGAAACGTCGACGAGGCTCTGGAATTTTTCTCCGATCGCTCACTGGCCTGCCTCAACACCGATGATACCCCGGGCGATGAAGTGCTGCGTGGCGATCAGGCCCGCCGCGTCATGGGCGAGATCATGAAGGGCATCAACAAGGAGATGGGGGATCGGGATAATCTAGCCGAAGCCATCAGTGCCGTCATGATGGTGGATCCGACGGTGAGGGTGGTCCAACACGCTTACGAGAAGGACTTCACTGTTGGGGAGATGACCGTGGTTCATGCGGAGCGATACCTGTGTGAGAGCATCTCTGCTCCTCCCGGTACCCCCGTTCCCCAACCGACCGACTATGGAATCTACTGGGGTGCTATCTTTCGGTTCAAGTTTGAAAATGGAGGCGTTTTGGGGTTGCTCTGGACCAGGGAGAACGGCAACTGGCGCATCGTCTCCTATGAGGCCTTCAATCAGTAGAGAAAAGTGTCAGGAGGCACGGGAATGGGTTCGCAGCGAGGGAGAATCCTATGTCGCGGATGAAACGCTCGATGATGGCTGGAATCCTGCTTGTTATTGGGATCGCACTTTGCCTCGGCGAACCGGCCCAGGCCCAGGGCATTACCAAACTCACTCCGGAAACGGTTGCCCAGTTTGATGCTTATATCAAGGACGGCGAACGCCTGTTGCAGAGGCGAATCGATGGTGATCGGCCTTTTCTGTGGGCGGATGATCTCCCGGAACGAAGACTGACCCTGAGGAGAGGGGATATTCTGGTCGAAGGCCTGCCCGAGACCCCGGACATCGAAGGTGGGTTGCTGCATGTCTGGCTAGGGGCCATGTTCATCCCGGAGGCAACGGGGCCTGAAGTCTTGGCGGTTTTGCAAGACTATGACCGCCACCAGGAGTGGTATCCCGAGCCCGTTGAGTCCAAGCTGTTGAGCCAGGATGGAGATGTCTATCGGGGCTACCTCAAGTTGCGCAGAAAAAAGGTGATCACCGTGGTCCTGAGCACCGAGCATGAAGCTCATTATTCCCAGGTCTCCGACAACCGTTGGTATGGGAGGTCCTACAGTACCAAGATCGCCGAGGTGAAGGACTGGGATACCCCCAAGGAAAAAGAGCTCCCCGTGGGGGAGGACCATGGTTTTTTGTGGCGTTTGTATGCCTACTGGTTTATTGAGGAGGCTGAAGACGGAGTATTTGTGGAAAGCGTTTCGGTCTCCCTGTCCCGCCGGATCCCCTTCGGCCTGGGTTGGATTGTGAAGCCGTTTGTGACCAGTTTGCCCCGGGAGTCACTGGAAGGAATGCTGCAGGCGACCCGGGTGGCGGTTAAGGGGTTGCAACAGGGGCAATGAGCCGCTTGCAGGGACTGTCTCAAAAATCGATTGATCCAGGTTGGCTGCGTAGGGGCGCACAGACGTGCGCCCTATAAGCCGCTGCTAGAGCAGAGTTGGTGGGCGCACGTCTGTGGCCCCTACAGGCCTTAGTCAAAGTCAAGTGGGCATAAGACCGAAGAACATCCCTGAAAGAGTATCCACCTGCCTTACCCTTGTCCTTCTGGCCGCAAGTTGCTTGCCGGTCTTCGCACAGATTGATGACACTTCCGACAGGCAGCTTGATCTCGGGAGTGTTCGCGAACTCAGAGAGCAGATCCAAGACAACGACGTTTTGGAGGCTGGCCTCAAGACCCAGCTGCTGGAACTCTACGCCCAGGCCATCAACGACCTTGAAGCGGCAGAACAAGCTGAAGTTCGCGTCCAGGAGTACCAGCTGTGACGATCCACCATCGAGGCCAGAGTCCAGACCCTCCGCTCCGAGGTCAATCGAGCCGAGCGAAGTGCCCGGCCTTCGATTCCCCAGAACCAGAGCGCTGAACAGGTAGAAAGCGCATTGACCCGGGAGCGGTCGTTGCTGGCCTCTCTCAGGTTGTCGCTCAGAGATGCGGAGGAGCGGGCCGAGGAACGGGTCAGACGACGCAGTGAAATCGCCAATCAACTGGGGACCCTGGATCCGCAGATCGAGTCCCTCACCAACGAGTTGCGGGCGTCTTCCCCATTGGACCTCTCCGAGCAACTCAAGGAGGCAGCTCGAACCAGGCTCCTGGCCCGGCGCCAGGCCTTGCTTCACCGGCGCGATACTCTCCGTGCCGAACTCGCGTGGGTCGAAGAACGTGCCGTCCTGATTCCCTGGCAGCGCGATCAGGCGGAACTTCGGGTCAACCGAAGTGAAGAGTTGCTGACTTTACTGGATGCAACCCTTCAGGAACTCCGGCGGGATGAGGCCCAAAGGGCTCTTGAAGAGGTTCGAAGTCGGTCCGGGCAAGTCGCACAAGAGCAGGCGTTCGCAGAGATGGCAGCGGAAATCGAAGAGCTGGCGGAAATACTCTGGGCACCGGATGGAGTCATTGCCGATTCGCTTGCTGCCGATGCTGCCCTGGCGCAAACCCGCAAGAACCTGGTCGATCTTGAGCGTATCCTGCAGCTCACCAGGCGGCGATTTGAAGCTGTAGGACACGATGGCGACATCACTCAGTGGTGGCCCAGGGACACCACTGATTTTCCAGGAATTCCCGAAACCGCCAGTGAAATTCGCCGACTGGAGGCGCTCCTTCCCAAGGTGCAGCACCAGTTGATCCAGTATGAGCAGGAACGCGCTCGGTTTCGCGAATTCGAAGGTGGCATCAGCACCCTCCTTGAGGAGCCTCAATCCGCCGGGAACGAGCCTCTCACTCCCGAGGTGCAGAGCCTGATTTGGGATCTGGTGCATACCCGGAGGGAGCTGCTCGATGGCTTGCTCAACCAGGGAGGACGATACTCCAGCCGACTGGAGGAACTGGTCACCGTCTTGACGAACTTTATGGTCAGGAGCGAGGAACTGCTCAGTTATACTCGCGAGAGACTTCTTTGGGTGCGGAGTGTTCCAGGCTCGATTTTTCCCAATTTCAAAGATTCACTGAACGCTCTCATCTGGATCGTCTCCCCTCAAAAGTGGTTGCCCGTCTTTGGTGCGATCGGCCAGGCTGTAGCGGCTTTCCCTCTCCGAGCACTGGGTTTCGTTTTCCTGTTCGGCCTTCTGTTGAAATACCGGGGCCGGATCCGGGCTCGCCTGGAGTTGCTGGCGGATCGGGTGGGGAATCCGGAAAGCAATTCCTTTGGGGCCAGCCTGGAAGCGCTCCTGCATACCCTCTTATTAGCCCTACCCTTACCGCTTGCGCTTTATCTCATCGGCCGGGTTCTGGCAGCCTCAGATCCTCTTTCTTCCCCTTTTATATGTTGCCCTTCACTTGGTCTTTTCTGGGATATCTCCGAATTCCCCAGCCGAGCTTCAGGCCTATAGCAATTCCCTGGGACGGCTGGCCTTTATGAGTGCCACTGCCGGTCTGGGGATCTATCTGGGCCGTGTCTTTGGGCACCGCCAGGGAGGACAGTGGCTCAACCCGCCAGTCTCTTACTACGCTTTGCCTGTGATCACTGTGAGTCTCCTGGTGCCGGCACTGCTGGCTGCTGTTGGATTCTACGTGACGGGAATCTTGCTGGCTTATCAGATGCTGCGCAGCCTGGGGCTGGCCGCAGGAATCATGGTACTGGGAGGACTGTTCTACAGATGGCGTGTCACCTCTGATCAACGGCTGGCCGATCAGTCTCGTTCACAGCCCCCCACCCGGGATATTCACGACGAGATGGGAAGCGTGCTGGCCGATCAGCCTCCCCGGCTGACCCAAGAGGATCTTGCCGATGCCCAAGACAAGACTCGCCGGTTGGTGCGATTTGTTCTGGTGGTGACTGCCGGGATCGGACTTTTCGCGATCTGGTCCGAGGCCATGCCGACCTTGCAGATTCTCCGGCGCGTCCAAATCTGGCCCTCGATTCAGCTGATGGAGAGCACGGTCCCGGGAAGAGGTCAGTTGAGCACCCTCCTGGTTTCCGGAGCGGAATCATCGACGGCTTCAGAGGAAGCCGAATCCAGCGAAACCATCTCGGCCCGCCCTGTTCCTGTAATTCCGGCTTCCCCTGCTTCTCAGGTCAGTGGGAGCCAGCCCTCTTCGGTCTTGACTCTTTGGAATCTTCTCGAAGCTCTGGCAGTCGCTATCTTGACCGTTGTCCTTGCTAGAAACGCCCCGGGAGTCGTGGAACTCATTTTGTTGAGCAGAACGACCTTGGACAAGGGGGCGAGAATTGCCTTCGGCTCACTGGTGCGCTATGCCATTATGATCGTCGGGATCATCATTACCTGCGGGTTCCTGAAAATCAGTTGGTCCAGCGCCCAGTGGTTGGCCGCTGCCTTCAGCTTCGGTCTCGCCTTCGGCCTCCAGGAAATTATCGCCAACTTCGTCTCGGGTTTAATTTTGCAATTGGAACGGCCCATCCGGGTCGGAGATGCGGTCAAGATCGGAGAGTTGGAGGGTATCGTGACTCGAACTCAAATCCGAGCCACCACCATTCGTCTCTGGGATCGCAGTGAAATGATTGTCCCCAATAAGGAATTTGTGACCAAAGCTCTTATCAACTGGACTTTGACCGATTCGAAACGAAGACTCGAAATCCCCATTCGCGTGGAATATGACACCAGTGTTCAGGAGGTCAAAAGGGTTCTTTTTCAGGTTGTTGAGCAAAACCCTGAAGTCCTGAAAGACCCTGCTCCCCAGGTCCTGCTCCTGGAATTCGGAGAGGATGCGCTGAAGTTCGAACTGAGGGCGTTTGTCTATTTCGGGCAGGGTCTTAAAATCAAAGACCAACTCCTGGTGGCGGTGGATCAGGCCTTCCACGATGCGGGCATTAAGTTCGCCTTGCCCCAGCTCGCCATACAGATGCCCGAAGGGATCGGGGACGTACAAGGTCAGAAATAAGGCACGCCGGGAAAAGGCCCGTGGGCTAAAGCCCACGGCTCTGATGGGTTTAGGCGACTCCGTCAGAGCCACAGGCTTTAGCCTGTGGGCATCCTCGATCGAACCGACCGGCCCACCTCCTACGGCTTTGACTTATCCTTCCCCCAAAGGTAGGTGATCCCGATTTGCAAACCCCGGTTGAAAGTTTCGCGTCCGGCGATGTGCTGGACATACCCCCCTTGGATGGCCAACCGCCGATTGAGCGCTCGGCCGGCGCCCACTCCCAGGGAGAAGAGGTTGAAATCTTGATTCAGGTTGAAAACGAAAGTGGGAAGCGCCAATAGAAAAAAGCCCTTGGGCAGAATGTGAATGGTCCGGATATGTAGCTCAATCGACCGAAGAGGTTTCTGTGAGGCGGATCCCCCGAGGTTGCCCCAGGAATGGAGATACGATCCGGTAATGTAAACGGGAAATACGTCGGTCGGGTTGAAAGCCAGCAGGACTATGGGCTTGATGAGATAAGCGTCGAATCCGGTTCCCTTGCTCGCATCGCCGGTGGGCAGCCGGATCTCCGCAGCGGCGGCAATGGACGTCAAGCGCTTGCTCAGGTCCTCGTGAATGATATAACCCCCGCCGATATCGATATCTCCGATCCCGACCGAAGTGTCCTGATTCGGAATCGAGAGGTTCTGGATGGGAACCCTCACCCAGACACCACTCGAACTGTTGATGGCATACCAGGGACGAAATCGGTTGGTGAATAACCTCGTATCATCGGGCAATATATTGGCCCGGAACTCGTACTCGAGCCGGCTGATCGTTTTCGTCGGATCCAGAAACCTCTTGACCTCGGTAACGGAAACATCCTGGACCAGTCGTCTCCGTCTTGTGCCGGATTGGGTTCCGGAGTTGGTCGTTGAGGTTGGACTTTGTTGGGTTCCGCCGGTGCTGTCTTTGTCCTCGACCTCTGCTTCTACCTGGGAGGATGGGGCAGCACCGCTCTCCTGAAAGACCGCCCCCTGTGTGGATACGAATACAAAGAGGAAAACCAGTAGGGCGGGATGTTGAGCGATCCGGATCATCATCTTCTATTGCTCCACCGTGTGGCCGATTCTATGACTGTCAAAAGTCGGCTGACCCGGTTTCTTGTGTAGGGGCGCACAGCCGTGCGCCCTATAACCCTTTGACAGCAGAAATTTGTGGGCGCACGTCTGTGCGCCCCTACATGCTTCAATCGAGATCAAGCAGAACCTCGAGACAGTCTCTACAGGCCAAGGGTAACCAACTCGCCGAGTGGAGGGAACTGTCACAGTTGACAGTGTCTTTCATTGTGGCGTTGCGGGTTTTTTCGTTTGCGACTCGAGACCCATGTATAGAGAGGTGATGACCACCCCCAGGGCCAAACCTGCGATCGTATCCAGCACGTAGTGGAAGCGGCCGTAAACGGTGGCAACAATGACTCCCAGGACTATGGGGAGGAGCAGGTAAGCGAGCCGCCGCTGTCGTTTCCAGGCCACCACCAGAACGATGATTGAGGCGGACACGTGGGTGCTGGGAAAAGCACCCCCTCGTGCCCCGCCACGTGAAGAGATCTCGTGGACCAGGTTGTAGAAGAAATAATCGGCGATCGGGCCCTCGGGCGGATCCGCCAGGTAAAAGGGACTGTCCACGGGGAACAGAATAAAGAAGAGGTAACTCCCGTAAAAGGCGACGCCGACCAGGAAGAGCAGTTCCCGAAAGGCCAGCATCCGTCCTCTGCCGTACCAGTAACCTCCCACCACGGGGAGCATGACCATGAAGGAAAAGTAGCAGAAGTGGAGGTATTCCGAGAGGGGTACCCAGCTCCATTGCTCGCTTAAATAAAGGCTCGGATGTCCCTGGAACAGGTTCGCTTCAAGGGATCGAATGGGCTCGGTCAGTCCCCAGTCCCCGAAGGCTGCAGCCAGGAACTCAACCTCTTTGTAGAAGAGCGGAAAAACCAGGACCGGATACCAGTCGTGCAGAAACTTCCACAAGCCCCTTGACGGACCCGAGAATGAGCGCAGCCACAGCAGCAACGCAGCCGTGGTGAGATGAAGACAGAAGAGGATCGACCAGTACATCACCTGCTCTCGAAACAGCACCATCAGCGAGGCCGTCACCAGCAGGTAACCTGCCGTCAGCTCATCGGTCCGGCGCTGGAGGCGCGTCAGCACCGCAGCTTCACGAATACGGTCGTTATCATCAGTCAAGGGACCTCTTTGAGTCCTCTGCAACATTACTCTAAGGCCGATCTCCAACACACCTGTCAATTGTGACAGTTTACAGGGTTGAGTCGAACCAGACATTCTATCCTTCACTTGAACGAGAACGTTTCTCAGAGGTAATCGCGCTGCCCACGTATCTAAAGAGGAAGACTGGAAATGGCAAGAAAGAAAATACTACTGGGAACGTCAGTGATGCTCATGGCTGCAACCTGCATCTCGCGCTCGGAGGAAGCTTCCAGCAAACCGAGCCGTGATGTCACATCAGCCCCAGAGGAGAGGAAAAATGGATCAAAGACCAACCAACCGAGATGACCGACGACGCTTACTCCTAAAACATGTTGCGCTTGCAGTCGGGATTCTTGGGCTGATCGCTCTCTTGACCACTCAGCAGGTTTCGGCTCAGGAGGAGAAGTCGGGACCAGAGCATTCCTCTGCCGAACCGCAGGCGGTGCACGATGCCGGCCACGAGCATAGACATGAGGCAGGCATATTCATTGGCGGGAGCCACTCTGACGAGGACAATGGATTCACGTTTGGCGTGGACTATGAATTCAAATTCCATCAGTATTTTGGTGCCGGTGGTTTCGTTGAGTTCATCCGCGGAGACTTCGACGAGAGGGCGTTCGGAGCCTTGTTCTACCTTCGCCCCGCAGGAGAATGGCAGATCTTCACCGGCCCCGGAGGGGATAAACGGTTTGGCGAGGAACAGAACAGCGACCCAAGCGCAGAGGGGACAGAGGAGGGCGTGGAATTTCTTTGGCGCGTTGGATTGATCTATGGAATCCCCGTCGGCAGAATCACGATCAGCCCCAATGTGATGGTCGACTTCCTTAAAGATCAGCAAGTGTTTGTGTACGGCGTTACCTTTAGTTTGGGCTTTTGAGCCTCTGGTGTGATGGCATCAAATTCCAGGGGCGTTAAGATTCGACAAAAGCCCTCTCTCCCGGATATTCAGGTATACTGGGACTCGTACAGGTCGAAAGAGGGATTGAGAAAAGTCCCGTAAATCATTGATTCTAAAGTACGGAGGAGTGGCCGAGTGGTTTAAGGCGGCGGTCTTGAAAACCGCTGTACTCGTAAGGGTACCGTGGGTTCGAATCCTACCTCCTCCGCCAAGTTACGAGCTTTTCTAATTCTCACCATTTAGAGCACTGTGGTGAAAACCGTGGGTAGTATTGAAGCGTTGTAATTTTTGAAACGCTTCCTTTTTGTGCTCCGGGGTCGGGTTCCCAAGATCCGTCTCGACCGCCAACTTGTCACTCGGAATCGTCCAAAGATAGCACAAGTCACAAGTCCGCCTCCTGGTCCGACTGACAACTCCCGTATAGTCGGCATACCGTCCAATGGACCGCCAGTGGGGTCCTTCAATCCTACTTTCCGGTAAGGGCGTTATACGGCCAAGTGGATTTTGAGGTTCGAGGCAGACGCACAGGACTTAAAATCCTGTGAGGGTTTCCCTCGTGAGGGTTCG
>Ga0209988_10002151_pt1 | contig 12996 bp, 17 predicted proteins | sample N075metaG_FD_183115 | JGI IMG/M metagenome (GOLD analysis project Ga0209988, IMG submission 183115) | Deep subsurface microbial communities from Kermadec Trench to uncover new lineages of life (NeLLi) - N075 metaG (SPAdes) (version 2) | ecosystem: Environmental > Aquatic > Marine > Ocean trench... | reverse complement strand
TTATGTTTTAAAATAGATTTGTCCGTAATTAATTACTTTTTGACCTGCCCTGATCATAATGTTGGTCCGAATGTTTTATATGGAAATTGAATTGGCTTTTGCTTAATGGTTAATCCAAGAGCATTCCTTGCTGAAGCAATTGCAACTTATGGATTGGTATTCTTTGGTCCACTTTCCGTAATTTTAGCAGTTTCTGCTTTTGGAGAAGAATTAACAACACAATCTGTATTGTTTATCTCTCTTGCACATGGAGGAGCTATTGCATTAATGGTATATGCATTTGGACACGTTTCTGGGGCTCACATTAATCCTGCAGTTACCATTTCGATGATGATTACAAAAAAGATTGGAATTGCAAATGGTGTTGGTTATATTATTTCACAATTAATTGGTGCAGTAGCCGCAGCTGCTACTCTTAAAGCAATTTTACCAGAACTTGGAGCCAAAGTAAACTTTGGAACTCAAGGAGGCCCAAGTGATTTAATCAATAATAGTATTGGTTCTGGATTTGCATTAGAGGCAATCTTGACATTCTTCTTAGTTACTGTAATCTTTATGGTGGCAGTTCACAAAAAAGCAACTCCTGGAATTCAAGGACTTGCAATTGGTGGAATGGTTTTTCTTATTCATCTAGTTGCAGTTCCATTAACTGGTGCATCAGTAAACCCTGCAAGAACATTTGGTCCTGCATTAATTTCTGGATTTTGGGAATTCCATTGGTTGTATTGGGCAGCACCAATTTTGGGTGGAATTATCGCAGGTTTGATTATGAACTATGTTTTTGTCAAACCTGCAGAAAAAGAAGCATAATTTTTCAAATATTAATATTTTTATAAATTTGAAACTTTTTTTCCTGTATTATGTCTACTAATGCTATTTTTGATATATTTCTTTAAAAAAAATAGTTTCTGACTAATAGCAATCCAAATTAAGCATGAATTTCAAAAACTTTTTGGACTCGTTGCACAGCTTGGATAGTGCGAACGCTTGCGGAGCGTTAGGTCGAGGGTTCGAATCCCTTCGGGTCCGTATTTCATTTTCTTGTAAAAATCTAAACCCAAAAATAGTTTGAACACACATGAATCATTTTTTTGTTTTATCATCTTTCTCAAGATTATATTATGTCATCATCCTTGAACTAATTTGACAACTCACTTCGATGGGCTTTAGAGTATTGAACTAATACCATAAATCTGAATCAAAGTATTGGACTACCATGCCACAAATTAAAAAAATTCTCATACTAGGTGGCGGATTTGGGGGAATTAACGCTCTCAAATCAATTCAAAAAAAATTCAAAAATGAACCAAATGTTAGAATCACTCTAGTAAGCAAAGATAACTATTTTCTTTATACTCCCATGTTACCTCAAGTTTCTTCTGGGTTAATTCATCCAAGTGATATAACAATACCTATCCGCAAACTATGCAAACAAGCAGAATTCTATCAAGCAACAATATCATTAATTGATTTAAAGCAAAAACTAGTTACAATTACTAGAACGTTTGATGGCAAAGTACACACACTTGATTATGATTATCTCATAATATCGCTCGGAAGTAGTACTAACTTTTTTGATTATAAAAATATCCAGAAACATGCATTTGTAATTAAAACTGTTGAGGATGCAATTTCTATTCATAATCAAATAATTAACATGTTTGAAAATGCAGCTCAAACCTCAGATGTGAATTTCAAAAAGAAGCTTATGACATTTACTGTGGTTGGTGCTGGTTTTGCAGGTGTTGAAACAATGGGTGAGATTAATCATCTAGTTAGGGAATCCGTTAAAAATTTCTATCCTAGTATTGGAAAAGAAAATATCAGCATGAATTTAGTTGCTTCAGAAGAATTCATTCTACCAGAACTTGGCCCAAAAATTGGAAAAGATGCTGGTGAATATCTCAAAAAAACTGGTGTAAATGTAATTACAAATACAAAGGCAATTGATGCTGGCGAAGATTTTGTCCAATTAGATAATGGCAAAAAAATTTTTTGTATGACACTAATTTGGGCTGCAGGCATAACCATTGATCCTGTTATATCTTCATTAAAATGTGAACATCATAAATCTGGAAAAATCAAAGTTGGTAAGTATTTACAGTTAGTAGAATATGAAAATGTTTTTGCATTAGGTGATTGTGCTTTAATTACAAATCCTTTAACAGACGCAGTATATCCACCAACTGCTCAAAACTCAATTCATCAAAGTGTAACTGTTGCAAACAATCTTTATTTTATGATTACTGGTAAAACTAAACTCAAAGAATTTTCATTTGAGAGTAAAGGAACAATGACTACCTTGGGTAGAAGAGTAGCAATTGCAATAGTATACGGTGTTCATTTTAGGGGATCTTTAGCATGGTTGATTTGGAGAACTTATTATCTGTACAGATTACCAATGCTTGCAAAAAGATTTCAAGTTGCAACAAGTTGGATTGCAGATTTATTTTTCAAACGCGATTTAACATTTGTTGGTCAAATTAAAAAGAAATCTCTCACAAAAGTTCATATCAATCTTGATGCAGCATCAATAAAAGATTTTTTCAAAGATTTGTAAAATTGAATTAATATGAGAAAACAATCGCAGTATTTTTAGAATATGCTGTATAGCCTATTTTACTAATACTTGATTTATTTATGAATTTCTTAAATATTATGATAATTAATAACAATAATGAGTCCTGACGATTTTAACTCTTCTTCTATTCTAATCAAAGATATTATGTCTAAATCTTTAATCTCTGTAAATCCAGCAACTACCTCTTTACAAGTAGCAAAAATGATGGAACAAGCCGGAATAGGTGCAGTTCTTGTAAGAGATAATGAGATTAATGTTGGTATCGTTACAGATAGAGATTTTGCAACAAAAATTGCTGCAAACAATCTTCCATTTGAAACTCCAGTTGAAAAAATAATGTCTTCTCCATTAATTACAATCAATCAGAATGAATCTATTTCTACTGCAGCAAAAATGATGACTGACAAAAAAATCAGGAAACTTGCAGTTTCTGAAAATGAAATCATCGTTGGACTAATTACATCTACTGACTTAGTTAACCAACTTGCAAAATAATTAGAACGTTTTTGTCTTCCTAAGAAATATTGTAATTGTTAGCATATATAATGCAGTTGAAATAATTTCTGAAATTAATGATGCTAAAAATGGTTCTATTCCAATCTCAAGAAAATAATACAGCGTTGGCCATCTTACTCCAAGATATATTATCTCTCCTACGCCAAACGACGTAACTAAAGATAACAACTCTCTTTTGATCAAACTTGATTTCATAGTTTTGTAGCGTTTCTTGTTGTCCCAGTAAAACAAACATGAAAAAATACTAAAGTATACAATGTACCCAAAAATTATAGTAAAAGTTGTGTTTAGATAATTTTCATAATCTGATAGTATCTGAGCAGTAACTGCTGATAGTGATGCAGAAATAATAAAGCAGATCAAAACATTTCTATTAATTTGCAATAATTGCTGATTTAATTTCATAATTTCACTAATATTTGACAACTAATATTTTGTATTAACTAATAGACAAATTATGAAAAATAGATGTGAGTGGGCAAAAGATGAACCAAACATAACATATCATGATGAAGAATGGGGTAGGTCACAACACAACGATCAAAAATTGTTTGAATTTATAATACTAGAAGGAGCTCAAGCCGGATTGTCTTGGAGTATTATTCTCAAACATAGGGATGGTTATAGGAAGGGATTTTCCGATTTTGATGTCTTGGCAGTCTCAAAATACACTCAAAAACGTGTAGGACAGTTGCTTAAAGACAAATCTATCATTAGAAACAAACTAAAAATCAATTCAGCTATTAACAATGCACAACAATTTCTGAAAATCCAAAAAGAATTTGGTTCATTTGATTACTATATTTGGGGATTTGTAAATTACAAGCAAATTAAAAATAAATTTAAAAAACTGTCTGATTTGCCGATATCTACAGAAATTTCAGAGAAACTCAGTCAAGATCTGAAAAAACGTGGATTCACTTTTGTTGGACCTACAATTTGTTATGCATTAATGCAGGCAATAGGTATGGTGAATGATCATACTTCAAAATGCTTTTTATATCAAAAATAATTTTTAAACTAGAACATTTATCTATTTTTATGTCACAAAGTTTGAGGTTTGATTATTAATGGTTGAAGGAAAATTTGCAACTTCAGTTTCATGTATAGATGGAAGAATACAAACTTCATTAGCAAAATGGATTAAAGAAAATTATTCAGTTGACTATGTAGATACAATTACAGAACCTGGTATTGATAAAACAATTACAGAAAATTCTGTTTTTGAATCAATTAAAATTAAAGTTAGTATATCTATTAATGCTCACAAATCTGAATTAGTTATTTTGTCTGGGCATTATGATTGTGCAGCAAATCCAGTTTCAAATGAAAAACATATTGAGTTTATTAAAAAAGGAATACAAGTAATCTCATCATGGAATTTAGGTGTAAAAGTTATTGGTGTTTGGGTTGATGATTCCTGGAATGTCAATACCATCTAGTTGTAACACAATTTATTCTCACTTACAGAATTTTAGGTTATATGCAAGATTTTTGAAGGTTTTTTGGGCACAATGAATGAGAAATTATCTCGTTTTTCAAAGACAGCTGGTCCTGGAATATTATTTGCAAGTACAGCTATTGGTGTCTCTCATTTAGTACAGTCAACAAGAGCTGGTGCCGATTTTGGTTTGATGATTTTAGGATTTGTTATTGTAGTTACTTTACTAAAATATCCTTTTTTTGAGTATGGATCTCGTTATGCAAATTCTACTCAAACAAGTATTATAGATGGTTACAAAAAACTTGGCAAGCCTGCATTGTGGTTGTATTTTATACTAACTATCGCTTCAATGTTTTTTGTAACAGGTGCTGTTGGGTTTGTTGCTGCAGGTTTTTTTGAAAATCTTTTTGGAATTGATTTTCTTGGAGAATGGACCATTATCATTTTGTTTGCAATATGTGTTGTAATTTTAGCTGTTGGCAAATTCAATATTCTTGATAGTCTGATTAAAATTATAGTTATTGTTTTGGTGATATCTACCGTTTCGGCTTTCTTGTTTGCATTGTATAATGGTCCGATAGAACCAGTAGAAGGATTTGTTCCAAAAGAACTCTGGAATGCTTCTGGAATATTTTTCTTACTTGCTTTAATGGGTTGGATGCCTACTGCTTTAGATCTTTCAAGCTGGAATAGTTTATGGACATTAGAGAGAATGAAACAAACAAAATACAGGCCAACGCTCAAGGAAACTCTTTTTGAATTCAGATTAACATATCTTATTACTGGAATTCTTGCAGTAATGTTTGTTACACTTGGTTCATTTATTTTCTATGGTTCTGGTGAAGACTTGCCAAACAACAATTCTCTTTTTGCACACAAAGTAGTAACACTATACACTCAGACGATTGGAGATTGGAGTTATATCATAATTGCTGCATCTGCATTTACCATAATGTTTGGAACAATTATTGCTGTTTTGGATGGTTATTCTAGGTCATTAAAGAGAACTGTAGAATTGATTTTTACAAAAAAAGATCAAAAAACAAGCCCAAAATTCAATAAACTTTACATTATTTTCTTATTTGTACTATCTATTGGATCACTTGTAATCGTATTTCAATTTGGAAATAATTTAAAAGAACTAGTTGATTTTGCAACCGTTTTATCATTTCTAATAGCTCCTGTTATTGCTGTTTTTAATTTTAGACTGGTCACAGGTAAATATCTTCCAAAAGAGTCTCAGCCTTCTATGTTGTTAAAACTTTTGAGTTTTGCAGGAATCATATTTTTATCTGGATTTGCAATAGTGTTTGTTATTACTAGATTTCAATTTTGAATAATTAGAATTGTTTAAATTAAATTCAAGTGTGAAAATGTTGTGAAAATTTCAAAAATTATGCAAAAAGCTCTAAACGATCAAATTACTCTAGAAGCAAGTGCATCAAATAGTTACATGGCAATGGCATCATGGTGTGAGGTTACTGGATATGAAGGCGGTGCTAGTTTTTTTTATGCACAATCCGACGAAGAAAGAACACATATGCTAAAATTTATTCACTATCTGAATAATTTGGGCATTTCTTCAGTTATACCTGCTATAAAATCACCTGCAAGTAATTTCAAATCTCTAGAGTCTATTCTAAAGACTGCACTAAAGAATGAACAAACAGTTACTACTGCAATTCACAAGATGGTTGAAATCTCACAAAAAGATAAGGATCATTCAACATATGCATTTCTAGAATGGTTTGTTAATGAACAAGTTCAAGAAGAAACAAAGTTTGAAACTTTGATACAGAAGTTTGAACTGATCGGAAGAGATAAGATTGCAATTAATGAAATTGACAAGACTCTGGCAGCATCTGCTGTAACTTTCACAGCTGATGCCGCTGGCTAGAAAATCTTTTTTTTAAAATCATTAATACCTGGTATTTTTTTCATATCTCATAACTGTGATTGTAACAAGAAAACCTTGTGGTGTTACACAATTATTCAATACTGAAACTGGAAAGATTACTTACAAGTGTAAAGCAGAATCTACTTTCATGTTCATTGAGGCTTTTGGTGGAATCATAAAATTCAATCATTATGGGGCAATTGCAACTGTGACAGGTCATATAACTTCGCTTGAATCATGTGATGTAATTAAGAAAGGACACCCAAATTACAAAGAGGCTTTATATTCAATCATTTTAGCACATAAAGAATTTGCTCAAAATATCTTTAATTCATATCAAAAAGAAATTCAAGAATTTGAAAACAAGTTATCTAGTCTTTAATTTTTAATTAACAAAACGAATTTCTTGGCTTGTCATGAATCCTACCAATATGTAATGCTAGCTCTATAACATTTGCACCAAAATCCTTTCCACAAAATCTGCATTCAAATGTGTATTGATTTGGCAAGATTATATCTTAATTTTTATTATTATTAAAAATTACTTGTTTAATTTCATTATTTAGCCATAAATCATGCATTGTTCACATTCACAAACTTCTTGTTGCCCCGCTTTTTTCAAACACTTTTTGTGTTGCCCTGCTTGACACTGGACACAAACCTCATCAAGATTATCCACACTTGAATATTTTTTAGATTGATCAAATCCGAAACCTCCGTCTTGTGGTCCTACCATATTTTAACATAATAGATGTAGTATTTCTACTTCACTAATTGATTGCAGTTTTTATTGTATCTTGCAATTCTTTCTTACGTGTCTCAATAATTCCTCTTATTTCAAAAGTATCTACATAGCTTCCAGCTGATGCACGAGTCGCTTTGATTAAATAATGCAAGGAACCCTCTTCAATTTTTCCAACATAATACCCATAAAGAAAATCTGCTTCATCATTACACTTCCAAATTTGTTTGATATTTGGGAATGTTTGCTTAATTTCAGTTGGTATCTCTTGAATTCTTCTTTTTATGTATTGATCAAGTGATTTCCTTATTGAAGAATTTTGTATCAATTCTAATGTTGTTTAGCAACACTTGTTTTTAGTCATTATCTTTATCATCAGTTTTTCCATCTTCTGGATTGTCCCACATATGCATAGTTCCTCGAATCATATAAGAACCAACTATTATGGCTACTAATCCACCAACAATAAACATAAAGAATTTTCCAACATCTTTGATACTTGCCAACACTGCTACATTATTACGAGTCTAATTATAATTGTCTAGAAAATTTAATTAGATTCAATAATGAGTTTAGAGAATTCTCTTTAGAATGTCTAAAATTAAACAGATTATCGCTTGGATTGCAATTATTGGAGGTGGAATTGCATTTTTTTTCTTTTCTCAATGGATGACTGAAGTTATGCGCTAATTCTGAAAATTAATTACATTGTAGTTATTTGTAGTAACAATTGTCATGATTACTCAGGAAATTATGAACTTTTTGGATCTTCAGAAGCTAGGTTATGTGGCAACTGTTTCTACTGATGGTAAGCCAAACATTTCTCCAAAAGGAACCATCATTGGTTGGACATCAAAAGTATTGGCGTTTGCAAATATTCGATCACCTGACACTATGAAAAATTTACAGAGTAATCCTCATATAGAAATTAATGTAATTGACCCTCTTTTACGTAAAGGCTATTTATTTAAAGGCCAGGCTAGAATCATTAAAGATAATTCATTGTACGATGAAATTCTTAATCACTATAGGAAAAAGGGAATTAAGAGTCCAATTGATTCAATTGTGTTAGTTGATATCTCAGAAGTGTCTGAAGTAACTTCTCCATTATATGATCTGGGAATTTCAGAACAAGAAATAAAATCAAAATGGAAAAAACATTTTGAAAGTTTATGATTCACCTAACTATTATGTTGATGTCTTGAGTTTTTCTAATTTTTGTTTGGTTTTTTCATGTTCGTCTCTTTCTTTCTTTAAAAGTAATTGAATTACTTCTAATTCTTTTTGTGCTATGTTAAGTTTTGATTTTAATGAACCTACTACTGTGCTTGCTGCTTCAATAATTCCTGCAGAATTTTTTTGATTTGAACTTTCTCCTTGGATAAATTTTCTTTCTTTAGAAGTTAAAATATTCGTATCTTCAAAATGATCTTTTCTTTCTAATTCTTCTTTTGCATTATACAGTCTAGATCTTGCTTCATCTAATTCTTTCTCATATTCTATTTGCTGTTTTCTAATGTTATGGATAGAAGACTGTTCTTGTGAAACTTGTTTTTTAATCTGATTATATTCTTCTGTAATTTCTTCCAATTTTTGTTTTATTTTTGAAAGATTTTCCTCAGTTTTATTAAACTCTTTAATTGATTTTGAACCTTTGATTTGTTCAGAATTTATAATTTTTTCTCTAATTTTTTTATATTCTAGTTGGACCATATCAAGTCCCATCTTTTTTTGATTGAGCTCTTTTTTAACTAACATTAGGTTGGTAACTATGATGTTATACTCTTCTTTCACGGTAAAGATTTTTTGTGTTATGCCATTAAGCTCTTCTTCTTTTATTTTAAATTCATTTTCAATATTTTCTATTTCTGTCTCTAGCTCTTCTTTTTGTACATGCTTTTCTCTTTTTTCAGAAATTGTTTCTCCTACTTTTCTATTACCAAAAAGTCTCATATCACTCATTAATTATCTCTAAAAGATGAATCTTTCTTCACGCTTGCTTAACCCTGTCTCTAAAAAATTTGAGATAAAATCCAATTATGCCAATAATAATTCCACCAAACAAGGCCATTGTACCAAATCCTGGCATTTCTGGGTAGATATTTGGTGCAAGAAATAATAATAATGCCCCTAGAATTATCAGGGCAAATCCGCCATTGTTTCTTGATCTGTTATGTTCTCCGTGAACCATTGTTATGCATACTCTGAAAGTGTTTTTGCTACTTGCTTTCTTCCAATGTCAAAGATGAAAGGTCCTATTTTAGGCCCTCTTGATGTTCCAAGTATTATTTGATATAATATTTTAAAGAAATCTTTTGGTTGCACGTCATTTGATTTTGCAATCTGATAAATTGTATTTTGAATGTCTTCTGGTTCTTCTTCTGCACCAAGTGTGTCTACAAGTATCTTTAATGCCTTTTTTGCAGAATCATCTAAATCTATTTGAATTTTTTCTTGTTGATCAAACTCATCTGAAAAGTTTCCTGCAAGCTCAATGAGTTTTTCAATTTTTGGTTCTAGATTTTTAATTATTCCATAGTCAATTAATTTTTTCATTACTCTTTCTTCTCTATCTTCTTTGAAGATCTTCGTTAATTCGATGAGGAGTCTGTAGTTGACATGTATGCTTGATTGTTTTGGAGGATCAAGGAGGTTTACATATTCGTAGAGTCCTTTTAATTTTGTCATCTTTGCTTGGTTATCAATTTTAATTTTTCCAAAGTAAATATCTTCTAGTTCATTGTATTCGTTCATCAAAGATGGAATATCTTCAAATCCTAATTCTCGTGCACCCGTGATTCTTTTGTATAATAATAATAGAATTGATTTTGGGCTACCAAACTCTAGCCATTTTTGTGCAGTTATGACATTACCTAATGATTTAGAAATTTTTTTTCCTTCTTTGTCTAAGAACATCTCGTATTTTACATGATGAGGATGTGGGAATCCTAAAATTTCATCTGCTACCCAATCATTTATCTTTACAGAATCCATAATGTCCTTTCCATATGCTTCAAATCTAATATCAAATGCTGACCATCTTGCTGCAAATTCTACTTTCCAGGCTAGTTTTCCAAGATCCTTTGTGATGTCTGCTTCTCCTTCGTGACCACATCCCTTGATCATTTTTGAGCCAATTTCGGTGTCATGGCACCTGTATTTTACTTTCTTTTCGTCAGCAATGTATTCAGAAGATTCTGCTGTGTATAGGCGATTACAATTTGCACAAACTGGGAAATATGGTAAGGATTTTTGATATTTTTCCTGTCCAACGAGTTCTGCAATTTTATCTCCAATCTTTGTGCTGTTTTGCAAGATTGTGTGTATTTGTTCTTTTAGTAACCCTTGTTTGTAAGTATCCACAGCTCTTCTAAACTCATACTTTATTCCCATCTTGTCAAGTCCATCTAAAAGAATACTGCTCATGTGCATACCGTATGAATCGTGACATTCAAAAGGATCAGGAATTAATGATACTGGTTTTGCCAAGTGCTCTTCTAAAGAATCTGGGAATCCTTCTGGAATTTTTCTTAATCCATCTAAATCATCTGAATAAGCAATTAGTTCTGATTTGTAACCAAAATTCTCTATTGCTAATTTAACTCCGTATGCTCTTACTGCATCTCCTAAACTTCCAATGTGTGGAATCCCTGATGCACCAAGTCCACTTTCAACTTTAATAATATCTAAACTTCTTCCAAGAGATTTTTCACGTTCAAGTAATTCATGAGATAATTTATCGATCCACGTTCCTTTCCCAATAACTTTCTGCTCTGACATTTCTTTTCACTAGTTCAATGTTTTGGACATGTATGGTCCATATAATGAATACCCTAACTTTTGATAATATTCTCTTGTACCTATTGCACTAATTACTAAAATTTTCTTTGCATCAAATTCTTCTTTGGAAATTTTTTCTGCTTCTCTCATCAAGTTTTTTCCTAATCCTGAATGCTGAATCTGTTTTTCATCTTTTTCACCAATCTTCAATGATCTTCCATAAACATGAATCTCTCTTACAATACAAGTGTCTTGTTTTATCTCATCTCTGTGAGCATCAATGCTTGGTTTTCTTAATCTCAAAAATCCATAAATTGATTCATTTTTGTCCTCATAAGACAAGAATACCTCTTTTCCACCTGATGAGTCATAATCTATTCTTTTTAACCTCACATTTCCCCCATCTGATTTTTTATTAGATAGACCTACTTCTCTGCATCTAATACATCTACATGAAAGTCCTTGTTTGGCTAAATTTTGTTGTACAATTTGTCTAAGATTTCCTGCTTTTGGACCTGCAATGATTTCGTTTGGAGAAATTTCCCTTTGTATTCGCATAATTCTAACCCATTTTGGAACGTTCTTTTTTACTTCTGTTAATACATTGATCATGTCTTCATCAGAATATGGGATGTATTTTCCTTGTTTATAGTCCTCATAAAGTGGGGTGTTTTCAATTACTAATGAGGGATAAATTTTCAACATGTCTGGACGTAACTGTGAATCCAAAAATAATTTTTTAAAATCTGCAATGTCTCCTTCTGGCGTCATTGTAGGCAAACCTGGCATCATATGTGCAACAATTTTGTAACCTGCATCTTTTGAAATTTGAAACGATTCTATTACGTCATTATAGTTGTGACCTCTGTTAACTATTTCATATACTCTTTCTTGTAATGATTGAACACCAATCTCTATTCTTGTGATTCCATAGTTTAACATTAAATCTACATGTTCTTTCTTACAGAAGTCTGGCTTTGTTTCAATTGTAAATCCTACATTTCTTATTGCTGCATGTTCATTATTTGATTTGGCTTCTTGCAAATCTTTTGAATCTGTTCCATTCAGAGCATCATAACATGATTTGATAAAATTTTCTTGATAGTCTTTTGGCATAAATAGAAAAGTGCCACCAACAATTACAATCTCCATTTTAGATGTATCATGTCCAAATGCAATCAGCTTATCTATCTTTGATGTAATTTGCAATTTAGGATCATATTCATTTCCAATTGCGTTAAGTGTAGATGGTTCTTTTCCTGTGTAGCTATTTGGGGTATTAAATTCAATTCCGCCTGGACAATATGTGCATCTGCCATGTGGACAAGCATATGGCTTTGGCATGAGTGCAACTACTGCGACTCCTGATGCAGTTTTAACTGGTTTTTTCAACAAAACTTTTCTTAATTTATTAAAATCAGATTCTTTTACCATTGATAGGATTTCATGATTTCTGGGAATTCTTTCAAGTGCATATTTGGCACAGATTTTAATGATTTCTTGTTTTACCTGCTTTTTACTAGGCTCATTAATTGTTAGCAGATTCTGAGTGATTTCACTGCATGCTTTAGAAAAAACAGAATCTAGTTTACTCATGAATTCTCATACTGATTTGGACATAAATTTGTTAAATAACTTAGCTTATTTGCAACCTATCTTTGTTTATTCGTCTTTCTTTTAGTTCTGCTTCTAGCTGTCTTTCTCTTTACAGTTCCTCCAACTGTCTTTCTCTTTACAGTTCCTCCAACTGTCTTTCTCTTTACAGTTCCTCCAACTGTCTTTCTCTTTACAGTTCCTCCAACTGTCTTTCTCTTTACAGTTCCTCCAACTGTCTTTCTCTTTACAGTTCCTCCAACTGTCTTTCTCTTTACAGTTCCTCCAACTGTCTTTCTCTTTACAGTTCCTCCAACTGTCTTTCTCTTTACAGTTCCTCCAACTGTCTTTCTCTTTACAGTTCCTCCAACTGTCTTTCTCTTTACAGTTCCTCCAACTGTCTTTCTCTTTACAGTTCCTCCAACTGTCTTTCTCTTTACAGT
>Ga0209988_10002150_pt1 | contig 12998 bp, 9 predicted proteins | sample N075metaG_FD_183115 | JGI IMG/M metagenome (GOLD analysis project Ga0209988, IMG submission 183115) | Deep subsurface microbial communities from Kermadec Trench to uncover new lineages of life (NeLLi) - N075 metaG (SPAdes) (version 2) | ecosystem: Environmental > Aquatic > Marine > Ocean trench... | reverse complement strand
GCCACAGGAGAGAGTGTCCCTTGGGGTGTTGTGCGGTAAATGAGCTTCCGGAACTCCCAATTCATTTCCAGCCGAGGGATTAAACGCTGGCCGGTATGGGCGACACGTTTCCAGATACATGGCCAAGAATAAAACTGATGGTTCGCCCAAAAAAATCCTTCCAGTAATTGGTCTTCTGTCATGCGTTTGGGTTTGTAGACGACATGCTTGCCGTCATACTTTGACCAATCTTGATCAATGATCCGCCCTTCTCGTTGTAAGCGCTCAAATAATGCCGTGCCTGGAAGCGGGGTGAGGATATTAAAGTAGGCCAGTTCCACTTTATTCCGTGTAAGGAAATTGACGGTGTGCTCGAACACTGCTTCATCATCATTGTCGAAGCCGAACACGATGCCCGGGTTGACCATGATGCCATGATCGTGAAACATTTTAATCTGGTCTTCAAATTTTCGAACTTGGTTGAAGCCTTTGTTCGTTTCACCTAACGAATCGTCCGATAAAGACTCCATGCCCACAAAAACCGACACACATCCGCTATCGGCGGCTAATTTGACCAATTCACGGTCATCTCCTAAGAACAAGGTGGCCTGGCAGCCCCATTTAATATTGAGACCTTTCAAGGCTTGCCAGAGTTCACGGCAATAGGCTCGATGGCTATTATGTAAATCATCCACAAAGGCTACGATAGACCCTTCTTCCAATCCGACCCAAATTTTCAAGGAAGTGGATAAGGCGTTCAAGAGAGATCCCCGGGTCATACGTTCGATGATATCCGAACGCAGCCATTCTTTAGCATGTTGCAATTCTGCGATGACTTCCGGAACAGGACGCCGGCGCGTTGTTTTTCCGTTGAACGGAGACACGCTGCAAAATTCGCAATCAAAATGGCATCCACGAGTCGTAAAGCTGCATAATCTGGTCATGTACGAATCGGGGCTCAGAAGTTCTATACGTGGAGGTTTATAGTTTTTCAAGTCAGGGAATTGATCCATGCGGTATATGCGCTTGAGAGTGCCAGCCTCGAAATCTGCCACGACTTGAGGCCAGAGGTCTTCGGCTTCTCCACAGACAATCGTATCGCAATGCTTCAGAGCTTCATCGGAGCAATACGTGGGATGCACGCCTCCTAGCACAACTGTTTTGCCTCGCGCGCGAAACTCATCCGCAATTTCATAAGCGCGTGGAGCATAGCAAGTCATGACTGACAACCCGACTAAATCGCAGGGCGTCTCAAAATTGATGTCCTCGGTTGCTTCGTCGACAAGTTCAATGTCCCAGTTTGAAGGCGTATATGCGGCAATGACAGGCAGGCTGAGCTTGGGAAACCAGATGGACCGGCGTTCGCTTGCGGTCATATGGTAAGGATTATTGCGTGGGTACGGATCTAATAAGAGGAGCTTGGGACGTGTTACGACGGGGGATTCCATAGTAGGCATTCTTATGTTCCTTTACAAACAAGTATGATCAAACGCATAGAAGTTGATTGTACCGTGTAGGCTGTACCTTGAACAAATATTTTTGTAATGACGTGTGAGCTCATCGCGTTCCTATAGGAAAGAGGGAAGGCAGTTCAACGGCTTCTTCCTCAACTGTTGTCTCAATGCCTTGGGTAAGAGGTCCTTCCGATTGAGCATTCTCTCGTTCTTGTTTCCTGATTTTTGCTTCGATACCGATATCTTCAGGAGGAATTGGAGGTGCAACTGCTCCACACCCAATTGGAATAATCAAGAAGACGACAAAACCTAATGTCAAGATGAAGCGGTCAGATTGTCCGTGCCGTGCATTCATGACATTCGTTTTTTCTTGCTGGAGGCATTGGGCTTTACTCGTAACGCCTTTTTCCAAGCTTTGATTTGTGAAGCCACTTGAGCCGTGGCGGTTCCCCCCACAATATTTTTCTGGTTAATGGCAGCCTCCGGTGTCAGAACTCGAATGGCTTTGTGATCAAATGAGGAAGAGGCCTTGAATAAGTCTTGTTGAGTGAGATCACGGAGATCTTTGCCTTTGGTCAAACATTCACGGACCAAATTTCCAACGATGTGGTGCGATTCTCGAAAAGGGACTCCGCGTTTCACAAGATAATCGGCTAACTCTGTTGCCAGGAGAAAGCCTTCGGAGACTGCCTTGTTCATTGGTTCCGGACGTACAGTGAGTTGAGCGAGAAGTTCCGCGTAAATTTTGACGGATGTGGTGGTGGTATCGATCGTGTCAAACAGCGGTTCTTTATCTTCCTGAAGGTCTCGATTGTAGCTGAGCGGTAACCCCTTTATGGTCGTCAAGAGGCTAAACAAATGCCCGTACACTCTCCCGGTTTTTCCACGAATGAGTTCTGGAACATCAGGGTTTTTTTTCTGAGGCATCATACTACTGCCGGTACAAAATCCATCGGGAAGATCGATGAACTGAAATTCCTGGGAAGACCACAAGATGAGTTCTTCGCTCAAACGAGAAAGGTGCATCATGATAATGGCGCATCCACTCAAGACTTCGATCACATAATCACGATCAGATACGGCATCTAAACTATTCTGAGTAATTTCCGGGAACTTCAATAAGGCGGCGGTATAGTGGCGATCAATCGGGTAATTGGTCCCCGCAAGCGCCCCGGAGCCCAGTGGCATGACATTGATGCGAACCAAGGCATCATGCAAGCGCCCTTTGTCTCGTTCCAGCATTTCCACATAGGCCAGCGCATGGTGTGAAAATAAAACCGGCTGAGCCCGTTGCAGATGGGTGTAGCCTGGCATCATCACGCCTATGTATCGCTCGGCGAGAGTCACAAGGGATTGTTGAAGCCGACATAGATCTTGTTGTAAATGTTGGAGAGCATCACGGAGGAATAGTCGAAGATCTAGGGTAATTTGGTCATTCCGGCTTCGACCCGTGTGAAGTTTTCCACCAAGTGGTCCAATGAGTTGCGTAAGACGACGCTCGATGCTCATGTGCACATCTTCGTCTTCGATCTTCCATTGATGACGACCGGCGCGAATGTCTTCCCGGATATGGTGAAGCCCCTTGATTATTGTCTGACTTTCACGCGTGGATAGTACCTTTGCCCGCTGCAAGGTTTTACAATGAGCCACGCTGCCTTCAATGTCATACTCATAGAGACGACAATCAAATCCAATGGAAGCGGTGAAGGATTCGACTAATGCGTCCGTCTGGCCTTGGAATCGTCCCCCCCAGAGCTTTGGCTTGCCTGGTTTTTGGGTGGACTGAGGTTGAGGATGAGTTTGAGTCTTGCTTGATGATTTGTTCGGAGAAGTTTTCATTGGAGGGAGGTGCTGCAAGTGAGGATAAACTGACTACTTAATTTTTCCCACGGATGTTCGAGTGGCTAAGCGTAAGGCATTCAGGCGAATAAAGCCGCCGGCATCTTGTTGGTTGTATCCGGACCCTTCTTCAAAAGTGACGAGATGCTCTTGATAGAGTGACTGATCAGATTTTCGACCCGTCACTGTGCAATTGCCCTTGTACAGTTGAAGGCGAACGGTTCCGGTGACGTTTTGTTGGGATTGGTCAAATGCCGCCTGCAACATCATCCGCTCAGGCGAGAACCAAAAACCATTATAGATCAGTTCGGCATAGCGTGGCATGAGACTATCCCGGAGATGTACGACTTCCCGATCAAGAGTGAGTGATTCCAACGCTCGTCGAGCAATATGAAGAATCGTTCCACCTGGTGTTTCATAGACACCACGAGATTTCAGCCCCACGAACCGATTCTCCACCAAATCCACTCGGCCGATTCCGTGTTTCCCGCCTAATTGATTGAGCCGGTGGAGTAAGGTGGCCGGGCTCAGCAGTTTGTCATTGATGGCAATGGGGTTGCCCTTCTTAAATTGAAGCGTGAGTGTTTGAGGGGTAGACGGTGCATCTTGAGGGGATGTGGTCATTTGAAACATGTCTTGTGGTGGAGCGACCCAGGGGTCTTCAAGTACACCGCCTTCATAACTAATGTGAAGCAAGTTGGCATCCATGCTATACGGCTTGGCTTTGGTCACGGTGATGGGAATGCGGTGTTGCTGTGCGTAATCAATGAGGTCTTGTCGAGAAACCATCGACCATTCCCGCCAGGGAGCAATCACATGAATTTTTGGAGCCAGAGCGGCGAAGGTGAGTTCAAAGCGGATTTGATCATTCCCTTTCCCTGTGGCACCATGGCTGAGGAAGCTGGCCTTTTCCTTTTTGGCGAGTTCCACTTGTCGCTTGGCAATGAGGGGACGAGCGATCGATGTTCCCAGCAGATATGAGCTTTCGTAGACGGCATTCCCGCGAAGCATCGGGAACACGTAGTTTGACACAAATTCTTCGCGGAGGTCTTCTACGTAAACTTTGACCGCACCGACTTGAAGGGCTCTTTTTCTAATGTCGGCTAAATCTTCCCCTTGACCCAAGTCGGCACAGAATGCAATCACGTCGCACCCTTTTTCCATTTTGAGCCAATGTACAATAATTGATGTATCGAGACCTCCCGAGTAAGCCAGCACAACTTTTGGTCTTGTTGATCGTGTTGTGCGGAGTTTCGTCGTGGAACGACTCGAAGTCGAACGATGTTTCATCACTCTTACTTTCCTAGCCATTCAATCAAGATAGCTTTTTGTATATGGAGACGGTTTTCTGCCTGATCTAGGACCACTGACTGGGGCCCATCTAACACGTCTGCGGTGATTTCTTCCCCTCGATGTGCGGGTAGGCAATGAAGGACAATCGCACGGGATTTGGCCTGCTTCATTAACTCACTGTTAACTTGATAGGGCGCAAAAGCTGTCATGCGGGGTTCGTGTTCGTCTTCTTGCCCCATGCTAATCCACACATCGGTGTAAATGGCATCAGCATCTTTTGCCGCCACCATTGGATCGTGGGTGATTTCAATTGTGGCTCCGGTTTGAGCCCCTTCAGCTTTAGCTTGTTTCACAATGGTGGGATCAGGTTCATACCCAGGTGGACATCCCACAGAGATGTGCATCCCCATCTTGGCTCCTATTTCAAGAAGCGAGTGTGTAATATTATTCCCATCTCCAATGTACGCGAGTTTTAATCCTTTTGCGCGTCCTTTTTTTTCCACAATGGTGAGAAGGTCGGCTAAGGCCTGGCAGGGATGACAATGATCTGTCAGGCCATTAATCACTGGAATCGAGGTATGCCGGGCCCATTCTTCCAATGCGGATTGGTCAAAGGTTCTGATAACTAAGCCATCCAGGTAACGGGAGAGGACTTTGGCGGTATCGGCTAAACTTTCACCACGGCTGAGTTGAATTTTCTCTGAAGCTAAGAATAACGCTTGTCCACCCAACTGGTTCATGCCGGCTTCAAAGGATACGCGAGTACGGGTCGAGGGTTTTTCGAAAATCAATCCAAGGGTTTTGCCTTTTAGAGGGAACGATGGCCGGCTTTTGCCGTGGGCCGTTTTTAATTTCTTCGCAAGCGTCAGCAAGCCTTGAATTGTTTTCCTGGGAATATCTGCAATGGTCAACAAGTCTTTGGGGAGTTGTGGCGTCTTGCTTTGTGAGGCAGATGAGGAGGAACGACTTCGTTTGGACAGGCTAGTTGTTGCCATGACTTATTGTTGTTTGGATAAGACGTCAGAGAGGACGTGCAATAACCGATCAATCTGAGTATTGCTAATGATGAACGGAGGCATGAATCGGAGTACCCGGCCCATCGTACAATTAATGATGACGCGGCGTTCCAGGCATTTCATGACGAGGGGTTTTCCGTCAATAGATAATTCCAAGCCTTGCAAGAGGCCCATGCCACGAACTTCCCGGATACAAGAAAATTTCTTTGAAAGAGTCGTTAACCCCTTGGCTAAATACTCACCAGCCACCCGACCCTGTTCAAGTTTTCCACCTTCGAGAAGCAGGTTCAACACTTTCAATGCCGCAGCACAGGCCAGAGGGTTGCCGCCAAACGTGGAGGCATGTGTGCCGGGCTCAAAAGCTGCCGCCACGGTGTCTGTGGCGAGGCAGGCTCCAATCGGGACTCCTCCTCCAAGCCCTTTGGCCAGGGTCATGATGTCTGGCTGAATGCCAAACTGTTCATAGGCAAACAGGGTGCCGGTGCGCCCCATGCCTGTTTGCACTTCGTCAAAAATTAGAATAATTTTCCGTTCTGTGCAAATCGTGCGGAGTTTTTTCAGATAGTGACTATCCGCCACAACAACTCCGCCCTCAGCTTGAATGGGTTCCAGCATGATCGCGGCCGTTTGCGGTGTGAGGCTCGCTTCCAATGCTTCCATGTCATTAAATGGAATGTAGCGGAATCCTGGAACCAGTGGGCCGAATCCTTTTTGCAAGGCTGGTTGGCCAGTGGCCGTGAGGCTGGCCAATGTTCGTCCATGAAATGAATTCAGCATAGTGAGAATTTCATACCGCTCCGGACCGAATGTATTCTGTGCGTGACGGCGGGCTAACTTAATAGCTGCTTCATTGGCTTCTGTGCCGCTATTACAAAGGAAGACTTTGTCGGCAAATGAATGTGTGACTAAGCGTTTAGCCAGTTGTGCTTGCGGTTCGGTATAAAACAGATTGGACGTATGGATGAGTTGCCGGGCTTGGCGAGAAATGGCTTCGACAATATCCGGATGGGCATGCCCCAAAATATTCACGGCAATGCCGGCTACGCAGTCCAGATAGTCTCGACCTTCGGCATCGTAGAGCAGGCACCCTTGACCTCGCTCCACAGTTAGCGGGAGACGAGTGTATGTATTCATTAAATACTGAGCTGTATTGTTTTGAATTTCAGTAGCAATCATATTGCCAAAACCTGCGTGAATACAGGCGAATCTATCATGCGGCTTTTTCGATTCGCAATGAGAATATGATCAGGAAACTCATAATGCTACAGGCTTGGTCACAGCGAGGCAAAAGTGGCTGTGATTTCGAAACGTGGTTAAGCGAGAGTCAGGAGATAATTGGGAAAGTTGCTAGTTGGGGTCGGCTTGTTGACGACGAAGATCGTAGGCCATGCCGAGTTTGCTCAGCGTCCAAATTAACCATTTGGATGGATCGAAATTATACCACCGGATGCCATTGCGATAATCGCCTTGATACATGTGGTGGTAATTGTGGTAACCCTCACCAAACGTGAGGAGGGAAATCCACCAACTATCTCGACTGGAATTGGACGTGCCATGAGGCTGTTCACCCCAAATGTGGCAGATGGAATTAATGAAGAAGGTAGAGTTTAAAACAAAAAAAGTACGAGCCAACCCTGCCAAAAGAAAACAGCCAATTCCACCCATCCATCCGTTGTGCAAGAGCCCTACGAAAAATGGAAGGAATAAGCCAGTTAAAACTATAGGAAGGTAATACTGGTCTTGCCACACGATCATTGGATCTTGTAAAAGGCGAGTTTGGTACTTTGTATCGCGGTTAGGATCTTTCCAGAATATCCACCCACAATGACTATGCCAAAATCCTAGCGTGGCGTTATAGGGATCTTCTTCTGTGTCACAGCGAGCATGGTGTCTGATATGATCTCCGCACCATCGTAACGCGGAATTTTCCAGCGCCATGCCCCCGGCTATCAAAAATGCGAATCTCACCCAATCGGGGCATTTAAAACTCCTATGGGTAAACAATCGATGGTATCCAACTGTAATGCCGAGTCCAGTAATCAAGTACAGAGAGACAAACATCGTCCAATCGACCCATGTGAAATCGTAGTAATAGGCATACGTTGGTAGCGCAATGATTGTGGCGACTACGATTAACCCAAAAAGGAACATCGTAGGGTAATCTCGTTGAGGTATACCTGCTTTGGAGGGATCTAGAGTTCTTGACATGGCAGCAATGTCCTTAATTGTCTCTCACCGCTTTATAACTCAGGGAGGAAATACCCTAATAACGAGGGATGACCCATGTAGGTGAGGGATGTGTTAGTCGAATTGTTTAAATGGTGTCTCTTTTACCGGAATGTGAAGTATTGGAATCAAATCTCACAGGTTAAGACCTGCCCGTGTAAAAGAGATAAGTGAGGATACACGCTAGCAGGCTGTTTGTAAAGAGGAAGGCCATGCATTTGACCTTCCTCTTACAAACAGCTTACCAGACTTATTTACAAAATCCAGTCGTTCGTTGGACGGATGTGTGCTTCCGTATCGGTATTTTCTTGAGACGGGCACTGACTTGCGTTGTTGGGCAATCCATAATAACTCAGGTGGATAGACTGAAGGCTGATAGTGGCCAATCATGCGTCCCTATCCAACGCCTCGGGTCTTATGAGTGCTAGCCCTTCAGTCTTCAGCCTCAATACTTGGTTGCAATCAATATTTATAGGAATCTTCTTTGAATGGACCATCAGCCGGTACATGAATGTAATCAGCCTGTGTTTTTGTCAGCTTGGTTAAGACGCCACCGAAACCACGAACCATATGCGCCGCCACTTCTTCGTCCAGGATTTTTGGAAGAACGTATACTGACGGGGTTTTTGGCTCTGCCTGGTCAGCATATTTTCGTTCATACAGATGAATTTGAGCCAAAACTTGATTAGCAAACGAGCCATCCATAATCCGTGACGGATGTCCCGTCGCATTTCCCAGATTCACCAGCCGTCCTTCAGACAATAAGATGAGATGATCGTTGGTAGATTTATTTCTGTAGATTTTATGCACTTGAGGCTTCACTTCTTCCCACTCCCAGTTTTTCCTCGTATAGTCTGTATCGATTTCATTGTCGAAGTGTCCGATGTTGCACACCACCGCGCCACATTTTAAGGCTTGTAACATTGCGGAATCGCACACGTTAAAATTTCCGGTGGCGGTGACGACCAAATCGGTTTGGCTCAGGAGTATGGTATTGGTGTCCTCGACTTTTCCTGTATTGATGCCGTCGTTGTAAGGCGACACCACTTCAAATCCGTCCATGCAGGCTTGCATGGCACAAATCGGATCGATTTCAGAAATTTTGACAATCATGCCTTCTTGTCTGAGCGATTGCGCTGAACCCTTCCCGACATCACCATACCCAATGACCAGGGCTTTTTTTCCTGCCAGGAGATGATCGGTTCCCCTCTTAATGGCATCATTCAGGCTGTGGCGGCACCCATATTTATTGTCGTTTTTTGATTTTGTGACAGAGTCGTTCACGTTGATGGCCGGGACTTTTAATGTGCCATTTTTCAACATGTCCTGAAGCCGGTGGACGCCTGTCGTTGTCTCTTCCGTAATCCCATGTATGCGATCCAGCATGGCCGGATATTTTTCATGAATCAGCAAGGTCAGGTCGCCCCCGTCATCCAGAATCATGTTCGCATCCCAGGGTTGCCCATTTTTCAAAATTGTTTGCTCAAGGCACCACTCATATTCATCTTCAGTTTCACCTTTCCAGGCAAAGACTGGAATGCCTTTGGCTGCGATGGCGGCAGCGGCATGATCTTGTGTCGAGAAAATATTGCATGATGACCAGCGCACTTCAGCTCCGAGTTCGAGCAGGGTTTCAATCAACACTCCCGTCTGGATGGTCATATGAATACAGCCCAAAATTTTTGCATCTTTCAATGGTTGCGTAGAGTGGAATTTTTCTCGCAAAGCCATTAAGGCCGGCATTTCGGTTTCGGCAATTTGCAGTTCTTTTCGTCCCCAGGCAGCCAGATTACTATCGGCGACTTTATAATCTTGTGTGGTCGTTTCTACTGTGCTTGCAGTACTCATCATGTGTGCTCCTCTTGTGTCTGAGTGTCTTAAGTCAAATAACTAATAACGGAATGCAAGGGATATATCAGAAGAGGGAGGAGGCTGCCCTCCCTCTTTAACATGAAGCGATGATTTGGGGAATTACAGCTTGGCTTCCCTGCGTAGTAAGGCGGCCTTGTCAGTTTTTTCCCATGTAAAGCCTGGTTCGTTTCGACCAAAGTGACCATAGGAAGCAGTTTGCTTGTAGATGGGGCGTCGCAATTTGAGATGCTCGATAATTCCTTTTGGTGATAAGGGGAAGTGTTTTTTTATTAACTTCTCAATAAGCTCGATCTTAACCTTTTCGGTGTCTTTGGTATCAACCAAAACGGAGACGGGTTCAGAAACGCCAATGGCGTAGGCTAATTGTACTTCACATTTTTCTGCTAATTGGGCGGCAATAATATTTTTTGCAATGTACCGGGCCATGTACGATGCTGATCGATCCACCTTGCTTGGATCTTTTCCTGAAAAACATCCTCCCCCATGGCTGCCCACTCCGCCATAGGTGTCCACAATGATTTTACGGCCAGTGAGTCCCGTGTCTCCCATTGGACCACCGATGACAAACCGTCCGGTGGGGTTAATGTGGAATGTGGTGGTTTTAGGATTAAACAGCTTCTTCGGCATCATAGGGATAATGACTTTTTCCATGATGTCTTTTTCAATTTTCTTGGCTGTCACGGCCTCACTATGTTGCGTAGAAATCACGATCGTATCGATTCGAACCGGTTTGCCATTTTTATATTCAATGGTGACTTGGGATTTTCCATCCGGACGGACCCAGTTCAGAATATTCTTCTTGCGCACTTCAGCTAACCGTCGAGTCAGTCGGTGGGCTAATACAATCGGCATGGGCATCAGTTCAGGGGTTTCATCGGATGCATAGCCAAACATCAGGCCCTGGTCCCCTGCTCCTCCTGTGTCTACCCCCATGGCAATGTCACCTGACTGATTATGAATGGATGTCAAGACCGAACAGGTTCGATGATCAAACCCCCACGTGGCATCTGAATAGCCAACGCCTCTAATCGTTTCTCGAATAATATCAGGAATTTCAACATAGGCTTTTGTCGAAATTTCTCCTGCCACAAAGGCTAATCCTGTGGTAATCAGCGTTTCACAGGCTACGCGGCAGTTTTTATCCTTGGCCATAATGGCATCCAAGATACTATCAGAGATTTGGTCGGCAATTTTATCTGGATGTCCTTCTGTGACTGATTCCGATGTAAACAGAAAGTTGGTTTGTCTCATCAAGTCCCCCTACCTAATAGGTTGAGCCTCATGCTCCTTTCGGATCAAGACCCTAAGTGAATAATGCAAAATCCAAACCCCGCACTATACGTTAAGGAAAGGTCTATGTGCAAAATTAAACGAAAATTTGATGTGATCTAGGTAGGCGATGGCAGCAAGGGAACCATGGCTTCTCGGACAAAAGCAGCAGAATCTTGAATAGTTTATAGGTAAATGCCGGATGGTACGATTGATTTTTTATGCAATAGATCATGACAGAGCATTGCGCTTGCCTGCAATAAGTTTGGCGTATTTTCGATCTTCGTTTTTTCTCGACCCGACGGCTTCTAGTGAAATCTAGGTTATACGCTTAAGTAATAATGGCAGATCTATAGGCTGTAATCTTGTAAGTTCTTAATCAAGGTTAGTTGAGAAATCGATGATTTATTCAATTGATTTCAGTGTGTTCACTATTGACTCTGGCTTGCGTAACGGAAATTCAGGGTGGTAAGATCGGCTGTTGTTTTACAGAGAAACATTAGGTGTATCGGCAAATTCCATGGCGTGAAAGGCGAGTGTTGTATTGTCGCTTTTTTCTTTGGAATTCTGACTAAGGAGGCGAGTGAATGTATAAAACGATATATGTCCCGGTTGATAATTCAGACCATTCTAATATGGCTGTCGAATTGGGAGTCCAGTTTGCCAAAGTGTTTGGCTCGAAAATCGTTGGGAGTCATGTATATGCCGCAAAGATGCATGATAAACGATTCAAGCAAATGGAGGCCGGCCTTCCTGAGGAATACCATGATGAAAAGGAACTAGAGCGTCAACGGCAAATCCATGATTCTCTTATTACCCGAGGTCTTCAAATCATTACGGATTCATACTTGGATTATGTGGATAAGAAATGTACTGAAGCGAACATTCCTCTTGAACGGCGTTCATTGGAAGGTCGCAATTGGAAGGTGCTGGCTGAAGATATCACAAACAATGGCTACGATCTGACAATTATGGGAGCCTTGGGTGTGGGAGCGGTCAAAGATTCTGTTATTGGGAGCAATACCGAACGCGTCATTCGACGGGTTAGAAATTCCGACATGTTTATTGTCAAAGATATCAAGCCAATGAACGGTGGGAAAATTGTGGTGGCGGTGGATGGCAGCCCTCATTCTTTTGGAGGGCTCAAAACAGCATTGGCTCTTGGTAAAGCGTTTAATAAGCCTGTCGAAGCCATTTCTGCGTTTGATCCTTATTTTCACTATGCGGCCTTCCATAGCATTTCCGGTGTCTTGAATGAAGAGGCGGGAAAGGTCTTTCGGTTTAAAGAACAAGAAAAACTGCATGAAGAAATCATTGATAGTGGATTAGCGAAAATCTATCAATCCCATCTTGATGTTTCTCGTGATGTCGCACAGGACGAAGGGGCTGATATCAAGACCACGTTGCTGGATGGCAAGGCGTTCGAGAAGCTCATTCAATATGTTCGGAAAGAGCAGCCGTGGCTCCTCATTGTCGGGCGAATTGGTGTCCATAGTGATGACGATATGGATATCGGGAGTAACACTGAAAATCTCTTGCGCTCTGCTTCTTGCAATATCTTGATCTCTAATCGCAAATTTGTGCCGCCTATTGATGTCCAAGCGGAATATACAATTGCCTGGACGGAAGAGGCTTTAAGGCGGATGGAGAAAATCCCGGTTTTTGCCCGTGGCGTTGCCAAAACGGCCATACATCGGTATGCCATTGAAAAAGGCCATACCATCATCAGTAATACAATCGTTGATGAGGCCGTAGGCGATATTCTTCCGAAGGGAGCCATGGATGCAATGAGAACTCTTGGCGGAACCTTGGATGCAGCTGGTGTAGACAGAAATTCCATGAAAGCTGATGATCAGGTGGCCAAAGATATTATGGGATCGAAAATGAGTAACATGATGTCTCAGGTGGTAGAAGAGAAGCCAGCGACAGACAGTCCCTTAAGTGCTGTGAATCAAAATTATTTAGATCGCATGTCGCGGGATTATTATGTGTGTGGAGGATGCGGCTATATTGGAAAAGGATCACATCCGGTCCTCTGTCCGGTGTGTGG
>Ga0209988_10002148_pt1 | contig 13000 bp, 7 predicted proteins | sample N075metaG_FD_183115 | JGI IMG/M metagenome (GOLD analysis project Ga0209988, IMG submission 183115) | Deep subsurface microbial communities from Kermadec Trench to uncover new lineages of life (NeLLi) - N075 metaG (SPAdes) (version 2) | ecosystem: Environmental > Aquatic > Marine > Ocean trench... | reverse complement strand
CGCTGCAGTCAGCGTCGTCTTGCCGTGATCTACGTGACCAATTGTTCCCACATTTATATGGGGTTTTGTTCTTTGAAATTTTTCCTTGGACATGCCTGTTTACCTCTTAGTAGCCGGTCCGGGACCTAGGCGGTCTTTTTAACGATTTCTTCAACAACACTATTCGGTGCTTCCGAATAGTGGTCGAATTCCATTGTGTAAGTTGCACGGCCCTGGGTCTGGGACCTCAGGTCTGTTGCATAACCAAACATTTCAGATAATGGAATGTGGGCATTGACAATTTTGCCGGCTGGACAATCTTCCATACCCTGTAAAATGCCACGACGGCGGGTTACATCACCCATGACGTCACCCATGTAATCCTCAGGTGTGACCACTTCCACTTTCATCATTGGCTCGAGCAATACCGGGTTGGCGATATTTGCAGCATTCTTGAATGCCATGGAACCAGCGATTTTAAATGCCATTTCGTTCGAGTCAACTTCATGGTATGAACCGTCATACAACTCAACCTTGACATCGACCACCGGATAACCGGCAACCACACCATTTTGCAACGCTTCCTGGATACCCTTGTCAACCGAGTTAATGTACTCTTTGGGCACCACGCCACCAACAATCTTATTGACAAACTCGTAACCCTCACCCTGCTCCATTGGCATCAGGCGAATCTTGACGTGCCCATACTGACCGCGACCACCAGTCTGTTTGACAAACTTGCCTTCAGCCTCGACCGCCTTGCGGATCGTTTCACGGTGAGCAACCTGCGGACGTCCAACATTGGCTTCAACACCGAATTCCCGGCGCATACGATCAACCAGGATGTCCAGGTGCAATTCGCCCATACCGGAAATAATGGTCTGGCCGGATTCTTCATCTGTCTTGACCCGGAAAGAAGGATCTTCCTGTGCCAGTTTGCCCAGAGCAATACCCATTTTTTCCTGGTCACTCTTGGTCTTTGGTTCAACCGCAACCGAAATAACCGGTTCCGGGAAATCCATACGTTCCAGCGTGATCGTTTCTTTCAGGTCACACAATGTGTCACCGGTGGTCACGTCTTTCAAGCCTACCGCAGCAGCGATATCACCGGCGCGAACTTCCTTGATCTCTTCACGAGTATTGGCGTGCATTTGCAGGATCCGGCCGATGCGTTCCTTTTTACTCTTGCCCGGGTTATACAAGGTATCACCAGATTTCAGAACACCTGAATACACCCGGAAAAACGTCAGGGTTCCAACAAATGGATCGGTTGCAATTTTGAATGCCAGGGCAGCGAACGGCTCTTCATCACTGCTCTCACGAAAACCTTTTTGCTCGTTCTCCAGAATGCCGGTAATGGCCGGCACATCCACCGGCGAGGGCATCAGCTCGATGACCGAATCCAGCAGCGCCTGAACGCCCTTGTTCTTGAAGGCCGAACCGCACAGACAAGGAACGATATCGTTGTTCAGCGTACCCAGACGCAGACCTTCGATGATCTGATCGTGGGTAAGCTCTTCATCTTCAAGATAAGCTTCCATCAACTCTTCAGATGCTTCAGCTGCGATTTCTACCATGTATTCCCGCGCGATCTCAGCTTCGGTCAGCAGGTCTTCCGGTATCTCTCGCGCCTCGTAAGTCACGCCCTGATTTTCAGAATCCCAATAAATGGCCTTCATTCTGACCAGATCGATGACACCCTGAAAATCTTCTTCGGCACCAATCGGCAACTGCACAGGCACGGGACGCGCACCCAGGCGTTCTTTGATCTGTTCAACCACACGCTCAAAATCGGCGCCGGTACGATCCATCTTGTTGATAAATGCCATCCGTGGAACGTCGTAACGGGTGGCTTGCCGCCATACCGTTTCAGACTGCGGCTGAACCCCACCAACCGCACAAAAAACCGCAACCGCACCATCGAGCACCCGCAAAGAACGCTCGACTTCAATGGTAAAATCAACGTGCCCGGGGGTATCGATGATATTGATCCGGTGTTCTTTGAACTGCGAATCCATACCGCTCCAGAAGCAGGTGGTTGCAGCCGAGGTAATCGTGATACCACGCTCCTGTTCCTGCTCCATCCAGTCCATGGTGGCATTGCCGTCATGGACTTCACCGATCTTGTGTGAAACACCGGTGTAGAACAAAATGCGTTCAGTGGTCGTCGTCTTACCCGCATCAATATGAGCCATGATGCCGATGTTGCGATACCTTTCAATTGGCGTATTACGTGCCACTATAGTTTCCTTAAAATTCCAATTACCAGCGGTAATGTGAGAAGGCTTTATTAGCCTCTGCCATGCGGTGCACGTCTTCACGCTTCTTCACAGCCGAACCGCGCTGCTCTACGGCATCAAGCAATTCACCTGCCAGTCTTAATGGCATGCTCTTTTCACCACGCTTACGCGCAGCATCGATAATCCAGCGCATTGCCAGTGTCTGACGACGCTTGGGCCGTACTTCAACCGGTACCTGGTAAGTAGCACCACCAACACGACGGGATTTAACCTCGACCATCGGGCTGACGTTTTCCAGGGCTGTTTGAACCAACTCTACCGGTGCAGCACTCTTGTTCTTTTCCTCAATGGTTATCATTGCACCGTAGACGATGCGCTCTGCCACTGATTTTTTGCCACTGTGCATCACCATGTTGACAAACCGGGTGATCATTTCACTGCCGAACTTGGGGTCTGGCAGGATATCGTGACCAAAATTTGAATGTTTTCTTGACATTGTCTTACCTGATTCTAAAAAATGCTTCGTTCAAAATGATTCCGGATTAATTCAAATCAATTCTTGGGCCGTTTGGTGCCGTACTTTGAACGGCCCTGACGGCGATCGCTGACACCCGCTGTATCAAGACTGCCGCGAACGGTGTGATAACGAACACCCGGAAGATCTTTTACCCGGCCGCCGCGGATCAAAATCACACTATGCTCTTGCAGGTTATGACCTTCGCCACCGATATAGCTGGTGACTTCAAATCCATTGGTCAACCTGACACGTGCAACCTTACGCAAAGCCGAGTTCGGCTTTTTCGGTGTGGTTGTATAAACACGGGTACAAACACCACGCTTCTGCGGGCAACCTTCCAATGCAGGCACACCGCTTTTATAAGCTTTTGGTTTGCGAGGTTTGCGCACCAATTGATTTACTGTTGTCATAAATCTATTACCCTGAAAAATAAACCGTTATTAAAAAATAAAAACGACAGACCGGGCCCGCGCCCTGGCTGTCGAAGGCCGCGAATTCTACGCACCTCCTCTAACAATGTCAAACGCCCAATCCCGGTCTCTTTAAACCTGGATTGGGCAACAATTTATCCGACACGCGCGCCGGTGACATCGTCTTTCCGCAATGGCAACAAAGTGAATTGTCAGCAACACTTTTGCCATCCGGCCCCTCTATTGAAGGGATTGCATTTGTTAGCCGAGCAATTATGACAGGGAAGTCATTTTTACGCAATAGCAGAAATGCATTTCTTATATATTTTGGAGCAAAATATTAACCGGAGTTTTTTGCTCAATAAAAAAACCGGGGTTCGGGAACACCCGAACCCCGGCTTGTTCTGACAGGATCAGTTCTTGGCCTGCGCCTTGGCCTTGATGTCCTCTTCCAGTTCACCAAACTCCTCCGCTGCGACAGCGGCTGCAAGCGCAGCCAGGTCGATTTCCGGCTCCTCTTCAGGAGGACGCTTGCGTGACTTATGATAAGCCATACCGGTACCCGCAGGAATCAAACGACCAACGATGACATTTTCCTTGAGGCCACGGAGGTGATCCGTTGTGCCGCGTACGGCTGCCTCGGTCAATACCCTGGTAGTTTCCTGGAAAGAGGCAGCCGAAATAAACGACTCCGTTGCCAGCGATGCCTTGGTAATACCCAACAACAGCCGTTGATAGGTAGCCGGTTCGCCGCCATCTCTCTCAGTGATTTTGTTCGCATCTCTGACGCGAATCATATCAAGTTGTTCACGCATCATCAGGCTGGTATCGCCTGATTCACGCACTTCAGCTTTACGCAGCATCTGGCGGACGATCACCTCAATGTGTTTATCATTGATTTTCACACCCTGGAGCCGATAGACGTCCTGGATTTCCTTGGTCAGATAATCAGACAGGGCTTCGACACCCATCAAACGCAGAATATCATGTGGATTCGGCTCACCATCGACAATGGTTTCACCCTTCTCAACACGCTCGCCTTCGAACACGATCAAGTGCCGCCACTTGGGAATCAGCTCTTCATAATGATCACCATCGTCCATGGTAATGACGATACGCTGTTTGCCCTTGGTTTCCTTGCCGAAGCTGAAGATGCCGGAGACCTCTGCAAGTATCGCCGGCTCTTTCGGCTTGCGCGCTTCAAACAGGTCAGCGACACGCGGCAGACCACCGGTTATATCACGGGTCTTGGAAGTCTCTTGCGGGATACGTGCAATAACGTCACCCACTGAAACTTCCTGGCCATCCTGAATACCGACAATTGACAGTGCCTGCAGGAAGTACTGTGCAGGAATCTCTGTGCCGGCCAGGTAAAGAGGCTTGCCTTTCTTGTCACTCAAACTGACCATTGGTTTCAAATCCTTACCAATACTACCGCGCTGTTTCGGATCGGTTACCACGAGACTGCTGAGACCGGTTATTTCATCTACGGTTTCGCTGACCGTTACACCATCAATGAAATCGTGGAAACTGACAATACCGGCCACCTCGGTCACAATCGGATGCGTGTGCGGATCCCAATTGGCCACAACCTGTCCAGCTTCAACAATATCTTCATCACGTATGCTTACGATGGCACCATACGGAATTTTATAGCGTTCTTTTTCACGCCCGTGTTCATCAATCACTGACAGCTCACCGGAACGTGACACTGCGACCAGTTTCCTGTCGCCATTTACAACCGATTTGAGGTTGTGCAGACGAACCGTGCCACCTGATTTGGTTTGGATATGATCAACGGCTGCTGCACGGGAAGCGGCACCACCAATATGGAAAGTGCGCATGGTTAGCTGTGTACCGGGTTCACCAATCGACTGGGCTGCGATTACACCCACTGCTTCGCCCTGATTCACCAACTCACCACGTGCGAGGTCACGACCGTAACAATACGCGCACACACCATAACGTGTTTCGCAGGTAATCGTTGAACGCACCAGGATTTGATCAACACCAGCCTCTTCCAGGACTTCAACCCATTGCTCATCCAGCATGGTATTACGTGCACACAATACCTCTTCGGTTCCGGGTTTCAGAACATCAGCGGCAGTCATGCGGCCCAGCACGCGCTCACTCAGTGATTCAACCACGTCACCCCCTTCAACGATAGGTAACATGGTCAAGCCGTTGAGAGTGCCACAATCAACTTCGGTGGTTACCAGATCCTGTGCAACATCAACCAGTCTGCGGGTAAGGTAACCGGAGTTAGCGGTCTTCAATGCGGTATCTGCAAGACCTTTACGAGCACCGTGAGTCGAGATGAAGTACTGCAGAACATCCAGGCCTTCACGGAAGTTAGCTGTAATCGGTGTTTCAATAATGGAGCCATCGGGTTTGGCCATCAAGCCACGCATACCAGCCAGCTGGCGTATCTGCGCGGCAGAACCACGCGCACCGGAATCGGCCATGATAAAGATGGAATTCATCGAATCCTCTTCAACCGTCTCGCCTTTGAGATTGACCGCCGTGGTTTTGCCCATGCCGTCCATCATCGCGCGAGCGACTAACTCGTTGGTCCGTGCCCAGATATCAACCACCTTGTTATAGCGTTCACCGGCAGTAACAAGCCCGGAAATATACTGGTTCTGGATTTCAATGACTTCATTGTCCGCGGCTTCAAGAATACTTTTCTTTTCATCCGGAATAACCAGGTCGTCAATACCAATTGAAATACCGGCAATGGTGGCATAATGGAAGCCCGTGTACATCAAACGGTCAGCGAATACGACCGTCTTTTTGAGCCCCAGACGCCGATAGCACGAGTTAATCAATCCGGATATCTGCTTCTTCTTCAAGGTTTCATTCAACAGATGGAACGGCATGCCCTCAGGCCGGATTTCGGCCAGCAAAGCACGCCCAACCGTGGTCTTGACCAGGTTGGTCTCATGACGCTCATCACCATGCTCGGAAATAATGGTTTCATCGATGCGCACCTGAATAGCGGCATGCAGTTCGACTACCCGGTTTTCATAGGCACGATGCACTTCCGCGATATCGGAAAAGTACATACCCTCACCGGCAACCCCTGCCAGTTGACGCGTCATGTAGTACAGCCCCAGCACCACGTCCTGGGTGGGCACGATGATGGGCTCACCATTGGCAGGTGAAAGAATATTATTGGTCGACATCATCAAGGTACGTGCTTCAAGCTGCGCCTCAATGGATAAAGGAATGTGGACGGCCATCTGATCGCCATCGAAATCAGCATTGAACGCGGTACACACCAACGGATGCAATTGAATCGCCTTGCCTTCAATCAACACCGGTTCAAATGCCTGGATGCCCAGACGATGCAAGGTTGGAGCACGGTTCAGCAGTACCGGATGCTCACGGATGACGTCCGATAGAATGTCCCATACTTCGGCATGCTCTGCTTCAACCAGCTTTTTGGCTGCCTTGATCGTTGCTGCCATGCCACGCAATTGCAGCTTGCTGAAAATAAACGGCTTGAATAACTCCAGCGCCATTTTCTTTGGCAGGCCGCATTGGTGCAGTTTCAGCGTCGGACCCACTACGATCACCGAACGACCAGAGTAATCCACACGTTTACCAAGCAGGTTCTGACGGAAACGACCCTGTTTGCCCTTGATCATGTCTGCCAGGGATTTCAGCGGGCGGCGGTTGGTACCAGTGATGGCACGACCGCGACGGCCATTGTCCAGCAGGGCATCGACGGATTCCTGCAACATGCGTTTTTCATTTCGCACGATAATATCCGGTGCATTCAGCTCAAGCAGACGCTTCAAACGGTTATTACGATTGATAACACGTCGATAGAGATCATTCAGATCCGAGGTCGCAAAGCGTCCTCCGTCCAGCGGCACCAAAGGACGCAAATCCGGTGGTAATACCGGCAACACCGTCAAGATCATGTATTCGGGACGGTTGCCCGAGTTAATGAACGCTTCCACCAGTTTTACACGTTTTGAAAATCGTTTGAGTTTTGTCTCTGAACGGGTTCCACCAATCTCTTCATGCAGCTTTATCAGCTCATCTTTCAGGTTAATGCTGCGCAACAATTCGAAAATTGCCTCTGCACCCATCTTGGCCACAAACTCGTCACCGAACTCTTCAACAGCATCAAGATACTGTTCATCGGTCAACAGAACACCACGCTCGAGTGTCGTCATGCCTTCGTTGAGTACAACGTAAGATTCGAAATACAGAATCCGCTCGATATCACGCAAGGTCATATCCAGCATCAGTCCTATGCGCGAAGGCAGGGACTTGAGGAACCAGATATGTGCAACCGGGCTGGCCAGGTCAATGTGGGCCATGCGTTCACGCCGGACCTTGGTCAGCGTGACCTCGGTTCCGCATTTTTCACAGACCACACCACGGTGCTTCATACGCTTGTATTTGCCGCAAAGACATTCGTAATCCTTTACCGGGCCAAATATGGAAGCGCAAAACAGACCGTCACGTTCCGGCTTGAATGTCCGGTAGTTGATGGTTTCAGGTTTTTTAACTTCACCAAAAGACCATGAACGAATCAGGTCTGGTGGTGCCAATCCGATCCGGATTGCGTCAAAATTCAGCGGCTGGCGCTGACGATTATAGAGATTAAGTAAGTCTCTCACCGCATATCTCCTTGGATCACGTTTCTTCAAGTTCGATGTTAATAGCCAACGAGCGGATTTCCTTCACTAACACATTGAAGGATTCGGGCATACCTGCCACCATCTCGTGGTTACCATCGACTATGTTTTTGTACATCTGGTTACGACCGGCCACATCATCGGATTTAACCGTCAACATTTCCTGCAGGGTGTAGGCTGCGCCATAGGCTTCAAGCGCCCAGACTTCCATCTCACCAAATCGCTGACCACCAAACTGGGCTTTACCACCAAGAGGCTGCTGGGTAACCAGGCTGTAAGGCCCGGTTGAACGCGCATGCATCTTGTCATCGACCAGGTGATTCAATTTCATCATGTACATGTAGCCAACGGTGACCGGCCGGTCAAAAGGGTCACCGGTACGGCCGTTGTACAGGATGGTCTGGCCGGAGGTCGGAAGGTTTGCCAATTCCAGCAGGTGTTTGATCTCGGATTCAGGTGCACCGTCGAATACAGGTGTCGCCATCGGCACGCCTTCTCTCAGGTTGTTTGCCATCTCCTTGATCTCACCCGCAGTAAAGCTGTTCATATTGACACGGCCTTTCTGGTCACTGTTATAGATCTCGCTGAGGAACTGGCGTATTTCATCGGTCTTGGCTTTTCGATCGAGCATTTCAGCTATCCGATGCCCAAGTCCTTTGGCGGCCCAACCCAGGTGGGTTTCCAGTACCTGTCCGATATTCATACGTGAAGGAACACCCAATGGGTTCAGGACCACGTCCACCGGGGTACCGTCTTCCATATATGGCATGTCTTCCTGCGGGACGATCATGGAGATAACACCCTTGTTACCGTGACGACCGGCCATTTTGTCACCCGGTTGAATACGCCGTTTAACCGCCATGTAAACCTTGACCATTTTAAGAACGCCAGGCGCCAGATCATCACCACGGGTAATTTTGCCCTTCTTCTCTTCAAACTTGTCGTCAAATACTTTGCGCTGTTCCTTAACCTGGTCTGCCAGATGCTCCAGTAATTCGTTGACATCATTGTCCTGCATACGCAGTTTGAACCAGTCTTCTAATTCCAGACCACCAAGGTACTCGGTGGTAATCTCGCTGCCTTTTTTGAGTCCATGCGGACCCTTGTCGGCAAGCTTGCCGACCAAGGCGTTCTGCAAACGTTGATAAATAGCGCTTTCAACAATTCGCTGCTGATCATCAAAATCCTTTCTGACATGTTTTAACTGATCTTTCTCGATCGAGATCGCACGTTCATCTTTCTCTACACCGTCACGGGTGAACACCTGAACGTCGATCACTGTGCCTGTGGTTCCTGATGAAACACGCAAGGAAGTGTCTTTTACATCGGATGCTTTTTCACCAAAGATGGCGCGCAGCAGTTTTTCTTCCGGTGTCAGCTGGGTCTCGCCTTTGGGCGTGACTTTACCGACCAGGATGTCTCCGCTTGAGACTTCCGCACCGATATAAACAATACCGGACTGGTCCAGTTTGCTGAGGTTGTGCTCGCCTACATTCGGGATATCCGCGGTAATTTCCTCAGAACCCAGCTTGGTGTCGCGCGCAACACAAGTCAGCTCTACGATGTGGATGGTTGTGAAGCGGTCTTCCTCGACAACCCGCTCAGAAATCAGGATTGAATCTTCGAAGTTGTAACCATTCCATGGCATGAATGCGATCAGCATGTTCTGACCGAGCGCCAGTTCACCGAGATCAGTGGACGGGCCGTCTGCCAGGACATCGCGTTTGGCCACGACATCGCCAACCTTTACCAGCGGTCGCTGATTCATGCAAGTGTTCTGGTTTGAGCGTTGATATTTGACCAGGTTGTAGATATCTACACCAGGATCGCCCTCAGGTACTTCGTCCTCATTGGCACGAACAACAATACGCCCGGCATCGACCTGGTCAACCACGCCGCCACGTTTGGCGACTGCGGTTACACCGGAGTCTGTTGCCACCACGCGCTCCATACCAGTACCAACCAGGGGCTTTTCAGCTCTCAGTGTCGGTACGGCCTGGCGCTGCATATTCGAACCCATCAGGGCGCGGTTGGCATCATCGTGCTCGAGGAACGGAACCAGTGACGCCGCCACAGACACAATCTGTTGGGGCGACACGTCCATGTAATTGACTTCGCCGGGCTCTTTCAGACTGAATTCACCGTTATGCCGGCAAGGAATAAACTCTTCCAGGAATTTACCATTGCTGTCAAGTTCAGCATTCGCCTGTGCAATAACATATTCACCTTCCACAATCGCAGAGAGATATTCCACCTCGTCGGTGACTTTACCCCTGGAGACCTTGCGGTAAGGTGTTTCCAGGAAACCGTAATCATTGGTCCTGGCATACACAGCCAGTGAGTTAATCAGACCAATGTTCGGGCCTTCAGGTGTTTCAATCGGGCATACACGGCCGTAGTGCGTCGGATGCACATCACGCACTTCAAAACCGGCACGTTCGCGGGTCAAACCACCGGGCCCAAGCGCCGACACACGGCGTTTGTGGGTGACTTCCGACAAAGGATTGTTCTGGTCCATGAACTGGCTAAGCTGGCTCGAACCAAAGAATTCCTTGATTGCCGCGGCTACGGGTTTCGCATTGATCAGCTCCTGCGGTGAAAGGTCTTCACTTTCCGCAACCGACAAACGTTCACGCACTGCACGCTCGACCCTGACCACACCTACGCGGAAAACATTCTCGGCCATCTCGCCGACGCTACGTACACGTCGATTTCCCAGATGGTCGATATCATCAACGGTGCCGTTACCGTTACGTATATTGATCAATATTTTCAGTACCGCAAGAATGTCTTCGCGGTCCAGGATTCCGGGACCGGTAATCTCATCACGACCGACCCGACGGTTGAACTTCATCCGGCCTACACCGGACAGGTCATAACGCTCTTCGGTAAAGAACAGGTTTTTGAACAGGTTTTGAGCAGCATCCTTGGTAGGCGGCTCACCCGGTCGCATCATGCGATAAATTTCCACCAGTGCTTCGAGCTCGTTGGTGGTTGAATCAATCCTCAGGGTATTCGAAATGTACGGTCCCTGGTCGAGGTCGTTGACATGCAATACTTCAAATTTCTTGACCCCGGCCTCACGCAACTGCAGCAATAACTCTTCGGTGACTTCTGCATTGGCATCGGCCAATACCTCACCCGACTCTTTGTCGATGATACTGTGCGAAATGATTTTACCCATCAGGTAATCATCCGGTACCTGCAATGCTTTCAGCCCGGCTTTTTCCATCAGCTTGACATGGCGGGCAGTGATGCGCTTTCCGCTTGCGATGATGACTTCACCCTTTTTATCGGCGATATCAAACATCGCAGATTCGCCACGCAGGCGTTCAGGAATCAGCTTCAGTTTCGCGCCGTCTTTCAGCAGGGAAACATTACTGGTTTCGAAGAATGTATCCAGGATCTCTTCATTGTCCATACCCAGGGCCCGCAACAGTACGGTAACGGGCAATTTTCTGCGTCTGTCAATACGCGCGTATATTCCATCTTTCGGATCGAATTCGAAATCCAGCCAGGAACCGCGGTAAGGAATGACACGAGCTGAAAACAGCAGCTTGCCGCTAGAATGGGTTTTGCCCTTGTCATGATCAAAGAACACACCCGGTGAACGGTGTAGTTGTGAAACGATGACGCGCTCGGTGCCATTGATAACAAAGGTGCCGGTATCGGTCATCAGCGGCAGGTCGCCCATGTAGACTTCCTGCTCTTTAATGTATTTAACCGGCTTCTGCTTGGCCGAGCTTTCCTTATCATAAATGACCAGGCGAACCTTGACCCGCAACGGCGCCGCATAGGTCATGCCACGGAGTTTGCATTCGCGGACATTAAAAGGCGCATTCCCCAGCTTGTAGCTGACATATTCAAGTGCGGCATTTCGGGAATAGGAAACAATCGGGAAAACGGAATTCAGTGCACCGTGAAGCCCACGTTCACGCCGATCCTCCGGCTTTGTCTCAGTTTGCAGGAATTCTGCATAGGACTTTAACTGGGTTTGCAACAGATAGGGTACCTCAAGCACCGACCGGCTCTTACCAAAATCCTTACGAATACGCTTTTTCTCAGTAAATGAGTAATTCATATTACCTACCGCCTCTTAGCGACCTGGCTGTGGTCGCATTACTAAATGACAAACAGGAACAGGCCGGGGATGAAAATCCCCAGCCAATTCTTTATTACTCCGAGTAAATCAAACCAGTGATTTACTTAATCTCTACGCTAGCGCCTACCGCTTCGAGTTTGGCCTTCAGCTCATCAGCTTCGGCCTGCTCGATGCCTTCCTTAACAGTGGCAGGAGCGCTTTCAACCAGGTCCTTGGCTTCTTTCAGACCAAGACCGGTGATTTCGCGAACCGCTTTAATAACCGGAACCTTACTGGAACCGAAAGAAGTCAGCATTACGTCAAACTCTGTCTGGACTTCTTCAGCAGCAGCTTCGCCGCCAGCTGCCGGACCGGCAGCTGCAGCAACAGGTGCAGCAGCAGAAACACCAAATTTTTCTTCCATGGCACTGATCAGATCTACAACATCCATCACGCTCATGTTCGAAATTGATTCTAAAATATCGTCTTTTGAAACGGCCATTGTCGTCTCTCCAATAGTTAATTAAGGTAACCTCGCGGCTACCGGGGTTGTTTACTAGTTTCAGGCAGCTTGTTTTGCTTCACTTACAGCAGCAAAAGTTCGGACCAGTTTGGTATGCGGCTCGGCCAGCGTACGGACAAACTTCTCGATCGGTGCTTTCATTACGCCCATTAACATTGCAATCGCCTGATCGTAAGTCGGCAGACTGGACATCCGGTCCAGTTCCGAGGCGTCAAAAACCTCTCCACCTACAGCAACCAGCTTTGTAATGAGTTTGTCATTCGACTTAATAAAGTCTTTGACAAGACGTGCAGCAGCACCTGGATCTTCCATACTGAAAGCCAGGAGCAGTGGTCCCGTGAGGGAGTCCTGCATGCATTCAAACTCGGTACCTTCCACAGCCCGGCGCACCAGCGTATTTTTGGCCACCTTGAGATAAACACCACTTTCACGTGCCTTAACACGCAAATCTGTCATTTCCTCAACGGTCAGGCCGCGATACTCTGCTGCGACGGCAGCCAAAGCGGTCCTGGCAACTTCTGCCACTTCCGCAACGACTGCTTTTTTCTGCTCAATACTCAGAGCCATTTGATACCTCCAAGAGTCAAATAACCGG
>Ga0209988_10002145_pt1 | contig 13011 bp, 17 predicted proteins | sample N075metaG_FD_183115 | JGI IMG/M metagenome (GOLD analysis project Ga0209988, IMG submission 183115) | Deep subsurface microbial communities from Kermadec Trench to uncover new lineages of life (NeLLi) - N075 metaG (SPAdes) (version 2) | ecosystem: Environmental > Aquatic > Marine > Ocean trench... | reverse complement strand
GATGTTTCTCCACTTCTCCCCTTGCCCTAGCCAGTCGCAGATCACCACATCCCTCTCGCCGCGGCCCTCTAGCTCCGCGACGATATTCGATCCGATGAAACCGGCACCGCCGGTGACGACGATCACAGACCCTCCTGAGGCATGGAGTTTTCCGCGGACGTCGAACATTCGGCACAACCACACAGCCCACGCAAGAGGTCGTACGAATAGAGCCCGGTGTCGTGTCCGTCGCTCCACACGAACTTGAGCGCGTACCGCCCCACGTATTCGATGGCCGTGGGATAGACGTCCGGTGGCACCATCGCCTCCGTGAGCGTGCGCCTACCGGAAGTCTCATCCACACAGCCGGCACACGGGCACGACATCCGGAGATCGAAGGGCAGGTAGATCGACTCGTGTTCGTCCTCCCACACGATCCGAAGCGCGGAGCCGTCTTCCGTGGGGTTGATGTCACGCGGGGTGGTCGCTGGAGTCTGCATCGGATCCGGTCAGGGGTGTTCCGTGTTCATGAATGTTGTGAGGCCGACACCAGACGCAGCGCCAAGGCTCGAAACGCCTTCCCTCGGTGGCTCCGGGCGTTCTTGGCTTCCGGAGCGATCTCGGCGAACGTTTTCCCGAGCTCCTCATCGAAAAAGAGTGGATCGTAGCCAAAGCCGCCCGAGCCCCGAGGCTCACTCAAGATCAGGCCGGTGGCTTCCCCTCGCACCACAGTCACATCGTCCGGATCTCCCCGGTTCAACACCGCCACGCAGACGTAACGCCCGGTCCGGTCCGCGAGTGGGGCGTCGCCGAGCGACGCGAGAAGATACGCGTTGTTGGCTTGGTCCAAGGCGAGGTCCTCGAGACCCTGGTCGGGCGCGAAGCGTTTGGATCTCACGCCGGGTGCGCCATCGAGGAGTTCGATCTCGATACCAGAGTCGTCGGCCACCGTGTCCAGTCCGGTGATCGCCTGAAAATAGGAAGCCTTCGATGCGGCATTTTCTTCGAACGTATCGTGCGGCTCCAGATCCTCTTCGGCAGCGTCGTACCGAACTCCGACCTCTGTCAGGTCCAGTACACGAAGATCTGGAACCCCTTCGAGAATTTTCCGGATCTCACTTATTTTGTGCGTGCTCCGGGTGGCCAATACGAGATCCATCAAGAAATTCCTAGCGCGGCCTTCTGAGCCCTGACCAGAGTGACAATCCCCTCGATCGCGAGGTCGAGGAGCTCATCCATTTCGTCCCGGCGGAAGGGCTTCCCCTCGGCCGTTCCCTGCACCTCGATGAAGTCCCCCGCCTCGGTCGCCACGACGTTCATGTCGACCTGCGCACTGGAGTCCTCCGGGTAGTCCAGGTCGAGCACGGGTTCGCCGTCCACGATTCCGACGCTCACGGCGGCCACCATCTCCCGCATCGGGTTCCGCTCCAGCGTGCCCGCTTTCACCAGCCCAGCGAAAGCGCTCCAGAGGGCGGCCGAAGCGCCGGTGACCGAAGCGGTCCGCGTGCCTCCGTCCGCTTGGAGAACGTCACAGTCCACGATGACGGTCCAGGGGCCCAGCGCTTCCAGATCGACCACCGAGCGGAGCGAACGACCGATCAACCTCTGAATCTCCTGTGTCCGGCCACCTACCCGGCCCCGCTCCCGCGCTGACCGGGTGTGGGTGGACCTGGGAAGCATGCCGTACTCCGCCGTGACCCAGCCGGCGCCGCTCTTCTCACGCCATCCTGGAACGCCTTCTTGCACCGAGGCGGCGCACAGGACCCGCGTCTGTCCCGCGCTTATGAGGCAGGAGCCCTCGGCGTAAGGCGCCGAATCGAGCTCGAGATTGAGGGCCCTGAGCTGACCTGCCGAACGTCCGTCGGTTCGGCTCATGGTCGGGTCCGTGTCATCGTGTCTCCGCTCACTGTCGGCCTTCCCATCGCATCGCCCCTCATTGCGTCTCCTTCAACCGAGTCATGATCTCTGTGGTGGAATAGCCCTCCACGAAGGGAAGCACCCGAACCTCCCCGCCAGCCCTTTCGACGGCCTCCCGGCCGACGATTTCGTCGAGATCGTAATCCCCTCCCTTGACGAGTACATCGGGGAGTAGGGCGCTGATCAGCTCCAAGGGCGTGTCTTCATCGAACAGCGTGACGACATCCACGCTTCTCAAAGCGGCGAGCACCGCGGCCCGATCGGCCTCCTCCACCAGAGGTCGCCCGGCGCCCTTCAGACGTCGAACCGAGGCGTCCGAGTTCAACCCGACAACGAGCACATCCCCCAAGGCCCTCGCCTGGGTCAGGTACTCCACGTGCCCCGGGTGGAGAAGCTCGAAGCAGCCGTTGGTGAACACCAACCGGCGTTCCCGGGGCCAGCCGAAGCGCACCAAGAGCGTGTCCCTCGAAAGTGTTCGATGGCCGCCTGGAAGGGTCATGCGTCTAACTCCGCTAGGATCTCTACGGCCCCGCGCTCCTTAAGCTGGACCGCCAGCGTATGGCCGAGCACCTGAGGATCGGCCAGGCTTCCGGTGAGGTCGCCCCGGACCACACGCCTTCCGTCGGGGCTGGCCACCAGCCCCCACAAGCGCAGTTTTTCGTCGTACGGAATACCGAGCGCTCCGATCGGCACCTGGCACCCTCCACCCAGCGCCTCGAGGAACGTGCGCTCCGCGGACACCGCCGCGAGCGAATCGGGATCGTTCAAAGCCCCGACGAGCTCCCTGGTTTCGGCGTCCTCGCTTCTGGTCACCAGGGCGAGAGCGCCCTGCCCCGGGGCCGGCAGCCAGGACGTCCGCTCCAGCCATTCACTCACCCGCTTGGCGAGCCCGAGGCGGGTGAGCCCAGCCGCGGCCAGGATAATGGCGTCGAACTGTCCCTCATCGAGCTTTCGAAGTCTCGTATCGACGTTGCCACGGATGGTCCGGGGCGTCACATCTCGCCGGAAGGCCCGCAGCAAGGCCACCCGCCGGAGTGAGCTGGTTCCTACCACGGCGCCCTCCTTCAACGAAGCCAGCGTGGTATGCTCACCCTCGGGCCCCACGAGAACGTCCCTCGGATCGACCCGGGCTGGCGTAGCGGCGATGCACAGACCGTCGGGCAATTCCGTGGGAAGGTCCTTGAGCGAATGAACGACCAACTGGACACGCTCACCCAGAAGCGCCTCGTCGAGCTCCCGGGTAAAGACGCCCTTGCCGCTGATCTCGTGAAGGGGCTGCTCGAGGTGCTGGTCGCCCAGGGTTTTGATGACCTCGAGTGAAATCTCGGGGCCGCCGTTCGCCCCCAGCTCACCCGCGACCCATCGGCTCTGGGCGAGCGCGAGGAGCGAACCCCGGGTTCCCAATCTCAGCACGGTCATTCAGCCCTCAGGTCTGCGATCAGAAGGTCTGCGATCAGAAGTAGAACACCAGAAACGCAGCCAAAAGTATCGCAACCCAGAGAATCATGCTTCCCGTTGGCCATGTCCGTGCCAGAATCCCTTGCGGACCGTGCCCCCGGTGGGCGCCTCGCAACGCCTTGCGAACTACGGCGAGGACCCGCCCGCGTACGGCCGAATCCACGCGGGCCACCGCTCCGCCGATGCCGCGAATCAGGCGGGGTCCGAGCCATCGGTAGGTCCATTCCGCGTCGATGTTCAACGCCCGGATCTCCGGCGGATAGATGCCCGTCCTCATCAACCAGACCACGGCAAGCGCACCGAACAAGAGCAGCTGCATCTGGGTCAGCACGTGCGTCAGGTCATAGGGATGATACTCGGCCGCGAACGGGAGCAGACTATACAGCAGTCCAGGGAACACGCCGATGACGACGCACAACACGGCGCCGATCATCATCGCCGCCAGCATGTTCTTCGGCGGCTCCTTGGCGCGGATCCCCGAGTCGTGCCCGAAGAAGGAGAAGTACGGGATCTTGATGCCGGCGTGCTCCAGAACGCCCGCAGACGCGAACAGGAGGAAGGGCCACACCCAGACGTGTCCCTCTTCGAGGGCCGCGGTCATGACCATGGATTTCGTGATGAAGGCGCTGAACAGCGGGAACGCCGAGATGGCCAGCGCGCCGATCACGCAGAAGGTGGCGGTAATGGGCATCGTCTTGTACAGGCCCCCGAGATCCGACCCGTTGATCCGCCCCGTCATCTGGAGCACAGAGCCCATCGTCATGAAGAGGAGCCCCTTGAAGATCACGTCCGCGAACGCGTGCGCCACGGCACCGTTGAGCGCCAGCGCAGTACCGAGCCCGACTCCCGTCACCATGAAGCCGATCTGGTTGATCATGCTGTAGCTGAGCACGCGGCGCAGGTCGTTTTCGATGACCGCGTAGAAGATCGGGAAACACGTCATGGTGACGCCCACGTAGATCAGCACGTCTGCGCCCGCGAACGTCCGGACCAGAGCGAACACCGCCACCTTGGTCGTAAATGCGCTGAGGAACACGGTCCCGGTGGGCGTGCCCTCGGGATAGGCATCGGTGATCCAGTTGTGTACGAGAGGGAACGCTGCCTTGATTCCGAAGGCGAGAAGAATGACCCACCCGGCCATCGAACCATCGAGCTCGATCGGACCGAACGCGATCGAGCCGGTCTCGTGCGCGAGCATGAGCGCGCCCGAGAGCAACAGAACGCCGGACAGGACGTGGATGACCAGGTAACGAAAGCCGACGCGGAAGGACCGCTCGGTCTTTCTCGCCCAGATCAGGAACACCGACGTCAGCGCGAGCAACTCCCAGAAGACGAAGAGCGAGATCAGGTCGCCGGTGTAGACGGCGCCGATCGCGCTCCCCGCGTAGAGAACGGCGGAGGTGTGTTGGACACCCGCGCCGTCCTTCTTCTCGAGATGCAGCGCGTACAGATTTCCCAGGAACGCCGCCAGGTGGAAAAGGTAGCCGAACATCATGGCCAGCCGGTCCACCTTGAACGGGACCAGCGTGTAGCCGAGCATCTCGAACTCGACGGTGTCGCCGATCTCGAGCCCCAGCAGGTTCAGTGCGCCGATCACCGGGATCGCGAGCAAGACGCCGCGGCGCACGTGCCCCGTCGTGAGGGCCACGACCAGGGCCCCCACGAAGAAGATCAGGAACGGAGGCAGACCCATCAGACTACCCATCGTAGTAGTCCTCCGGCCGCATCAGGACACGCCGCATCTGCTTGGCAATGCCCACGAGAATGACGATACCGACGAAACCAAAGAGTGGATAGAACGCGACAAGCCGTTCCCAGGGGTGGACCTCGTGGCGGTGAATCAACAGATCCAGGACCACGACGACGGCGCACAGCGCGAAGAGCACGTTGAACAGGCGCTTCACGTTCCGGGGTTTGTCCCAGACGTGCTGCCGCTCGTCGGGCCCGGCTCCCTCGCGGTGTTCGGCTTGCTCAGTGGGTTCGCTCATCACCGGCTCACCCGTGCCATCGGTTCAGCAGCGGCCTCATCGGTTCACGACCAGCGTCCTGAGTTGGGCAGCAGTTTCATCAGTTCACCACCATGTTCATCAGTTCATAGAGCGGTCCGGGATACAGAAACAACGCCAGCGTCGCGACGGCCGTGATGACCATCGCGACCAACACGGGCCACGGCGCCTCATGGATGCCATCTCCTCGGTGGGCGTCCTCGGGCGGAGCACTGAAAAATGCCCGGACCGGCACCTCCAGGAGATAGACCAGGCTCAAGAGCGAGCTCACCATGAGAACCACGAGAAGTCCGACCTGACCCGCCTCCAGCGTGCCCATCCCCAAGAACCACTTGCTCCACGCGCCCCCCGCGGGTGGCACTCCGATGATGCTGAGAGCGCCCACGAAAAAAGCGCCGAAGGTAATCGGCATCGTGCGTCCGAGGCCGTGCATCCGGCTGATGTCCTTCTCGTGGGCGCACACCAGCACGGCGCCGGCCGCGAAGAAGAGCGTGATTTTCCCGAAGGCGTGCATGGCGATGTGCATACCGCCTCCGATTATGCCCATCTCGTTCGCCAAGAGCGCGCCGAGCACGATGTACGAGAGCTGGCTGATCGTCGAATACGCCAAACGTGCCTTGAGGTTGTCCTTCGTGAAGGCCACCAGCGAACCCAGGATGATCGTGGTCGCCGCGACCCAGGCAAGCCACATCGTGCTGGCGAGCGTGCCCAGCAGGTCCACCCCGAAGACGTAGACGGACACCTTCAGGATGGTGAAGACCCCCACCTTGACCACGGCGACCGCGTGCAGAAGTGCAGAGACCGGCGTGGGCGCCACCATCGCCGCCGGTAGCCACCGGTGGAAGGGCATCACGGCCGCCTTGCCCGCGCCGAATACGAACAGAATCAACAGGACGCTCAGTACCCCGTTCGACGCCGTCCCCGCCAGAATACCGCCATCCCGAAAATCCAGCGTCCCGGCCAGTTGCCAGGTCCAAATGATCGCCAGGAGTTGAAAGCCGATCGAGGTCGAGAGCAGGATGCCGAGGTAGACCCGTCCGGCTCTCTTCGCCTCCGGCGTTCCGTGATGGGTCACCAGCGGGAAGGTGCACAGCGTGATCGCCTCGTAGAAGGCGAACAGCGTAAAGAGATTTCCCGCGAACGCAACACCCATGGCGCCCGAGATCGCGAGCGCGAAGAACGCGAAGAAACGCGTTTGATTCTTCTCATGGTGCCCCCGCATGTAGCCGACGGAGTACAGCGCGGTGACGATCCAGAGGAAGGAGGCGACGAGCGCGAAGACCAGGCCCAACGGCTCGAGCTTGAGGCTCAACGAAACCCCGGGCAGGACCTCGAGGACGGGGTATTCCGGCCGCAGTCCCGCCCGGATGGGCTCGACGAGCCGGAGGACCAGCGCGAAGAGGACCCCCGCCGTGATGATCCCCGCCGCGTCGCGGGCGTTGGGCCACTTGCCCAGAGCCAGAATGATGAGGGCGCCCACGATGGGCAGCACCACGGCGACGCCCAGGGTCAGCGCCGGGCTCATGGAGCCATTCCCATCACCGTGCTCATCGGGTCATCCCCAACGAGAAGCCCGCCATCAAGGCACGAGCCCCATCAAGCTGCGAGCGGCAGCCCCCGCCACCTCCGTCGTGAACGTGGCGTCGATCCCGAAGTAGAAATTCGCGAAGACGAGCACCCAGGTAGGAATCAAGAGAGCCAAAGGCGCCTCGACGATCGAAGAATCCTCACCCGGCCCCTCCTGGAAGTACGCCACCTCCACCACTCGCCAGATGTAGACCACGGCCATGAGTGACGCGGCGAGTATGAGAGCGGCCACCGGCCACCAGCCCCGCTCGAGGGCGCCCAGGATCAGATACCACTTGCTGATGAACCCGACGGTGAGCGGCACGCCGATCAGGCTGAGCCCACCCGCTACGAAGGCGGCCATGGTCCAGGGCATCTTCTTTCCGAGCCCGCGCATGGCATCGATCTCGACGGAGCCGACCCGGTACATGACGCAGCCCATCGCCATGAAGAGCGAACCCTTGATCAGGGCGTGATTGAAGAGATGGAGGATCCCGCCGGTGAGCCCCGTCACAGAGGCCAGGCTGATCCCGAGTATCATGTATCCGATTTGGGCCACGCTCGAGTAGGCCAGCATCCGCTTCACGTTGGTCTGGAAGATCGCCACCAGAGACATGGTTACGATGGCGATCAGCGCGAGAGGGAGGAGCACCCTGTCGAGCTGCATGACGTCGAACGAGAAGACGACACCGAAGATCGTGAAGAAGAATCGCAGCAGCATGTACACGGCCACCTTCGTCGCCGTGGCGGCGATGAATGCGGTGACCGTGGAGGGAGCGTAGGTGTACGCGTTCGGCAACCAGAGATGCAGTGGAAAAAGCGCCAATTTGAGGCTGATCCCGACGGTCAGGAACCCGAAGGCGACCACGATCGTGCGGTTGGGTCCCAGTTCGGCCAGGAGCACCGAGAGGTCGGCCATGTTCAACGACCCGGTCATCACGTACATCATGCCGATACCGATCACGATGAACGTCGCGCCGATGCTGCCCATGATCAGGTATTGAAACGCAGCCGTGAGAGCACGCCGGTCCTGGCCCAACCCGATCAGCGCGTAGGCGGACAGCGATGAGATCTCGAGGAAGACGAAAACGTTGAAGACGTCGCCCGTAACGGTGATGCCCAGGAGCCCGGTGAGACACAGAACGAACGCGGCGTAAAAGAGCGGAATCTTCGCCGCTTCGATCTCACGTTCGACGCTCTTCAGCGCGTACGGGGTCACGACCGCGCCGATACCCGTCACGATGACCAGAACAAACGCGCTGAGGAGATCGATCCGGTACTCGATACCCACCGGGGCCGCCCACCCGCCGAGTGCGTAGCTGATCGGGCCCTCGGACCGAACTCGCGCGAGCAGCTGAATGGCGATCCAGAACGTCGTCCAGCTCGTCGCGAGCGCGATGCCCCAGGCGATTCGGCCTCGTCGTGCGAGCGCGCACAGCGGCGCCGCGAGCAGCGGGATGATGACCTGAAGGACCGGGAGGTGGGCCGTCATGCCCTCGCGTCCATCCCGCTCACGGGAAAGCTCTGGTCTTCGCCGCCGGCCACGGCGAGGTCGAGGTCGTGGATGTCGTCTTCCTCCACCGTGCCATACGCCTCATGGATCCGGACCACGAGGCTCAATCCGAGTGCCGTGGTCGCCACGCCGACCACGATCGCGGTCAGAATGAGCACGTGCGGAAGGGGATTGGAATAGATCGGGTCTCCCTCCGTGAGAATCGGGGCGGTCCCACCCCGAATTTTTCCCATGCTGATGTAGAGGATAAAAACCGATGTCTGGAAGACGTTCAGCCCCACGATCTTCTTAACCAGGTTTCCCTGTGAAATCAGGATGTAAAACCCGACCATCATCAGGAAGATGAAGGCCCAGTAATTCATCAAACCCATGACGTTCATCAACGCACCTGCCGGCGACCGGCGAACGCATAGAACATCGCGACCATGACCCCGAAGACGGTGGTCAACACGCCCAGCTCCACCAACAGGATCCCCAATTCCTGGCCGTGCTCGGGCTCGTGCGCGAGCACGTCATAGTTCAGGAATTCGCCCCCCATGACGAGGGTCACGACGCCGACGCCGGCGAAGATCCACACCCCGAGCGCACCGCAGAACCACACGAAGCCGAGCGGGAGAACCCGCTTCGCGGTGTCGAGTCCAAAGATGAGCGCGTACAGGATGAACGCCGACGCGAAGATCAGGCCGGCCTGGAATCCACCGCCCGGTCCGTAGTCCCCGTGAAACTGGACGTAGAGCGCGAACATCAGAATAAATGGGATGAGGATCTTGGCGCCGACCCTGAGGATTAACCTATCCTCCATGGGCGTCCCCTTCCCCGTGTGTCTTCTTCCCGTCTGCCTTCGGCGGGTCCGTCCCTGAGCCTCCGTGGGTCGGCACCGGTCCTGACCCCGAGGCGTCTTCAGACTCTCTGGTTTCGGCGTCGGTCTCTCCGGAATTTTCGCGCTTGCGGAGTCCCCCCATCAACAGGAGGACGCCCACCATCGCGGTGAAGATCACGGTGGTCTCGCCCAACGTGTCGTAACCCCGGTAACTCGCGAGCACGGACGTGACCACGTTGGGAATCCCGATCTCGTGTTCCGATTCCTCCAGATAGTGTGGCGCCACATGATGGTGCGCTGGATTGGCGGGGTCGCCGTAAGGCGGCATGTCCAGGGTGCCGTATACCAGGATCGACCCCGTCAAGACCACGACCACCAGCGGGATCACGGACGAACGCCTGGCTTTCTTTTGTTCGTGGCCCACCAACGCCAGGGTGCCGAGCACCAGGATAGTGGAGATGCCGGCTCCTACGGCGGCTTCGGTGAAGGCGACGTCTACCGCGTCGAGCGTGGTGAAGAGACCGGCGGAAAGGAGGCTGTAGATCCCGGCCAGCATCGCCACGGCAAACAGATTCCGAAGCCTCACCAGCGCCAGCGCGGTAATCGCAAGCATCCCGAGAAGGAAGAAATCGACTAGGACCTCTATGGGTCACCCCCTCCCAGATCGATCTGAATCGGCTCCACCTTCCCGTGGAGCGCAGCCCGGGCCAGCGCGTGAGTCGCGATGGGGCTCGTAAAGAGGAGGAAGGCCCAGATCATCAGGAGCCGCACCGTGATCAGCGTCAGCCCGGCTTGAAAAGACAGCCCGATCAGGACCAACCCCGCGCCCATGGTATCGGTCATGCCCGCCGCGTGCAGGCGCGTGTAGACGTCAGGAAACCGGATGAGGCCGATGCCTCCGACCAGGATGAAGAAGAGCCCAGCAAGGATCGAGATCCAGCTCAACACGTCAAGCCACCCCATCAGGCCCGACCCCCGGTGCGGGTTGGGCTCGCCCGTCCGAGATCACCGAACTCGAAATACTTCAGCACCGCGATCGTCCCGATGAAGTTGATCAGCGCATAGACCAACGCCAGATCCAGGAATTCCGGCCGCCCATCGAGGAACCCTAGGACGGCGATCAGCAGGACAGTCTTGGTACCGAAGGTGTTGAGCGCGAGAACGCGGTCGTACAGGGTGGGGCCCAGGAGCGCACGGATCATGGCCAGCGTCATGCCGACGCCGACCCCGATCGCGGCTACAGCGAACATCAGGACGCGCCCTCCACTTTCGACGCGCGACGCCCCATCTCATCCTCTTCCCAACCGCCCAGGTCCCGCCACGTGAGGGCATGGACCTCCACCCGGTCGCCGTCGACACCCGTCGAGATGGTGCCCGGCGTCAGCGTGATGGAGTTCGCGTACAGCGCGCGTCCGAGATCGGTCTTCTGGGTGGACCGAAAGACGACCATGATCGGGCTGATCGGAAGACTCGGCGAGAGAATGATCTTCGCGACCTTGATGTTGGCGACCAGAATTTCCTTCAACAACCAGGGTAGAAATAGGAGGAAGCGGCCAGCCCAAGCGAACGGGACGCCCTCCTGGTCGGCGACATCCATCCGAACGGCGATGTAGACCGTGAGCGCGCACGATCCCATGCCGAAGCTGATGAGCAGCGGGGTATAGTGCCCGGACAGCAGCAGCCAGACGGCGAAGAGGGTCACCCAGAGGCCTAGGATCCGCGCCAACCCAAACGTCCTTTCTTTTTATTCGGTGCGCCCTGAACTGAAGCGTCCGGGCAATTTTTCGGAGGCCAACCTACCAGTTTGACTGCGCCCCGTCCACGATGCGCTGTACCAGTAGCTCTATCGCCTCCATGCGCCCGAGCTCCTCGGACTCCCCCTCGAGGTATTGGCCCTGGGTAGTCAGGCTGCGATCGTCCCACAGGATCACGTTCTCGACGAGGTCGATGAGCTCCACCTCGACGCGGATGCTCACCTGGCGCTGCAGCACATCCACCTGGCCGAGTTGCTGACCCGCCCGAAAGAGAGGAGCGGTCATGTCGTAACGCACGATCCGACCCTGGACCAGGGCGTCCGCCACGTCTTCCCCCGCGTTGGTGACGCCCAGGGCTCGTGGCAGCTCGCGCAACAGTTCTTCGTGGATCTCCTGCGTTAGCTCGAAACGGTTGGTGTCGTTGTCGAAGGGGAGGATGGCGACGGTTCGGATGTGGTCGGGAAAACTTCCGGAGCGAAAACCGTAGTTGCACCCACTCGTGACGAGCACCCCCACGAACGAGAGAACGCCTACGACGCGGCGGAACGCGAGTGCCACGTCAGGGGCCCAGGTACCAGATGTCTGACGGATGGGAATCCACCCTCTCGACGGTCTCGACCGTCACTTTGAGCTCACTGAATGCAGCCAGATTGCGGTAGACGGCCTCTTTCGGCAACTCCCCTCCACCCTCCCGGTTCAGAGCCACCCGGTGGGTGGCCCTTCCCCCGTGCCGCAACTCAACCTCTGTCACGCGGCCGGAACGCAGCTCGAGCTCATACCGTAGCTCGTCTCCGTCGGGAAGACGGTACCGCAAACGGTACGAATCGCCGTCGAGCGCTTCGGCGCCGAGCAACGTCACATCCCCGCCCGGCCGGAACACACCGAGCGACGCCCACAGCAGAGCCGGGGAAGGCACGACCTCGAGTCGCGTTCCCTCGCGCGCCCTCAGCTCGTCTTCCACCAAGCTGGCCGCCAAAACCGCCTCGCCGTTGTCCATGAAGAGGTCGAGACGGGCGCGATCCGGATGCTGGAGGCGCGCGAACCCACTCCCCCCGATCCGAAGGTCCGGCTCCCTGACACTCCACCGGAAGACGACCAGCGAGGTGTTCGGGAACGGGTTCTCGCGGCTTGCCCGAAGGACTGCCTGGTCCGCATCCAGCATCGGAACGGGATTCCCCAGTGATCCACCCCCGCAGGCGGTGGCCACGGAAACGAGCCCAACGACCCCAAGGCCGACGCGAAATCTCATGGCGCCCATCCGAACCTTCGAATTCTCAAACGCACCCATTTCCCTCCGAGCGTGGATTCACGCTTCGCCGAGAACGCCCTGCAATCCCAAATGAAGCCGCCTTCCCCGGATAATACCCCCGGTTTAGTTTCCGATCCCCATGTCTGAGAAACCCATTCATTTCGCCAGCGACGTGCACCTGGGCGCGGTGCCTGCCGAGACCGAGCGAGCGTTCGTGCGCTGGCTCCGACACACCGCCGATTGTGCTTCGGAATTGATCCTCAACGGCGATCTCTTCGATTTTTGGTTCGAGTACGGCTCGGTCATTCCCGGCGGCCACACGCGAACACTCGGGGCTTTGGCCGATCTCGTCGATGGCGGTCTCCCCGTGACCCTCATGGGCGGGAATCATGACTGGTGGGGTGGAAAATTCCTCACGGACGATATCGGTCTCAGCTTCCAGCCGAATCCAGTGGTCCGTGATCTGGCGGGATTAAAAACGCTTATCGCTCATGGAGACGGTCTGGGGCGGAGCGACCTCCCCTACCGGATCCTGAAGGCTGGGCTGCGGAGCCGAGGCGCGCGGTGGCTCTTCCGCTGGATCCACCCCGATTTCGGAACGGCCCTGGCCTCCCGGATCTCCCAGACAACAGCCCGCCTTATCGGGCCCGCCAAGGCGGAGCAGACTCGCTCGAAAGTGCTATTCGAGTGGGCGGTGGAAAAATTGGCGGCCGAGAAGGATCTCGACCTGATCGTCCTGGGTCACTCGC
>Ga0209988_10002144_pt1 | contig 13014 bp, 7 predicted proteins | sample N075metaG_FD_183115 | JGI IMG/M metagenome (GOLD analysis project Ga0209988, IMG submission 183115) | Deep subsurface microbial communities from Kermadec Trench to uncover new lineages of life (NeLLi) - N075 metaG (SPAdes) (version 2) | ecosystem: Environmental > Aquatic > Marine > Ocean trench... | reverse complement strand
GCCACCGGTACGAAGGGGATGTTGGCGTCCTCGGAGGGCACGCCGTGCTGCACGACGACCTGGCCGCCGGAGACGAGCATGTCACCGACGGTGCCGCTGTGGTTCATCCAGCCACCGTTGGGGACGAGAGATCCGTCGGGGTAGCTGAAGTCGTCGGTGACGAACTGGGCCTGGGCGGAACCTGCGATCGACACCAGGCCGAACGCGAGGGCGAGTGAATGCTTGAGTTTCATAAGGGATACCGTTCCTGGTGGTACTCACGGTGGAGGGTAGGGGCAGGAGGGCGATAATACCCGATCCCTCGAATCTGACAACCGGGCGGGTGGCAGCGGGCCACTCCATCATTCGATTGGGGTCTTCCGGTGCCACGGTGCCGGCATCCGAGCAGGACCGGCGGCTGGGGATACGGCAGCCGGGTCACGTAGAAGTATTGGGATGTGAGCTGGTGCAGGTCCGCGGGGGTGGAACTGGGCGAGACCTGGGAGGATTCGAACGCGGTCTCCACCGTGAGACGGTAGATGTCTCTGGCGATGTCGTGGAACCCCAGCGCGCCGGTGACGCGCGCGAGCATCGTGCCGAAGTTCCCGAGGAAGTAGCGCCACAGGCTCGCGCCCCACTCCCCGTAGTGGACGCGGTCCATCGTGATCTGCACCAGCACGCCCACGAGGAGGCCGAGCAGCACTCCTCCGAATCCCAGTCGCCACGCCCGCGAACGATCGCGCAGCAGCACGAGGCCGAGGAGCGGAACCGTGATCAGGATCGTCTGGTACGCCATCAGGAGGCCGGCGCCCAGCCACAGCCCACAGCGCAGCCCCCGGCGGAAGCCCGCGGGTCGCAGCACCGCCTCCAACGCCTCCGCCATGCAGATCCCCGCCGCGAGGCCCGAGACCGGCGTGACGGAGTACTGCAGGAACACCGATACGAAGAGGAGCCCGGACCCCATCGTCGGGCCCGGGCTCCGTGACTCAGGCCGGTCTCCTTGGGAGACCGGTCGCACTGAGGCTCACGGCGCGAAGCAGATGCCGATGCCGTCCGTCAGGTTGGTGCCGAAGGCCGGATCGTCGCGGTACCAGTACTGGAAGTTCCACGTCGAGCCGGGGGTGATGACATTCGCCGGCGCAGCGGTGTTGTCGACCGCCCGCGAGATCACGTCACCGCCCCCGTTGATGATCGGGTTCAGGCGGATGAACGTGCCACCGAGGTCGATGCACAGGAAGCCGCTGGCGAACGGCACCATGGCCTGCGTATCGCCCATGACGAACAGGCCGGCGAAGCTCGAGTCTGTCAGCTCCGACGCCACGAGCACGAGGTCGTTCGCAGCCACGCTCACCGAGCCGGACATGCTCATCGAGCCGTTCTGGCCGTCGCCGTTGAGCGCGCCTTTGCAGTAGTTCGTGCCGCCGGGGCTGGGACCGGTCACGGTCAAGTCTCCGGTGCCGAAGTCGCCGTCTTGCCAGCCGCCGACCCTGATGAGGTAGGAGTTGCCGCCCACGACAGGCACGGTCACCAGTGACGAGAAGTTCGCGCAGCCCAGGGCGTCGTCGTTACAACCCAGCGTGACGAGGTTGTCACAGTCCGTGCCGTCGTAGACGACGAGGTCCGTGTCGTAGTCCGCCGTACCGCAGGTGCTGACCTCGAGCTCACCCGAGCACAATGCCACATAGGTGAACCAGATGTCGTGGTAGGTCTGGCCGTCGAACATGCAGTTTGCATCCACCGGACCGTCCGTCGTCGCGCCGAGCGTCGAGAACGGCGTCACGCCATCGGAGATCGGGATGCTATCCGCACAGTTGTCGTTCGGGAGCCCAGCGGCCGTGCACGTCACGGACAAGTCCCCCGAGCCGACGTCGCCGTCTAGGAAACCGCCGACTCGGATGAGGTAGGAGTTGCCCGACACGACCGGCACGGTCACGAGCGACGAGAAGGCCGCGCAGCCCGAGAAGTCGTCGTTGCAGCCCAAGGTGGTGAGGTTGTTGCAGTCCGTGCCGTCGTAGACGACGAGGTCCGAGTCATAGTCCACCGTACCGCACGTGCTGACCTCGAGGTCGCCCGTGCACGTTGCCTCGTAGATGAACCAGATGTCGTTGTAGGTCTGGCCGTCGAACTGGCAGTTCGCATCCAGCGGTCCGTCCGTCGTCGCGCCGAGCGTCGAGAACGGCGTCACGCCATCGAGGATCGGGGTCGCGCAGTCGCAGTCATCGTTGCTGGTGCATCCGGCGCCGCCGGTGACAGAGTCGAAGCTCGTGCCCACGATCAAGTTGTCCACGCGGAGCGTCTCGTTCTCGTCCGAGTCGGACTGGCGCAGCGCGAAGGAATCGACCGTGTCACCGGGGTCCGCCTGGTCATCACCCATGATGGACGGGTCAGTATCTACGGACGCGTCGATCCAGAGCTGGGCTTGGTTGGTGACCTGGTCGTAGCGCACGATCGCGCGGTACGTGGTCCCGTAGGTCAGGTCCGCGGGCCAAATGGCGTCAGCAGTGCTGTCATCGCTGGCGATGCCGACCGAGAAGTCACCGCCTCCGGTCGCGGGCACGACGTCGAGGCGGGCGGAGAAATTGAACCCGGTTCTGAAGTGGGCGAAATACTCGTTGTCGGTCCCCACGTAGGGATGACCCAGGTCGTCCACCGAGAAGTCGATGCCGTAGTAGATCGCGCCGGCCACCGGTGCGAAGGGGATGTTGGCGTCCTCGGAGGGCACGCCGTGCTGCACGACGACCTGGCCGCCGGAGACGAGCATGTCACCGGAGGTGCCGCTGTGGTTGTTCCAGCCGCCGTTGCCGACGAGGGGTCCGTCGGCGTAGCTGAAGTCGTCGCTGGGAAGATCGCCAGCCGTGAAGACGAAGAATTGATCACCACTGAAGGTGCCCAGATCAAAGTTCAAGACGCCGGTGAAATTGCCGAGCCCGTCGCCGCCGAGGTTGCACTGCGGGGCCCCGAGTGAACCGAGGAACTGGTTCGAGGCGAAGTCGTGGTTGCTGTTGTTCACGAACGCCAGGATCCTGACTTCGCCGACCGGGTTGCCGAGGTCGGACAGGGCGATGCCCAGCTCCAATCCGGTGAGCACGGCCTCGGCGGCGACCAGGTCCGCGGGGTCACACCCGCCGATTACGCCGGCTACGTTGCTGCCGTCATAGGCGACCTCGATGGGGCTGGCATTGGCCGGCCCGATCCCGGTCACGCCGGAGCCCTCGAGCAAGCCCCCGAACACGTCGATGTACGACGAGAAGTTCGGCGTGCCGAGCTCGGCTATGTCGAGGTCGAACTGGCTGAAACCGCGGCGCAGGATGAGGTGGTAGTCGGCCTCGAAGCCGCTGTCGAACGTCAGGCCGGTCATGGAGCCGGTACCATCGTTACCCGGGATCCCGGAGAACACGTTCTCGCCCCCGGCCCTGGAGTCGATGAAGAGCTCGATCTTGTTGAAGTTGGCCTCGATGTTGCCGGTGAGCGCGATGTACATGCGCCCGCTGTTGGTCGTGGCGTAGCCGGCGTCGAGCTCGCTGAAGTTGTCGCCGAATTGCGTCTGGACGGCCTGCACCGACCTGGCAGGGCCATAGGAGTCGCCGGCGATGGTTCCGTCGACGAAGACCTGGGCCTGGGCAGAGCCCACGAGCGACGCCAGGCCGAGCGGAAGGACGAGAGATAACTCTAGATTCATTGGGGATACCGTCCTGGTGGTACTCACGGTGGAGTGGAGAGGTAGAAGAGGGATAGTACCCGGTCCCTCGAATCTGACAACGGGGCTGGTGAGAGTGAGTCCTCAGAGGGGCCGACACCCGTCGGTCCCCCCGAGAACGCGGCCGATCAAGGGGTGTGCACGACCTCCAGACCGTCGGAGAAGTTCGCGTTACCGCCGCCGGCGACCGGGTCGCGGAACCATCGCTGGTAGAAGTAGCTGGAGCCCGCGACCACGTTCAGTCCGCCCGCCGCGGACGTCCCGTAGTCGACGGCCTCGCTGATCACACCACCGACGGATACGGCGGCGTTGAAAAAGCGCTGCAGACCGACAGGGTCGACGCACAGGAAGCCGTTGAAGAACGGGATCTGGGCCTGGGCCGGTCCGGCGATGAAGATGCCGGGGTGGTCAGGGCTGGTCGGGAGCTGCAGGCACACGAGCGTCAGGTCGTTGCTGGAGATGCTTGCGCTGCCGAGGCCCGAGATGATCGCGGCGCTACCGCTCGAGTTCACCGCCGCCAGGCAGTAGTTGCTGCCGACGGGATTCGCAGCCGCAAAATCGAAGAACTGATCCCCGGCGAAGCTGTTCAGATCGAAGTTGAGGAGCCCGTTGAAGTTGCCGAACCCGTCCCCGCCGAGATTGCTCTGCGGAGGGCCTACCGACCCGAAGAACTGATTCGAGGCGAAGTCGTGGTTGCTGCCATTCACGAAGATGCAGAACTTGATGATGCCCCCGGGGCTGCCGAGGTCGGCGAGGTCGACGCTCAGCTCCATGCCGGTCAACACGGCCAGGGCGTTGGCCTGGTTCGTCACGCCGATACCGGAGAGGATTCCGGCCACGTTGCTGTCATCGTAGGCCACTTCGATCGGGCTGGCGTTCGCCGGACCCGTACCCGTCGTTCCCGAGCCCTCGGTGGTTCCTCCGAACACGTCGAAGTACGACGAGAAGTTCGCCGTTCCGAGCTCGGCGATGTCGATGTCGAACTTGTCGCCCATGAAACTCCCACGACGCAGGATGATGTGGTAGTCGGCCTCGAACCCCATGTCGAAGGTCAGGCCGGTCATCACGCCGGTATTGTCGTTGCCGGGCACGCCGGTGAAGACGTTCTCGCCGCCGGGCTGGGAGTCGACGAAGATCTCCAGCTTGTTGAAATTGCTCTCGAGGTTTCCGGTGAGCGCGATGAACAAGCGCCCGCCCTCCACCGTCATGTATGCGGCGTTCAGCTCGCTGAGGTTGTCGCCGAATTGCGTCTGGGTGAACTGGACCTGCACGGCGGGACCGTAGGCGTCCCCGGCGATCGTGCCATCCACGACCACCTGCGAGCGCGCCGATCCGGCGAGCGCGATGATTCCTAGCGGGAGAGTGATAGTGAGTTTCATGGTCTTGTTGGAGGAGAGAATGGGAAGGTTGGAGCGCCAGTATTAGGTGATGGGCTGGATGACGGTCCCGTCCATGTCCGCCGGGACGATTGGATCGATGCGCGTCGAGCCCATGGGGTGGATGGAGAGGAAGCCGTTGAAGAACGGGTCTGGGCCGGAGCCTACTGGGAGAAGATCAGGGCGGTGTAGGGGCCGATGCTTATGTCCGCCCAGTAGGGTAGACCGTCGTAAGGCCCGGGGACGGCCGTGATCGTGGGCGCGGGATGGTTGCCGAAGCTCGGGTCGTAGCCGTCCCAGTCGCTGTTGAACCGGACGTGCCAGTCACCCGGACGCGGGAGACCGATGGTGTAGTTCCCGCTCCAGGCCTGGTTCTTGAAGTTGAGCACGACGACGACGTCGTCGCCCGGCCCGCCCTGGTCCCAGCGGTGGAAGGCGATCAGTTTCCACGCGTTGTCGACGTGGAAGACGTTCGTCGACTGGCCCCGGAGACCCGCAGTCGTCCCGGCGAAGCCGCGGCGTAGGGCGATCAGGTCCCGGTACAGGTCGTGGATTCCGGCGAACGTGACGAGCTTCGTCCAGTCGACCGGGTCCTGATCGTCGAACCAGCCGTCTTCGAGGATCTCCTGCCCCTGGAAGATCATCGGGATGCCCGGCGACGTGAACACGACGGCGGCGCCGAGGGTCGAGCGCTTCTTCGAGAAGTAGCTGGCCGCGTTCCCGGGCCAGATCGCCTCGGGCAGGCGCTGGTTCCCATTCGCGACTTCGTCGTGCGACTCCGTGTAGATCACGCGCTCGAAAGCGTCGCCGTTGTAGGACTGCGCGATCGAGTCGCGCACCGCCCACATGTCGCGGTCAGGGTCCGAGGCCGTGATGAGGGCGGCGCGCACGGGGTGGACGAAGATCGCGTCCCACTGGCTGTCGAACCCCGCGCCGCCCACGCTCGTGTCCTTCGTGATCCACTCGTTCGGCGCGGCGTACAGGTCCTCCGCGATCGCGATCTTCCCCGGGTACGCGGCGTCGATCTCGTCGTTGAGCCACTGGAGGAGCGACCAACCCTCGGGGATGTCGCCGAGCGGGCCCATGCGGATGTTGGCGGTCGAGTCGAATCGCAACCCGTCCAGTCGGTACTCCTCCAGCCAGAACAGGACGTTGTCGCGAATGTATCGGCGAACTTCGGGTCGTCCGAAATCGGGCCGGGTGTCCCCCCACGGCGTCTGGGCCTGGACGCTGTTGTAGAAGTAGATCCCGCCCCAACCGGAGATGTTCCACCCGTCGAATTGCCACAGGTCGAGGTCGAGAGGGCCCCAGTGGTTGTAGAGCACGTCGAGGAGCACGGCGATCCCGTTCTCGTGCGCCGCCTTGACGAATTCCTTGAAGCCCTGCACGCCGCCGTAGATCGTCTCGACGGAGAATGGGTGGCTGGGATTGTAGCCCCAGGAGAAGTCGCCCGGGAACTCGCAGGTCGGCATGACCTCGACCACGTTCACACCGAGCTCGGCCAGGTAGGGTAGGCGGAGCCGCGCCGACGCAAACGTCCCGGGGAGGCCGCCCGGGGAGTCGTTGAAAGTGCCGATGTGCAGCTCGTACACGACCATGTCGTTCCACGCGGGCGTGGAGAATCCGGCCGTGCCCCAGTCGAAAGCCTCCGGGTCGACGACGATGCTGTTCCCGTTCGAGTGCACGAGCGCGCGGGCCCGCGGATCGTTCTTCCACAGAATGCCGGCGCCCGTCCCGATCACGTACTTGTACTGGGCCCCGGGCCCGAGTTCGCGCACGTCGACCGACCAGACGCCGCCCGGCTCTTGCGCGAGCGGCGCGGAGCTCGGTGACCAGCCATCGAACGTCCCCGCGACGTGGACGGCCGTCGCGTTCGGCGCCCAGACCCGAAACGTCGTGCCCCCGTCGTGGACGGTCGCGCCGAAACCGGGGATCGGCGACGCCAGAGGGACGCGCGTAAGATCGAGACCGTAGACCGTGCCAGGCGGATGCCAGACACCGATGTACCAGGTACCGCTCGAGAGGACGGGGTTCGTCGTGTGATTCAGGACGACCGTCTCGTCACTCGTGCCGGAGGTCGCCGAGCGCGCGTCCCACTGCGCGAGCGTCGGCTGCGCGCCCTGCCTCAAGTAGAGGTCCGCCCCGGTGCCCTGCACTTCGGAGAGCACGGCACGCAACTCCGAGTCCCAGTCGCGTATCGTCAGCGTGTAGTGATCGAAGGAACCCCTGGATACCGACCGGGACTGGTGTGGCGGCGCGGTCACTTGAGCGAAGGAGGGCGGCGCGGCGAGGATTGCTACGAGGAGGAGTGCCCACCCGAGAGGTGCCTTCGAGCGGGGAGTAGCTACGGTGCGAAGATCCATGCGGATTCGGAGCCTGGGACGCTGCGCGCGCCCGTCTCGGCGCCATTCTATGGCAAGCGCAGAGGTTTGCCGATGCGCGGGCCGGCATGGGGCTCGCGCGGGGTCGCAGGCCGGCTCGGGGCGCACGGCATGAACGAATTGTCAGGGTCGCCGGTCGGACGCCTGCGCGCGCGCGTCGCCCGCACCTCCAGGACCTTCATCCGCCGTCACCCCCGCGAGTCGTCGAACGCCGGCCCATAGGCCGTGTCCCAGTACTCCGCGACCATCCGATGCGCGCTGAATCGCGGCGGGATGGACTCGATCGAGCGCCGCATGCGCGCGATCCAACCCATCGGGAGGCCGCCCTTGCCGCGGCGGTAGAAGAGCGGGACGAGCTCCTCCTCGAGGAGCCGATAGAGGGACTCGGCGTCACGCGCGTCCCGGCGCGCGCGGCCATCGGCGACGGGCCCGTCGCCGATGGCCCAGCCATTCGACCCGTCGAAGCCCTCGCTCCACCAGCCGTCGAGGATCGAGAGGTTCAGCCCGCCGGCGAGCGGCGACTTCATCCCGCTCGTGCCGCTCGCCTCGTGCGGGGCGAGCGGTGTGTTGAGCCACACGTCAGCGCCCGACGTGAGCATCCGGCCGACGTGCATGTCGTACTCCTCGATGAGCGCAACGCGACCGTGGAAGCCCGTCTTGCGCGCCAGCGCGTGAACCTGCTGCGCGAAGGCCTGACCGGGCGCGTCGGCCGGGTGCGCCTTGCCCGCGAAGACGATCTGCACGGGCCGCTTCGCGTCGGTGAGGATCCGCGCGAGGCGCTTCGCATCCCGGAACACGAGCGGCGCGCGTTTGTACGTCGCGAAGCGGCGCGCGAAGCCGATCGTCAGGGCATCCTCGGTGAACGTGGCGCGCGCGCCCGCGACTTCGTCCACGTCCGCTCCGCGGCGGATCGCCTGGGCCGCGAGCCGCTCGCGCACGAACCCCACGAGCCTCCGCCGCAGCCGGCGACGGAGCTCCCACAGCTCCGCGTCCGTCACCCGATCCAAGCGGCTCCAGGACTCGTCGCGCGGCCCGCCCCCGTTCCGCCGCGGCCGCAGCCGCCGTTCGAAGAGCGCCTCGGCCTCGGGCGCGATCCAGGTCCGCGTGTGCACGCCGTTCGTCACGTGGCCGATCGGGACTTCGCCCGGCGTGCGCGCCCCGAACACGCGCTGCCACATCGCCCGGCTGACGCCGCCGTGGAGCGCGCTCACACCGTTGATGCGCGCCGACGTCCGCATGGCGAGGATCGTCATGCAGAGCGGCTCCTGCTCATCGCCGGGACGTTCACGCCCGAGGTCGATGAGCCGGCGCGCCGGGAGCCCGAGCTCGCCGAGCAACGGCCGGAGCACCCGGGCGGCGAGGGCGGGCGCGTACCGGTCGTGCCCGGCGGGGACGGGCGTGTGGGTCGTGAACACCGTCGACGCGCGAACGCGCGCCAGCGCCTCGTCGAAGGGGACGCCCTCCGCGACGAGCACTCGCAGGCGTTCGACATTGACGAGGGCGGCGTGGCCCTCGTTCAGGTGAAACACGTCGGGCGTCTCCCCCACCGCTGCGAGCGCGCGCACGCCGCCGATCCCGAGCAGCGCCTGCTGGCGCAGCCGTTGCCGCGGTTCCCCCCGGTACAGCCCGATCGTGAGCTCGCGATTCACGCGGGGCTCGTCCGCGAGGTCCGCGTCGAGCAGGTAGAGCGGGATGCGTCCGATCTGCATGCGCCAGACGCGCGCCTTGACCAGGCTCGTCCCGATCGGGCACTCGACCGTGACACCCGTGTCGACGAGCGGGTGTTCCGCGAAGTCCTGATCGGCGTAGAGCACGCGCGTGGTGCCGTCCGCCCGCAGCTCCTGGCGGTAGTACCCGTGCCGATAGAGGAGCCCGACGGCGACGAGCGGCAGGCCGAGGTCCGATGCCGACTTCAAGTGGTCGCCCGCCAGCACGCCGAGCCCTCCGGAGTACTGCGGGATGCTCTCGTGCACGGCGTACTCCGAGCAGAAGTACGCGATTCGCGCCTTGCGCCGCGCGCCGCGCACCGTGCGCTGGAACCAGGTCGTCGCCGCGTAGTACGCGCGCCGGCGCTCCTCCGTCTCCGCGAGCAGCGCGCGGAACCCACGGTCTTCGCCACACGCCGCGAGCCGCGGGGGCGCAACACGGCGCAGGACCTCGAGCGGCGCGTGATTCGTCGCCTCCCACAGCACGGGGTCGACCGCCGCGAACAGCCGCGCGGCGGAAGAGCACCAAGTCCAACGCAGGTCGAACGCGAGCGCGCGCAAGCGCCGCTCGAGGCTGGCCGGGGAGATCCGTTTCGTCCTGGGAGGCGTCATGGGGCAGGTGGGCTCAGTGTGGCAAGCGTCCGGCGGCTTCGCACTGCTCGTGAACGTGTAACGAAGGTGCCCAGCCTGAATGCCTACGAGGTGATTCGGGGCCAGCAACGCGACGGTTGGGTGGTCGTGAGACAGAGAGGTAGCCACATTCGGCTCCATAAACACATGGTGGAGGAGACTCTCAAAATCACCGTGCCGGCACACAAGCCAATCAAGAGGTCGACTCTCTCCCACATCATCAAACAAGCTCGCCTTGAGCTGGAGAGTTTCATCAAGCTTGTGTGAGGTATCCCCAGTGTCAGGACAGTGACCGGGGAGTCCGTCCCGTCCCGGGCGTCGTCATCGAGCTCGCGGGCTCAGCGCGGCAAGCGCTCGGCGGCTTCGCACTGCTCGTGAAGGCGCCGGGCGAGGGTCCGCGAGGCGGCGCCGCGCGGCAGGCGCCAGCGCCAGTTGCCGCGCGGCTTGCCGGGCCGGTTCATCCGCGCGGCGCCGCCGAGCCCGAGGAGGTCCTGCATGGGGATGAGCGCGGTGTGGGCGCGCGAGGTGAGCGCGAGGCGCGCGAGCTGCTCGGGCACCGTGCGCGCCGACCCACCCGCGTAAGCGAGGACGCGCCGGCGCTCTGGGGCGCGAAGGCTTCGCCACCAGCCTCGGATCGTGTCGTTGTCGTGTGTGCCCGTGACGATGACCGCGTTCTCCGGCGCGTTGTGGGGCAGGTGGTAGGCGTCCTCGCCGAAGCCCATCTGCAGCACGCGCATCCCGGGCAGTCCAAACTCGTCGCGGAGCGCGTGGACGCCGCGGCTGACGTCGCCGAGGTCCTCGGCGACGAATGGCAGGGCGCCGTGATCCCGCGCGAGCGCCGCGAGCAGCGATCGACCGCGCGCCGACACCCACCGGCCGCCCTCGGCGGTCGCGGCCCGCGCCGGAATGTGCCAGGCGCGGTGATACCCGATGAAGTGGTCCAGGCGCAGGGCGTCGAACAGGTCGAGCTGGCGCGCGATCCGCGCGCGCCACCAACGGAAGCGCGTCCGCTCGTGCGCTTTCCAGTCGTAGAGCGGGTGGCCCCAGAGCTGGCCCGTGCGCGAGAAGGCGTCCGGCGGGCAGCCACTCACGACGCGGGGGGCGCCGGAGCGGTCGAGGATGAAGAGCTCCGGGTGCTCCACGACGTCCGCGGAATCCGCGTGCACGAAGATCGGCACGTCACCGAGGAAGCGAACGCGCCGTGCCCCGGCCGCATCGCGCAGCGCGCGCCACTGACAGTCGAACTGGAACTGCAGGAACCGCAGGAGCCCCGGCTCGCCTTGGGCGTGCTCGACGTACGGCTCGAGCCACTCCTCCGCACGGCTGATGAACGCGCGGAAGCGACCCGAGGTGGCGCCCCGGCGTCGCACGAAGCGCCGGTACGCGGCCGCGAAGCGCGGCGTCTTGAAGGCGAGCGCCGATCTCCAGCGCGCCGGACCCGAGCGCAGCTCGGCGGGGCCCGCGAGGTCCGCGGTCGCGAGCCAGCCGTCGCGCGCCAGCCCCTCGAGGGACACGAACAGTGGCTCGCCCGCGAACGCCGAGGAGGACGAGTACGGCGAGCTGCCCGGACCGACGGGCCCGATCGGCAGCATCTGCCACCACCCGAGACCGGCCGCCTGCAGCCAGTCGAGGAAGCGGTGCGCCTCGGGCCCGAGGTCCCCGACGCCGTGGCGCGCGGGCAGCGAGGAGAGGTGCAGCAGCACGCCCGCGCGGCGCGCGAAGACGGGGTGCGGAGCGCTCACTTCGTCTTGACCCAGACGCGCCCGTCGATCGCCGGGATCCTTACGCGCCCGCCGCTCGCGCGGCGGCGGTCGTCGCCGTACACGCAGCGCCACGTGCCGTCGAGGGCCGGCAGCGCGACGCGCGCGACGCGACTCGACGCGTTGAGGGCGACGAGCACGAGCTCGCGCTCATCCTCGCGCACGAAGGCGAGGACGTCCTGCGCGTCGTCGGTGAGGATCGTCCGGAAGGAGCCCGTGCGCAAGGCCGAATGCCCGCGCCGGAGCGCGATGACCTGTTTGTAGTGCGCCAGGTGGCGCTCGTCGACGCGGTTCTGGTTCCCGCGAGAGTACGGCTCGAGGTCCTTCCACAGCATCGGCTTGCGGTTCGCGGGATCGTCGGCGCCCCACATGCCGACCTCGTCGCCGTAGTACACCATCGGCGCCCCGACGTAGGTCATCTGGAAGAGCGCGAGCAGCCGCGCGCGCCGGTACGGCACAGGCCCCGGCTTCGACCCGTCGTAGGGCGCCCCGTCCTGCTCGCGATTGTCGCGGTCGTAGTCGCGGTCCGGGTTCTTCATCATCGACACCATGCGGTCGGTGTCGTGGCTGTCGACGAGGTTCATGAGGGCGAAGTTCGCCTCCCGCGGATAGGCGAGCCGCAGCTCGGCGAGCCGCCGGTCGCATTCGGAGGCTGCGAGCTTGCGTTGCTCGTTCCCGACCCAGGCCACGGCGGTAGCCGCGAACGGGTAGTTCATCACGCTGTCGAAGTGCCGGCCGTCGAGCCACGTGTCCGCGCGGTCCCAGATCTCGCCCGCGATGAATGCGTCGGGATCGATCGACTTCACGAGCGTGCGCCACTCGCGCCAGAAGGGCTGGGCCACCTCGTTCGGAACGTCGAGCCGCCAGCCATCGATGCCGTCCGACGGGTCGCCGTCCCCATCGGGGTCCATCCAGCGGCGCGCGATCGCGAAGATGTGTTCCTTCACGGCGATCGAGGCGAAGCCTTCGGCGCTCTTCTTGAACACGGGCAACTGACCGAAGCCCGCCCACCCCGCGTACTCGAAGGGCTCCCACGAACGGACGTCGAACCAGTCGGCGAACCGCGACGCCCGCCCTTTCTCGCGCACGTCGCGGAAAGCGGTGTGCTGGTCACCGACGTGGTTGAAGACACCGTCGAGGATCACCTTGATGCCGCGTCCGTGCAGCTCCTGCACGAGCTCGAGGAACACCCGGTCGCTCGCCGTCCACGTCCACGTCGATGGGTCGAGCAGATCCTCCTGCGCCTCCGCCTCCGCGTAGTCGCCGACGACTCCGTAGTGCTCGTCGACGTGTAGGTAGCTCGTCGCGTTGTACTTGTGGTGCCCCGGCGCCTGAAAGATCGGGTTCAGGTAGAGCGCCGTCACGCCGAGCTCGACGAGGTAGTCGAGCCGCTGCCGCACGCCCTGCAAGTCGCCACCGTACAGGCGCTGGAACACGAACCAGCGCCAGAACGTCTGGCCGTCCCGACCCTCGAACTCGGACGGA
>Ga0209988_10002143_pt1 | contig 13015 bp, 12 predicted proteins | sample N075metaG_FD_183115 | JGI IMG/M metagenome (GOLD analysis project Ga0209988, IMG submission 183115) | Deep subsurface microbial communities from Kermadec Trench to uncover new lineages of life (NeLLi) - N075 metaG (SPAdes) (version 2) | ecosystem: Environmental > Aquatic > Marine > Ocean trench... | reverse complement strand
CGGTTTCAACCGATCGATGCAACACATTGGTTAAATCGCTCGGCTGGTGTTTCGAAGTGTAACGTTTCTCTGGGTCTCTCGTTAAGCTGTCTTGCAACGGCATTCAATCGGTTTTGGTGAACGTTCGCGGACGCGATTAGAAGTTCTACCAAATTGTCAGGAACTCCACCTGCCAGCTCAATATGATAGGCAAGACCCTCGATGTTCGCATCTGCGAGCAATTGACCTTCCGTTTCACTGAGGATGATGACTTCACGCAGCGGATCTTGCATCCGCTCGTTCATGATGACTTCGTAGACTTGCTGCGTAGGCGTCAGTCCCACATCAGCGCTGCCACACCCCGTAATAAACACTAGGGCAAATATTGTTTCACCGAGAATGGATTGTTCATTGATCATTTTGAGTCCGAGACGGCCATCAACGAACGACTGCTTTGGGTCACTAGCAGCCTCTCAACAGTTTAACACTCGACAGGCTGCATCCGACCAATAGCGGACGTAGATGACCCCCGATTACCGGCCAGCGTCCTATTCTTTTCTGAATGCGGAGACATGGATGGAGTCCCATTTGTAAGTCTCAGCGTCTGTAGTCAGGATGCGTCTTTCCATGAGTTTGAACCCGGCTTTCTGTACCCAGTCGATCAATTCATCAGGCGTTGGTCCGTCTGTCCCGCTGAAACGGTATTTCAGTTTTTCCTGGTATTGCTGTTCGGTGTAATGCGTTCCATCCCAACTTACATTGACCAGGTGCCCGCCCTTGTTGAGAACTCGCCGGAGCAGGCTCATTAGCCGATCAAACTCGGCGCCGCCAAACGTGGCAAAAACGCCCACTCCAAACACTGAGTCGAAACGAGCATTGGTCTCAGCTGCCCAGTCGAACACGCTTTCGGCGATGAACTCGGTACGAATTTTGTGAGACTTCACGTAATTCCTACCCTCGACGAGTCGGGGATGCTGACTCTGTTCCAGGTACTCGAATGTGTTCGTATTCACGTCGATGCCCACATAGTGTTTGGGCACTTCGCCAAAATGCCATAGGTCTTCGTAAAACAGCGGACCGCAGCCGACGTTGAGCACTGATGCTCCCTTTACATAGCTCAAGAACGACTGATAGAAGCCGTATTCTTTAGGGAAGAGATCAGCCTTACTCAGAGAGCCTTCATGATAATCACGAATGTATTCAATTGGTGCAAACTTTGGCATTGTCCGACTTCTTTGTGATATTGGTTTACTTGTCCTGTGAATTTGATTGGGTATAAGTAGGATTAAAGCCGTCCTCCCAGAATTTCACAGTTATTGAGTCTCAGGTTTTCTCAGTTTTTCAAATGATCTTTTACACAACCCGGTTGGTCCGCTTCGGGTAATTAGCAGCCTCTCAGTATTCTAACAATCGACCGGTTGAAGTCGCAGCCAATTCCGGTCATTCAATTCAGTCGAAGATAGCTAGGGCGAAGATATCGGAAAACCCTCTTCTCGCCATGCCTTCATTCCACCGTCTAGCGCAGACGTTCGCAAAAACCCGAGATCACGAAGTGTCGCAGCCGCCAGTGTTGAGATCTTACCGAACTCACAAACGGTTACGATACGGGTCATCGGGTCCGGAAGCTCGTCATCGACGCGCAATTCGAGTTGGCCGCGGGGCATATGGCGAGCACCCGGCAAATGTCCTGCGTCAAAGGCTTCCTTTTCACGCACATCGAGCACCACAAGGTCGTTTTCTCCACGCTCAAGGCGCGCTGCAAGTTCCGCGAGAGATATGAAAGGTATCTTCGCTGCTGCTTGTGCTAAAACTTGCGCGACGCTCTTGCCGCCCGTCATATTCGTTCGCAGCGCTTCCGTTAGATGAGTCGGCATGGACAAATTGAGGTGTTCCATCATATCGACAAACTCGGAGCGATCGCGCTTTTGAAGCCTCGGATTGTTTGCCAACTCCTCAGCGATCGTTGAGGAGCCTTGCTGCTTGTAATCGTGAGCAGGAAAAATCTTAAGTTGTGGATCGAGTCGAAGAATTCCGCCGAACAGGCTGTCGTAGAGCGCATCAGGATCACCCGAAGGAAGATCAGTCCGCCCGGTGGCGCCAATCAGTAGCGTGTCTCCAGTGAAAAGACGATCTCCCGCGAGCAGGCACATGGAATCGCGTGTGTGGCCTGGCGTATGAATCGCCTGCAACCGCAGATTTCCGACCATCAGCATGTCGCCATCCTGCAAGCGCAGATCCGCAAACGGTGCTGGACTGTCTCGATGCATGACTATTGGGATGTTGAGCGATTCTCCAAGCTCATGGGCTGCCGAGAAATGATCAGCATGTGTATGCGTATCGATGACGTAGCGAATTCGCAGACCGTCTCTTGCCGCAATCGCCTGATACCGGTCGATTGCCCGTATTTCGGGATCAATCAGGGCGGCAACACATGTTTCTTCGCAACCAACAATATAGGACTGGCAACCACCGATTGCGATTTGTTCAAAAATCATCGGACTCCCCTGATTCCCTAGATACTAACGCATTTTTTGAATTTAACGTGTGCGCACAAGGCGAAGCGACAACGTCAGCATCGCACAAGGCGGGCGTCGGATGGATACGGCATGTCAATCGGATTCTACGCACCCTATAGGCTGAACGGCCAGTTTCAGGCGCGCTGGAGATGTGGGGCAGCTTTGGGTCAGTAGCGGTCGTTCGCGTCGAAAGAAAACCCCGCCATGAGGGCGGGGCTTCTGACTTTCTCGCGTGCCGGCTCTCTCGCCAGCCGTCGATCTAGTTCCAATTAGTCTGGTGGTGGGACTAGTGTGACCACAATTTCCACAACGTCGTTTCGACCGGAAAAACCATCTTCGCCTAAACATGACATGTCCTGGACAGTTGAATCTTCGTTAACTGCGCTCAACTTCCAGGTGCGCAAAGTCATGGTGACCGGATCCGTAGTAGGAGGCCAAGCAGCATTGCTAAAGTCACCGATCATAGTAAGCAGGTAACCCACGTCCGTTGAACCATTTTCGTCCTTGGCCCGGAACCAAAACATGCCTTCTGCCTGGCCGCGCTTTCCCGACTTAACGACCGCCTGCCCCAAATAAACAATGGGCGGGTCCGGATCAACAATGTTCGGGTCCGGGACGAAGCAATTCTTTCCTTCGTCCCCTGGAAATGGGCTAGTCGCGGATTCTGTGAAAAAGCTCAGATTCAACTGGCCAACGTTATTGCCATCCGTAGCCTCGCTCCCCCCTGTGTTGCGGCCGAGCCCTTTCTTCCCCGCGAAGTTTCCGCGCCAGTGCATCTCACCACTCACGCCTGACACAGCTCTGGTAATGACCGCGCTGTACAAAGCGTCTTTGCCACTGCCGCCACTGCTGCCACTGTCATCTTTACAGCTTGGATGGCCCGGGCAAACTGGCGGCGGCGCGAAAGCCGGGCCGGCATAGCCAAGCGCAAATACAGCGACAGCCCTGGCCGGGAATGGCCTTGTCACCCTCTCGCTTGGCGGCTTCACGCCAACGCCGAAGTTGTCGGGCATTGATCCCTAACTCTTCGGCAACCAACACATCAGTGACGCCTTCCTCGTTTGCACGCTTTAGTGTTTCTCGCTTAAACTCAGCGGAGTAGCGTTTTCTTCGGCTCATGTTGCACCTCCCTAGCGCATAATCGCGCTAGAATCAGGTGTCCGTGAAACCGATACAAGATCACAAAGCGGACATTTGAGGCCTAGCTAAGATATACGATTGCTTAACTCTGGGATTTTGCATGTCCAACTACTATTTACGTCCTGCCGCACTGACCTTGATCGTATTGGTACTTGGTTGCACGAACCAATCTGATACTGATTTGGGAGCGACAGTCGCCCGCAAGGTCATCTTGATCATCGGCGATGGCATGGACGATCAACAGATCACCATCGCACGAAACTATCTGGTTGGTAGTCAGGGTCAGCTATCCATGGATACCATGCCGTTTCGGGGGGCAGTGCAGGTCCAGGCAGTTGCCGAAGACGATCCAAGTAAACCGGTATATGTTGCGGATTCCGCCAATTCTGCGACAACCATGGCTGGCGGTGTGCTAACCAGTCGCGGGCGCGTTGGCACCACGGCTCAGACAGATGAAGACATTGTGACGATCATGGAGTTGGCCAGTGCCGCCGGTATGGGGACTGGCATTGTCACAACGGCCAGTATTACTGACGCGACGCCCGCATCCTTTATTGCACATATAAACCAGCGATACTGTCAGCGCTCAATTGACATGGTGAGAATGAATGAAACGTTCCCTCAGTTTTCTACTGACTGTTCACGAGATTACAAAGCCAATGGTGGGCGCGGGTCAATTTCAGAGCAGATCGCGGCTTCACAAGTCAATATCATACTTGGCGGGGGCGCCGACCATTTTAATGATTTTATCGAGGGAAGCTTCGAAATCACCGTACTCGAGGCGGCGCGTTCAAACGGTTTTGAAGTCATCTGGAATCGATCTGAGTTAACGAAACTGCCGAATAACAAGAAGATTATGGGGTTGTTCTCACCAGGCACGATGCCGGTGAAATATCGCGGTGTTGACGGTGGGGAGGCTCGTTTAATTGCTCGAGAAGCCGGTCAGGTGAAGTGGCCAGAGCCTTTCATTTGCGAGGCGAATCCTGACTTTGAAAACCTTCCAACACTTGCCGAGATGGCACGAGTTGCGTTGGATCATTTGGACAATCATGCCGGTTTCATGTTGATGATTGAATCGGCGTCGATCGATAAAGAGTCTCACTATCGCCGACCCTGCGGCCATATTGGTGAATTGAGCCAACTGAACGATGCGGTGAGAATTGCACTCGACTATGGTGAATCGCACCCGGAAACACTAATTCTCGTAACGGCAGACCATGGTTCCGCAGCACACATTATTTCGCAGACTAGCAGCCTGGCACCCCAAAATTATGCGACTCCCGGGCATTTCGCTCGGGTTCTTACGCCGGAAGGCAGCATTATGGGTATCAACTACGCCAGCAACGATTCGCCCCTTTGGGATGAGCACTCCGGTGTGCAAGTTCCTATATTTGCCAGTGGTCCAGGTGCAAATGATCTACCGACGTTTATTCGCCAAGCGGATATTTTTAAAATTTCTGCGAGTCATCTTGGACTCTTAGATACCGGGCTAAGAAAATAGGCTTACGGCCGCTTCTGGCCGAGGCTGTGTAAAAACGCAAAATCGTCCGCTTGAGATCGTTTCCAAGCTAGGCGGATTTTCAGTTGAGGTCAGTTGCTTACTGACAGGACGCTATCGGCTCGTAAGCCAGTCAATAGCGTCTCACCTTGTGTTTGGAGGCGACTTCTGGGGTGAGATTGTCGCGGAGTTCTTACACAGCCTCGGCCGGAAGCAGCCGTCCAGCTGTTAAAGTAGTGAATGACTGCTAGTGACCCAAAGCGAATGGTCGCACTATGAGAGCCACCAAAAGAGTTGATCGCGAATACAAATAATCTACGTAACGCCGCCCGCGCCGTATTTTCGTCACTGCTGGGAATTGCAGTCCTTTTCTCCGTGCTGTCGAGCGCTCTGGGCCAGGGTGACGACGAGCAGGATGTAAAGGACCTCGTCGATCGGTTCCTGTTAGCAGTAGGAGACGGTGACTTAGACGCACTTCCAGCAATGTTCGTGTCGGAGGCAAATATCGGCACGGCATCGCAGCGCGAGGGCAAGTGGGTCGCTTCGACGAAGACGTTCGAGGAATGGTTCATCGAACTGAAGGCGGAGACAACCTGGGTTCGCTATCGCGAACCAGTTACAGAGTTCACGGTGCACATCGAGGACGGTCAAATGGCTTTTGTCAGGGCAGATGCGACCGTCATCGTGGATGACCAGGTCCGTTCACACAACATCGATTACTTCACGCTGGTGCGTGACGGCGGTACTTGGAAATTCTTGAGCGCATCTTACGTTGCAAAGCCGGTATCACCAGACTAGCTTCGGGGTGCAGTGTTTTCGCGGATGGAACCCGGACCTGATCCCGAATAAGAAACTTTTTGCCTGATTAGCCGGATACTTTGCCAAATTTGATTTTTAAGCGTCCCTTGCCAAGACTTAGCCCGTTCTGCCCATGGAGTGCGTAGAGGATCGCTAGTTTCCGTCCCTGCATCCCTGGTCCCACCGCCAAACGCAACGCGCATCTAAACGCCTGCGTAGGGCTGCCAGGGCTAAGATGACCGATCGTGCTGCGCACCAGAATGCCGTCATCGTGTCGCTCTACCTCGGGATAACCCAGATTCTTAAGCTCGAACGATGAACGTTTATCAAACGGACTGACATACAGGCGATCAGCCACATCGAAATCCGGAAGTCGTGGGAATCCTAGTTCTATGCTCACACCATCGATACCCTCTGTACCCTTGTTGCAAACAGCCAGATTCAGTTCCAGTGCTTTTTCTTCGTAATAGTAGTGGTTTTCGGCATCGCCAAATAACACTTCGGTTGCCCTGAATACATCGGTCTGCGAATCCATATCGCGTTCATCGGGATCGACAGCAGCAACTTTTGCAGGTGCGCGCCCCAAGCTCAAAATTCGAGTCGTTATGGTACTGACAGTATCTTTGATCGCCTTTTTCAAATTCAGAGCCTGCTTGACGTCCTTTTTTTCCTTGGCAAACGGTGGATCAGAGGTATCAAGCAATGCCATTTCGATGAATTTACAATCCGGCTGGTCATTGAAACCCACCTCTATCGGGGGCGGTTTGGCCGTGTTGATCGACTCAGGTATGCTGATCGGAACCAGATCGGCGGCGTCGATGGGGCGAAGTTCCCTGCCCTCTCGAATCCAGGCCTGACCGCGTGAGAGCTCTGCGGAAAAATCCTGTCCGACGACATATGGACCCTCATCGCAGCCGTCAATTTCAAGAGCGCCAACGAGTTTGTTTTCAACCATGTCAAAGATGAACGCCAGGTGGAGAACCGGTTCGATCAGCGCCGATATCAGCCGATGGGCTTTTTTGAGGTCGGCCATTACGCTTTCGGTAATACCGACGATACCGCTACCTTCCATTGCCCCCGGATTGATCCCAAACAGAATGTGTCGGGAACCATCGACGTCGGCATTGGCCAGACCGATGACCTCTTTAACCATCTCTTCCTGATCTAGCTTGCGAAAAGGGTCGAGAACGAGAAGTTTTGAGGAAGTGCTTGGATTTTGTAGCAGTTGCTTCAGAAGCATAATAGTTGAGTACAGTCCTTTAACTATTAGAACCTTAGAACCACCGCTCTGCATAAGTCTGAGATCAGAGTCCCAGTTTCAACTTTATTCACTTCTTTCGATGGCCAATCGTAGATTCTCTTTCGCGCCATTAGTCAGTTTTCCGCGGACTGTCTTGTTATGGTCTCGCGAACGTTTTCGTCCGCTGAACTCCAAATCCGCCAGAGTTGGCGATTAACATTCGCTTCAGTATTAGTGTCCTTCGAGAGACGCGCGGCACGCGCGAGCCCGAGAAGTGTAGCCGCGCGCCGAGGTGTGCGCACAAGCTGATCTCTGTACGCAGCCATTGCTTCGTCGGCGCGCCCAAGCTCGAGCAAGAGGTCACCGAGGAGTTCGGCCGCTGGTTTGACGACGGAGGGTGGACCAAATTTAGGTGGCATCGCGTTTTCACGGGCAGCCGCTTCGCGAAAGAATGTGAGGGCCGTGGTTTTATCGCTGGCTGCCAGGGCAAACTTGCCTCTGAGTTCAAGCTGCAGCACTTCAGCCACATCCTCTCCAAGAACAACCTCGGGATTTCCGGCACCACCGGCCTTTACGTTCTTGGCGAACTCCTGAGCAGCGTCGGTATCGCCGCGCTCGATCGCGGCAATTGTCTGTGCGTAATAGAAGTTAGGACTCGGGATATCTATACCCGCCGGGGCTACCCACCGTTCCATGGAATCCCAAGCGCCAGTCTCTAAAAGGTGCCGTGCATACAGTGTTCCGTAGTATCCACGTTCGCGAGCCGAAGAATTTTTGTGGAGTCGGTCTCGCGCTGTCTCCAAGAGCCTCTCGGCCTGACGATAGCGGCCCTGCTGCAGATAGCCGTAGTGCAGCCAATGCACATAGTGAGACGCTTCACGAGACCACTCATCGGTACCATTCACTTCAATTTTAAAAGCGGTTTCGTTTGCAGTTACCATTTCCTCCCACATTCCCAAGCCGAGGAATATATGCGACGTCATGTGTTGAGCGTGGGCAGCCGCAGGTGCGATTTTCGAATACGCGCGGGCCATCGGCAATCCAAGCGGAGAGTGAGTCGAGTCATCAAATGAATGGATGAGGTAGTGCGCTGCACCTGGGTGCATCCGATTCGCGTCCCAGACTTCAATAAGAATCCCCGCCGCCCGCATGTAAGTTACGAAGTCGCGGTTCTTTTTACCGGCACCGAGAATCGAAAGACCATAGAAGGTGGCAGCTTCGTGATCCTCCGGATACGCTTCGTGAAGCTCGCGCATTGCCTCTCTGTACAAGATTTCGCGTTCAGACTTGTTGCGCCCCTTAGACTCTTTAACCGCACCAAAAAGCAGCTCGATTGCCCGAAGATACGCTTTCTCTCTCGGTGTGGGAGCCTTGGCAGCACGCGCTTCTGGTGTATTGCCAAGGCTACGAAGCACAGCCCCACCTGCTTCCTGATTCTGTACTCCCCAAATCGATTGGTGATGGGTCATTGTCTCGCCCCAATATGCCAGAGCAAAATCATCATCAACTTGCTGTGCACGTCGAAAAGACGCTCGGGCCTGTTCGTATTCGAAGCTATGCAAGAAAAGGACACCCGCTATGAAATGCGGCTGCGCATCCGCAGACCCTGAGTTCGGAAAGTCGAGCTGACCAAGCACCGGCGGTGGTTCTGCACCCCAGCACGTACCTGAACTGATAATTGCGGCCGTTAGCAGGCTAATGGCGGCAACGCGCAGTATCATCTGATTTCCTGCCTTCGGTGTGGCGATACAGTCATTTGGGTTGCCTCGAAAGTGCGCCGCTATCGACTGGGATATCGTCATAGCAGCTTAGGATTGCGATTTCAACCGGTCGATGCAACACCTAATCTCTCAGGATTAGAGAGGAGGATGTTGCATATGAAGCAGCGACCAAGGATCGGTGAAAATCAGCCATAGGACTTGCGAATCATGCGCCACGCAAGCCATGCCGTCGGCAATACCACGATCGGACCGGACAACACCAGCAGCGCTTCGCCGCTTAACCAGTTGATGCCGCCACCCGCGCTAAGAGTCCCGGTGCTTTCCTGGTACGGTCGTACATAAATCGTTAATAAAGTGACGGTCATGATGACCTGGTACACAGCCAACGTCAGGGGTGCATAGCGCGTAAACCGTAGTTTCGACGGCGAAACCTCGCTCGGTGGAGTGCGGTGCAACTGCAGGCGGTAGTCCCGTTCCTCTTCGCTAACCTGGCCAATGCGGGACACCACCAGCACCACTACCAGGCTAACCAGCCCCCCGAGCAGAATCGGGTCCAGCCAGAACGGCAGACTAATAAACCCAAGGTACTCCAGGGCTTTGGGTACTGCATTGAATGCGAACCCGCTGACGATGCCCCAGAACGCAGCATCAGCCGTGATGTTCTTGCTCCACACGCTCATCAGCGCCACCGGTCCCCACGATGAGGCAAACAGTGTGCCAACAAAATAGGTTAGCCAGAAAATATCGATCGGCGATACAAACGCGATCGCCAGTATTACCAGGCCCACTATCAACATGGTCAGGCGGCTGAGCTTGAGCATTTTCTTGTCATTGACAGTGTCGTGTCGAAACAGGTCGTGACTGACACTGAATCCCACGAGTGACAGAAACGTCGAGGCTGAGGACAGGCCCGCGGCCATGATGCCGGCCAACAGCAAGGCACCTAACAGTTCCGGCAACAGGTTAAGGGCTGCATAGATCATCACTTCTTCGGATGGCTGGATGCCGGAATCGCTGAGGTTGATGACGGCACCGGCGGCGTACAGGATCAGCTCCATCAAAATCAAGAAAATGGCGGCGAAGCAGGCCGCGCGCATCACCACGTGTTCATCACGGGCAATCAGGTAGCGGCTGGACTGCCAGGGGCTGACCGCATAGACCAGACCCCAGGCCACGGCCAGCGTGATATTCCACAGCGTGAAATCCAGCACAGACGTGAATGGCGTGTCGCTGCCCACGATACCGTGCCAGGCCATCAGGTCCGGCTTATCCGGCAGTGTTGCCAGGTCTCGCACAGCCGTTGCCCAACCCCCGGCATCCTGCACCAGGTAGACCAGGGCCAGTATGGCCACCGAAGTGAACAGTAGAAACATCAGCGTGTCGGTCAGGATTACACCGCGTGTTCCCGAATACATGGTGAACGCTGTGTAGCTGACCCAGCTGATAATCAGCGCTTGCGTGAAACTGAAATCGGTAATGTAGGTAAGCAGAAACGCCACGCCCTGGGTGACGGCCAGCAGGTAACCACCAAGACCGAAAATAATGGTAATACCCGCTGCCGTCTGGACACGTTGCGACTTGAAGCGTTGCCCGAAAAAGTCCGCCACGGTCAGGGCGCGGCTACGTCGCAGGTAGCGCCCAAATAATAACGCGCCGAATATATAGCCCATCGCTCCGATAGGAGGCCACAGCAGGTACGGACCTGCCTGACCCTCGTACACGAAGCCTGTCTCGCCGAGGAAAATATTGGTACTAAGGACACTGGCCACCAGCGTACCGACGATCAGCAGCGTGGGCGCATTTCGTCCGGCGACGAAATAGTCCTCGAGTTTCTTGACGCGGCGTCCCGCGTAATTGCCGACCAAGACATAAATGATGAGGCTAACCAGTATTGCGCCGGAATAGATGTCCATTTATTTTTATCTTTTTGTGTGAGGCAGCGACTACATACTAAGATTGAAAATATGTCTATGCAAATTCCTAACGCGCGACCATCCGCACTGGAGTTGCAGAGGCTGTTTCTGGCATAAAAAAACCCGGCATAAGCCGGGCTTTTTGGTCATGGATGACCTTGTGTCGCGAAGCACCGGGGCTACATCATGCCGCCCATGCCTCCCATGCCGCCCATGTCCGACATCCCCCCCGAACCGCCGGAGTCTTTCTGCGGCGCGTCGGCAACCATCGCTTCGGTTGTCAGCAACAAGCCAGCAACCGACGCGGCATTCTGCAATGCATAGCGTGTAACCTTGGTCGGATCCAGGATACCGGCCTCTATCATGTCGCCGTACTCGTCCGTCTGAGCGTTGTAACCGTAGTTGCCTTTGCCCTTGACAACGGCATTCAGGACGACACTTGCATCACCGCCGGCATTGATAACAATCTGGCGCAGCGGCTCTTCAACGGCCTTCTTCAAAATACTGATGCCAACATTCTGGTCGTCGTTATCACCCTTGAGCTTACTGATCATGGCGACAGCTCGAATGTATGCAACACCACCACCAGCTACGACGCCCTCTTCAACAGCCGCGCGGGTAGCGTGCAGCGCGTCTTCAACGCGTGCCTTCTTCTCTTTCATCTCAATTTCGGTAGCCGCGCCAACCTTAATGACGGCAACACCGCCAGACAACTTGGCAACGCGCTCCTGCAGCTTCTCTTTGTCGTAGTCCGATGAAGACTCTTCGATCTCTGCGTTGATCTGGTCAACACGGCCTTTAATATCATCAGACTTGCCTGCGCCGTCAATTATCGTCGTCGCTTCCTTGGTGATCTGAACCTTCTTGGCCTCACCAAGATCCTCTATTGTTGCTTTCTCAAGCGACAGGCCGACTTCCTCGGAAATCACCTGTCCGCCCGTCAGGACCGCAATGTCCTGCAACATGGCTTTGCGACGATCGCCGAAGCCTGGTGCCTTGACAGCAGCAACCTTTACGATGCCGCGGATATTGTTGACAACCAGCGTCGCCAGAGCTTCGCCTTCGACATCTTCCGCAACGATCAACAGGGGACGTCCCGCCTTGGCAACGCTTTCGAGGATCGGCAACATGTCACGAATATTCGAGATCTTCTTGTCGAACAGCAAGATCAGCGGATTTTCGTGTGTAACCTGTTGGCTCTCGGCGTCATTAATGAAGTACGGAGACAGGTAACCGCGATCGAATTGCATGCCTTCGACGACGTCGAGTTCATTAGCAAGACCAGAGCCTTCCTCAACCGTAATGACACCCTCTTTGCCAACCTTCTCCATGGCGTTAGAGATAATCTCACCGATCTCGGTATCAGCGTTTGCGGAAATGCTGCCCACCTGGGCAATTGCCTTTTCGTCTTCGCAAGGTTCCGACAAGTTCTCCAGCTCTTTAACCAAGCCTATGCAGGCTTTGTCGATGCCACGCTTCAGGTCCATCGGGTTCATGCCGGCAGCAACTGACTTCAGTCCTTCGCGCAGGATCGCCTGAGCGATAACCGTAGCAGTCGTCGTGCCGTCACCAGCAATATCAGACGTCTGGGAAGCAACTTCCTTAACCATCTGTGCTCCCATGTTTTCAAACTTATCTTCAAGTTCGATTTCCTTGGCAACCGATACACCGTCTTTGGTGACGGTCGGTGCGCCAAAACTCTTGTCGATTATGACGTTGCGGCCTTTGGGCCCCAAGGTTACTTTTACCGCATTCGCGAGGATATTTACGCCAGCGAACATCTTCTGCCGCGCATCATCGCCAAAACGTATTTCTTTAGCAGCCATCTCTTTGATTCCTTTTTAGCTTTCGATTACTGCCATGATGTCGTCTTCCTTCATCACAAGCAGTTCTTCGCCTTCAACTTTGACCTCGGTACCGGCATACTTGCCGAACAGAACCTGGTCGCCAACTTTGACGTCAAGAGCGCGGACTTCGCCGTTCTCAAGTATCTTGCCATTGCCTGCTGCTACGACTTCACCTTTGATAGGCTTCTCTGTCGCAGAGTCAGGAATAACGATTCCGCCGGGCGATTTGCGCTCTTCTTCCATGCGCTTAACAATGACCCGATCATGAAGCGGACGCATCTTCATGGTACTTTTCTCCTGTAAACTATTGATTTATAACCGACTTAAGGCGGCTTTGCAGACCCGAGAACATTAGCACTCGAC
>Ga0209988_10002138_pt1 | contig 13021 bp, 7 predicted proteins | sample N075metaG_FD_183115 | JGI IMG/M metagenome (GOLD analysis project Ga0209988, IMG submission 183115) | Deep subsurface microbial communities from Kermadec Trench to uncover new lineages of life (NeLLi) - N075 metaG (SPAdes) (version 2) | ecosystem: Environmental > Aquatic > Marine > Ocean trench... | reverse complement strand
AATATCACCTTCCGCTTCAATACTATAACCATCAATTGGTGAATCTCCAACAGATTCTTCACCTATAACAATTTCAGCTCCTTCCGGTTCTGTTGTTATTGATAATTTTGCTGATTCATTTGGAGAATTATTGGATGGCATAAAAATCATTTTCAGCAAAACCAACACAAGCATAAATGCTAGTATAGATGTAAAAAATACAGGTTGTTTATAAAATGGCTTACGTTCTCCTGATGGCAGTTTAGTCTTCGGTTCTGGTGAGATGTGCTTTTCAAATTTAATCGCTGCCTCCAACATCTCATCCGCAGTCTGAAATCGTTTATCCGGATTCTTATCAATTGCTTTTAATATCATCTTAACAAACTGTTTAGGAATATTAGATCCAAATTTAAGCGGTGAAGGAATGTCTCCATCAACAATTCTTTTCTGAATTGTAAAATCAGAATCTGTTTTATCAAATGGTGTTCTTCCAGCCACCATTTCATATATCGTCATTCCAATGGAATAAAGATCACTTCGTTTATCGACATTTTTTAATCCCTTTACTTGCTCTGGAGACATGTAATACAAGCTGCCCGCTCTAGTTTGGGTAACAGTGCTTGCGGCACCGTGTTTCCGTATAACTTTTGCTAAACCAAAGTCCAAAACTTTTATTGTACCATCATGGGAAAGCATAATATTGCTTGGTTTTATATCACGATGAATTACACCAGCTTTATGAGCATGATCAAAAACGTTTAGAAGCTGTTTAGTAATCGAAAGAGTTTCTTTTAAAGCAAATGGTCCCCTCTCCTGAATCCAGTGAGATAAAGGCTTTGCATCCACATATTCCATAACCATAAAAAAACCAAATTCAGTTTTCGGTAAAGCGTGAACTCTGACAATATTCGGATGTTCCAATCTTGCTAATGCCTTTGCTTCAGTCTTGAAACGCTTTACAAAACTTTCATCCCTGGCAAGGAATGGATCGATCATTTTTAAGGCTACTATTTTATCTAAAGATACATCCAGAGCCTTGAACACAACTCCCATACCTCCTCGTCCAAGAACTTCCAGAATTTTATAACCATCTATGGTTTTTCCGATTAAAGATTCCATCTATATCCACGTTGGTATTTGATTTTTTTTAGTCCTTTATTTCACTTTCAAAAGCAGAACTAATATTAAAATAAGAAAATTCTACATCAATATTCGGGTCTGCATACAAACCAATTTTTCCAGTAATAAATTCCTTGCTTAGCCAGGAATCTAATAATTTCTGATCATTAAAAATCATTATCCAGGGACCTAAGCTTTTTATTTTTAATTTAAAAATTTTTGAATCATTGGATGAATATATTTGGCGGGAGATTGATAATAAATTTTTTTCTTGTCCACCGGAGATTTTTTGAAGTAAAAAATTCCCCATATTGTTAGTAGAAAACAGGAAGTAATCCTCAGTGCCAATTTCGTTACTGCTATTATAACCTATAATTATTCCAGCTCTTTTTTCTTGCCTACCGGTGTTTAACTGAACATTAACTTCAACATCCACATCATTTTGAGATTTTTCGTAAATGGCTTTTTTAAGCTTACCACTTCTCAAAAAAATTATTCCGTTTTGCTCAAACTCGTAATCTTCTTCAGATAATCCAATTAAATTCCATTCATTGTATTCAATGTCGGAAAAAGAAATATTTTCACCTGCAATATCTGAATTCTTGTCTTTCGAAAGATCCACTGAAGAATCTTCAAAGGCATTTTTTGTTTTGGAAGAATAATCTATGGATGAGGGAAAATCACTTTTATGAATTTCTCTTTCACATAATTCAATCAAACTTTTTAAAGTTTTATCATCAGGCTGCAACCCGGCAGCTTTCTTGTAAAACAGAATTGCTTCCCGATAATTATTTTCGTTCTTCAGTTGATCCCCCTGCTTTTTGTATTCATCCGCAATTACATTGATACCATCTAACGCACCCAAATACATCGGGTTATTTTGTAATATCATATTATAAAATATTAAGGCACTATCCGGAACCCCTTTTTCTAAAAAATGATTCGCATCGTTCAATAATAATTCCATTTCCTTATTCTGATTCTTTCGATCATCCGGATTATAAGCTTGTACTTCTTTATTATCATTTCCTCCAAACCAATCAGAGATAGTTTGACGATATATAAATCCAATTAATAGAATTGTAAGAATAGCTATTGCAAGTATTCCCAATTTAAACCATCTTTCTAGGGGATTTTTTACCCGCTGCTCCTCTGCATTTAATGAATCTTCCTTGTCTTTATTTATTTTTATTATCAGAACAGTAACATTATCATGTCCGCCTCTTTGATTTGCCAAACTTATTAATTCTTCGCTAGCATTCTCAGGAGAGTTATTCAATACTATTTCCCGTATTTCCTCCTTTTTTACTTTTGCCAGCCCATCCGAACAAAGCACGTAATAGTCTTCCGGTTTAACTTGAATATTCTCTTTAATATCAATCTCAACCTCTGGTTCAGTTCCCAAAGAACGAATCAAAACAGATTTGGAAGGATGGTGCTTTGCTTCTTCTTTTGAAATAATTCCCTTCCGGTACATTTCCTCCACCTGGGTATGATCCTGGGTAAGCTGCTCGATTTTTGCATGAGTAATCCGATAAACTCTGCTGTCACCAACATGAGCTATATAAGCAAAATCCTTTTCCAGAACTAATACTGTGCAGGTTGTCCCCATTCTTTTAAGTTGTAATTCTTCTTTAGAGGAATGATATATTTTAGAATTTGCAGATTTAAATGCTCGTTGCAAGCATTTAGGAATATTGTTCGATGATGATGAAAAGTATACGTGAGGAACAACATTTACTGCTAACTGACTAGCTTTTTTACCATCGACATGACCGCCCATACCATCAGCAATAATAAATAATAAACCTTTTGGTTGATATAGATCCTCGGAATCCATAGGAAATTTTCCGAAACTATCCTGGTTCTCGTTACGTACGAGCCCTATATCCGAAGCACCGAAATAAGAAATATTCAAATTAAATTTTTCTTTCAATCGAAGATGTTTCCTAAATTAAGATAATAAGTGAATTTATATTTTCTAGTTAACGTAATCCATCGCCTCTGTTAGTGGATTATCAAAATCAAATCCGAACAACCTGGGATTTTCGCCAATAACAGCTGCCGAAAATATATAGAACACATAATCGTAAGTTTCATCAGGTATTCTGTCCCGGTATTTTGTAAGCAGATTCCAAAAATTTCTTTCTTGAGGATCTTCGGGTAATTCTAATATGAGATTGCGAACATTATGCTCACCCCAATTATAGGATGCAATTACCAGCAAGCCTGATGCCTGGGCTTCAGTCTTATAGATCTCGCTAATGTAAAGTGCAGCAGCATTTGTAGCTTTGACAAAATTAAACCGGTCATCAAGTGGATCATAACGATTTAACTCTATCAGCGGACCGGTTTTTAATTCATATCTTCTCGCCGTCTGTGGAATGAATTGCCAGATACCCTTTGCATAACCATACCGTGTAATTGGACCAACAGCATTATATTTAAAATCACTCTCCTGAACAGCTAAATAATAGAATTGAGGCGGAAGATGCTCCTCTAAAAATTCCTTAACAATAATGGCAGCATAACCTTGTTCTTTCTCACGCATAATTGCCTGTTTCAACCTTGGCGATGATCTCCAGGCATCAATGTAATCCTTAACCTCGTTGACAAAATTATCTGGCATATTTATTTCGCATTCTCCGAATATGCGAGCCATTTTTAATATTAGCTTCTCTTCATCATCAAGATCATATACACCCAATTCACCAATGTATTCATCATATTTCCTTCCCATTTCCTTAAGATCATCCAAATTATTTCCAGATAATTTTAACTCTAATTTTTTCATTTGGTAAAATATCGATTCAGCAAGGGCTTTTTGTTCATTCGCCTTGTTATTTTGATAAACTGCATATGCTATTAGTACAACACACAGGATAGCTACTATCACAATAACTTTCAGATACATTGAAGATTGTTTTTTCTTCACAACCTGGAAGGCTTGCTGGATCATTCTGGTATGGCTGCCAACATTCATATCACGAGTGTCACTTTTAAAGTAGCGATGAATGTAACTTGTGAGTGTCGAGTTTTTATCTTGAAGAATCCCTTGCCTATCCCGTTCATTAATGAGATTTAGTGATAGCACGGGACCCTTACTTCCTAATTCAATTTTTAACCCACCTGTTAATATCAAATGATCAATTCTTTTTCCATCTACAAAGGTTCCATTACTGCTGAATAGATCAGCTATCCACCATTGACCTTTAGTGTAAGAAACTTCCACGTGATCCCGGCTTATCATACCGTGTTTAATTTGAACAGCACAGTGTTCATCACGACCGATTCTGAAGGTTTTGTTGAAATAATACTCTTTTTGAGAGGACTCACCTTTTTCAACAATAACGTGAACAAAAGGAATATCTAACTTGTCTTTGTTAGTTTTTCCCTGTTCATAATTATTATCCATCCATTTTCCCGAGTAGCTACTTTATTGAGTAATAATTTATTACCTACTTACTATTACGACATTTGTCGTTATTTCACCAATACCATTTTTTTAACATTTACAAACTCACCTGCCTGAAGTCTGTATATGTAAACTCCCGATGCAAGGATCGATGCATCTCCGCCGAAGGCGGATCCGCCTATGGCGGAAAACTCAACTTCGTGATATCCTGCTTCATATTATATTATTAATTACGGCCTCACTGGTGGATCAGCTATTGTTTCAGGTGGAACATCTTCATCACCATTTCCTAAAACGAGGATAGCAACGACACCCGCTGCAACGGCACCGGCTCCAATTCCTATCCACGTCCACGGAACACCCCCTGAGGATTTAACTATGAATTTTTCCAAATTGGATGTTTTGCCACCCAGTACAGGACTGTTAACTGAAATATCATACTCTCCATCTTTTACTAAGTCGGTGGATGGTATCTCAACAGTTAACTGCGATGAGCTAATGAAATTCGTTGCTCTATCTTCTCCATTAAACTGTACTACAGAACCATACACAAAATCTATCCCGTCTACCGTCATTGTAAATCCTTTATCATCTACTGTTGCTTTGTTAGGAGTTATACGCGTTATTGTTGGGTTTAATGTCTGTAAAATATTGCCTATAATTTCTGTAAGTTGAGGAGGATCACGTTCCGGGTCTACTTTATAATTGGGTACCATAATCAGAAAATTCCGTAATGCATCCTTCGCATCTTTCTCCAACTCTGTAGCTATATACACCAATCCAAGTAATCTGTATGCCCTCCCTCTCTCAATTTCAGATACATCCTTTGTATTTATACACTGTTCAATAAGCTCAATCGCTTCCGGCCAATCTCCTACGTTGTATTTTTCCTCCGCCTGAGTCAGCTGTTTATCACATTTCAGTTGAGATTGAGCTATTATAGATGAATATTTTAGTGGAATTAGGAGAAAGATAAATACTGGAAGTATAAAGGATAGGAATATGTGTAAAGGTAAGATCTTATATAATAGTTTCATATCTGCCTCATAAATTTGTTGATTGAGAATTTATGCTTTAATTAAATGCTCTTAAAGAAAGTGAAAATAAATATTTTTAATAGTTTAAATTATCATTATCAAAAACCATCACCTACGGATCAATAAGATTATGAGTATGAAGTTAATGGGATAGATTAATCATAAATACTTTCACATTGCTATATTATCACATGTTAATTATGTTAATTCTTTATTGCTTTATAGGATTTAAACTCAGCATCATCCTTTCTACTTAAGGTAGTATTTCACTAATGCTAACATCTTCTGTTGTCTAAATTAAGGGGCACGTTCTTCAAAAATGGCTTTAAGCAATTGAAAAAATGTTAATAACATCAATAACTTCACTCTTAGGGAGAAATGATCACCTTTGTTTGACTGGGAGCTACCTGGACCCCCGCAGGCATATTGGCGTTACTCCCATTATGCCCGGTCATGGATGTTAGATGAGCACATTGCTGGCCTTGGATCTTTACCTTTGAGCTGCACTTTTTATAACCAACTTTCCCCATATTCGTGCCCGACATAATCCCTTTGTTTACTCCCGCCTCATCTCCCATTGAACGAGACATTTCCGATTTTTTAGTAACAACTGCCTTCCCGGCAAATTTGACTTTTGTGGATGTCTTTTTTGCCTGGTTCACCATACCCGTATTTGGATAAGGTATGGGTATCGGTGGTGCTGGAGGAGCAGGTGTCAGACATACGTCCGGCATTGCGAAACACTGTCCGCCTCCTTTAGTTGAAGCGGGAAAAATTGCAGGCATATTGTTTCCTTATTGATTATTTTTAAATTGATAGAAACCGATCGACCAAGATTACTCAACCCAGGTGTATTTTTTCGGCTTTAACTTTAAAATCCTCTTCCGCTTTCATAAAAACTTTTTTCCCTTTAATGTGGATTGTCGATTCAACCAAAGTGCGCATTCTGCCGGTTTTTAACTGGGTTAAACCTTTTACACTTTTATAGATATTCTCCGCTTTTTCTATAACAGTATTAGCAATGCTTTCTACCCTTCCGAAAACAAGTTTCACATTTTTAATCCGGCCATGAAATTTTTTCCCGATGTATTTTGATTCAGCAATATGAATCTGACTTCTTTGGGCAGTAATATCAACATCCGTACTGCTCAACTTCATTTTTTTATGTTTAAGGGATATGGTTGAAAGTTTATTGCCAATAGCATTTGTAGTTTGCAAACGAATTTCCTGATTACTTTGCATTTCAATCGTTTGTTTGCTGAAAAAACGTATATCCTTTTCGGAAACAAAATCAATATTTCCGTTGGCGGTTACAAACTCCAAATCTCCGCTCTGTATATTTACGCGGCATTTCCCGCTCTTCGCATCATATTCAAATATAAGTTCCCCGGACTTAGTGCATAATTGTAATTTTTCTGTGTCCAGTGTCTTATCGATTTTAGCGCTGGTTCCATCTTCCATCATTAAGATTTTTGCCTCAGTATTACTTTGACCTGATTGATCCAATAATCCGATTATATAAAGCTCGTTAAAATCTTCTCCTGCAGCCAGAACGGTTTCTCCAAATTGAAATGCATGATTAACAGATAGTGCCGATTTGGCCCAGACTTCGAATTCATCATCCAAATGTTCGTTAATCCGCAAAAGAACCAATCTGTCCGGTTCACTAAATTTTATAACTTGCGCCGGTCCAAAATATTTGGTTTGTGGCAACAATGATGTTTGTGTGGCAATAGAAAGCATTTTTATTACTCCTGTTTTTTATATTCTGATTGTATTTTAGGTTTGGGTGGTGTCCAGGATTCGGCATAAGCTAAATCTTTATCTGTATTTTCTATTCTTTTTTTATTTGTACCAATCCAATTTGTATTTTGATCTTTAATCATGTGCAGGTTTGCCTGTAGCAAATCCGCCCCTGAAAAATTCGCTCCTGTTAAATTTGCATGCGATAAATCTGCATAAATTAATATTGTCTTACTAAATATTGTTCTCTCACAATCGGCTGATGTAAATTCCGCACGATCTAACCTTGCATTGCTAAAATTTGCTTTTCTGATTACTGCCATTTCAAAGCAGGAACAGCGCAGGTCTGAACCACTAAAATCAACACCATCCAGAATGCTTTCAGTAAAATTAGCTGTATCACACAAGGCTCCCTTAAAAGTACTACCGGAAAGATCTGCCTTCAAAAAATCAACCTGTGTACAGTTCGCCCCGCTAAGATTTGTATCCTTTAAATTTGCTTCAGTAAAATCAGAATCGGTAAGATCACAACCGGATAAATCTTTGCCCTGAAGATTAACTTTCTGCATGTTGCATAGTGTAAAGCTGGTATCAAGAATATGAACGGAGGTTAAATCCACACCTTCGAAATCAGTGTTATTAATTTTTACACCCTGAAGGTTAACTCCATCAATTTTACACCCACTCAACTCACAATAGTCAAGCACCGCTTCAGAAAAGTTTGCTTCTGTAAGATCAGCATCTGAAAGTGTAGCGTCAATAATTTGTGCTTTACTAAAATCGGCACCATTTAATTTGGCATCGGAGAAATCGCTGTCGGTTAAATTGCAACCAACAAATTGAGCGCCAGCTAACTGCGCCCCTGAAAAATCTACTTCGGAGAGATCGACCCCGCTCAAATTAATTTTCTCCAATGAGGCATTCTCATATTTGGCGCCGATAAGTATAGACTTTTCAAAAGATGTACCCTCCATGTTTGCATCGCTAAAATCAGCTTCTCTCAGGTTGGAATCTGAGAAGTCCATTTGGCTTAAATTACATTTAATAAAGCTGCAGCCCGGCAGTTCAGCGGGGAGTTTTTTCTGAATTCTTGTAAGATCCATATTTGAAAATTTTGCACGTTCAAATATTGCCTTGCTAAAATCAATATCATCCACAACAACTTCTAAAAATTCCGTTTCTGCAAGTCTTGTCTCTTTAAATGTAGCTCCGGTTAAATCACATTTTTCAAAAGTAGTTCCTTCAAGCAAAGATTTATCAAAAACAGCTTTTTGCATAGAACAATTTTCCAGAGCAGTGCCGACTAATTGTGCTCCTTCCAATATGGCATTTGAGAAATCGACCTCCTCAAAGTGAGCATAGTTGAGAATACTATTTGAAAAATTCGCACCAGCTAGAATCGCCTTTCCCTTTGAGAAACCGCAAATCTTCATTTCATTTAACGACTCCAACGCAAAGGAAGGTATTCCCATTTCGCTTAATGTTATCTCAACTTTCGATGTATCTTTTTCCGGATTTTTTTCTGCAAAGAACATTGCTTCTGAAAGATTGGCATTTGTAAAGTTTGTTCCGGTACAATTTGGATTAACAAAAATCCCACTGGTCAAATCAGCATCTATAAAATCCGTTTTACTCATATTGACCCTGTTAAAAATGGTATGTTCGAATTTGGCATTACTCAGATTAGCACCGCTTAAATTGACCTTGTCAAAAGTTACACCTTTAAATTGTGCACCCTGAAGATTGGCATTACTGAAATCCAATTCAGATAGAAGATCGTGTTCTAAAACTTCCCCCGCTTGAACTTTTTGAATAACTTCCTCCGCTGTTAAAAAACCTGCCATATTTTTTCTTTTACTTTGCGAGTTTAGTCATTTTAAGATTAGCCTGCTCAAATTTGGTGCGTACAATTTTGGCTTCAAGAAATTCCACTCCATATAAATTTGAACCACTAAAATCCGCTTCCTCCAGATTGGTTTTTTCTAAGCTGCCCTGAAATAGGTTCATAGATATGAATTTAGCTTGCTGAAGATTTGCCTTTGTGAACCGGGCGAATTTCATATCAGCTGCACTAAAGTTGGCTTTCTCCAATATTGAGGATGAAAAATCAGCACCTTCCATCTTAGAGAAAGAAAAATCTGCTCCTCTCAGCGTTGCTTTTTCCCAGATGGATTCACGTCCTATAGTTTCCCGAAATATTCCCTGAGTGAAATCACAACCATCCGATGCACGAAGTTGTGTAAGATCTGCTGCAGTCATATTTACATGAAAACCTGAGGCTTCTTCCATTGAGACGTCTTGCAGATTCGAACCTGAAAAATTGGCATTATCCAGAATAGCTTTTGAGAAGTAAGCTCCCTGGAACTGCCCCCATTTAAGACTGGCATTCGTTAAATTGGCTTGAGTAAAATTTGCATCAGTTGCATCCACTTTATCGAAAATAGCGTTTTCTAAATTTGCTTTTTCAAATATAGCGTCCGCTAATTCAGCTTCGCTCAAGTCAGCACCAGTTAAATTTGCATCGGAGAAATCAGCCTCATTTAATTTAGCTTTTTTCATGTCCGCACCGTTCAGTTCAGCTTTTTCCAAATTGGCTGCTGTAAAATCGGTGCCGGAAAGGTTTGTTTTTTTAAAATTAACACCAGACAATATGGTATTTCGAAAGTCGATTCCCTGCATTTCAAGACCGGATAAATCAAGACTGCTCAAGTCTTCTCCGGCAAAGCTCTCGCCCTTGCTTGCTCGTTGTTGGACGATTTCCCGGGTTATGGGTATTTCTTCTGTTTCTTCTTCAATACCCATTTCTTTTAATATTTCCGCTTCCCTTTTTTTATCTTCTTCACTCGGCTCAGGAGGGTTATCAGGATCAATACCGGCTTCAATTAAAGATGCTCTCATTTGCGTTTCGGCTTTGGCAATCTCAGCCTCCATCTCGATATCTTCTTCATCTTCTTCTTCAATTGGTACTGGTTCAATAATTTCTTCTTCTTCCTCTTCAGCCAACTCTTTCTCTAAAAGAGTTTGATAGTGATCAATCAATTCTGGCTGGTCTTCCAGTTTTTCAGATACAATTAAAATATGCTTTATTTCTTCATAATCTTCATCTTTAATTTCCGAGGCACCCCGCCAAACAAGAACCAGTTTTTCTGCCTCCATATCCACCCAGAGGGTATCAAGATTCATTTTAACTTCTTTAAAATTCTTTTTTCCTTTGGCTTCAGGATTTTTCTCATCAAGCTCATTAATAAAACATCTTATTCTTAATCCTGGTAATTGAGATTGATATTTGGAATGGATAGGATGAAGATTTTCAAAATAAAGTTCTTCATCTCCTTTAAGATATCCGTCAACCTGCATATCTGGAGGGGCGGCATTGAAATGACCCCAGTCAAAATCTTTGGGGAACCAGGACCAGCGCTCTTTAAGCCACAAACCTTTATAGGTTCCCATTTTGGAAAACCGATGCTGCCACATTCGCCCTAATGGACCAAAACCCGCCGGTTCCGGTTTGTCAGAAATTGAGCTGATTCGTTGCTGCATATCTTCAATATTTGGTAATGGACGAACCATGGAACCCGATTCAGTTTGTTCTTTACGATAGCCTTTACCCACAGGATTCTTTTTATAACCCTCTCCGCCAAAACTGTTCTCATAACGCAATTCCATTTCAGTAAACCTTTCGGGATCGGAAATCGTTTTCATAAGCCCTTTCCAGTAACGATTGCCAATTACAGCCAGCGATTTACTTTTATCACCAACTTGAAAAGTAACCCGGCCAGCCAAAGTCGGTCTGCCGCCGGGCGCATAACATTTACCTGCTAAAAGAAGATCCGCACGCGGTTTAAAATAAGCAAAGTCAGATTCATAGCGACTGCTGCCGGTACCTTCACCATCATCTTCGTATAGTTCATCGCCAGCAGGGTATAATTGCTCCTCTGAGACGACAGTGTCTTTTTCATTAGACAAATCAAAGGTACCCTTCACAATGAGGGTCAGGGAGTGTTTTTGATATCCAATCCTACCGGTTAAAGGGGCAATTTGGAAGTTAGTTTGATTAATAAACTCCAATTTAGATTTCCATTATTATACAATTAATAATACAAATTGTTAACATATGATTTGAGCAAATTTTACTTATTTTACACTAATATTTTTACTTTTACCAGCAACCTCTCCATCGATTTCACAGTCCTTTTTAATTCTAACAAAACCATCCAAAACAATTACATCTGCTTTTAGTGTAATTCTTCCATCTGATATTTCTATGTAGGAATCCTTAGTTTCTAATAATATTTCAGTTTTTGCTTCAAGATTAAAAGATTTTCCAACATTTAACCTATAAAATGATTTTATTGTTTCTATTTTCTCTTCCGATTCCCTTGTTTCTTTTGCTTTCTTATAGGTTCTTGTTGTTCCATAAGTAGTTGAAATAGATTTTGACAAACTCATACTAGATTGTAATCCTACAAATTTAGAGTGTTTTATACCAAGAAAAGTATCTGATGAATAACCTCCATGAATGTTATGATTAATTCCATCAACTTTAAATTCAACATTTCCTAAAATATGTTCAAACTTCTTTGATAAAGCACTAATGTTCCAATCTTTATCAGTTTTCTGAACAATACCTTCTGGCCCAAGTTCGATGGAAGTAGTTTTGCTAGGTGAAGAGAGAATTATTTTTTTTTCCTCTGCATCCAAAACGACCTTATTGTGGAATGAATCTTCAATTGTAATACCTTGTGCTCCTCCCTTGCCGTTCATGTGAATTTTATTCCCGCAAGACTGATTAATCTCAATATCCGGGGACTCTGCTTTCATATATATCTCATTGCCGCATGCTTGTCTGATAATAATTTGTTGTTTCCCGTCATTATCATCGAGAATGATCTCGTTACCACCTGCCGTACGGATTACACTTTGTGTTTTATTATCACTTGTTGAAGGTGATGCATTTGAAGGATTCGGTATAGTACCTAAACCGACAGGTCTGTCAACATCTCCGTCAACAAAAGCGAGAATTATTTCTGTACCGGCATGATTAGGGAAGTGCATACCATAGCCTGCACCCGAGTAAGGTTGTGATAATCTTACAGGCAATGTTGCTTCTCCATCGGTTTTATCGGATATATCGAATAGCATCTTTGCTTTATATCTACCCTGATCATCTAAGTAAGCATATTCATCTCCTGAACCCGATTCTAATTTAGCGCTCATTATTCCGGAAATTTTCGGAATATGAGTTTTGCGAGCAGGGCGGTACTCTATATCGACTGGAATGGCTTCAAATTTACATTCAAATGTTGGATCAATTTTACTCGACTTCGGAAGTAAAGCAAATAAACTTTGCTGTGTTCCTTTTAATGAAAGTTCCGTTAATATATATTCACTATTCCAATCCTCGCGGTAGTGCTGCTCTATTTTAAACTTATAACCGGCCCTGAACAATCTGCAATCACTTGTACCGCTATAAATTTTACTTCTGCTTAATAATTCTTGGTTTCTAATCTTTGCAAGATCATCAGCTTCCTTCTGGTTTTCAAAGTGATCACCAAAATCATAATGAAGCCCGGGGTGTGTATCTTCAATTTGACTTTCAGCGATCAATTGTTTGTCGGGGTGCATGTAATTATAATCTTTTAGCTTAACCGTTCCCGTTACAATTTTTTCGCAGCAATTTAATTCGGAGATAGATTCCTTCTCGCTTAGAGGATCTTTATTTGGATTA